>JAALOO010000023.1_pt1 | contig 124675 bp, 128 predicted proteins | sample 7257641 | NCBI WGS metagenome assembly JAALOO01 (sample SAMN14085613, study PRJNA598686) | mite metagenome | biome: ENVO:01001000; feature: ENVO:01001002; material: ENVO:01001226; isolation source: single female mite from University of Michigan culture on fish food culture... ...
CGGCCAGTTCGATGCCTATTACCTGGGCCCCAAACCCTTTATGACCTTGATCAGACGCACTCTGCGCGATCTGGGCCTGCCCGACGAACAAAGCCATTACGAGTTCTTTGGCCCCGCCGAGGACCTGAACTGATACAGAGCCATCCACTTTGGCCTGCGTGTCGAGTGGATGGCCTGCCCGATTTCCCTGCACTCTCATCAAGAATGAACCATCATGCCACTACTGAAATTTGATCTGATCCAAGGCCGCAACGACGAAGAACTGCGCCTGCTGTTGGACACCGCGCATCAAGCCATGGTGCAAGCCTTTGATGTTCCCGCCAGCGACCGCTACCAGTGCGTGACCCAGCATCGTCCCGGCGAGCTGATACTGGAAGACACTGGCCTGGGCTACCCGCGTAGCGACAAGGTGGTACTGCTGCACATCGTGTCCCGCCCCCGCAGCGAGATCCAGAAAGTCCAGTTCTACCGCTTGCTGGCAGAACGGTTGGAACAGAACTGTGGTGTGTCGCCCAATGACCTGATCATCGCTCTGGTAGAAAACAGCGATGCAGACTGGTCCTTCGGGCGTGGGCGAGCGCAGTTTTTGACGAGGGAGCTGTAATCCGGCGGCTGTGCATCAGCTTTCCTGCCAACCAGCTCCCAAGGATTTATACAGTGCAATAGCAGCCAGCACCTCGTCCCACTGGCTAAGCGTCAAAGCATCTCGTGCCTGATTGGCGCTACGTTGTGCCACCAGAATCGGCAAATAGGCGCTTAAACCGGCTTTATACAGTTGCGTCGCGTGCTCCAAAGCCTGTTCACTATTGAGCAGTGCGGCCTGCAAGGACTGCTGACGTTGTACCTGACTGTGCAGGGAGGTCAAGGCATCTTCCACTTCCCGCAAAGCCAGGTGCACATCACGCTTATAAACCAGTTCAGCAGCCTGCGCCTTCGCTTGTGCCGCTTCAATGCCCGATTGCGCACGGCCACCGTCATACAGGCTGTGCTCCGCTTGTAGCCCTGCCGTCCACAACAGGCTGGCACTGGAAAAGATGTCGTGAATCACGCTGACAGCAGTCCCTATTCCCAAGGGAATTCGGAACGTCGGAAAGCGTTGTGCCTCTGCTTGACCTATATGTGCCGTGGCCGCAGCCAAACGCCGTTCATCTGCTCGCAAGTCTGGCCGGGAGCGAATCAGATCCGAGGGAAGGAACGCAGGCAGTTGCGGCGGCACGGGCAAGGCAGGCGCGGTTTGCGTCAGAACGGCATGCCAATCACCCGGAAAACCGCCTGCCAGCACCCCAATGCTATGGCTAAAACGGGCAATGTCGGCTTCCAGTACAGGAAGCTGCGCCTGTGCCATTTCGCGCTCGGCTCTGGCCTGCAAAAGTTCAGACTGGCGAGCCAACCCGCGACGCCGAGATTGCTCCACCAACTGTTCGGTGTCACGCAGGTTGCGTACATTGTCCCTGGCAATATCCAGCCGTCTTTGTGTCGCCCGCAAACCGGCATAATGGCTGACCAGCTCGGCAATCAAGCTGACCTGCAAGGCACCGTGGTCCTGCGCCAACGCTTCAATACCAGCATCGGCGGCCTCTATCGCCCGGCGAGTGCCACCAAACAAGTCCAGCTCCCAGCTGGCATCCAGCCCCAACTGCCAGCTGCGAAACTCCCCTCCGGGCGGCGAGTCCAGAGCTTTACTATTGCGGCGCGCCTGCCCCGAGGCCCCGGCTGATACCTGAGGGCCAAGATCAGCTGCAATCTGGCCGCGTTCAGCCTTGGCCTGCCTCAAACGAGCCACCGCAATATCCAGATCCTGATTACGGCTTAACGCTCTTTCCACCAGCGCATCCAGCGTCGGGTCCTGGAATTGCTGCCACCAGCGACGCAAGCTGTCCGGATCCTGCCTGGCAAAGCCTGTTTGTTCATGCAGCCACGCAGGGGGAAGCGGCTGTTTGGGCTCCACATAATCCGGGCCTACCGTCGCGCAAGCGGACAAACTCAGGAGCAGCAGCACATAGGGTAAAAAGCGACGTGCGTGGTGACGTTCAGGCATCAAAAAATTATCCATGCCCACCTCTTAAAGCCAGCGCTGCAAAAAGGAACTGATGCGGCCTTGTGCACCGCCCGCATCCAACGCGGAGCCGACGGCCACACTGCCTGTCATCCCGGCCGCCAGCAACACATCCGCCGGCAGATCATCAAACTCCACCCGTACCGGAATCCGTTGCGCTAAACGAATCCAGCTGAAGTTGGGCTCCACGCTGGGCAAGCCCTGCGCATCCGCTTGCTGATTGGCATCGGTAATACCGCGCCCGATGCTACTGACATGGCCTGCTATCAAGCCTTCATAGCCCATCAAACGAATGCGTGCCTCCGCACCCGGCTGAATACCTTGCAGCTTGGTTTCTTCAAAATAACCCGTCATCCAGAAGCTATGGGCATCCAGCAAAGCCATATTGGCCTGCCCCGCCACCGCATAATCACCCGCGTTCAAACGCAGGCGGGTCACATAGCCATCAACAGGCGCGTACAGAACTGAACGCTCCAGGTCCAGCTTGGCCGCGTCCACAGCCAATTGCCGACTGCGCTGCTCGGCTTGGGCAATACGCACTGCGTGCTGGGCTTGCTGGATTTCTTCAGCAGGCAGCAGGCTTTCCATACCGCGACGGCGCTTGGCCTCTGCCGCCCTCTGGTTCAGGATGGCTGTTGCCGCCGCCAGTTCGGACTGCGCCTGTTCCAGCGCCAACTGAAAACGCACCGGGTCTAGGCGATACAAGACATCCCCCTTGTGAACCCGCTGATTATCGGTAACAGCCATCTCCCGCACCGTCCCCGAGACCTCGGGCGCGATACGCACAATTTGTGCGCTGACCCGGCCATCCCGTGTCCAGGGCGCACGCACATAGGCGTTCCACAAAGCCACCAACAAATAGGCTGTTATCAACAGCAAGAAGGCCGTCAGCACAAACCGGCTAACTGGCTTGATCAAAGCAGAAAATTTAGACATACAGAATCAAGGCCGAGACAAGGGACAAGGACAAGGCAAACTCAAACAAGGCCGGGTGCCAAACATGGCGCAACACGCCCGTGCGCACCAGCACGTAACGCAGCCCTAGATAGACAGGCACCGCCAGGCAGGCGTAGACAAAAAACGGCGGGACATACATGCCCGCCAGGGCAACTTCACTCAGCATGATCAGCACTTCCTGATTGAGGGGAAACAGATGCCGCGTGGCGCTCCAGCAGCATCGCAATATCCAGCAGCACAGCGGCCAGACGCAGGCCATCGTGCTGCGGCTCCGCCTCCCGGCACGGCACAGCCTGTGCAAGACGCCGGGCATGGCGCGCTGCCAAACGGGGTTGATCAGCCCGGCGAGCCATATGACGCAAGGTGGTTTTCAAGGACTGGGACACATGGGCAGGCACCTGGGCTTGTCGTGCATACGACTGCAAGCGCAGCAGTTCCCAGCCCAGATGCACGCTGTCCAGAGCCTGCGACAAGGCTTGCTGCATTTGCGCAGGCTGCGCCTTTAATCCGGCTCCCAACTGCGCCAGGCGATGTTGCTGTCGCCAACGCCAGATCTGCGGCTGGAAACGCTTGCCACGCAACACCGCCAAGCTGTTCGCCCGAATACGCATTTGCAGACGGCTTAAATCCCGACTCAGTTTGCGAGGCCAAAACAGCTGGAAACCCAGCAAGGTAAAGAAGGTGCACAGCAACCAGGCCACAGACCCATTCACGAACAGTTCGAAGTCGTAATGCATGGGGTTGGATGGCGCTGCCAAGGTCGTAAACGACACCAGATAGGCCACGCCGACCATGGCGTGTTTGGGCACCGTGGTGGCATAAATGGCGGGTAACCAGAACAGCGCCAGCACAATCAGCAGCAGTGGCAAGCCTTCGATCAAAGGCAGGACCACAAAGGTGCATAAAAAGGCCGCCACAATAGAAATCGCAATGCCCTTGACGAACGCCATCGCCGCCGCAGGTGGATTGGGTGCTGGGGACAACAAGGCGCAGGCTGCCGCCAGACCGGCCAGCATCATATTGCCGTCCGTCCAGCCCGTCAGAATCCAGAATGCGCCCCCCAAGAGCACCGTCAACATGGCGCGAACCCCGTTTTCCAATGCCAGCGAGATATCCCGATAAAAAGGAATGGCGGGATATGTGCTTTGCGTGGGCAAACGATACAGAGCACGCAGGCTATCCAGGGCCGCCAGATAATCATCCAGCTGCTCAATCAGACGGTCCCCAGTAATCAGAAACGGGGCCGGTTCCGCCAGGCGCTCCAAAGGGCCAGTACTCAAGACTTCCTGCAAGCGGGCATGCAGCGGCATCAACACTGCACGGGCTCGCTCCAAACCGTCCGGGCCCTGTGAAACCAGTTGGGCAGCCTGCTTCCAGGCCTGCTCCCATTCTTGCCGCAAAGCCGCCAGTACGGGCATGGGAGTCAAGGTTTGCGGAAGCGGGCCCGCGCCTCCCAACATGGCGGAAAACAGGCAGGCAATGGCATGCCGCAAAGCGGTCGCCCGAGCGGCCAAATCGGCGGACTCCGCCTTGCCGACTGACAACAAATCATCCGCCCCGTACACATCCATCATCAATTGATGCCGTACACGCTCCTGGTCGCTCTCTGTCGTCGTGCACGCATGAAGGGCCGGCTCTCTGCGCGCCAGTACACGGGCCGTTTCCGAGGCCAGGCGCAATAACTGGGCCTGCAAGCGACTGCGTACGCTACGGGTACTGAACAAGGCAGACACCACGCCCAGGCACAGCACGCCCACCAGCACCGAGGAACCGCGCCCAATGACATGATCAAAGCTCAGTCGCGCTTGCCCCATGGCGCCGTATACCGCCAGGCCTACCGTATAGCCTGCCAAGGCCGCACCGTAAGACTTGTAGTGGCGCAGCAAACCCATGGCCATCACACACAGGCCCAGCCAGAACGCAAAACCCAGCAAGAACAGCCAAGGCTGCTGCCCGAAGGCACTCATCAACACAAAGGCGGCCAGCATTCCGACCAGGGTTCCCAGCACCCGCCAGGTTCCCTTGCCTATCACCGCCCCTTGCACCGGGTTGATCACCAGTAGCACGCTGGATGCGGCGGAAAACGGCGCATGCAGATCCAGCAAATAAGCTACCGACAAAGCCAGCCACGCGGCCAGAATGGAACGCAGGATGTAGCCTGCACGGGGGCTGGTGCTATCCACGGAACTGAGGGCCAGACCCATCCGAACAAGAAAGGCTGTCAGCCTGGAGGCAGACTGCGGTAAGGGACTGGCAGACGACACAAGGGGACTCTTTACAGTGATGAATGAAAATCACTATAAAAGTCCCCAACGCTTCCGAAAAGTGAATTTATTGCACTCACTCAAGTGCGTGTCACGCACTTGAAAAGCCACCTTGAATTACAGCTTGCTGCGTTTGGCCGCCTGCGCATCGTCCTCGGTACACAAGCGATGAATGGTTGTGCGTAACCATTGGTGGGCCGGATCTGTCTGCAGGCGCATATGCCAGGCCTGCACCAACATGGCTGTCTCCATGGGCACAGGCAAATCAAACACCCGGATCGCCAAGCCCGCCGCTTTGGCACTGCTTGCCAGATGCTTGGGCAGCGGCAGCAAAAGATCGGAATCATGCAAGGCGAACAGCGCGGTGTAGGGATTGGACACCACCAAAGCCACATTGCGCTGCAAGCCACTGGCCTGCAACAAGGCGTCCAGGTTGGATCGGCCCTTGCCCCGCCGCGACACATTAATATGGTCCCAGCGCACAAAGCGTTCCAGCGAAATGTCTTCGTCGAAGATAGGATGGTGCTCCCGCGCGACACCCACAAAATGCGTCGTGAACAAGGGCTGTACATGAATATCCGGGGCCAGCTTGCGTGAGGCGCTGATGAACAGGTCAATACGGCCACTCCGCAAGGCGTCGTCATCCATATCGTCCTCTTCGGGAGACAGACGCAGCATGGCTTTGGGCATTTCCTTGGCCATTGCCTCCAGCAAATGACCCAGATGCACATTCACAAATTCGTCCGTCGCACGCACGTTGAAGCTGCGCTCCAGGGACAACAGATCAATCTCGGTATTGGAACTTAACACCTGGGTTGCCTGCTCCACCGCCGCCCGCACTTGTTCGCGCAAGGCATAGGCTCTGGGCGTAGGTAACAGCTTGCGCCCCACTTGCACAAACACGGGATCATCCAGCGTATCCCGAATGCGGCTCAAGGTTCGGCTCATGGCAGGCGGGCTCAGATTCATGCGCCGTGCCGCTCCCATGACGCTGCCTTCTTCCAGCAAGGCATCCAGTGCGAACAATAAATTCAGATCAGGGCGAGCCATAGTCAAAGCCTTTCATGGTTGCGTCAAACGGAATCGTAATGCCATTCAGATGATACTCAAAGCATGCACCCGCCTGCCATGTCTAGCTACGAAGACAGGTATACTCGCCCAGACCGTTTTTACAGGAACGGTCTTTTCACCGAGGGGAGCCTGGCGAGCAGGCTGAGAAACTGCCTGGCCAGATTGCACCGTAGTGACCCGTTGAACCTGATCCGGGTCATGCCGGCGAAGGGACGGGTATGTACCTGCTCGCCGCTTGCTGCCGGATGGCTATCCTTGACTAGGAGTTGCTATCTTGTCTTCCGACCACTCTCCCTCCCCCGTCGGCCCGGTTGCCGCCACCCTGGCTGCCGTCATCCATCAAGACCGGATTTTGCTGATACGCCGCGCCAATCGGCCCGATGCCGGGCGCTGGGCCTTTCCGGGCGGCAAGATTCGCGCGGGCGAAACCATCATGGAGGCAGCCCATCGGGAACTGGCCGAAGAAACCAGCGTACAAGGCCAGGCCTTGCAGGTCTTTGATGCATTGGATGTGTTTGACCGCGAGCCCAGCGCCACACCCCTGGCCTATTCACATTTCATCCTGATTGCCGTGCTGTTTCGCTGGCAACAAGGTGAACCGCAGGCAGGCGATGATGCTCTGGACGCGCGCTGGTTCAGCAATGCCGAATTGGACAGCCTGGATGTGGCACACAGCTTTGATGTAGTCCGAGTTGCCCGTCAGGCACTGGCATTGGCTGCCACTCAAGATCAGGCAGGCCGCGCATGATTCCCAATGTATTGAGTATTGCGGGCACAGACCCGACCAGCGGCGCTGGTATTCAAGCTGACCTGAAAGCCATGTACGCCTTGGGCGCATACGGCATGAGCGTGATTACGGCCGTCGTCGCGCAAAACACCCAGGGTGTGCGGCGTTTTGTGGCGCTGGAGCCGGACTTTGTGGCGGACCAGTTGGATGCGGTGTTTGAGGATGTGCGCGTGGATGCCATCAAGATCGGCATGATCGCCACTGCAGGGATTGCGGAAGCAATTGCAGACCGCCTGCACCATCACGGTCTGGACTGCCCGATTGTGCTGGACCCGGTCATGGTCGCCAAAAGCGGGGATCGTTTGCTCAGCCCCGAAGCCGTGTACATCGTGCGCGACAAGCTGCTGCCCATGTGTACCCTGCTTACCCCCAACTTGCCCGAAGCGGGCGATCTGCTGCACAAACCGGAACCCGCCTCGCTGCAAGAGATGCACAGCACCTTAAGCGAACTGTGCTTGCTGGGCCCTGAGTGGGTGCTGCTCAAGGGCGGTCATCTGGATGGCCCGGACAGTGTGGATTTGCTGCAAGGCCAGGGGCAAAGCCATGTTTTTCAGTCGCCTCGCATCCCGACACGCAACACGCATGGCACGGGCTGTTCGCTGTCCTCCGCCATTGCTGCCCTGCTACCGGGCCGCAGCGTGCCGGCTGCGGTAGGCTTGGCCAAGGAATATTTGAATGGCGCTTTGGCCGCGGCTGACCAATTGCAGATCGGCCTGGGGCAAGGTCCGGTCCATCACTTCCATGCTTTGTGGCCAAAGCTGGAACCCCTCAAAACATCTTGAACTCAAAAGCCAGGCCGATTGCAACCTGTGGACCGCAGCACATCAAATCGGCCCGGCTCTCTGGCCCAGGCTCCCCTTTTAATGCGCCCGCTCCCCACTGGGGTAGGCCGGCCAATCCGCTGTAACCCGTAAAGCAATCAAAAGCGCAGCAAACAACATCACGCTCCCACCCGTGAGGAACGCCAGAGGAACTCCGCCCAGGCCGAACATGAAGCCACCCACTCCCGCCCCCGCAGCAATCGAGGACTGCACCGCCGCCACCACCATGCCGCCTGCGACTTCCGCCTGATCGGGCATGGCATTGGCCACCCAATTGGACCAGGCCACTGGCACCCCTCCGAAAGCCAGTCCCCATAACGCCACCAGCCACATCAAACCCATATTGTGCACCGGCAGCCAGACCATGCCCCAGGCCGCCAAACCCACCAAGGCGGGCATCACGACCAAAGTCACCCGCAAGCTGCGTTCCATCAGCCAGCCCGCCAACAAGGTGCCTACGAAATTCGCCAGCCCGAAGCCCAGAAGCATCAACGCCAAGCCATCCATATCAATAGAGGCAAAACCTTCCAGCGCCGGACGAATAAAGGTGAACAAGACAAACTGCCCGCCATGGGCCAGCACACAGGCAAACATACCAATCGCAATACCGGGTCTGCGCAGCAAATCCAGTACCGTTGCGGTGCGTGCATGCTGACGCGGTGCCATGCTGGGCAAGGTCAGCCACTGAAACACCAAGGTCAAAACACCAACCGCCGCTGCCGCCAAGAACGCGCTGCGCCAGCCGAACAGGCCCCCCAGATAACTGCCTAAAGGGACCGAAACCACCGTCCCCACGGCAATCCCACTAAAAATAATCGACAAGGCACGCGGCACTAAGGGGTTCGGCACCAGACGCATGGCAACGGCTGCCGCCATACTCCAAAAGCCGCCCAAGGCAATCCCCAGCAGGACCCGCATCAATAGCAACACTGTCAGGCTGGAGGACACCGCCACCAGCAAGTTCGATGCAATCATCAGCAGCGTAAAACCAAGCAACACATTACGCCGGTCAAAACGACGGGTCAGCGCTGGAACCAGCAGGCCCGAAAACAAAGCGACCACCGCCGTTACTGTGACGGCCTGCCCTGCCAAACCTTCCGACACACCCAAATCCACGGCCATCGGTGTCAGCAAGCTGGCTGGCAAATACTCCGCCGTCAACAAACCAAACACACCCATGGCCAATGAAAATACAGCCACCCAGGCAGGTTCCATGACCGGGGCCCGCAAACTGGCATTACACACATCACGACTCATCGCTACTTCCCTGGAGAAACAAAAACAGCCCCCAGTCTAGAGATCAGAAACCGGATGATCTATGATGATCAGTCTTGAAAATTTGATCGAAACGCCGAACATGACCGAGCACGAACAATTCGCCCTGTCCTCCGACCTGATCAGTGAACTGCTGACCGGCATGCGCTTGCGTGGGGTGCAATACCGCCGGATTCAAACTGGGCCTCATTTTGGGCTGGGTTTTGAAGAACGACCCGGTCATGCCTACTTTCACTTTCTGGCCGTAGGCACGGCGTTTCTGCGTACCCGAGATGGCACGCTGCACGAGCTCTCGGCAGGCAGTACGGTGTTTCTACCGCAAGGTGAAAGCCATCAAATCCTGTCCAAAGAAGAAGCCTCGTTTCAAGACATAGACAGCTTCGAGGCCGCTCCGCTGGGTCAGGCCGTCAGCGGTGTCAGCACGTGCCCTAGTTCCTACCCCACCCCTAGCGCAATTTTGTTCTACGGTTGCATGGAGTTTGATCTGGGCGGCATGCACGGTCTGGGCAAACTCATGCCCAGCGCCATGATTGCCAATACCGGGGCGCAATACTACCCCGGCCTGCTGCCCATTCTGGATTCCATGAAAGGGGAAATCTGCGCGGGCCGGATTGGCTATGCCGGCATCATGGCTCGCTTGGCCGAAGTGGCCGCCGCCATGATTGTGCGCGGCTGGATTGAGTCCGGTTGCGGCAATGCCTCTGGCCTGGTCGCTGCCCTGCGCGATCCACGCCTGGCACGTTCCATCCTGGCCCTGCACCGCCAGCCTGGTTATGAATGGACAGTGGCAGAGTTGGCCGCCCAATCTCACTTATCTCGCTCCGTCTTTGCCCAACGCTTTCAGGCTACCTTGGGCATGTCTCCGCTGCGCTACGCCACAGAATTACGTATGGGCCTGGCCAGCCAATGGCTCAGTCAGGAAAAACTGCCTATTGAAACGATTGCCCAGCGTTTGGGCTATACCTCGCAGGCGGCGTTCAGTCGGGCCTACAAGCGTCTGAAAGGACAGGCTCCCGGTGCCAGTCGGAAATCCAGAAGCTAATCCCCCTGCATCCCGGACAGACGCTTTAGCCTGCTGACTGGCATCCGGGACAATTTCCGGCGCTGTTCCGGATTTTCAGCCCGACAGCCCCGGAATTTTTACTAGAATAATGTGCTGACTAATTACTCCTATAATTCAGAGCACAAAACGGATTTAACAGGATGAAGCAATTTTTATATTTCCTGACATCAAACATTACCGTTTTGTCATGTTCGCCTCATAGTCGGCATCAGCCTTTTTGATCAATCCATTTCTTTAATGGATGAATCCGCCAGTTTATAAAGCTCCGGGAAGCCAAATGTGGAATTGTTTACTGATTGAAGATGACCGGGAAAACGCCCGGTATTTAGTGAATGGCTTATCCGAGCTGGGTTATTCGGTGGTGACCAGTCATGATGGCGTTTCCGGTTTGGAAAATGCCATGAAAGATGTATGGGATGTGATTATTCTGGATCGCATGTTACCCAATAATGTTGATGGTCTTTCCATTCTTTTTACCTTGCGATCTTTAGGTAAAAAAGTTCCTGTTCTGGTATTAAGCGCCTTATCCGGCGTAGACGATAAAGTAGATGGTTTAAAAGCCGGTGGCGATGATTATTTAATCAAGCCCTTTTCCTTTCAGGAATTGGCCGCCCGCTTGCATGCCCTGATACGCCGCAGCAGTGACAGTGCGGAAATCAAGAATTTGCAGGTGGATGATCTGGTCATGAATATCCGCAACCAGAAAATCTCCCGTGGGGACGAGGTGCTGGAGTTGCAACCACGCGAAATCAAGCTGCTGTCCTACCTGCTGATGAATAGCCACAAGATCGTTACCCGCACCATGCTGCTGGAAGTGGTCTGGGGCTATAACTTTGACCCGCAATCCAATGTGATTGATGTGCTGGTCAGCCGTTTGCGGCGCAAAGTGGACAAGGAAGGCGCGACGCCCCTGATCCATACCGTGCGTGGCCGTGGCTATGTACTGAGCGACAAGGACAGCATCGACGGATTCAAGCTAAAGCGCTGCGATGATTGAATTCATCAAACGCCTGTGGGAGTCCACCTCCTTCCGGCTGACCCTGAACTACAGCATCCTGGCCATCTTCACCACGCTGTTTTTAATCGGCTTTTTCTATGTTCAGGTGTTTGGGGCCTTGCGCGACGAGCACCTGCGGCAGATTAACGTCGCCGTGCAGCGGCTTAGTATTGCCTACGAAGTGGGCGGGCGCGAAGAGATCCTGCGCATGATCGAGCTGACCCTGTCAGACCGGATTGATTCGGGCCAGGAAATCTATCTGCTGCTGGATGAATTCAACCACACCCTGGTGGGCAATATCAGCGAAATTCCCGGTCTGGACAATCTGCCCGAACGACAAGTGGTGGAAGTGCAGATCAAGCATATCGACGCCCTGTCCGAAGGCAATGTCCGCGTCACCAAGCTGTCTGGCGGCGAAACCCTGGTGGTCGGCCACGAGCTGGGCACCTTGATCGAGCTGCGTGCCATGCTCAGCCGCATCATCGTCACCTCCATGATTCTGGCCTTGATGCTGGTGATTCTGGGGGCCTATGTATTCAGCAATGAGCTGAAATACCGCGTGGGCCGCATCCGCTTGCTGACCGAACAAGTGGGCGCGGGCGACATTTCCAAGCGCATCACCTCCGAGAGCGAGGACGTTTTCGGCCTGATCCACCACGACATCAACCGCATGCTGGACAAGATCGAGAGCCTGATGCAAGGCGCACGGCACATCTCCGATACCGTGGCCCACAATATCCGCACTCCACTAACCCGCATCGTTGGCAAGTTGCGCGAGACCCAGAACCTGCCCGGCGTCCCGCCCCATGTCCGGGAGGCACAGCAAGACGCGATTGAAGAAGTAGAAAACCTGAGTGTCCTGCTGGGCAAGTTGTTGCAAATTGCCGAACTGAATGCCGGTGTGCAAAGACAGAACTTTAAGGCCTGCAATCTGGAAGTGATTGCCGAGGACGTGCTGGACCTGTACAGCTTCTTCGCTGAAGAAAAAGGCGTCACGTTGCAGAAAAAGAAAATCGATAGGGTCATTATTAATGGTGACAGCAATTTATTAGCCAGCGCTTTAGCCAATCTGGTGGATAACGCCGTTAAATACGCCCATTCCCATGCTAGTGTTGAAATTAAAAAACGCTTTGACAATAAAATCGCCATCATTGTGGAAGATGACGGCCCCGGATTACCGAAAAGCGAATACGAAAATGTGGGCAAGTATTTTTATCGATTCAATAATGATAGCGAGGGTTTTGGATTGGGATTAACCAGCGTTGCCGCCATTATTGAATTACACCGGGGCGAGCTGATTTTCTCCAAAGGGGCATCCGGCTTGAAAGTCACCATTGTGCTGCCTGTTTAATCCTTACCAGCCCATTCAAACATGACCAAAAGGTAATGAAACTGTCACCCTAAGCAATCTCCTGCTCCGCTAAGCTAGCCTCATTTTTAATCGCTCTTTTTCAGGGTTTATAAAAATCATGCTTGCTTTAAGGGAATGAGGAGATTCATGAGCAGACAAAAATATTATTCAGCCGGCCTGATGGTGGGGGTGGGCGTATTTACCGTCCTGATGGGACAGAAATACTCCCTGGGCACCATGGCCCGCATGGGACCGGGCTACTTCCCGTTTTTGCTGGGCATCGTGATGATTGTGCTGGGCGCTCTGTACCTGTTTGTAGAGACCGCCGCGCACGACGATGAGCAGGAGGAGGACTACGGCCCGCCGCAGTGGCGTGGCTGGCTGGCGATTGTGAGCGGCATCATCGCCTTCATTATTTTGGGTCGCTACGGCGGACTGATTCCCGCCACCCTTGCCCTGGTGTTCATCTCTGCCATGGGCGACAAAGAACATTCCTGGCTCACTGCCCTGCTGCTGTCCATTTTTGTGACGCTGCTGGGTGTGGTTATTTTCTCCTGGGGGCTGGAGCTGCAATTCCCCCTGTTCACTTGGGGCTAAGCCATGGAAATTCTATCTAACCTGATGCACGGCTTTAGCGTTGCCTTTCAACTGGACAACCTGATGTGGGCCGTGTTTGGCGTGTTCATGGGGAACCTGATCGGGGTGCTGCCCGGCATGGGTGTGCTGGCAGCCATCTCCATCCTGCTGCCCCTGACCTACGCCATGACTCCTACCGCCGCCCTGATCATGCTGGCCGGCATTTACTACGGCTCGCAGTACGGCGGCGGCATTACCTCCATCATGTTGAACCTGCCCGGTACCGCCTCGCACGCGGTGGCGTGTCTGGACGGCAACCCCATGGCTCGTAACGGCAAGGCCGGGTCGGCCCTGTTCATGTTGATGTTGTCCTCCTTTTTTGGCGCCACCATCGGCATTCTGGCCATGATTCTGTTCTCGCCCGCTTTGGTCGATATCGCCTTCAAGTTCGGCCCGGCTGAATACTTTTCCATGATGATGCTGGGCCTGCTGGCCGGTGCCACCCTGGCCAAAGGTTCTGCCATCAAGGGCGTGGCCATGGTCGTCATGGGCTTGATCTTTGGTGTGGTCGGTACAGACGTGAACAGTGGTGTCTCGCGCTTTGACTTCAATATCCCGGAACTGCAGGACGGCTTGCAGATTGTGGCGCTGGCCATGGGCCTGTTCGGTATCGCTGACTTCCTGAAGAACATCAACCGGATCAATAGCGGCCACACCAAGGCCATTGGTAAAGTTTCCACCCGCTCCCTGCGTCCGGAAAAAGGCGATATCAAACAATCCAAAGGCGCTCTGGTGCGCGGTACTGCCATTGGTGCAGCTTTCGGGATTCTGCCCGGCACTGGCCCAACCATTGCGTCTTTCATTGCCTACGCCACGGAAAAGAAAGTCGCCAAGAACCCCGAGCGTTTTGGACGTGGTGCGATTGAAGGTATTGCTTCGCCCGAAGCCGCCACCAGCGCCTCCACCCAAACCAGCTTCATTCCTACCCTGAGCCTGGGCATTCCCGGCGACCCGGTCATGGCCTTGATGCTGGGCGCACTGATCATTCACGGCATCCAGCCCGGCCCACAAATGGTGGTCGAGCATGCCGATATGTTCTGGGGCCTGATCGCCAGTTTCTGGGTGGGCAATATCCTGCTGCTGGTGCTGAACCTGCCATTGATCGGCATGTGGGTGCGCCTGCTGTCCGTGCCCTTCAAGTACCTGTACCCCGCCGCCCTGTTCTTTGTGTGCGTCGGTGTCTATAGCACTAATAACAACCTGTTCGATGTGAACATCGTGCTGCTGTTTGGTGTGCTGGGTTACTTCTTCATGCGACTGCGCTTTGAAGCGGCTCCCTTGCTGCTGGGCTTTGTCCTGGGGCCGATGGTAGAAGAAAACTTCCGCCGTGCCCTGCTGCTGTCACGTGGTGATCCGATGATCTTCCTGGAGCGCCCGATCAGCATGGTCTTTATCATTGCGTGCATCTTGCTGATTCTGGGGCTGAGCTACTCATTCTGGCGCTCGAACAGTCAGAAAAAGCTGGGGGCCTTGGCCAAGGCCTAACAAAAGTGTACTGGTTCGTTCAGGTACTAATTTGAACGCTGCACCCAGCTGAAAACAAGAAAAGACGCCGAGCAGAAATGCTCGGCTTTTTAGCGCTTTCCTATAAAACCCCGGTGTTCTCAGGCCAAGCCAGAACTCATCGATCCTCACACGCAGTAACAAGCGCTAAAGCACAGTAGGATTGGGCACATCCCCATACACTTCTTGGGGATCAAAGGTCTTGGCGGACTCCACAAAGACCAGATTCTGATCCTTGCTATGTTCAGCACCAACCGGCACTTGTCTGTAGAAACAGGAGTAATAGCCCACGTGGCAACTGGCCCCGGAACCGGCTACCCGCACACGTAGCCACACGGCGTCCTGGTCGTCGTCGATACGCATTTCCTCTACCGTCTGCACCAGTCCACTGCTGGCACCTTTATGCCAGAGCATTTGACGCGAGCGGCTCCAGTAATGGGCTTCACCTGTCTGTATGGTTTTTTCCAGGGCTTCCCGGTTCATGTAACCCAGCATCAAGACCTCGCCATTATTAGCGTCTGTCGTGATGCAGGCAATCAGGCCATGCTCGTCAAACTTGGGGGCCAGTTCGTGACCCTCTTCCACTTGCTCTACCGAAATTCGGCGGCTCATTTGTACTGCCGTATTTTCAGCAGACCTGGTGTCTTGTCCTTTAGTCTTCACGTTTCTTCCTTGTCATCATGGGTTCCGGGCGATATTCGCAGTCGGGTTTCAGGCAACGGCCATACAGCACATGGCTATGTTCCAGAATCTGAAAACCCCGTTCTTGAGCAATCGCTTTCTGTCGCTGCTCGATAGCCTTGTCATGAAATTCCTGCACACGCCCGCAGTCCGTGCAGATCAGGTGATCATGGTGCTCGCCATCATCCAGCTCATAGAGCGCTCGGCCGGATTCGAAATAAACCTGCTTTAACAAGCCTGCCTGTTGCAATTGAGTCAGCACACGGTAGACAGTCGCCAGGCCAATCTCGCTGCCTTGTCGGATCAATTGGCGATACACATCGTCCGCCGTCAAATGACGAATGCCGGGGGCCTGAAAAATCTCAAGAATCTGGATACGGGCGGTGGTCACCTTCAAGCCACGCTCTTTAAGCTCTTTTGAATCCGTCATGACGCACTCCTTGCTGAATTGGCGGCTAAGGGACTTCCAGAAAACGCAGCGGCCTGCCTTGCGCCTGCCCTTCCAAGGCTTCATCAAGAACAACACAATGGCCACGAACAATGGTGTGAATCGGCCAGCCCACAACCGGTATGCCGTCGTAGGGAGACCATCCGCTAACGCTGGCAATCCAGTCATTGCGGATACGGCGGCGTGCCTTCAAATCCACGATGCTGAAATCCGCATCAAAGCCCACAGCAATGCGTCCCTTGCCTTCCAGACCAAAAATCCGGGCAGGCCCGGCACTGGTCAAATCCACCAGCCGTTGCAGGCTTAAACGGCCTGCATGGACATGGTTCAACATCACGGGCAGCAAGGTTTGCACGCCAGTCATGCCGCTGGGTGAAGCGGGATAGACCTGGGATTTTTCCAGCAAGGTATGGGGCGCATGATCGCTGCCGATAACATCCACCACACCCGAGCGGATCGCCTGCCATAGCGCGTCCTGATGGGCTTGCTCGCGCACCGGCGGATTCATTTGCGCCAGACTGCCCAGACGCTCGTAGCATTCCGGGGCTTGCAGGCTTAAATGATGCGGGGTCACTTCTACTGTCACGCGGTGTTTGTGTGTGGCCAGAAACTGCATTTCCTCTGCGGTAGACACATGCAGCACATGCAAACAGCGATTCACCTCTGCTGCCAGACGAACAATGCGTTGGGTGGCCTTCAAGGCACTTTCCACATCACGCCAAACGGGGTGTTGGCGCACGTCACCACTATCCAGAGCGATATGTTTGCGTTCACGCAGCCTGGCCTCGTCCTCCGCATGCACCGCCATTCGTCTGTGGCCATGACGCAAGATGCGGCGCAGGACTTCGTCCTCATCCGCTAATAGGTCTCCAAAGGAACTGCCCATAAAGACCTTGATGCCTGCACAACCTGGGAGCTGCTCCAGTTCCTGCAAAGACTCGGCATTCAAGGCCGAGCCACCGATATAAAAGGCGTGATCACACCAGCTGCGGCCTTGGGCGGCATCCAGCTTGGCTTGCAAATCGGCAGCTCCCAAGGTCAAGGGATGGGTGTTGGGCATCTCGAAAACCGCAGTCACCCCGCCCAGGACCGCGCCCCGTGTACCCGCTTCCAGATTCTCCTTATGCTCCAGCCCTGGCTCTCTGAAATGCACCTGGCTGTCGATCACCCCTGGCAATACGTGCAACCCCGTAAGGTCCAGCACACAGTCTGCACTCCAGCCGGGCCGCAAATCACCAAGAGCCATAATCCGGCCTTGTACACAGGCGATGTCGATGCGCTCGGCACCGTTAGGTGTGAGCACCGTGCCGCCACAGAGCAGCAAATCGGCATGACGCAAATCATGCTGCTTGGTCGTCTCTGCGGTTCGGGAGGTAGGAACCTTCGGGGTTTCTGGCGTCATGGTTTTGCCTTTGCAACTTCCGCATCCAGAGCGTCTTGTGCCGTCAAACGAATCCGCTCCATCATGTGAAACAGGCCATTGGCGCGATTCGGTGACAAGTGCTGCTCCAGTTCAATTGCCCGTAAAAAGTCGGGGGGATGGGAGATGATTTCTTCAGGCAGACGCCCCGAATACACCTTCATCAATAAAGCCAACAAGCCCGTGACAATGGCGGAATCACTACGAGCCTGAAAAAACAACCTGTGATCACGCAATTCAGCGACCATCCAGACCTGTGCCTGACAGCCGTGCAAGCGGTTCGCCTCCGTACGCCATTTGTCCGGGAAGTCCGGCAAGGAGCGTCCCAGATCAATCAGATATTCGTAGCGCGCCATCCAGTTACCCAGGCACTGGAAGCTGTCCACAATGGATTGCTGGACTTGGGCTATGGGCTCTTCTGGTGCTGCTTCCTTATCCACGGCCGTCTCCTGAATGCTTGGGTGTGTGACTGCCCTGATCGCCAAGAGCCGGAACAGGGTCGTGCCCGCCCGGATGCCAGGGGTGGCAACGGACAATACGCCGTGCGGCCAGCCAGGTTCCTTTAAAGAGGCCATGCGTTCGCAAAGCCTGAATCGCATACTGAGAACAAGTCGGATAAAAACGGCAGCGTGGCCCCAGCAATGGGCTGATAAAAAGTTGGTAGCCGCGAACCAGCAGGACCAGGACAGAGACAAGAAAGGCTTTCATCGCCGCTCCGAAAGACGGGAGCGAAGCATCAGGTCAGACGGGCTGATCGTGATCTTGCTGGCCTGCTCCAGCAGCAAGGAAGTTTGATGTTGCCGCTGTGTGTGGCAAGGATCAGTAAGGGCTAAAACACTCATAGCACCACGCCTTCCTTAAGCCCTGAAAGGGACATCTCCGCTGACAAAGGAGTCTTGAACGCCACCGCGTCATGGGGATGCAGGCTCTCCAAATGGCGGACCTGAATACCAGGGTTCTGATAGCCCACCAAGGCCGCTTCTATACGACGCGCTGCGTCCTCCACAAACATCAGGTTCTGGCCATTCAAGGCCGCAAAGGCCTGTTCGTCAGCCCGTTTGACGGCGGTTTGCAAGGGGGTTGCCAGTGCCTTTTCAACACGATCAATCAAGGCTAAAAACCCAAAATTCTCGCTATCCTCCGCTACGTCAACCTGAACCAGAGCCTGACTGCGCTGGCTATGCGCAGTGGCCAGACTGGCATGCTTGTGCAGCCAGGCCGCTACCTCATCAGCATGCAAGACAGGCTGCTTTCCAAAGGCCTGCATAAAGCCCTGTTCAATCAACTGCCGAGCTAGCGCAGCCGAACAAGGACAGGTCGACGAATAGCCAATCTGAACCTGCACCTTGCACACAAACATACCGTCTAAAAGTCTGGCTTCCAGCACGACGGGATAGGACTTCCAGCCTGCCAGATTCTGCGTCACCAAGGCAGGCCGTCGCACCAGTAAATCAAAGCTGAAACCCAAGCGCGCACAGCACGTACCGCAGTCCTCCTGGCTCTCCACCATGCTTTGTAAAAGACGCCGCAGCCTCAACGGTGACAAGGCTTGCTCTGGTGGCACGTCATTCAGCAAGCGGTACAGCCTGGACATGTGTATCCCTTTCACATGCGCCAGCGGCAAATCAACCTGGGCATCCACACGCGCATGAGGTTGGCGCATATAACCCGGTTCGACCACGGTAATGGGTAAATCGATTCCTTCCATACCTACCCAGGACAGCGGAGTCAGGCCATAGCTGGAATCGTTCAAAGCCGGGTCGGGAAGTACAACAGTCATACTCAACATCCAATCAAAAGGTCTTGCTCAAGCCAGCAGGAGCTTGGCAAGACCTCAATTCCATCAAGGCCAGTCTGAAAACGGATTCGTCCATGTTGTCCAGGTGCTGGGGCCGCTGGCCATTTCTTCATCGCTTAACAGGCAGGCATCGAAACGGGCGCGCAATGCGGCCTCATCCATATCCATGCCAATCAGAACCAGCTCCTGACGCGCGTCCCCAACCCGCTCATCCCATTTTTCCTTGATCAGGGCTACCGCTTCGGGGTCTTCCGGCCAACGCTCGGGCGGCATGGAAGCCCACCAGTAACCCGCCACGTGATAACGAGCCACCGCGCCAGCCTGTGACCAAGAACCCGCCAGAGTCGGGAAGTTCGCCAACCAGAAAAACCCTTTGGAGCGCACCACGCCCGGCCATTCGCTTTCAACCAATTCCAGAAAACGCTGTGGATGGAATGGACGGCGGGCGCGGTAAACAAAGTTGCCTATGCCGTACTCCTCCGTTTCCGGGGTGTGCGTGCCGCGCAACTCCTGCAACCAGCCGGGGGCTCTGGAGGCTTCTTCAAAATCAAACAAGCCGGTGTTGAGTACGCGCTCCAAGGGCACCTTGCCAAACTCGGCCGTCTCAATACGAGCGCGAGGATTCAGACTGTTCAGAATCGCCATCAGGCGTTCACGCTCTGGTTCACTGATCAAATCAATCTTGTTCAGAACCAGCACATCACAGAACTCGATCTGCTCAATCAGCAAGTCCACAACGGTACGCGCGTCTTCTTCACCCAGGGATTCGCCACGGGACTGAATGCTGTCTTGCGAACTGTAGTCGCGCAGAAAATTAAAGGCATCCACCACCGTAACCATGGTGTCCAAGCGGGCGACTTCACCCAGGCAACGGCCATCCTCGCCTTCAAAGGTAAAGGTTTCAGCCACGGGCAGTGGCTCTGAAATACCGGTGGATTCAATCACCAGCTGATCAAACCGCCCTTCCTTGGCCAGACGGTCGACCTCCAGCAGCAAGTCCTCTCGCAAGGTGCAGCAAATACAGCCGTTGCTCATTTCCACCAGCTTTTCATCCGTGCGCGATAGCTCGGCACCGCCATCACGAACCAGAGCGGCATCTATATTGACCTCACTCATATCGTTCACGATGACGGCGACGCGGCGACCTTCGCGATTGTTCAGAATGTGGTTCAACAAAGTCGTCTTGCCCGCCCCCAGAAAACCGGACAAAACCGTTACGGGAATGCGGGCCGCGGGATCGACCGGCGTGTTATCGGGGTTCATCGTCATTTCTCTTCATCCTTGAGCATCAATGGGCAGTTCCTTGCGCAGGATTCTCGCCAATTTTGAGATGTTATAACATAACAATAATTAGCCAAGAAAAAACCCTCTTGCAAGGAGGGCTGGAAGACTAGAACGGACAACCTGATTCTCCCAGTCCAACGCGGGAATCAGGTGTCAGGTGGCCGCCTCGCCTGCAAAGCCACCCGGTTCAAGCAACAAGGGCTATCCAAGACTTGATCCAGATAGCCCCCGCTCACTCCAGACTGTGCAAACAGCAAAGATCAATCTGTGACCATCGCCCTGCGCATGATTTTCTGCGCGACTGAGGAGGACGTTGCCATTCCCAAGGTGCCGTAATGCGCTCCCCAAGACCCCACATCCCCGCCGCTGCGCGTACTTAAAAAGACATCCACCACCTCTTGAGAGCTATAGCGCAGCAGCTCCGCCGCCTGCAAGACGCGGGCGACGGCTTCGGTCATGGGGCGGGCCAGGAACTCGTCCTCGATCGCCGCTCTCACCAGACGCTCGGTGTGCTGCACCAACGCATCGAAGCGCTTGTCCTGCCCGGCCAAGGGTTTGAGTTCATTGAAAACCGCCTCCACCGTGCGCGGATCCCTGATCATGGCGCGCCGCACATCCATGCACATCATATTGGCCGTCCCTTCCCAAACACTGTTCAAGGGGGCCTCTCGATACACACGAGCCATGGGGTTTTCTTCGATAAAACCATTACCGCCATGACACTGCAAAGCCTCGTTCGCAATAGAGGGCGCGCGCGAGCAATTGAAGTATTTAGCCGCAGGCGTGGCCACCCGAGCCAACAGCCTTTCATGTTCACTGCTTTGCATCAGATCAGTGGCCTTGGCGACTCGCAAGGACATCAAGGTTGCCGCTTCCACTTCTACTGCCATATCCGCCAGCACATTGCTCATCATGGGCCGGTCAGCAATCGAGGTTCCAAAAGCCTTGCGTGATGTGGTGTGACGCAGAGCCAAAGTCAACGCCTGCCGCATCAAACCTGCGGAACCAATCGCAAAATCCAGACGCGTCAAATGCGAGTGCGACAGGATTTCCCGAATACCGCGCCCTTCCTCCCCCACCCGAATCGCCAGCGTGCCGGCATATTCCACTTCGCTGGACGCGTTGGAACGATTGCCCGCCTTGTCCTTCAGACGTTGCACAAAAAAGCGGTTATAGCGGCCGTCCGGCAAGGTACGGGGCAAAAAGAAACACGTGACACCGCCATTGACTTTAGCCAGTGTAAAAAAGCCATCGGACTGCGGCACCGAACAGAACCACTTATGCCCCGTCAGCTCATACCACTGCGCCGTTGCACCGTGATAATCCGCGCTATGGGAGAAGCGCGCGGTCGTCTGCGTCTCGCGCAGATCTGAGCCCCCCTGCTTTTCGGTCATCGCATAACCAATCACCACCGAGGGCTTGTCCCCCACTTCGCGACGACTGTATTCATAGCGTGTCCCTTTGAGCTTGTCTGCCCAGATCGCCAAAGCAGGCTCAGCCTCGAAACCGGCATAAGCCGCATAAGCCATGCCGGTCGGGCAGCCCGTACCGTGCTCCACCTGATTCCACAGATAGGACAAGACGGCGCGGGCGAAGTGGCCGTTTTTCTCTTGGGTACGCCAGCTTAAATTGGGCACCTCGTGCTGCCAGGCCAGACCCATCAACTCATGCCAGCTGGGGTGAAACTCCAGCCAATCAATCCGATTGCCGAAGCGATCATGCGTTTTAAGCTCTGGGATATGGCGGTTCGCCAAACGGGCCAGTTCCTGCACAGTCTCATCACCGGCCACCGCCCCCAAGGCCTGGCAACGCGATGCGGCCCAAGGGGCCTCACGGTTGATGGCATCACGTAAAACCTGATCGCCCGTAAAAGCATTGAAACCACTGGCGGGCAAAGCCTGATTCAAAACCTGATGCGTGCTGTAACGGTCCTCGGGCGCATTCAAAATGCTGGGGGAAAGCGGCTGGTTCATATTTGTCTCCGAACTGTTTTTCTAAGGCGTGGCAGAAGGGACTGCCACACTGGCGCACGCCATCTGGGCAATCTGGTCAGCCAGCGCGGCCACTTGGCGCTGGTAACTGTCCGTGCCATCGTGCTGCTGACGGCTTAAAGGAGAAAGCGGGCCAATCAGCCCTTCCATGAAACCGCCCACAATGACGGTAGCCGCAATATCGGGCTGCACATCCTGGCGCATTTCCTGAGCGTCCTGACCTGTGGAAACAAGGGAGTGGATGACCTGGCTGATCGCGGCGCGATACACCAGACGGGCCGCATCGATTTCCTTATCGCAAGGCTCGGCAATCAAGGCATAAGCCAAGCGAGGATTACGCATGGCACGTTTCACAAAAGTGGAGACAGCGGCATGCAAGCGCAGCATGGAAGAACCATCCGCCTGCGCAATGTCCGTGAGCACATCCACCTCACGCTGGGACACCAGCGACAGGACTTCCGCGAACAGCTCGGCCTTGGAGGGGAAGTAACGATAGACCGTCCCGGTGGCAATACCGGCTGCGGCCGCCACACTGGCTACCTGCGCTTCCTGCCAGCCACCTTCACTGACCAAAACGCGAGCAGCTTCCAGAATACGGCTGCGATTGTCTTGCAGACGGGCTTCAACGGCGGGGGTTTGACGATAGGCCATAAAGAAGTGAACTCTGATTCATTACATGAGTGAATCCTAGTTCATTTCTTTGTGATGGACAAGAATTTCTTTACCCAGAGCTGTCAGAAGACTCACCTATTGGGCTTGCAGGCTGCTTGGGAGCATCTGTTATGTGAAGCGACCAAATAAGCAACCCCAATAAAACTGCCCCCAGCAACGGCGATGGCGAAGCCATCAATACTGTTTGCTGGGGGCAGTCTGAACTCGCTAACGTGCAGGCATCAAGCCTATCAGGCCGACAGTTCCTTACGAACGATTTCAGCACCGGCGCTCAGGGCGTGCAGCTTGCCGCGAGCCACGGCGCGTGGCAAAGGTGCCATACCGCAGTTGGTGGAGGGGTACAGCTTGTCAGCGTCCACAAACTTCAGCGCCTTGCGCAGTGTGTTGGCCACTTCGTCAGCGGTTTCAATCACGTTGGTGGCCACGTCAATGGCGCCAACCATCACTTTCTTGCCACGGATCAGTTCGATCAAATCCATGGGAACGTGAGAGTTCTGGCACTCCAGGGAAATGATGTCGATCTTGGATTGCTGCAGCTTCGGGAAGGACTCTTCGTACTGACGCCATTCCGAGCCAAGAGTCTTTTTCCAGTCGGTGTTGGCCTTGATGCCGTAGCCGTAGCAAATGTGCACGGCAGTTTCGCACTTCAGACCTTCGATGGCACGTTCCAGAGTAGCAATACCCCAGTCGTTCACTTCGTCAAAGAACACGTTGAAAGCGGGCTCGTCAAACTGGATGATATCCACGCCGGCGGCTTCCAGCTCTTTGGCTTCCTGGTTCAGGATCTTGGCAAATTCCCAAGCCAGTTTTTCACGGCTCTTGTAGTGGTTGTCGTACAGCGTATCGATCATGGTCATGGGGCCAGGCAGCGCCCATTTGATCGGCTGCGAAGTTTGCTGACGCAAGAATTTGGCATCATCCACAAACACGGATTTGGGACGAGTCACGGCCCCCACAACGGTTGGCACGCTGGCATCGTAACGGTCACGAATACGCACGGTCTCGCGCTTTTCAAAATCCACACCTTCCAGATGCTCGATGAAGGTGGTGACAAAGTGCTGGCGGGTTTGCTCGCCATCGCTAATCAGGTCAATACCGGCGTGCAATTGTTCTTGCAGAGACAGACGCAGTGCATCTTTCTTGCCTTCGACCAGGTCCTCACCTTCCAGTCTCCAGGGCGACCAAAGTTTCTCGGGTTCAGCAAGCCAGGAGGGTTTAGGCAAACTGCCAGCGGTGGAGGTGGGTAGCAATTTTTTCATAATAAATAACCTTATTGTTTTTGATGAATCAAAGCGCGTAACTGGCTGCCCATTGATCAAGAATCACTTTGTATGGCTTGATAAAACTTTCTTCAGTAAACCGGCCCTGCTCAACCGCCAGACGGCTACGTTCTTCGCGATCGTAGACAATTTGCGTAACCGAATGATCCGCATTTTTCAGGCTGGGCTGATAGCGCATTCCTGCTGCCGAGTTGGCATTGTAAATCTCGGGTCGATAGATTTTCTGGAATGTCTCCATCGTACTGATGGTACTGATTAATTCCAGATTCGTGTAGTCACTGAGCAAATCGCCACGGAAGTAAAAAGCCAACGGCGCAACACTATTTGGGGGCATGAAATAACGAACCTGCAGACCCATTTTTGCGAAGTACTCATCGGTCGGCGAGAACTCATTTTGCTGGTATTCAACGCCCAATACGGGATGCTGATTACCTGTACGGTGGTAGACCTTGCTGCTGGACACGCTCAGGCAAATCACGGGGGATTTGTTGAAGTTTTCCTGATACAGCGTGGAGTTCACGAAAGCCTTGAACAACTTGCCATGCAAGTCACCAAAGCCTTCCGGAGCGCTGAAACCATTTTTGTTCTTGTTGTGCTCCAGCAGAACCACGCTGAAATCGTAATCACGCACATACGAAGAGAAGTTGTTGCCCACAATCCCTTCAATACGCTTGTTTTCCTTGTGGTCAACGATATTGGTTTTCAGGATTTCGATGGTAGGGAATGTAGAGCCATTGCCTTCAACATCAATATCAACAGACACAATATCCAGTTCAACCGAGTAACGATCCCCATTCGGGTTGTCCCAATGCGCCAGATTGTTGAAGCGATTGTCGATCATCTTCAGGGTATTGCGCAGGTTTTGCTGACGGCTTTCACCACGGGCCAGGTTGGCAAAGTTGGTGGTGATGCGTGTGTTGTCGGATGGACGGTAGTTTTCATCAAAACGGATGCTTTTGATGCTGAACGCGAATTCTTTGTTCATTTTTATGTATGCCCTAATTTCTGATTTCAATCTCGAATTTATTTTCAGCCAAGTCACTGATCTGGAAAAATAAATTCATCTTATTTATGTATATGTCGCGCTGTTTGTCGGATCTGCTTTGCGGGCTGTACTGCTTGCTCTCTTCTTCCTGGTGAAGCCAGAAAACAGTGTTGAATCGCCCTCAAAAAAAGTCCCGGCATTTGGCCGGGACCTTCCGCCAAACTCACTCCTGATCGGATCAGGTACTTGCCCGCAAGGCTTTCGCTGCGGCCACCATATTGGTCAAAGCTGGAATCACCTCAGCCCATTGACGTGTCTTCAGACCGCAGTCGGGGTTCACCCACAGACGTTCTGCTGGCACGCGCTCGGCGGCTTTCTTCATCAAATTCACAATGTGCTGCTCGGTCGGAATATTGGGCGAGTGAATGTCGTACACGCCAGGGCCGATCTCGTTGGGGTACTGGAAGTTTTCGAAGGCTTCCAGCAACTCCATGTCCGAACGGCTGGTTTCAATGGTGATCACGTCCGCATCCATATCAGCGATGGAGGAAATGATGTCGTTGAATTCCGAGTAGCACATGTGTGTGTGGATTTGCGTCTCGTCACCCACGCCGTTGGCGGTGATGCGGAAGCTTTCCACGGCCCAGTCCAGGTAGCTTTGCCATTGCGATTTACGCAGTGGCAAGCCTTCACGCAAGGCGGCTTCGTCGATCTGAATCACATGCACACCGGCCTTTTCCAGATCCAGCACTTCTTCGCGAATGGCCAGCGCCAGTTGCAGGCAAGAAGCCGAACGAGACTGATCATCACGCACAAAGGACCAGTTCAAAATCGTTACGGGGCCGGTCAACATGCCCTTCATGGGTTTTTGAGTCAGGGACTGGGCGTAGGTGATCCATTCCACCGTCATGGCTTGAGGACGGCTGATGTCACCAAACAGAATCGGTGGTTTCACGCAACGCGAACCGTAGGACTGCACCCAACCGAATTGGCTGAATGCGTAACCGTCCAGCTGCTCACCAAAGTATTCGACCATGTCGTTGCGCTCGGCTTCGCCGTGCACCAACACGTCCAGACCCAGTTTTTCCTGCTCACGTACGCTGCGCTCAATCTCGGCACGCATGGCGGCCTGGTAGCTGTTTTCGTCCAGACGACCGGCCTTGAACTCGCTACGAGCACGGCGGATTTCTACCGTTTGCGGGAAAGAACCAATCGTCGTGGTGGGGAATGCGGGCAACTTCAGGAATTCAGCTTGCTTGGACGCACGCTGTGCGTAGACGCTCTTGCGCTTGCCCAGCTCGGCCGAAATACGAGCTACCGCTGCTTTCACCGCAGGATTGTTCACACGGGGCGAGGTGCGACGGGCAGTCAAAGCGGCCAGGTTCTCGGCCAGTTCTGCCTTGACGGCATCACGACCTTGGCTCAAGGCTTTACCCAATACCCGTAGTTCGCCCAGCTTTTGCAAAGCAAAGGCTAACCAGGACTTCACATCAGCATCCAGCTTTTGTTCGCTGTCCAGATCAACCGGCACGTGCAGCAGCGAGCAGGAAGGAGCAATCCACAAACGGTCGCCCAGTTGCTTGGCGATGGGCTCAACCCAGTCCAGCACGGCGGTCAAATCTGTTTTCCAGATATTGCGACCATTGATCACGCCCAGGGACAAGACCTTCTCATCACCCAAAAGCTTGAGCAGTGCATCCACGCCATCACGATCATTGATGGCATCCACATGCAAACCGGCGACAGGCAAGCTGGCGGCCAAAGCGGCATTTTCCAGCAGCTGACCAAAGTAAGTCGCGACCAGCAACTTCACGCCAGCAGCCTTCAGTTGCTGATAAGCGGTTTTGAACGCTTGCTGCCAATCGGCATCCAGTTCGGTAACCAGAATAGGCTCATCAATCTGCACCCACTCCACGCCTGCTTTAGCCAGCGTATCCAGCAATTGGACATACACGGGCAGCAAGCGATCCAACAAGGCCAGCTTGTTGGATTCATCCTTGGCCTTGCCCAGTGCCAGATAAGTCACGGGGCCAATAATCACAGGCTTGGCTTTCACGCCTTGCGCCTGGGCTTCAGCCAGCTGCTCCAACAAACGGGAGGCGTCCAGCTTGAACTGGGTGTCAGCCGTAAATTCGGGGACGATGTAGTGATAGTTGGTGTCGAACCATTTGGTCATTTCACCGGCAGCCACGCCACCGCAGCAGGCGCTGTGATCTTCCAGACCTTTGGCCGAACGACCCCGTGCTACGCGGAAATAGTTATCCAGCTCGTCACCATGAAAGCCCTGCACACGCTCGGGCAGGTTGCCCAGCAAGAAGCTGGCATCCAGCACCTGATCGTAAAAAGAGAAATCTCCAACGGGCACCAGGTCCAGACCGGCCTGGCTCTCCCAGTGCCGCTGGCGCAGTTGAGCGCCCAGCATCTTGAGTTCGTCACGCGAAGACTCGCCCTTCCAGTAGGACTCCAAAGCGAACTTCAGTTCCCGTTTGGCGCCAATGCGCGGAAAGCCAAGATTATGAATCGTCGTCATGTGCTGCTCTCAATAGGCCAGTGGATTAAAGAATGACTTGCATTGTAGGAAGCCGAATCAATGAAGTAAAATGGTCTTATCTCACCAACCCATGAATATCATTCACGTATTATGTTAGAGCGCATCCATCTGGCCGTCGTCCAGCAAGTTGACAAGCAAGGGTCCCTGACCGCCGCTGCTGCCGTGCTGCACGTTACCCAATCCGCCCTTAGCCACACCATGCGAAAACTGGAGCAGCAACTGGGCACAGAAATCTGGCGTCGCGAAGGCCGCAACCTGCAATTGACGCAAGCTGGGCAGTATCTGCTGGCCGTTGCCAACCGCGTCCTGCCGCAGCTGGATCTGGCCGAAGAACGCCTGGGCCAGTTCGCCCAAGGCGAGCGAGGATCACTGCGTATCGGCATGGAATGCCACCCCTGCTATCAATGGCTGCTGAAGATCGTCTCGCCGTATCTCAGCGCCTGGCCAGACGTGGACGTGGACGTGAAGCAGAAATTCCAGTTCGGCGGGATTGGCGCGCTGTTTGGCTATGAGATTGATCTGCTGGTCACCCCAGACCCACTTTACAAGCCAGGCCTGAAGTTCGAGCCCGTGTTCGATTACGAGCAGGTGCTGGTGGTCAATAAAGCTCATGCACTGGCCAAGGTGGACTATGCCAAACCCAAAGACCTGGACCGGGAAGTGCTGATCTCCTATCCGGTGGACATAGACAGGCTGGATATCTACAACCAGTTTCTGCTGCCCGCCGGCATCGCCCCCCGACGCCACAAGGCGATTGAGACAACAGACATCATGATGCAGATGGTGGCTAGTGGACGTGGAGTAGCCGCGCTGCCGCGATGGCTGGTGGAAGAATATGCAGAGAAGCTGGATGTTGTGCCAGTCAAGTTAGGCAAGCACGGGATCGCCAAGCAGATCTTCCTGGGGATGAGGGAAACGGAGGCGGTGATTGACTATCTGCAGGCGTTTATGGAGCTGGCTCGAGCGCCCGCACAGGCTTTTCCCGCAGGCCAGAGCAAGACGTAGAAAAACAGCCAAGCTTGCATCACACCTCCCCCAGCTGCTCGCGGATAACAGCGGATGAAAGCCGTTTCCCTGGAGAGCCAGGCCAGAAACATTACTTGCAGAACCTTATTTAAACGATCAGTACAAAATCCTTGCCAAACCAAACGAATGGATTTATATTTTTTTAACCGATCGGCACAAAAAAGGATAAGCAATGCAATTTCATGGCAAAGTCGCCCTCGTAACTGGAGGATCTCGCGGCATTGGTGCTGCAATTGTTCAACGCCTCGCCCAAGAGGGGGCCGACGTTGCTTTCACATACTCTGCATCGGATCAGGCCGCCAAAGTTTTGACCAACAAACTGAACGGCCAAACTGGCCGGGTTCTGAGCCTCAAAGCAGATAGCCGCGACCCGCATGCGGTACGCGAGGCGGTAAATCAGACAGTCCAGGAACTAGGACGGCTGGATATACTCGTCAATAGCGCGGGAGTGTTTTATGCCGGTGCCATTGAAGGCGCCACGCTCCAGGAAATCGACGACACCTTGGCCATCCACGTAAGAGCCGTATTTGTCGCCTCTCAGGCCGCGCTTGCATACATGGGCTCAGGTGGACGCATCATCTCCATCGGTTCTTGTTTCGCACAACGGGTACCCTATGGCGGCGTAACGCTCTACGCCATGAGCAAATCTGCCCTTATAGGTTTTACCAAGGGCTTGGCGCGGGAGGTCGGCGAACGCGGTATCACCGTCAATATCGTTGACCCCGGCTCGACCGACACAGACATGAACCCCGCTAATGGACCCGCAGTTCAGGCAGAGCTGGAATTAATGGCCGTCAAACGATATGCACACCCGCAGGAGATTGCGGCCGCCGTCGCCTATCTTGCACAAGCCCAGAGCCAATTCATCACCGGAGCCTCCCTGGCCGTAGACGGTGGTTTCACCGCTTAACGCTTATTCGTGTGTATCGCTTGGAGCATTGCCCTGCTCCATCGCATGTTGCAACGACAGCCCGATAGCAGGCTCAAGTTCAAGCTGTGTCGTATAAAGGAATAAAAATGCTCAAGGCTTGGGGATTATTAGTCGTTGCTGGCATGCTGGAAATAATCTGGGCTTTAGCTTTGAAACAAGCCGATGGCTTCACCAAGCTCTGGCCTGGCCTGATCGGCATCGTTGTTGCCATGACAAGCCTCATCTTGCTGGGACTGTCGCTCAAGCATCTGCCTGTGGGGACTGCCTATGCAATCTGGGTAAGTATCGGCGTATTGGGGGTTGCCGTTGTCGGCATATTGTTTTTTGGCGAGCAGGTGACAGCCATCAAACTTCTCTTTTTAGCCTTGATCATCATCGGGACAGCAGGTTTACGGATCATCGAAGAATGAGTGCAGATAAAATAGAAAAAAACGCTGAGCAGCGAACTCTGGGCCGTCCTCGACGCTTTGACAGGGACTCCGCTCTTCTGGCCGCCATGCGCGTTTTTTGGGCACAAGGCTACGAGGGCACTTCAATCCAGGACCTTGTCGCTGCCATGGGCGTCAATAAACCAAGTCTGTATGCGACATTCGGCTGCAAGGAAGCGCTCTTTCAAGAAGCAGTCCAGTTGTACGATCGTCTTGAGGGTCGAGCTACCACTGAAAGCCTTGCAAATGCCAAAACAGCCCGCGACGCTGTCAGGGCAATGCTCGAGGCCAATGCCCATGCCTATTCGACTACAGAAGGCCCCCGAGGCTGCATGATTGTCTTGTCGGCCCTGCTCGGCACCCCTGACAATCAGCCTGTCCGTGCTTTTCTGGCCCAGAACCGCTTGGAGGGCGAGCGGGCTTTGCAAAAACGACTCGCCCGTGGGGTGACAGACGGAGACCTCTCGCCGTCCGCCGATATCGCCCAATTAGCAGCCTTCTACACGACAGTTCTGGAAGGTTTGTCCATCCAGGCTCGAGACGGAGCCTCCCCAGAAAAGCTCAAGAGCATCATTGAGGCGGCGATGCAGGCCTGGCCAGCCGACTCAAAGCCTTGAGTCAGACATTTAGCGCAGAAAAATGGAGACTACTAGATGAAGAATGTTGACGTATTGTTCTTTGACATTTTGGGTACGGTTGTCGATTGGCGAGGCAGCATTACGGATAAAGTTGAAGCATTCCTGAAGCGTCACGACATAAGCCATATTGACGCAAGAGCTCTTACCGACACATGGGTCGGACACTATGACCGTGCTATTGACCCGATCCGTAAAGGTCAACGCAGCTTCACCTCTCTGGACACCATCAATAGGGAGAATCTGGAAACCTGCCTGGCACAACTCAATCTCCCCCCTTCCCAGTTTGATCACGAAGAGCTGAATATACTCAATCACGCTTGGCATACCTTAGACCCTTGGCCCGATGCTGTGGAAGGCATCACCCGATTAAAAGAACACTACATCGTTGCGCCCTTATCCGATGGACATACCCGGCTGCTGATCAATATGGCCAAACATGCGCACCTGCCATGGGACATGATTTTTGGTGCTGATATGTCCCAGTCCTACAAGCCCAGCCCTCGGGCCTATCTCCATGCCTGCGAACTGCTCAACATCCCACCTCAACGAGCCATGCTGGTCGCCGCTCACGACTACGACTTGGAAGGTGCACGTTCGTGCGGGCTAAAAACAGCTTTCGTCCCGCGCGAACACGGGGCTAATCCGTCGAAAGAAACTGACGCACCACTACCAGATCAATGGGATTACAAAGCCGGGAATCTGCTCGAATTGGCAGCGCTTCTGAACAAAACCAGGTGAAAGTCACAGGATTTTAAGAAGCTTTTGAAAACACACAAAAAAGCCCGCGTTATCGCGGGCTTTTCGACTTCCTATGCCATTAGATGTCTGGGTGTGCCAGACGCGGGATCATTCCCACTCAATCGTCGCTGGCGGCTTGCTGCTGACGTCGTACGTTACACGGTTAATGCCGCGCACTTCGTTGATGATGCGGCCAGAGGTACGCTTGAGCAGCGAGTATGGCAGTTCCGCCCAGTCAGCCGTCATGAAGTCAGTGGTCTGCACGGCACGCATGGCAACAACGTATTCATAGGTACGTGCATCACCCATCACACCCACGCTCTTCACAGGCAGGAAGACGGTGAAGGCCTGAGAAGTCAGGTCGTACCAGTTCTTGCCGGTTTCTTCATCAATCGTATTGCGCAGTTCTTCGATAAAGATGGCATCAGCTTGACGCAGCAGATCTGCGTATTCACGCTTGATTTCACCCAGGATACGGACACCCAAGCCGGGGCCTGGGAAAGGGTGACGGTAGACCATTGCTGGTGGCAAGCCCAAGGCTACGCCCAGTTTGCGCACTTCGTCTTTGAACAGCTCGCGCAGGGGTTCCAGCAGTTTCAGGTTCAGCGTATCTGGCAGGCCGCCCACGTTGTGGTGAGATTTGATGCCTGTGGCTTTACCAGATTTGGCAGCAGCGGATTCGATTACGTCCGGGTAGATTGTGCCTTGGGCCAACCAGCGAGCGTTGCTGAGCTTGGCGGCTTCTTCCTGGAAGATTTCCACGAATTCACGGCCGATGATCTTGCGCTTGGCTTCTGGGTCGGTCACACCGGCCAGTTTGCCCAGGAAGCGGTCGGATGCGTCGATATGGATGATCTTCAAACCCATATTGTCAGCGAAGGTGCTCATGACTTGCTGGGCTTCATTCAGACGCAGCAAGCCGTGGTCCACGAATACGCAGGTCAGCTTCTCGCCGATAGCCTGGTGGATCAGAGCGGCAGCAACCGAGGAATCCACACCACCGGACAGAGCCAGAATGACCTCTTCGTCGCCGACTTGTTCGCGGATATTGGCAATAGCCTCTTGCACGTAGTCGGGCATGTTCCAATCACCCACGCAGCCGCAGATGTCGCGCACAAAGCGCTCGAACAAGGCGCCGCCTTGGACAGTGTGGGTGACTTCGGGGTGGAACTGAACCGCGTAGAAGCCACGATCTTCATCAGCCATACCGGCTATGGGGCATGTTGGCGTGGAAGCCATCAGCTTGAAGCCGGGAGGCAAAGCGGTGACTTTATCGCCGTGGCTCATCCAGACTTTGAGCATGCCGTGGCCTTCTGCCGTAGCGAAATCCTGGATACCGTCCAGCAACTTGGTGTGGCCGTGGGCGCGCACTTCAGCGTAGCCAAATTCGCGCTTGTCCGAACCTTCGGTAACACCGCCCAGTTGGCGGGCCATGGCTTGCATGCCGTAGCAAATGCCCAGAACGGGTACGCCAGCGTCAAAAGCAGCAGCGGGAACTTGCAGAGCGTCTTCAGCGTAGACCGATGCGTGGCTACCCGACAGAATGATCCCTTTCAGGCCTTCTTGGGAACGGATGAATTCATCGCTGACATCACCGGGGTGAATTTCACAGTACGCACCGGCTTCGCGTACGCGACGCGCAATAAGCTGGGTGACCTGGGAGCCGTAATCAAGAATCAGAATTCGCTGGTGCATGAAAGTATCGAGCCAATAATAAAGCGGTAAAGGATCTATTTTACGCTGTGTAGCGCCGCTTAGGGAGTGGCTGAAATACTCCAGGCCGAAATTGTCCTGCATCACTGGCATTCATGCGGCAAGGCAGCTACAGTACATGCAGCCATTTTGGGAGTTTCAGCATGTCTTCGAGTCGTACCCCTCGTCCGAGCGAACTTAATGAACACCAGGAATCCCGACCTGCTCAGGCCACACAACAACAAGGCGGCGGCAGCTATATCCCTGCTCCCGGCCCCTCCGGTGCCCGCTCGCATAGCTTTACCTATGAATGTCAGGAAGATACGGACGAAGTCTCCGACAGCCTGACCTTTGTGCTGGTTCACGGCGCCTGGCACGGTGGCTGGTGCTGGTCCCGCCTGGCGGCCCGGCTGCAGGCTAAAGGGCATAAAGTCTATACCCCCACGCTGACCGGCCTGGGCGAACGCAGCCACTTGCTCAGCCCGGACATCACCCTGAATACCTTTGTGGACGATGTCGCTAATTTGATACGTTGGGAGGAGCTTTCCAACGTGGTTCTGGTGGGCCACAGCTTTGGAGGACTGGTCATTAGCGGCGTCGCCGACGTCATGCCCCGCTGCATTCAGCAGCTGATTTACCTGGACGCCTTTATCCTGCCCAGCGGCACCAGCACTTTCGATACATTGCCGGAAAAGATTGTCGACAGCATGGTGGCCTCTGCCGGGAAAAGCGCCGTTCCTGCCGTCCCCCCTCCTCCTCTTAGCGCCTTGGGCTTGCATGCCACGGAAGATCTGCACTTTGTCGGTAACCGCCTGACGCCACAACCGCTTAGCGTCTACCGCTCTTCCCTACGTTTACAGAACCCCGTCATTGGCAATGGCCGCCCCTGCTCCTATATCTCCTGCACACAGCCCACGTTCAGAGGGGTCGATACCTCGCGCGAATGGGCCCGTCAGCAAAAAGACTGGGAATTCCGTGAACTGGAAAGCGGGCACTGCGCTTTGATGACACACCCCGACATGCTGGCCCGATTGCTGCTTGAGCTGGCGGACTAATCCGCTTCGTCCACGCTGTCTTTAGAGCGATAAAACTCTCTGGGAGTAACCCCGAAATGCCGCCGGAACACAGCTGCATATGCGCTTTGGCTGGCATAACCGTGTTGCAAAGCCACTTGCACGACAGGCTCACCGGCGGCCAAACCTTCCAGAGACCCTAGCAAGCGAGCGAATTGACGCCATTGCCCAAAGCTAATTCTGGTATGGCGACGAAACAGGCGGTGGAAAGTTTTAACGCTCATAGCCAGTTGCTTGGCCCAGGCATTTGCATCCCTATCATCATCAGGGCTGGCCTCCAGATGTCGACACACTAGTAGCAAGCGAGGCTCTTCGGGCCAGGGCAGATGAAACGGCAATACGGGCAGCTCGCGCAGCTCATCCAGCAATAAGCGCATCAAGCGGCCGTCGCGACTGTCTTGCGCGTACACCAAAGGAATTCGACTGGCCTCCAGAATCAGCTCTCGTAGCAAAGGGCTGACATCCAGCACGCAGTTACGCGCTGGCAAGCCCGGAGCGGCATCCTCATCCACAAAGATCGTGCGCATTTTGACCTGTCCGCGCATGCGTACCGTGTGAGGGCGCCCTGGTTGCAGCCAAACGCCACGGCTAGGAGGCACCACCCAGCGCCCTTCCTGGGCGTCAATCACCATCACCCCTTGCACGGCATACAAGAACTGCGCTCGTACATGCTGGTGCTCTTGAATAAGATGGCCGTCTGGATAGTCTGCCGCCAAACCACTAATGGACATCTTGGCCAGCTCGACAGGGATATGAATAAGAGGATCAACCACAAGCTGTCCCATTTGCACTAATTCAAGTCAGTTTAGCGAAAGACAGGCAAGCCGGTCTACAGCGAGCATACGTCTTCTTTATTGATGGATGCTTCCAATGCGCAACTATGCTTATCCGCTGGTGACCATGCTGTTGTGGTCCGGCAATGTCATTGTTTCCAAAATGGCGCACGGCCTGATCGCCGCACCAGCCATGAGTTTTTATCGAGTCGTGCTGGCGCTGGCCATCATGAGCCTATTTGCCGCTCGCCCTGTCTGGCGACACTGGCACTCGATCCGTCCCCAACTGCCCAAACTGCTGTTTCTGGGATTTCTGAGCATGGCGTTTTATCAATGCCTGTCTTACTGGGCAGCAGCCAGTACCAGTGCCACCAATATGGCCGTGATTACCGCACTGACACCCCTACTAACCCTGTTGACCACACGTTTGCTGCTGCCAGGCTCTGGCCCTCGCGGCATGCTGCCCGGCGCCCTGCTAGCCTTGTTTGGAACAGTCTGGTTGATTAGCGGCGGCCATCCGCTGCAACTGCTAAGCCAAGGAGTCCGCTCTGGCGACTTGCTGATGCTGACAGCGGCATTAAGCTACGCCTTTTACAGCGTCTTTTTGAAGAAGTGGCATATCACTGTGCCTGCATGGCAATCGACCTATCTTCAAGCTTGGGGGGCCTTGATCACCCTGCTGCCCGTCTTCTTCTGGCTACCGGCTGAACAAACTCAATTGAATGAGCAAACAGTCCCCTTGATCCTGTACGCAGGCATCCTGGCTTCCGTCCTGCTGCCTTACTGCTGGATCCAAGGCATCACACGCTTGGGGCCGGCCCGATGCAGCCTGTTTCTGAATATCCTGCCCTTCATGACCGCCATGCTGGCCATCCCATTGCTGGGCGAACAACTGGGCGCACACCATGTGAGCGGTGGATTGCTGACCCTGGCTGGGGTGATTCTTGCTCAATGGCCACCTCAACAATGGCTTTTCAAAACCAAAGCAGCCCCTGCTAAATAAGAAATATGGGAGTTTTATATCCAACTCCTGCTATGAACTGATTTGCCAGCTATCGGCCATTAGTTTGTGAGTTAACGAGTGATGAACTAATGAACTGAATAGCTGAATCTGAGCCTCTTGCGGCGTGGGTGGGGACGCGGGGCGAGTCAGACTGCTTGCCGCGGGCGGTGTCGGAATACGGGATGCAAGCACTCTGCTGTTTGAACCCGACGCTTGTGATTGGTCCGGGGGACCAATCACCGGGTGAGTTCAGAGTGCGCCCGTATCCCGACACCGCCAAGGGCACCGGTGCGCAGCACCGGCAAGCGGTCCGCCCCGCGCCCCCGCCCAGGCCGCAAGAGGCGTCTATCCTGAGACCACCCCCTACCCCACAATACAAAGGCGGAAACCAAAAAAAAAACCGCCAACCCAAAGGCTGGCGGTTTCTGGCATGCAAGAGACTGACTAAGATCAGTCAGCGCGGTAGTTAGGCGCTTCCTTGGTGATCTGCACATCATGTACGTGGGACTCACGTACACCCGCAGCTGTAATTTCCACGAACTCAGCCTTGGAGTGCAATTCCTCGATGGATTTGCAACCGCAGTAGCCCATGGAAGCACGGATGCCGCCAACCAGTTGGTAAATAATGGCAATAACACTGCCCTTGTAGGGCACGCGGCCTTCAATACCTTCTGGAACCAGCTTGTCAGCGTTGTTCGAAGGATCCTGGAAGTAGCGGTCAGCCGAACCATCGACCATAGCGCCCAAGCTACCCATACCGCGGTAGGACTTGTACGAACGGCCCTGGAACAGCACAACTTCACCCGGAGACTCTTCAGTACCGGCAAACATACCGCCCATCATGCAAGCGGAAGCGCCAGCGGCCAAAGCCTTGGACACATCGCCGGAGAAACGGATACCGCCGTCAGCGATCAGAGGTACGCCAGTACCTTCCAATGCCTTGGCAACGTCAGCAATTGCTGTAATTTGAGGGACACCCACACCGGCCACGATACGAGTCGTACAAATAGAGCCAGGGCCGATACCGACCTTGACGCAATCTGCACCGGCCTCGACCAGAGCGCGAGCGGCATCAGCGGTAGCAATGTTGCCGCCAATGACCTGAATGCGAGGGAAATTCTTCTTGACCCAGCGAACGCGCTCGATAACACCACGGGAGTGACCGTGGGCAGTGTCCACCACCACCACGTCCACACCGGCTGCGGCCAGTTTCTCGACACGTTCTTCAGTACCGTCACCTACACCAACTGCAGCGCCAACGCGCAGCTGACCGTGGCTGTCTTTGCTGGCCAGGGGGTGCTCGGTGTTTTTGACAATATCCTTAACCGTTGCCAGACCACGCAGCTGGAACTGATCGTTCACGATCAGCACCCGCTCCAGGCGATGGCGGTGCATCAGGGCCTGGGCTTCGTCCAGCGTGGCACCTTCGTGCATGGTGATCAGACGCTCTTGAGGCGTCATGACATCACGCAAAGGCAGATCCAGGCGGTCTTCAAAGCGCAGATCGCGGTTGGTAACAATACCCACCAGCTTGCCAGCTTCAACCACAGGCAGACCGGAAATACCGTGTTGACGCTGCAGGTTGATGGCATCGCGCACCTTCATGGTGGGCGTAACCGTAACCGGATCAATCACGATACCGAACTCGTGACGCTTCACACGTGCAACTTCACGTGCTTGAGCATCTGCGGTCAGGTTCTTGTGGATGATCCCGATACCGCCTTCCTGTGCCATGGCAATAGCCAGACGCGCTTCGGTGACCGTGTCCATGGCAGCCGAAACCAGCGGGATATTCAGGGTGATGTCCCGCGTAAAGCGGGTGAGCAAGGATGTATCGCGAGGCAGAACCTCGGAGTAAGCGGGAACCAACAACACATCGTCGAAGGTCAGTGCTTTCTTGATGAGACGCATGCTTTTATAACTCCGTCCAAAAATCGATTATACGCGTAAGCAATTACGCAATCCAGACCCGAGCGTTGCGAAACATCCGCATCCAGGGAGTAAATCCACCATTTGCCATCTGATCAGCACCCTGATCGGCGGCGCCCCACTGCTCTGGCGTCCAGGACATCATGACGTTGCGCGTCACACGTTCCGGGTGAGGCATCATGATGGTGAAGCGGCCATCTGCCGTGGTGACACCGGTCAAACCGTAAGGGCTGCCGTTGGGGTTCAGCGGGTATTGCTCGGTGCGCTGACCGCGGTGATCCACAAAATGAACTGCAGCCGCTACCTTGGATGCATCGCCCTGACGCTGGAAGTTCGCAAAGCCTTCACCGTGAGCCACGGCTACTGGCAGACGTGTCCCTTCCATGCCCTTGAAGAACAAGGATGGCGAAGCGGCGATTTCCACACTGGAGAAACGAGCCTCGTACTTTTCCGACTGGTTACGGGTAAAGCGTGGCCAGAATTCCGCACCCGGAATCATGGGAGCCAGGGCCGCCATCATCTGACAACCATTACAAATACCCAGACCGAAGGTGTCGCTGCGACCGAAGAAGGCAGCAAACTGATCGGACAACTGATTGTTGAAACGAATGGTCTTGGCCCAGCCTTCACCGGCGCCCAGAACGTCGCCGTAGCTGAAACCACCCACAGCCACCATGCCCTGCATGCCTTCCAGCGATGCGCGGCCCGACAACAAGTCGGTCATATGTACGTCCACGGCCTCGAAACCAGCAGTATCAAACGCCCAGGCCATTTCAACCTGACTGTTGCAACCCTGTTCGCGCAAGATGGCAACACGTGGGCGCTTGCCAGTGGCGATGAAAGGAGCGGCAATATCTTCCTGCGGGTTGAACATGACGCGCGGCGTGATGCCGGGGTCTTGTACATCCTCCCAGCGATCGAATTCAGCCTGTGCGCAAGCGGGGTTATCGCGGCGCTCCATGATACGGCGGCTAACTTCGCTCCACTGTTGTGCCAGTTCCACACGTGGGGCTTGGTAAATGCAAGCACCATCGCGGTAGAACTCGACCTGATCGGTCTTGTTCAAGCCACCAATCACATGGGAGTGGGCCGACAAGCCTGCTTCACGCAGGATTTGCATGACCTGGTCACGCTGAGCCAATGGCACCTGGATAACAGCACCGGCCTCTTCGTTGAACAAGGCGCGCAAGGTGATCTCATCGCGCTGTACGGAAACCTGTTCGGCGCGAATCTTGTAATCGCCCCAATCGGCAGCATGAGGGTCGATGGTCAGCATGTCCAGGTTCACGGACACGCCGGTGTGACCGGCAAAGGCCATTTCGGCCACGGTCGCAGCCAGACCACCGTCGGAGCGGTCGTGGTAGGCCAGGATCAGATCCTGGTCGGCCAATTGGCGAATCACCTTCACAAAAGCCAGCATGGCTTCGGCGTCCTGCATATCGGGCACGGACTGGCCAACCTGATTAAAGGCGTGAGCCAATACGGACGCACCCATGCGCTGCTTGCCCTGCCCCAGATCAATCAAGACCAGAGCGGTATCGCCCACATTGGTTTGCAGCTGAGGGGTCAGTGTGCGACGCACATCGGCCACTTGAGCAAAAGCGGTCACAACCAGAGAAACAGGCGAAATCACCTGACGGGATTCACCGTCCTGTTCCCAGCTGGTACGCATGGACAGGGAGTCCTTGCCCACCGGAATGGACAGGCCCAGGCTCTGGCACCACTGGCTGACAGCCTGAACAGTGTCGAACAAGGCGGCGTCCTGGCCATCTACGCCGCAAGCGGCCATCCAGTTGGCGGACAGTTTGACGTCTTTCAGGTCACGTACATCGCTGGCGACCAGGTTAGTCAGGGCCTCAGCCACAGCCATACGGCCAGAGGCCGCAGCGTCAATCATGGCGCTGGGGCTACGCTCGCCCATGGACATGGCTTCGCCACGCACGCCTTCAAAGTCAGCCAACGTTACGGCGCAGTCAGCCACAGGCACTTGCCATGGGCCAACCATCTGATCGCGACTGCACAGGCCACCCACGCTACGGTCACCAATGCTGATCAGGAAAGTCTTGTTGGCCACGGTGGGATGACGCAGCACCCGGTGCATGGCTTCGGTCAAAGGAATAACGGTCAGGTCCAGCTGTTCGGCTACGCCGTCCAGACGCTTGACGCCGCGTTCCATGCGGGGAGCTTTACCCAGAATCACATCCATAGGGACGTCAACAGGACGCTCCTCGATGCTCTTGGGGGTGTGTACTTCGTCCACACCGGGCAGACCCTCACCGAAAGTCACGCGCAATTGGCGCTCTTCGGTAGCCACGCCCACGACGGCAAAGGGGCAACGTTCGCGCTGAGCAATACGTTCGAAACGCGGCAAGTCCTTGGGCAGAATGGCCAGGACGTAACGCTCCTGGGATTCGTTGGACCAGATTTCAGCAGGCGATAGACCGGACTCTTCCAGAGGAACACGAGTCAGCTCAAAAATAGCGCCACGCTCGGCATCGTTCACCAACTCAGGGAATGCGTTGGATAGACCACCCGCCCCCACGTCGTGGATGGCAATAATGGGGTTATTCTCGCCCTGCTGCCAGCAGCGGTCGATCACTTCCTGGGCACGGCGTTCCATCTCCGGGTTACCACGCTGCACGGAGTCAAAGTCCAGTTCGGCGCGGTTGGCCCCCACGCCCATACTGGACGCAGCACCACCACCCATACCAATACGCATGCCGGGACCGCCCAGCTGAATCAGCAAGGCGCCCACTGGCAGAGGATCTTTGTGAGTCAGGCGATCGTCAATCGAACCCAGACCACCGGCAATCATGATGGGCTTGTGGTAGCCCCAGCGCTGATCGCCAGCCGTTTGTTCAAAAGTACGGAAGTAACCCAGCAGGTTGGGACGACCAAATTCGTTATTGAAGGCAGCACCACCAATCGGGCCTTCAATCATGATGTCCAGCGGGCTGGCGATACGGTCAGGAATGCCGTGGGAGTCTTTTTCCCAGGGTTCCATTTGCTCAGGGAAGCACAGATTGGACACGGTAAAGCCGGTCAAACCTGCTTTGGGCTTGGAACCACGGCCTGTTGCGCCTTCGTCGCGAATCTCGCCACCGGCGCCGGTAGATGCACCGGGGAAAGGAGCAATTGCGGTTGGGTGGTTATGAGTTTCCACCTTCATCAAGGTGTGAACCAGTGCTTCGTGGCGCTGATACACAGGCTCGTTGGCCTGATCATCAATACCGGCATGGAACAGAGTAGCGGGGCCGCCCGTCATGATGGCGGCGTTATCCGCATAAGCCACCACGGTATTTTCAGGTTGAGCCGCGTGGGTTTCGCGAATCATGCCAAACAAGGTCTTGCCCTGGTTTTGACCGTCAATTACCCACTGTGCGTTAAAAATCTTGTGACGACAGTGTTCGCTATTGGCTTGCGCGAACATCATCAATTCCACATCGTGCGGGTTACGACCCAGACGTGTGAAGGCCTCCATCAGGTATTCAATTTCGTCCTCGGACAGCGCCAGACCCATTTCCTCATTGGCCTGCTTCAAGGTCGCCACGCCACCGCCCAGAACATCCACGGTCTGGATGGGCTTGCCTTCCAGTTGGGTGAACAGCGCCTGACCGTCAAAGTCCAAACCAACCACGGTTTCGGTCATGCGGTCGTGCAGCAAGGCAGCCAGTTGCTCCAGCTGAGCCTGATCCAGTTCCTTGGCACCCAGCAAGCCACGCTTAGGGGTGATGATGTAACGCACGCCACGCTCGATACGACGTACCGCTTGCAAGCCACAGTTATGGGCGATGTCAGTCGCTTTACTGGCCCAGGGTGACACGGTCCCCAAACGAGGAATGACACGCAGAACCAAGGCGCCTTTAGGCGGCTGAGGGTCCAGCGCAGGCAGACCATCGTCCAGCAGGTCGCTGAGGTGCTGACGCGCACTGGCATCCAGGCCGGACTCTTCAGTCCAGACATAGTATTCGTGCAAGGCAAGAATGTCGGCAACAGGCAGTTGACGCTGCTCAACACGCTCTAGCAAACGCTCACGACGAAATGCGGAGAGCACGGACGAACCGGGAAAGTACAGGATTTGGCTCACGATACGGGAGGGGCAAAAAAGGTGGGAGAAATAGAAAACACGCCATTTTAACCGGAAGCGACACAAGAGGTCACATCGGTAAATGGCGTGCACAAAAAGGGAAAATTCAGTTCAAACAACGGGGCCGCAAGCGGGGCTGGAGACACAGCAAACCCGGCAAGCTCGACAAGACGTCTTGAGGGGCCGGAGCGATTGGCGCCCCGTAATCTCCAATACGGACCCGGTACGGCGTTCAAATCGGGCTGTCTCCATCCAGATCAGGGGCTGGCGCGGGCTCGGGATAGGACACTTCCAGAATATCCAGCTCTTCCTTGCCAGCCGGGGTGCGCAGCACCACGGTATCGCCTTCACGCGCCTTGATCAGGGCCCGGGCCACCGGCGAAATCCAGCTGATACGGCCCTGCAAGGGTTCGGCCTCGTCCACGCCCACAATGGTGATGGTGAACTCTTCACCCTGGCTGTCGCTATAAACAACGGTTGCACCAAAGAACACCTGATCGGGATTGGGCTGCAAGCCGGGATCGACCACTTCGGCAATTTCCAAACGCTTGGTCAGGAAACGGATACGGCGGTCGATTTCCCGCAGGCGTTTTTTTCCGTACAGATAATCGCCGTTCTCGGAGCGATCACCATTGGAGGCGGCCCACGAGACAATCTGCACGACCTCGGGACGTTCCTTGTTCATTAAATGGGTCAGCTCGCCACGCAAACGGCGATAACCCAGAACCGTCATGTAATTCTTGGTGCCACTGGGTAGCGCACTGGCCGGGGCGTCCAGATCGTCATCGTCGTCCTGATCGGACTCTTTCACAAAAGCTTTATTCATCGTTTTCAAGGCTCCTGCTAGAGCCACTCCTGCCAAACGGGTTTCAATCCAGAGGGCAAAGGCGGTAAACCGCCTAAATCCACACGCCCTTCGCTGGGACCATGAAAATCCGAACCGCAGGACACCTCAAAACCATAGCTGCGCGCTACCTGGGTATACACGCTGTATTCCTGCGGAGTGTGACTGCCCGTCAGCACTTCAATCCCCACTCCACCTAATTCCAGAAACTGAGTGTACAAGGCATGGCTGCGGGTGCCGTCCAATTCGTAACGTCCGGGGTGGGCAATAATCGCCTTGCCGCCGGATTCACGTATCCAACCCACCGCTTCTTCCAGGCTGGCCCAGACGGTTTCCACGGCAGCGGGCTTGCCGTCCGCCAGATAGCGGCGAAAAGCCTCATTCATATCGGCGCAATACCCTTGCTGCACCAGAAAACGGGCAAAGTGCGTGCGGCTGATCAATTCCGGATTGGCAGCAAAAGGAACAGCGCCTTCGTAAGCATTGGGGAAACCTAGTTCCGCTAAACGTTCGCTCATCTGACGAGCACGTTGCTCGCGCCCGGCGCGCACCTCGTGCAGCGCTTGTTGCAAGGCAGAATGGTCCGGATCTACGCCCAGACCCACAATATGAATGGTTTTCTTCGCCCAGGTGACGGAAATTTCCACCCCGTCCACAAAGCGCATGCCCAGGTCCTCGGCATGCTGTCGGGCCTGTTTCAAACCGCCAATTTCATCATGATCCGTCAGGGCCCACAGCTTCACCCCGTTAGCATGCGCACGCGCGGCCAGCTCCGCGGGACTGAGCACGCCATCTGAATAAATGGAATGGCAATGCAAATCAACGGGCAAGCGGGCCTGAACACTCATAAGGGGCTATCCAGCAAGAAAGTAGTCGATGTGGTCGATTTGCTCGGCATTACGCAGCATGGGCGCATGGCCCACATTGGGGATGGTCACCAGTTGCGAGTTGGGATTGCGCTGCAACATTTCCTGAACGACCTCTGCCGTCAAGAGATCAGACTGCTGCCCGCGCACAATCAGAACCTTGTCCGGCAAGCCTTCATAGGCAGCCCACAACAAAGCCTGTGCAGCCTCCAGATCCACATCTGCCTGCTGAGCAAAGGCTTGCGACAGACGCAAATCGTAATGGCGACGCCATTTGCCTTCGTGTTCCACAAATACATGACGGGACATATCCGCCCACTCCTCGGCGGAGTGCTCTCCGAAGGAAGCCGAGACGGAACGCACATATTCCACCGCCTGATCAAAGGTATCAAACAGCACGGACTGGCCAACGTACTCGCTGATGCGCTGCAGGCCTGTCATGTCCAGCGCCGGGCCTACATCGTTCAAAACAACACGACCTAAAGGCAACTGCAAGGGCTCGGCACCCAGACCTGGACCGGGACGAGCCGGACGCAGCAAGGCTGACATCGCTTGTCCCCCTTGCAAGCCCAAGGCAATCAAACCGCCCATGGACGTGCCCACCCAATCCAGCCGTGCTGGCTGCAAACGGGCAATTAGCACCAGCATGTCGGCAACGTATTGAGGGATGGCGTAAGCGGACGGATCAATCAGCCAATCAGAGCGGCCACGTCCAACAATATCAGGGGCTACCACGCGGTAGCGCTTGGACAGGCGTTGGGCCAATTGATCAAAATCCCGGCCTGTACGCGTCAAACCATGCACGCACATCAGGACCTGGTCGTTATTGGGATCGCCCCACTCCCAGTACGCCATGCGGTGCGTGCCGGAGGCACTGGCACACATAACCCAATTAAGGCGCGGCTCCTGAAGATCAGTTGTCATGAACGCTCAGACCAGAATTTGACAGATAAAGGACTATTGTAGCCCAGCCCGAGGGCTTTACTGTGCCGTTTCTGTCCTGCCGTCAGGGTGGTGCCGGGGGCTGCCAGTAACGGGCGTAACGGTCCCGCTCTCCAAAGTAATACAGGGCCGAGGGGCGTGACTCCACCGTCAAGGCGCCCCATTGATCAGTGCGCAGGAATAAAGCACCGGAGCGTTCCCAACGAGCTTGTACCAGTGGATGCGGATGGCTGAAACGGTTCCACCAGCCCAATTGAGCGATGGCCAAGCCTGCCTGTATGTGTTTAACAAAATGCGCCCCCGAAGAAGTCCGGGAGCCGTGATGCCCAACCACCACCACGTCGATAGGCCCCAAACCTGCCGCCACAATGGCCTGCTCTTGTGCCACACCCGCATCACCCAAAAGCAGCGCGCTGTGTCGGGCACCTTGAACTTCCAGCACGCAGCTAATGGCGTTTTTATCTTCCTCGCGACCATAGACGGCCTTGAAGCTGGCCTCATCTGCGGGCGGCCACCAGAACCGGAAACGTACGCCGTCTACCTCCCAGCTCACATCCTGCTCGCAGCGCAAGGCTTGCGCCGGGCGAGTCGTGGAACCAGTTGCCAACCCCAGCAAACGCTCTTCCCTATTCAAATGGGCATCCAGGTCAAAACTGCTATAGGAGCGGCTCACGGGCACCGCCTGCAATACACTGCGCGTCCCGCCTACATGGTCCATATCGGCATGAGACAGCACCAAGGTGTCTATCCTCCCTATTCCCTTGGCTTTCAACCAGGGGGCAATGCTGCGCTTGCCCTCATCAGAATCAGGGCCGTAGCGGTTTCCTACATCGAACAACAACACCTGATTACGCGTACGCAGCACCACCGCACTGCCCTGACCTATATCCAAGGCAAACAAGTCCCAGTCCCCTTCCTGTAACAAGGAGGGTCGTAAAGCCAAGGCAGGCACCAGTAGAGACAGGCCGCTCAAGCGGGACACGAAGCCTTTAGGCAAGAGCAACAACAACACTCCCAGCAAAGCCAGAACTGTCCAGGCCCAATGCTGGGCAGGCACCGGCATACTGGCAAGGCTATGCTCCGCCAACCAGACTGTAGGCTGCATGGTGAAGTCCAATACGGTATGAGCAAGATAGGCGACAGACTCGCACCAGGCTGGCGGAGCCTGCAATGCCGCCAAAATCAGCAAGAGCAACACCAAAGGTGTCACCACCGAGCCAATCAAGGTGATGGCGTAGGCATTCGCGGGCAAGGAGGCCAAGGATATTTCATGGAACAAGGGGGCCAGTGCGGGCAATAAGGCCAAGGTAATCAAGACCTGCAACTGAGTTGCAAACCAGACCCGCCGACCCCAGCGCTGCCACCAAGACCCCGGCTGCGGCACCTGCCCCATCAAGGAGCCAAAGGCGAACAAAACCGAGACAGCGGCAAAAGAAAGATAAAAACCCGTCGTCAGCCCCGCCCAAGGATCGTGTAAAACCACACACAGGGCGGCAATCAGCAAAGTCCGGCTGGCCCCCAAATGCAAGCCCCGGATACGGCAGACACCCAGCACCAGCAACATTAAAAAAGTGCGCTGGGCAGGAACACCCCAGCCTGCGACGACACAGTAAGCGCCCGCCCCGGCAATCCCTACCCAGGTCGCGGCGACCTGGGCGGGAATCTGCTCGGCCAATACCCAGCGCCCCCAGCGGATACGTCGCCAGCACCAGGACACCAAGGCAGCCAACAAGACGGCCAAGAACGTAACGTGCGTGCCGCTGATGGAGACCAGGTGCGTCAGACCACTGCGATTGAAGATCAGCCAGTCCGATGCGGCGATACTGGCTTGATCACCCAAGGACAAAGCCAGCATCACCCCGCCCCAGCGTCGTTCCTGTACGTAGGGCATCAAGACGCTGCGCAAATGATGACGCAGACGCTCTGTCCACGTGGGCCAGGACTGCGCCGGATCGAAGTCTACTTGTTGTGGCTGACCCCGAACGCTGCCCACGGCCCGCCAGCCTTGAATGATGGCATGACGTTCCGCATCAAAGCCGTGTGGGTTACGGGCCCCTTGAGGTGGGCGCACCAATAAGGACATACGCCAGCGTTGACCAGGCATCAATTCCGGAAAGTTCTGCACAGCCGGCTCACGGTATAGAGAACGATGACCCTGAGCGGCAGTCCAGCGAACCAGAATCTGCTCAGGCAAACCGGGCGGCTGGGAGTTCAGGACTCGAGCCTGAAACTGCCTGTAATTCGGCCCGGCCTGTACCAGGGATTGAATATCCAGTTCTACGCGACTGACTTTATTGATGTCGGCGACCGGGACGAATTGAGCCAGCCGGTCTTGTATATGCCAAACGCTGTAACCCGCTCCCAAGCAGGTAAAGACCAGAACATAAGCAAAAGAGAAACGCTGTGCCAGCAAGATGCTCAAAACAGCAGCACCCAGCCACGGCCAAACAGGCAGGGCCAGATAGGAAGGTTTCAGGAAATGGGTGAATGTGGCTGCGGCCACAAAAGCGGCTAAACATGCGCGCCCTAGCATGGGCTCTGCCCTGCCATCGCGACCTCCACGCAAATCTATAGCGTAGAGCTCAGGGCTGATTCAAAGAGTCAGCAAAAGGACACGTTGCTCACATCGGCTTGTACCGATAGGCAAGAAGATCCTCTTAGCTCAAAGATGGGCCACGTGAAAAGGCACAGGAAAAAGCAATCCCGACAAGCTCCAAAAAACCGAACCCGAGCTAAAACCCCTGGCTAGACAAAAACGCATCCAGCCTTGGCAAGACTCGTCGTGCCGTGGCACCGGTCTGGCTAATGACATCAGCCACATCCATCCCCCGCAGCTCCGCAAGACTTTCCGCGACTCCCTTCACTTCAGCCGGTTCATTGCGAACCGAGGCCAGCGGTGTTCCCGGCTCTACCAGCCAGGACGGTGCCAAATCCGGCGCATCGGTCTCCAGCACCATATCGGCAAGACTCATGTCCTGTGCCAGCCTGCGAATCTGCTTGGCTCGGCCAAAGGTCATGGCCCCACCAAAACCCAGCGCACAGCCCTGACGCACAAACATCTGTGCCTGCTGCTCGCTACCGTTAAAAGCATGGGCTATCCCGCCTACTCCTGGAAACTGCCGCAGATATTTCAGTACCCTATCCTGGGAGCGGCGCACATGCAGAAGTACAGGTAAGCCATGGCGTTGCGCCATAGCCAATTGGGCCTCATACAGCCACTCCTGATGGCGGCTGGCCTCGTCGGTTTTCAGCGCTGGCACAAAGTAATCCAGACCGATTTCACCCAGAGCAACAAAACGCGGATCATCCAGCCGCAGCTGGATTTCCTGCTCCAGGGCTTCCAGATCTGCCTCACCCGCCTTGGGTGTAAACAAGGGGTGGATACCTAGCGCATACACACCACCGGGCGCAGCCTTGGCGGTCTCGCGGGCAGCCTGAAAATCGAATACACCGACGGACGGCACCACAATCGAACGTACACCTGCCGCGCGGGCGCACTCAATGACCTGCTCGCGATCTGAAGCAAATTCGGGAGCATCCAGATGACAGTGCGTATCAATAAGCATAATGAAACTCCCCACAAGAACCGGCCTGCAAAGGAGAAGGCCACGGTTTTACAGACCGTGACCCTGCCGGCTATCAAGACCGGCGCTCGGCCCTGATTTCCTGGGTCAGATAGCCCTTGTCCATAACCAGCTGACGATGGGCCAAGGAGGCCAGGGCCTGGTCATGAGTCACGATGACAAACGCCGTGCCGAATTCTTCATTGACCCGGCTCAACAGCTCAAACATGCCTTCAGCGGTGTAGCGGTCCAGATTACCCGTAGGCTCGTCCGCCAGCACGCAGGCAGGCCGTGTCACCAGAGCACGTGCCAAGGCCACCCGCTGACGCTCGCCCCCGGACAACTGGCCCGGATAGTGATGCACGCGCTGGGACAAACCCACTTGCTCCAGCACCTGCTGAGCCTGTTCACGCGCGTCTGCACGCTTCATGCGGCGCACGATCAAGGGCATGGCCACATTGTCCAGCGCATCAAACTCGGGCAACAAATGGTGGAACTGGTACACAAAGCCCAGCACCTTGTTGCGCAGCTGACTGCGCTCGCTTTCATTCAGGCTTTCCGTCTGGATGCCGTTGACCTCGATACTGCCGGTATTGGGCTTGTCCAGCAGGCCTAAAGCATGCAGCAAAGTACTTTTACCCGAGCCGGAAGCACCAATAATGGCCACCATCTCGCCACGACACACCTCCAGGTTCACCCCGGAGAGCACTTGAATGCTGTTACCACCTTCCTCGTAGTGGACGCTGACATCGCGCGCGCGCAGCACGGTTGGAGCGATAAGATCAGTCATGACGCAGCACCTGTGCAGGTTGAAGCTTGGAAGCACGCCAGCTTGGGTACAGCGTGGCCAGGAAAGACAGAATCAGCGAAACAATGGCAATCAGCACAATGTCATAGACCTGCGGATTGGAAGGCAATTCGCTGATGAAGTAAATCTGCTGAGGCAGGAATTTACGGCCCATCAGGTTTTCAATAAAGGGCACGATCACGTCGATATTGTAGGCAATCAAGGTGCCCAAGCCGACACCCAACAACGTGCCCACCACGCCGATCAAGGCGCCCTGCACCAGGAAAATACGGGCAATCTCGCTGGGGGTGGCGCCAATCGTACGCAAGATCGCAATGTCCGACTGCTTGTCTTTTACCGCCATCACCAAAGAGGACAGCAGGTTGAAAGCCGCCACAGCCACAATCAGGGCCAGGATCAGGAACATCATACGTTTTTCAGTTTGCACGGCGGCAAACCAGGTGCGGTTATTGGCCGTCCAGTCCGACACCAACACGTTGCGCGGCATTTTGCTGGCCAATTCCTGAGCCACCATGGGAGCCTGCTGCATGTCCTTAATGCGTAGACGCACGCCGCTGTTGCCGCTGTCGCGGAAAATCTTGGAGGCATCATCCACGTTTACAAAAGCCAGGCTGGCATCGTATTCGTAATAGCCGGAGGAAAACACGCCGGTTACCGTGAACTGGCGCATGCGCTGTGAAAAACCGGCTGGCGAGATCGAACCTTGCGGAGCCATCAACATGATCGTATCGCCCGTGCTGACACGCAATTGATTGGCCAACTGTTCGCCCAGCACAATCCCGAAAGTGCCTGGCTGCAGATTTTCCAGTCGGCCCATGACCATTTGCTGGGCCAGCTCGGACACCTTGCTTTCCTGGTCAGGCTCAATGCCGCGGACCTGCACACCCATCAATTGATTGCTGCGCACCAGCATGCCCTGCCCGGCCACATAGGGGGCCGAGCCCACCACCGCCGGATTGGTCTGGGCTTTTTGGGCCAGCGACTTCCATTCATTCAAGACTTGCTGATGATCGGCATTGCGCACAATCAGTTCAATATGCGGCAAGACCGACAGCATGCGATCACGCACCTGGGTCTGAAAGCCGTTCATGACAGACAGCACGACAATCAGCGCGGCTACCCCCAGGGCAATCCCCGCCATCGAGCTACCCGCAATAAAGGAGACGAAACGGTCTTTTCGTCCCCCACGCCGTTTGCGGCCCTTGGCCAGGCCGGCATACCGCGCTCCAATCCAAAATTCGTATCCCATGCGAGCTGCTATCGCCTCAAAGAAAACACTACAATCGCTGTCATGCAGATCGTAATCAACGGTGCGCTGCCGGAACCGGCCATTGCGCGCGAACTCATCAAACACTTGCCCCAGACGGCCCCATCACTGGTTCAGTTACTGACTCAGGGCAAAGGCACGCTGTCGGTACGTGACCCATCCGAGGACCTGTGCACGCCAGCACAATCCTGGCTTTTGCACACTCACGGCTTTACGGCGCACCAAGCCCAGCATCTTAGCGCAGGTCTGGCCCCTTTGCGGCTACGCCAGTTGAAACAAATCCACTCGGTGGCACCGGACCAGGCGGTCTGGCTGGCAGAGCTGGTTCACATCGCCCCCTCTCGTGAAGGCGCCATGCTGATACCGGCTGAACAACTGGCCTTGTCCGAGTCCTACAGCCGTGCCTTGCTGGAGGCCATTCGCCCTTATCTGGACGACACCGGCTTTCAATTCGAGTACCTCAGCCCGGAGTTGTGGCGTGTCACTCCACCTGCTGATTTTACGGTGCAAGCGGCCTCCACAGAACTGGTCAGCCAAAGCAATTTGAATAATTGGTGGACACAGGATGTACAAACCCGCCCCTGGCGTCGCCTGATCAATGAATTTCAGATGCTGGCCTTTGCCTTGCCGGACAATCAGGAGCGCGAACAGGCGGGCCTGCCCAATGTGAACAGCTTGTGGCTGTTTGGCGGGGCTTCCAGCCAGCAATTAGGCCCCGAGCCTGCCGGGTTGCGCATTATTGATGATTTGCAAGACAGCCTGATACGACAAGACTGGGGGCTTTGGCTGCAACAACTGGCCGAGCTGGATCGCACCGTGCTCGCCCCCCTGGCCGCAGGGCCCATGCCAGAGCTGGTGCTGACCGGACTGGACCGCTACGCTCACGTCGGTCCCGCCTCGCGCCGCATCTGGCCCCTGTCCCTGTTCAAACAAACCTCTAACTGGAGTCAGTGGTGGTCACCCCTATCCTGAAAAACCGTCCCGCTCAAGAAGCTGCCAGCAACGCCCTGAAACAGGCCGGAGTTCACGACTTAATGGCCCGTCTGCTGGCCTCTCGGGGTGTAACTGATGCCACCCAGATCGATCCAGCCTGGCGCAACATGATTCCGCCCAATATGCTGACCCAGGCGCGTGAAGCCGCCGTCTTGCTGGCCGATGCCATTGCCCGCCGGGATCGCATGCTGATCATTGCCGACTACGACTGTGACGGCGCTACCGCCTGTGCAGTCGGCCTGCGCGCGCTGCGCAGCATGGGGGCTGTCGTGGACTTTCTGGTTCCAAACCGTTTTGAAACCGGCTATGGCCTGTCACCCGCCGTGGTCGAACTGGCAGAACAACACCCTTCGGGCAAGCCGGATCTGCTGATTACCGTGGATAACGGCATTGCCAGTATTGATGGCGTGGAAGCCGCCCATATGGCGGGCATGAAGGTTCTGGTCACAGACCACCACTTGCCCGGCGATGAATTGCCCGATGCCCTGGCGATTGTGAACCCCAATCAGCCCGGCTGTGAGTTCCCCTCCAAGAACCTGGCCGGTGTGGGCGTTATTTTTTACCTGATGCTGGCTTTGCGTGCCGAGCTGCGACAACGCGGGGTGTATGAAGCCAATACAGGCCCACGCCTGAACGAGCTGGCCGATCTGGTCGCCCTGGGCACCGTGGCCGACGTGGTCAGCCTGGATGCCAACAACCGCCTGATCGTCACCCAAGGCCTGGAGCGCATGCGCAAGGGCCAGATGCAAGCCGGACTGCGCGCCCTGTTCCAGGTTGCAGGCCGCGATCCCCGTCAGGCCAGTGCCTTTGATCTGGGTTTTGCCCTGGGGCCACGCATCAACGCCGCCGGTCGACTGGCCGATATGGCTTTAGGCATACGCTGCCTGATCACGGATGACGAAGATGAGGCCGCGAATTTAGCCCGCGAACTGGAGGACATGAACCAGGATCGCCGCTCGATTGAGCAGTCCATGCGCGAAGAGGCCCTGCGCGCGGCCGAACTGGCTGAACCGGACACCAGCGCCACCGTGTGCGTGTTTCACCCGGAATGGCACCAAGGCATCGTCGGACTGGTCGCCTCACGTCTGAAAGAAAAGTACTGGCGCCCTACCCTGGCCTTTGCCCAAGGTGACGAAGGCGAGATCAAAGGTTCGGGCCGTTCTATTCCCGACGTGCACCTGCGCGATGCGCTGGATCTGGTGTCCAAACGTTATCCCGGCCTGATTCTGAAGTTTGGTGGCCACGCCATGGCAGCCGGCCTGACGATCGAAGAAGACAATTACGATGTATTTGTGCAGGCTTTTGAGGAAGCCGTGCAGGAACTGACGGGCCGCTATCAGTTTGACCCCATCATCGAAACCGACGGGTCATTGGAGCCTGAGCACATCAATATTACGGTGGCCGGGCTGCTGCAAAAACAAGTCTGGGGCGCCGGCTTCCCGGCTCCTGTTTTCCGCGACAACTTCTTCGTGCGCCAACAACGTCTGCTCAAGAACAAGCATTTGAAGTTGAGCCTGGAACGCAACGGCGAATACTTCGACGCAATCTGGTTCAACCGCGATACCTTGTTGCCTGAAAATATCGAAGCCGCCTATCGCCTGGATCAGAACGAATGGAATGGGAACGTCAGCGTGCAATTCATTATTGAATATGCACAGGGTCAGGATTAAGCCTTATCGCTATCGCTCGGTCTCTCTTTCCCAAAACCGCTGCTTATGCAGCGGTTTTTTTTAGGACTTCGCCCGGGCAGGCAAGGTCGCCAGCACCAACCCCGCCAAAGCCAGGATGAAGGCGTAAACATGCACAGTGGTAAAACTCTCGCCCAGCACCAGCACACCCACGGCCGCCGTGCCCAAAGGCATCAAGACCATAAAGACGGCTGCTTGCGAAGCGGGTACGGAACGCACACCCGTCATCCACAGCCAGACCGTCCAGACGCTGGCCGCCAAGGAATAAAACACCAATAAAGGCCAGATCCAGCCTGCCGGTGCCGTAAAGTCAAAATCCCAGGCGGCGTACAAACCTAATGGCGTAATCAGGGCCAAGCTACACAGATTGATAATCGCACTGATGCGCTTTGGACTAAGCACAGCGGTCAGGCGCTTGCCAATAACGGCATAGGCCGACTCGCACAAGACGGCACAAAAGATCAGCGCATTGCCCAGCCACATTCTCCCCGGGTCCAATTGATCCACCCCATGATCGTCGGCCTGCACCAAGGCCAGCAAGGCAATGCCGCCCATGCCCAAGGCCAACGACGCCCATGTGCGTGGGCCTATGCTTTCTTTCAGGAAGTACCAGCTGAACAAGGCCACCATACCGGGAATGGCGGACAAAATAACGCCCGCAGAGACCGCGCTGGTCATGCTGATGCCTGTCACCATGCAAAGCGTGAACAAGAAATTACCCAGAAAGGACTCCAGGAAAATCAGGCCACGGGTACGCAGGTCCAGAGCGGGTTCGGTCGCCGGCTTGCGCAGCCAGCGCAGCATGGCAATTCCGCCAATGCCAAAGCGCAGCCAGGCCAACAGGAATACCGGCAGCGCCGCGACCAAGGGCCGCGTCAAGGCAATATAACTGCCCACCAAAGACATGGACAAGGCCAAACAGGCGTATGCCGCCAGACGTGATCCCGCTCTATTCACCCACCCTCTCCTAATACACCCATTTGCAAGGCAGCTAATCAAAATACCATGACGACCTGGGTCTACAATACGCCCGAGCTCGGCCTTCCAGGATAAAAAAACATGGTCTGCCATGTTGCCCGTTTCGCCCACCACCGCCTGTACAACTGACCTTACCCAGATCTGCCCGTACAGCCCCGTGTTGCCAGCGCTTTATCCCACCCCACCGGAAAGTCGTGTCGCCAGTCCTTAAGCAGGTCTGCGATGGACGGCCCTACACCCGGCCCGACCCATGCTGCTCCCCGTAACAGACTAATCCGCATTGTGCCGGCCTACCGGCCAGCCGTGCTCCTTGAAGGATATTTCATCATGCAGGCTATCGCCCGCCTGAGCCGTTTTGTTGGCAATACCTTTGCCATCTGGGTTCTACTGTTTGCCATTCTGGCCTTTTACTTTCCCGATCACTACCGTTGGTTAGGCGCTTATATTGTTCCACTTCTGGGCATCATCATGTTCGGTATGGGGCTGACTTTGTCGCGCCAAGACTTTGCTGAAGTGTTTGTACGCCCTGGCCGTGTGGCTATTGGCGTTCTGGGTCAGTTCATTATCATGCCTGCTTTGGCCTGGTTTCTGACCTACGCCTTTTCCCTGCCACCTGAATTGGCCATTGGCGTCATTCTGGTGGGCTGCTGCCCCGGTGGCACCTCGTCCAACGTGATGACTTTTCTGGCGCGTGGCGACCTGGCCCTGTCAGTTGCCATTACCTCCGTCACCACCTTGCTGGCCCCTATCGTCACCCCCGCCCTGATTTATTTCCTGGCCAGCCAATGGCTGGAAGTCAGCGCCTCGGCCATGTTCTGGTCCATTGTTCAGGTGGTGATTCTGCCCATTGCCCTGGGCATTATTGTGCAGTCCCTGCTAGGTGAAAAAATCAAAGCCGGTGTGGCGGCCCTGCCCCTGGTTTCTGTCGTGGCCATTGTGGCTATCGTGGCCGCTGTGGTGGCAGGTAACCAGTCCAAGATTGCGACCAGCGGTTTGCTGGTGTTCTCCGTCGTGGTTCTGCACAACATGCTGGGCTACGTCCTGGGCTATCTGTTAGCACGCTTGAGTGGCATGCCTTTGCCACAGCGCAAGACGCTGGCGATTGAAGTAGGCATGCAAAACTCCGGCCTGGGCGTGGCTCTGGCCAGTGCCCACTTTTCTCCATTGGCCGCCGTGCCCAGCGCGATTTTCAGCGTTTGGCACAATATTTCCGGTCCTTTGGTCGCGACAATCTTCCGTCGCATGGGCGATGGCAAGCAATAAACATTTGCCACGCCCAGGGACTTGAATCCGAGTCCGAAAAATAAAAAGGGACGCTCTACCGGGCGTCCCTTTTTGTATCTGGAGCAGGGTCAGATACCAAGCCTCAACTCTTACGCGAAGACACATAAATCCCACCCACAATCAGCAGAAAAGCCGCGCCGTGGTAGAGCTTGGGGGTATCGCCCAGAATAAAAACGGACATCAAAGCCGCAAATACGGGCATCAGATTCACGAAGAATCCGGCCGTTGCCGCACCCACCCGTTGGACAGCCACGCCCCAGCACCGCAAGGCAATCAGCGCCGGGCCCGTCCCAACGTACAGAATCGCCAGCAACAAGCCCCAGGACCAGTCGATATGCCAATCGGTGAACTTCCACTCCATGGCTGCGAAGGCACCGGACCAGATCAAGCCAAAGAACACTTGCGCCATCACCACGGTGGCCCAGGTTTCCGCGATGACACCCTCATGGCGGCGCGTGCTGAGCATCCAGCTATAGATTGCCCAGGCAATCGTGGCGATCACCATATAGACGTCACCCGGCACAAAACGGAAGGCGATCAGCTCCTGCCAATCCGCACGCGTCAGCACCAGCACCACACCCAGCAAGGACATCAGGCCCCCCACCAGCTGACGCCCATTGACGGTAGATTTGAAGAACAAACGGCCAATGACCAGCATCCAGAAAGGCAAGCTGGCATTGACCAGCGTCACGTTGATGGGCGAGGAACTTTGCAGTGCCAGGTATTGCAAAGCGTTATAGATCCCTATGCCCAGCAGCCCCAGAATCGAGTAGCGTTTCCAGTTGGTCCACAAATTGCTGCCGCGTCGCAGCACCTGCCGCCCCACAAAGAGCAGGATGGTGAACGCGACCAGCCAACGGAAAAAATTCAGGGTAATGGGCGGAACCTGATCATGAATCAGGCGCCCCACAATGGCGTTACTTGCCCACAAAATCGTGGGTAAAACCAGTAAAGCAGTCGTGCCAGGGGTCAGTTTCTGAGTGCTCACAAGCATGTCCTAAAAAACGGCAACGGCGCATGTGATCCCTCCTCAGGTCAACTTTGCGCCGTTACGATTGGCCTAGTATATAGGCAAGCATGCCCTGCCCTCTACGCCTTTACCTGCCTGCTTGTGATGATGTGAACTGGTCAATCTTTGACCAATCCATAAATATTATTTATAATCATACAATTGTCACGTCATGGCGCTGATTGAATTTTATTGGCCCATCCCATCCACGCTCGTCTGGCTTTAGCAACATCAGATGCAGCTACCCAGGGTAAATCGACCTTGAAACACCCCCACTTTTGGGAATAAAGCTTGACCCAATCAAGCGCCCCAAGTGCATTACTTGGCACCACAACCAGCACCGTTAACCGCAAGGGCCTGTCCCGCGCGTCGTTATGCAGGTCTCTGTTCCTGGCAAGTATTCGTGTTTTTGCCCGTTTTTCAGGTAGGCAGACCTTGTCTGCCCCGGCTGGATCCCCCCATGAACGGCGGGCGTGTTTTCAATTTGATCAACCCGACCCTGTCTGGAACCGAACACTCCTGACAGACACAGATTCATCCCGATTTTTATGGGCCTAGTGCAACGCTGGACTCCAGACACCGCTTGTCCGGTTTGTCGGTCTGCCTTGTTACTAAGCCCGTCCCCGTCCCGCCCTGCAGGGCCAGACGGGAATTATTATTTTTAAAGGAGTCCCGATTTATGGCCAAAGAAGAGCTACTTGAAATGCAAGGTTCCGTCACCGAAATCCTGCCTGACTCGCGCTTTCGTGTCACCCTGGACAACGGTCACGCGGTTATCGCCTACACTGGCGGCAAGATGCGCAAGCACCACATCCGTATTCTGGCTGGCGACAGCGTCACCCTGGAAATGTCGCCCTACGACCTGAGCAAGGGTCGCATTATTTTCCGCCACCTGCCCAAGCGCATTGGCGCGCCGACCTCTGCCCCTCGTCGCACACCCCACCGCCGTTAAAACATATCGCCACACCCCTGTCACAATTAGATGCAAAGATAGGCGCGCCTGACAGGGGTGCGACAAGAGCCATCAGCGCTCGGGCGCACCCCACATTTTGTGGGAGTCGCCTTGAAAAAATTACTGACGCTCAAAACCGGCTTCATCGCCTATTTTGCAATTCTGAGCCTGTTTCTAGTCCTCATGCTGATTGCTCTGCAACATTTGAGCAGCAGCATCGAACAACGCAAGCATCTGGAAGCCCAGCGCCATCAAACGACGGCGCTTAGCAAAGACTTCAAACGCATCAGCGAATTGCTCAGCCGTCAGGCCATCGCGTTTGTCTCCAGCGAACAGATCGAATTTCAGGAAAACTTCCGCCACCTCCTGGCGGTGTTTACCGGTGCCCAGCCAGATCAGGACGGCGTCACCCTGGCGATGCTGGACCGCTTCAGGGATCTGGAGCTGGAACCGGCTGAACAGGACCTGCTGCGCTCTGCTTATGAACAGACCCTGGCACTCAGCCAGGTTCAGTCCGAAGCCATTCAAACCGCCAGCGGCCAGTTTGAAGATGGCAACGGCGCCATCCGCATTGCCCTGCCCAATGCCTTGATGGCCAAAGTGCTGGTGTTCAGCCAGCAATATATTCAAGCCTCCGCCCAGATCACAAATACGCTGGATCAGTTCGAGCACCAGTTCAGTGAGCGGCTGGACAGCTCTCTGGGTCTGGCTGGCCGCAGCAGTGACCGTGCGTTCAGCCTGGCCCTGGCGGCGCTGGCCCTGTTCTTCCTGGCCAGTACCCTTGCCCTGCTCCTCTTGTATCGCTCCATCAAGCAGCCACTGGATCAAGGGGCGAATCTGGCCAAGGAACTGGCCCAAGGCAAGCTCAATGCCCAGCTCAACGTGCGTCGCCATGATGAGTTCGGGACCTTGCTGACCGCACTCAATGGGATCGGCCAGGGCGTACAAACCGTGGTACATCAGATCCGCGAGCAAACCGGCCTGATACGCGACGGCTCGCACGCGATTGTGCTGGGCAGTCAAAACCTGAGTGAACAGATTCTGGACCAATCCACCGAATTGAATCAGACCGTCAAGGCGATGAATCAATTGGCCGACACCGTGCGCCAGAATGCCGAACTAGCCCGCACCGCCGATCACCTGGCGCAGGACACCTCCAGCCAGGTGGCCCAAGGCAATCAGGCCGTGCACAGCCTGCTCGATACCATCAACGCCATTGCCGACAGCTCGCACAAAATGAGCGAGATCACCAAGCTGATCCGCAGCATTGCCTTCCAGACCAATATCCTGGCCCTGAATGCCGCCGTGGAAGCCGCCCGCGCTGGTGTGCACGGTCATGGCTTTGCGGTTGTTGCTGCCGAAGTGCGTAACCTGGCTTTGCGCTCCACCGATGCCTTGCAACAGATTTCCACCTTGATCTCCAGTTCTGTTGAACAAACCGAACAAAGCTCGATGGCCGCGCGCGGCATGGCGCAAGTCATGGCCAGCACACAACACAAGGTCAATGAAATGCGCAGCATCGTGGCCGATATTGCCCAGGCCTCTCAAGACCAGGCTACCCATATCGAGTATGTAAACCAGGTCATGACACGCCTGGACCAGCAAGGCCAGTCTAACCAGAAGCTGGTTGAACACAGCGCCCACACAGCCCAGGAGCAACTGGAACAAACCACCTTGCTGGCCCAGGTGGTCGCGCATTTCAGCCTGGATAGCGAGCCTTCCGAAGCAGACACGCCCGCCCAGCCCGTCGTCTCCAATCGATCTTCCTACCGTTCGGCGCCCGCCTATCGCACCGCTGCTTGCACAATGTCCGGTTCCTGAGCGGCCAATACGTGCCATAGACCTCCGATAAGGGTAAAATCGGAAGTTTGCCGCGCGCCGCCTTGCTGGCTGGCGCGGATGGCCCTCAAATATAGGAAAGCCGCTGAATCATGGAATCGGAACGACTTAATCAACTGGAAGCCCGCCTTGCCGATTATTCGGAGCGGGAAAATGCCTTACGGAGGTATCTTTGACTACGATGACAAAGCTCATCGTTTGCACGTAGTCAATGCCGAACTGGAGGATCCCAACGTCTGGGACAACCCTCAACACGCTCAGGATCTGGGCCGCGAAAAGAAAAGCCTGGAAAACGTGGTGCATGTGCTGGACGCCTTGCACACAGGCCTGAAAGATTCGCAGGACCTGTTCGAACTCGCCGCGATGGACGATGACGATGCCACTATCGCCGCCATCGAAGAAGATTGTGCCGCCATGGCCAGCCGTATTGAAGAGCTGGAATTCCGCCGCATGTTCTCCAACCCTGCCGATCCGCTGAATTGCTTTATGGATATTCAGGCTGGCGCGGGTGGTACCGAAGCCCAGGACTGGGCCTCCATGCTGCTGCGCATGTATTTGCGCTATGCCGAACACAAGGGCTTCAAGGCTGAAATTCTGGAACAGTCTGACGGTGACGTTGCCGGTATCAAATCGGCCACCATCAAGATTGAAGGCGATTACGCCTACGGTTTTCTGCGTACGGAAACCGGCGTGCACCGCCTGGTTCGCAAAAGCCCCTTTGACTCATCCAATGGCCGCCACACGTCCTTTACCAGCGTGTTTGTCTATCCGGAAATTGACGACTCCTTCGAGGTCGAAATCAATCCGGCCGACCTGCGTATCGACACCTACCGCGCCAGTGGTGCCGGTGGTCAGCACATTAACAAAACCGACTCGGCCGTTCGTATCACGCACGAGCCCAGCGGCATTGTGGTGCAGTGTCAGAACGACCGCTCGCAGCACCGTAACCGTGCCGAAGCCATGCAGATGCTGAAATCCCGCCTGTACGAGCTGGAAATGCGCAACCGCATGGCCGAGCAGCAGAAACTGGAAGACTCCAAGAGCGATGTGGGCTGGGGTCACCAGATTCGTTCCTACGTACTGGATCAAAGTCGTATCAAGGATTTGCGTACGAACTACGAAAGCTCCAATACGCAAAAGATTCTGGATGGCGACCTGGATCCCTTTATTCAGGCCAGCCTGAAACAAGGTATTTAATATGCACACTTCCACGCTGACTGTTCTAAGCGGTGCCTCGCGCGGTCTGGGCTTGTCCCTGGCGCGTCAGGCGCTGGCCGCTGGCCATCAGTTGATCACTTTGGCCCGCAGCGAACTGCAACTGGATGCGCCCCAAGGGGCTCATCAACATCTGCAAGTGGATCTGGCCAGCGCGGAAGGCGCACAAGAGGCTGCCAAGGCCCTGCAAGCCTTGATCAGCCAGACACAGGCTCAACGCTACGTCCTCATCAATAATGCGGGCACGGTTGATCCCGTTGGGCAGGCCAGCCACCTGCTCGATGCCCAGGCCATTACACAGGCGCTGCAATTGAATGTCGCCAGTGTCATGAGCCTGACCGCCGCCTTTTTGCAAGGCGCCCCCAAGGATGCCCAGCGCCAGGTGCTCAATATCTCCTCGGGTGCCGGCCGCAAACCCGTCTCGGGCTGGGCTGTGTATGGCTGCAGCAAAGCAGCGCTGGATTTCTATACGCAAACCCTGAAGCTGGAAAATCCCGAGCTGGCCGTTTGCTCTCTGGCCCCCGGCGTGGTCGATACCGATATGCAAGGCCATATCCGTAGCCAGTCCCGCGACCAGTTTCCGAACCTGAGCCGCTTTATCGACCTGCATCAGCAAGGTCAGCTAAGCAGCCCGGACGATACGGCCGAGCGCATTTTTCGCCACCTGAACAGCCCGGCTTTTGGCCAGCACGTCCTGGATGACATCCGCCACTACGAATAAGTACTGACACAATGACTGAACCGCTAGACACTTCCGCACCCGTCGTAGACGAAAACCGACTGATCGCCGAGCGTCGTTCCAAACTGGACCGCCTGCGCGAAAACGGTATCGCCTACCCCAACGATTTCCGCCCAGACGCCCACGCTGCCGAGCTGCACAGCCAGTACGGCGAGCAGGACAAGGATGCCTTGGCCGCCACCAATAAAGTCGTGAAAGTAGCTGGCCGCATGATGCTCAAACGTGTCATGGGCAAAGCCAGTTTTGCCACGCTGCAAGATGCCTCCGGCCGTATCCAGATCTACCTGGACAAAGCCGCACTGGGCGAAGAGAACTACGCGGAATTCAAGGGCTGGGATATCGGCGACATCCTGGCCGTGGAAGGCACAGTCTTCAAAACCAATAAGGGCGAGCTGTCCGTACACGCCTCCAGCGTACGCATACTGGCCAAGTCCCTGCGCCCTCTGCCCGACAAATTCCACGGTCTGGCTGACCAGGAACTGAAGTACCGTCAGCGCTACGTCGACCTGATCATGGGTGAAGACACCCGTCAAACCTTCCTGGCCCGCAGCAAGGTCATGAGCAGCCTGCGCCAGCACATGGCCCAGGCCGATTTCCTGGAAGTGGAAACCCCCATGCTGCACCCCATTCCGGGTGGCGCATCGGCCAAACCCTTTGTGACCCACCACAATGCGCTGGACATGGAAATGTACCTGCGTATTGCTCCCGAGCTGTACCTGAAGCGTTTGATCGTGGGCGGTTTCGAGCGCGTGTTCGAGATCAACCGCAACTTCCGTAACGAAGGCGTCAGCCCTCGTCACAACCCCGAATTCACCATGATGGAGTTCTACGCAGCCTACACGGATTACCAGTGGCTGATGGACTTCACCGAAAACCTGATACGCGAGGCCGCGATCAGCGCCCGTGGTACCGCCACCCTGCAATACCAGGAACGCGAACTGGATCTGAGCCTGCCTTTTGATCGCCTGACCATTACCGGCGCCATCATGAAGTACGCTCCTTCCTACCAGATCGAGCAACTGGAAGACATCCAGTTCCTGCGTACCGAACTGGCTCGCCTGAAAGTGGACGTGAACTCGCCCCCACTGCGTGATGCCGGTCTAGGTGCCTTGCAACTGGCTCTGTTTGAAGAAACTGCGGAATCCAAGCTGTGGCACCCCACCTTCATCGTGGACTACCCCGTGGAAGTGTCGCCACTGGCACGCGCGTCGGACACCCAGGAAGGCATTACCGAGCGCTTTGAGCTGTTCATCACTGGTCGCGAGATTGCCAATGGCTTCTCGGAGCTGAACGACCCTGAAGACCAGGCCGCTCGCTTTCAGGCTCAGGTTCAGGCCAAGGATGCTGGCGACGAAGAAGCCATGTTCTACGACGCGGACTACATCCGTGCTCTGGAATACGGCATGCCTCCTACAGGCGGCTGCGGTATCGGTATCGACCGACTGGTCATGTTGCTGACCGATAGCCCTGCTATCCGTGACGTGATCCTGTTCCCGCATCTGCGTCGCGAGGACTAATCAGTCTCAAGACAGCAAAACGCGCGGTTAAGACCGCGCGTTTTTTTATGCATCCTCGCCGCCGCATACACATACGCAGATACGCAGATACGCAGATACGCAGATACGCAGCTATTCTGCCCGGTCCCGGAACAAACTCCGAGTCCAATCTCATCATTAGCCAGCCCTACACCGGTAAGCCGGACCTCACTCAGGCTTGATACCAGCAACTGCCGCCACTTCACGAAACAGGGCAATATCACGTGCCACGATCTGATCCAGCGACTCAGCCGAACCAGGCGCGATCACAAAGCCCTGCTCCTCCAAGGGCTCAGCAAATTCGCGTGAACGCAGTACAGCCGTGATATCGCGATTTAACACCTCAACTACCTTATCGGGCGTGGCACGTGGCACAAAGATGCCCTGCCAGCTTTCAATCACGAAATCAGAAACACCCAACTCATGAAAAGTGGGAACATCCGGTAAAACCTTCGAGCGCTCCGGCGAGGTCACCGCCAGAGGGATGAGCTCACGCTTCTGAATGTTCTGGATTGTGCCAGAGATATCAATAAGCGCAGCATCTACATGCCCGCCCAATATGTCCAGAACAGCCGGAGCCCCACCCGCGTAAGGGATGTTATTGGTTTGCGTACCCAAACGCTGATTAAACATCTCAACCGCCAGATGATAGATACTGCCATAGCCAATCGGCAGCGCGGCGGATACTTCGCCAGGTCGCCGCTTGAGCAGCGCCACGTATTCATCAAAGTGCGTGACTCCCAAGCCTGGGCGAACCACCAGCACCTGCGTATTCACAATAGTGCGGGTCACTCCGCGAACATCGGTCTCGCTATAAGGCAGCTTGCGACCCAGAGCCGCGTTGATGGCAAGCTAATCCCCGCTGGACAGCAGCGTGTGGCCGGTCGGTGCCGCGCGAACGACCCGGTTGACACCAAGACTGGTGTGCGCGCCTGGCACATTGTCCACAATCACTGTTTGTTGCCACAATTCGGCAAGGCTTTGCGCCAGCATTCGCGCAATGCGATCGGCGTTGCCACCCGGATTCACCGTAACAACAATGCGCACGGGCCCCGAAGGGAAATTATCCAACTGCTGCGCGTGTGCCGACGCCGTAACAAACGCAGCACCTAGTGAGGAAACAGCGCCCCCAAGCCGGGCGAGCATACCCGCGCCAATAGCATTCAAGATCATGCGACGATTCAAGCCTGCCTCCGGTATCTTCACACTGCCCTATTGACTGGGCGACATTGTGTTGCGGTGCTTGCAAGACACCATCGTAGTCTAGAGAAGCCCCACCCACGAATCAAGCAGACCTTTCCCGGGTCATTGATCAAGGTCCTGTCAGGGATGTTCTTACAGTCAGGGAAACTGGCCCAGCCAACAGCGTGCTGAAACAAAAAAGGACGCTTAAAAGCGTCCTTTTTTACTGCCACCACAAGGTTTTTAAATACATCTTGCAAGGCCTGTACGTCCATCCCTGCGCAATCAATCCACCGGCAAGCGCATCACCGCCTGCGCCCATTTATGGGCCACCTCAGGCGAGGAGAAGCACGAAGCCTTGTCGGCCACCACACGCACCGCGCGTTCCAGCAACTGGATATCGGCCTCGTGCTGACGTGCGACATGCGGGTCCTCGAAGAAGATCACACGCTGGCAACGGTTTTCAAGCACCAGCTCGGCAATTTGCGCATCGCCGCCCAAAGGTCCGCTTAGATAAGACTGAATCCAGGGGGTTTCCTTGGGCCAGCCTTTGGACCAGGCCAGCTCGTTCAACAAACGGCTGGTCGTACCTGTTCCTACGCGTTGGCCAAAACGGGACAGCAGATCAAAGTGCTTGTCGGCAAACTCAATCATCTTGTCCTTGAGTGCATCGTGCGCAATCATGGCCAAGGTTTGATTAGGGAAGTCAAAAATACGTTTGCAGCTGGAATCGGGCCACAAACCGCGGCTGACACGCTCCACTTCAATCCATTCAATTGCACCCATCAAGGTAGAAATGAAAGGACGGCCATGCGTGATGCATTGGCGCTTGAGCGCCAGTGCTTCCGGAAAAATGGAGGAAGGGTCTACCGGGTCAATCAGGTAAATGGCGCCATCAAAAGGCGGTGTACCATCCGGGCTTTGCGTGACCCGGGCCACCAGCTTCATCAAGCCGCCATCACGACCATAGGGATAGCGAACCAGGCCGCCATAGCCTTCCAGCAGGCCCGACCGCTCGATGGCATTACAGGTACGACCGACCGTGTAAAGCTCAACTTCCAATTCGCGAATACCGCTGGCTGAGCGCCGCAACCACTGAAACAAAGCCGCATCTGCCGAATCATGGTGCAATTGATTGGCCGCCAAACCGAAACGTAATGACATGAGTTCCTACACGGTAAACGATTCGCCACACCCGCAGGAGGCTTTCTCGTTTGGATTGATGAACTTGAAACCTTCATTGAGGCCATCACGGCCATAATCCAGACGCGTGCCGTCAATAAAGGGCAGGCTTTTAGGATCAACAAACAGTTTAACGCCGTGCTCTTCAAACAGTTGATCGCCTTCAACCGGCTCATCAACAAAATCCAGCTTGTAGGCCAGACCCGAGCAACCGGTCAGACGTACACCCAAACGTAGCCCCAAACCGCCCCCGCGTTTTTTCAAATGACGCTGGATATGTTCTGCGGCGGGCTGAGTAAGAGAAATAGACATAATCTTTTCCTTTCTATAAACCTGAAAGAATATTCAGCCTTCAGGCTTGGACAACTAAAACGCGCCTTTGTTCTGTACCGAGGCAATAGCGGCCTGAACCGCCTCCTGGGCCAACAAAGCACAATGCACTTTGACCGGCGGCAATTCCAGCGCTTGCTGCACATCTGTAGACGAGAACTGAGCTGCCTGCTCCAGACTGCGACCTTGCAGCCACTGTGTCGCAAACGAGGCGGAAGCGATGGTACAGCCACAGCCATAAGCCTTGAAACAGCTATCCTGAATCTGGCCCTGCTCCGATACCTTGAGCTGGATGCGAATCAAGGCCCCGGTTTCGTGACTTCCCGCTTCCCCTGTACCTACGTCAGCATCACTGCTGTTCATGACACCCACATGACGCGGGTGCAGGAAATGCTCCATGACAGCGTCACTATATATCATTGCGCGAACTGCTCCGAAGCAGGCTCGCTCCACAAGGGAGAGATGGCCCGCAATTGTTCAACCACACGACGGATGGCCGCAATCGTGTCATCAATATCCTGCTCGGTCGTGAAACGGCCCAGACTCAAGCGCAGGGAACTGTGCGCCAACTGATCACTACGACCCAGAGCCGTCAATACGTAGGACGGTTCCAGGCTGGCCGAGGTACAGGCCGAGCCACTGGACACTGCCAAATCTGTCAGAGCCATCATCAGAGCTTCGCCCTCGATGTGATCCGCGCTGATGTTCAGGTTGTGGGGCACGCGCTGATCCAAGGTGCCATTCAGGAACAGATCAGGGATAGACTGCAGGCCGGCCCATAGACGATCTCGCAGCGCGGTGATGCGCTGATTGTCTAGGTCAATTTCCTGCGCAGCCAGTTCAAAAGCACGCCCCATGCCCACGATCTGATGAGTGGCCAGCGTACCGGAGCGAAACCCGCGTTCGTGGCCGCCACCGTGAATCTGCGCTTTCAGGCGCACCGCCGGTTTACGACGGATATACAAGGCACCGATTCCTTTGGGACCGTAAGTCTTGTGGGCAGACATGGACATCAAATCCACCGGCCACTCCTGCAGATTGATCGCCACCTTGCCGGTGGCCTGGGCGGCGTCCACATGGAACAGCACCTTGTGCTCCCGGCACATTGCCCCCAGGGCCTGCACATCTTGAATCACGCCAATTTCGTTATTCACCAACATGACCGAGGCCAGGATGGTGTCGGGGCGAATGGCTTGTTCAAACGCCTGAGGATCAATCAGACCACTGGGCAGGACATCCAGAAAGGTGACTTCAAACCCTTCGTCCTGCAAGGCCAGACAGGTATCCAGCACGGCCTTGTGTTCCGTACGGACGGTAATAATATGGCGGCCCTTGGACTGATAAAACTGTGCGGCACCCTTCAGGGCCAGATTGATGGCTTCGGTAGCACCGGAAGTCCAGACGATTTCTCGCGGCTCTGCCCCAACCAGGGAGGCAACCTGACGACGCGCCTGATCCACGGCTTCTTCCGCATCCCATCCATAAGGATGGCTGCTGGAGGCGGGATTGCCAAATCGTTCCGTCAACCAGGGAATCATGCTGTCGGCAACACGCGGGTCTACCGGTGTGGTGGCGGCATAATCCATATAAATACGCTGAGCGCGACTCATACAAAACTCCGGAGTCAGTAGCGGCGACTGCCCACTACAAAGTACATTCTTCTGGCTGACCAGCTTCCTGAGCGGCCAACTTGAGCTGACGCAGACGCTGCTGATCAACCAAGTCCTGTAGCGAGACAGAGTCCAGATAATCGACCATTTTACGACTAAGCGTCGCCCAAAGCTCGTGAGTCATGCACTCGCCTTTCTGCCCATTTGTGCCCTGCTTGCAATTACCCTTGCCACCGCATTGGGTGGCATCAACGGGCTCATCGACCGCAAACACAATGTCAGCAACAGTGATATGGCGAGCCAGACGCGCAAGCGTATAGCCACCACCTGGACCACGCACGCTATCGACCAGTTCATGGCGGCGCAACTTGCCAAACAACTGCTCAAGATAGGAGAGCGAGATACCCTGTCGCTGGCTGATGCCTGCGAGCGTCACCGGTCCACTTTGCTGGCGCAGCGCAAGATCGATCATCGCGGTTACGGCGAAACGCCCTTTTGTCGTCAAACGCATGATAGTTTCCTTGCCAAAGGCGAAAGCGGCCGGATTGCCAAGGGCAAATCCGACCAATTTGGTCCAGTATAGCAAATACAGGGGAAACTACCGTGCTTGAGCGTGTGTTTTTACACTTATACTGAAGTGTTATTTAGCCGCTCAGGCAGCACGGTAATTGGGGACGCGCTTGCGAACCAGCTCGAACACGCCCTGACAGGCATCCTCGATATAGTCCATGACCTTATTAAAGCCATCCTGGCCGCCATAATAAGGATCGGGCACGGTAGCCGCTTCATAGTCAGTGGCAAAGCGCATCAGCAGCATGAGCTTGTGGCGGTAAATGGGAGGACACATTTGCTGCAAGGCAGCGTGGTTTTCCCAGTCCATGCTCAAGATAAGGTCGAAGTTGCGAAAGTCCTCGCGCTGGACCTGTCGGGCCTGATAGGTAGAGATGTCATAACCGCGTTTACGAGCGGCTATCTGTGCGCGTGTGTCAGGATGCTCGCCAACATGAAAGCCATGCGTGGCGGCTGAATCCACCAAAATAGCCTCCGACAAACTGGCTTGGTCGACCAGTTGGCGCAAGACACCTTCGGCGCTGGGGGAGCGGCAAATATTCCCTGTACAGACAAACAGAACCTTACTCATAATGCGTCAAAGTCTGCGGGAAAACCCCAAATAAGGCAAGATAGAACCGGGCCGGAACAGACTCCGGAAACGGCTTTGAAAACTGTAAATCCGTATCGTTTGGGGGCTGCAAATAAGAACAGTACGCAGCTGCTTGAAGTTTGGAATAAACCAAAGGCGCGGCACCCTTTGCTTAGCGGATACACCGCTTTCTCGGGATGAGATAAATCAAGCAATACACCCGAGTGATGAAAGCCGGTAGCGGAACCGTGTTTTTTCTGTACTTTCGTCCAGGCTTGGTTGTAATTACGCAACAGGCGTCAGCAAAGATGAAATTGCCCCGCTTTTGCTGGCGGGGCGTCAAACGTGAGTAGGACCGTACATGTAATCCGGTTCTGGCGAAGGTCGCCACTTCAGCCCAAAGCAGACTCCAAAGAGGTTGCCTGGGCCCTTCCCCTACGTCAACGTCTACGCCAACGCCAGAAGTCTGAGGTCAGAAATCAGAAGTCAGAAGCCGCCAAGCCTAAGCCCAGGCCATCAAGCCATCAAGCCATCAGCAGTTTGGCCTTGAGCCTTTGCAGCTTGTCGCGCGCGGCAGCAGCTTGCTCGAACTCCAGGTTGCGGGCGTGATCCATCATCTCTTTTTCCAGACGCTTGATCTCGCGTGCCGCGGCCTTCTCATCGCGAATCAACTCTTCCGGCACATCCTCGCGCAGGCTGGCAGTTGGATCCGAAGCAACAACACCATCAATCAACTCACGGACGGCCTTGTTCACGCCGCGCGGCGTAATGCCATGCTCTTCGTTAAAAGCCATCTGCTTGGCACGACGACGCTCGGTTTCTTCGATGGCGCGGTGCATGGAGTCCGTCATTCTGTCGGCATACAGAATGGCTTTACCGTTCAGGTTACGTGCGGCCCGGCCTATGGTTTGAATCAGGCTGCGTTCGGAACGCAGAAAACCTTCCTTGTCCGCATCCAGAATCGCCACCAGAGACACTTCGGGCAAATCCAGACCCTCGCGCAGCAAGTTGATCCCGACCAGCACATCGAAGACGCCCAGACGCAGATCCCGGATGATCTCGGCCCGTTCCACCGTATCAATATCCGAGTGCAAGTAGCGCACGCGGATGCCGTTTTCTGACAAGTATTCGGTCAGGTCTTCGGACATGCGCTTGGTCAGCGTCGTCACCAATACACGATCTTCCTGTGCAGTACGCAGCTTGATTTCACCCAGCAAATCATCGACCTGAGTGGTAGCCGGACGAACCTCGATTTCCGGGTCCACCAGGCCGGTAGGCCGCACCACCTGTTCAACCACATTGTCTGCATGCTCTTGCTCGTAGGCAGCGGGTGTGGCCGATACGAACACGGTTTGCGGCATACGGCGCTCGAACTCTTCCAGCTTCAGGGGCCGGTTATCCATGGCCGACGGCAGACGAAAACCGAACTGCACCAGAGTCTCTTTACGCGAGCGGTCACCGCGATACATGGCGCCCAACTGTCCGATGGTGACGTGGCTTTCATCAATAAACATCAGGGAGTTACGCGGCAGGTAGTCGATCAGCGTCGGCGGCGGATCGCCAGGCGCTGCTCCTGACAAGTGGCGGGAGTAGTTCTCGATGCCTTTGCAAAAGCCCAGCTCCTGCAGCATTTCCAGATCAAAACGGGTGCGCTGCTCCAGGCGTTGGGCCTCGACCAAATGCCCTTCCCGAGTCAGAAATTCCAGGCGCTCACGCAGTTCCAGCTTGATGGTTTCAATCGCCCGCAAGACGGTTTCGCGTGGCGTCACATAGTGCGAACTGGGGAACACGGTAAAGCGGTTCAGCTTTTGTACGACCTTGCCTGTCAGCGGATCGAACAACTCCAGTTCTTCAATCTCGTCATCAAACAGGCTGACCCGCAAGGCCAGCTCCGCGTTCTCTGCCGGGAAGATATCAACCACTTCACCACGAGCGCGGAACACACCGCGCTGGAAATCCAGGTCGTTGCGCTCGTACTGCATGGCGACCAGACGCGCCAGCAGCTCCTGGCGGGCGATACGATCCCCCTTGCGCAGGGTCAGCACCATGGCATGGTAATCACCGGGGTTACCAATACCGTAGATGCAGGACACGGTACCCACAATAATGGTGTCAGGCCGCTCCAGCAGACTTTTGGTGGCCGACAAGCGCATCTGCTCGATGTGTTCATTGATGGACGAGTCCTTTTCAATAAACAGATCGCGCGATGGCACATAGGCCTCGGGCTGGTAGTAATCGTAGTAAGACACGAAGTACTCCACGGCGTTGCGTGGAAAAAACTCGCGCATCTCGGCGTACAACTGCGCCGCCAGGGTTTTATTGGGTGCCAGAACAATGGCCGGACGCCCGGTGCGAGCAATAATGTTCGCCATCGTATAGGTCTTGCCTGAGCCCGTTACCCCCAAAAGGGTCTGGTACATCAAGCCGTCATCAATCCCCTCAACCAACTGCTCAATTGCCGCGGGCTGGTCGCCGGCGGGCAAATAAGGTTGGAAAAGTTTGAAGGAACTCCCCGGAAACTCTTGAAAGGCAGGCTCAAATTTCATGCTAGACACACTTTAGGGTAAGCCCGTATTATCACATTAATGCTTTGTTTTTCTACCTTTCCGCACTAACGCCCCCATATCATCATGACATCGCTCTTCGAAACCGTCGAACTGGCTCCACGCGACCCTATTTTGGGTTTGAACGAACAATACAATGCCGACGAACGCAGCGGCAAAGTTAATCTGGGGGTCGGTGTTTACTACGACGATCAAGGGCGTATCCCCATTTTGCAGGCTGTTCAAAAGGCTGAAGAAGCCATGATGAGCAAGGCCGCCGCGCGCAGCTACCTGCCTATCGAAGGTATCAATACCTACAATCTGGGTGCTCAAACTCTGTTGCTAGGTGCCGACTCCCCAATCATTGCCGAAGGCCGTGCCTTGACCGTGCAATCCCTGGGCGGCACAGGCGCACTGAAAATCGGTGCCGACTTCTTGCAGCAACTGCTGCCCCAGTCCGAGGTTTACATCAGCGATCCCAGCTGGGAAAACCACCGTGCTCTGTTCGAGCGCGCCGGCTTCAAGGTCAACACCTACGCTTACTACGATGCCGCAACTCATGGCCTGAACTTTGACGGCATGATCGCCTCGCTGCGCACGATGCCTGCCCAGTCCATCGTGGTCCTGCACGCTTGCTGCCACAACCCGACCGGCGTGGACCCCAGCATGGAACAATGGACCCAGATCGCCGAGCTGATCAAAGAGCGTCAACTGGTTCCTTTCCTGGACATCGCTTACCAAGGCTTTGGTGCCGGTCTGGAAGAAGACGCCAGCGTGGTGCGCCTGTTTGCCAAGCTGGGCCTGTCCATGTTCATCAGTTCCTCGTTCTCCAAGTCTTTCTCGCTGTACGGCGAGCGCGTTGGCGCCCTGACTCTGGTTACTTCCAGCAAGGACGAAACTTCCCGCGTGCTGAGCCAGGTCAAGCGCGTGATTCGCACCAACTACTCCAACCCGCCCACACACGGTGGCAAGGTTGTGGCCACCGTGCTGAACTCGCCTGAACTGTTTCAAACCTGGGCTACCGAACTGGCCGGCATGCGTGATCGTATCCGCGAAATGCGCGCCCAACTGGTTGCCAAGCTGAAAGAACACGGCGCTACTCAGAACTTTGACTTCGTGCTGGAACAGCGCGGCATGTTCTCCTACTCCGGTCTGACAGCCGAACAAGTAGAACGCCTGCGCCAGGAACACGGTATTTACGCTGTCAGCAGCGGCCGTATCTGCGTGGCTGCGCTGAACAGCCAGAACATTGACGTCGTGGCCAAGGCCATCGCTCAAGTCCTGAAATAAGCAGGCTGTCCTTACCGCCCCCAACGCCCTTCTTCGGAAGGGCGTTGTCGTTCCAGCCCTTGGAGTACTACCATGACAGACGCCATTTCCCTGAACACCGAACGCCTGCTCCTGCGCCCCTGGAAAGCGACGGACCTGGAACCCTTCTTCCGCTTGAATAGCGATCCCCACGCGCTGCGCTTTTATCCAGCCACCCTGGACCGCACACAAAGTGATGCCATCGCTCACCGTAGCCAAAGCTTGATCGAAGAACATGGCTGGGGCCCGTGGGCAGTAGAACTGAAGGAAAGCGGGGCCTTCATCGGCATGGTGGGTCTGAACCGCCCGACCGCCGATCTGTACTTTCAGCCTTGCGTGGAAGTGCTTTGGCGTCTGCTGCCTGAATACTGGGGCAAAGGCTACGCCACCGAAGCAGCTCGCGCCTGCATGGACTTTGGCTTTGACGAGCTGGGCCTGGAGCAAATTGTGGCGTATACCGCCCAGTTGAACCTGCCTTCGCAAACCGTCATGCAACGCCTGGGCATGACAGCGCAAGCTGGCATCTTTGATCACCCCGGTGTAGAGGCAGGCCACAAGCTGGTGCCTCATGTGCTGTACACCATGGACCGCAAGGATTGGCCCCAGTCCGCCTGAGCAGCCGAAAGGGTCAAAAATTAAGCCTTTAGGGTCCTCACCGCTTGCAAAAACGCCAACTGTAACGCACAATCTTTACTGTATATATATTCAGCAGACAATACTATGACCGCCAAGCTCACTGCACGCCAACAACAAGTGCTGGACATCATCCGTTCTGAAATCGAACGGACGGGTTTCCCTCCTACTCGAGCTGAGATTGCTCAGGTGTTGGGTTTCAAATCCGCCAATGCAGCAGAGGATCATTTGAAAGCTCTGGCCCGCAAAGGCGCTATCGAATTGACTGCCGGTGCCTCGCGCGGCATACGCCTGCTCGGCACGGATACCCGCGAAAGCTCAGCGCCCAGCAGCAGCGCCCTGGCCAATCTGGCTGATGCCCTCTTGCTGCCCATTATTGGTCGCGTGGCTGCCGGTAGCCCTATTCTGGCTACCGAGCATATCGAACGCGAGATTGGCGTCGCCCCTACCCTGTTCACCCAAACGCCGGATTACCTGCTGCGCGTGCGTGGCCTGAGCATGAAAGACGCGGGCATTTTTGATGGCGACCTGCTGGCCGTCAAGAAAGCCAGCGAAGCACGTAATGGGCAGATCGTGGTGGTCCGTATTGGCGACGATGTCACCGTCAAGCGCCTGTCGCGCTCCAGCAATCAGGTAGTCCTCTTGCCCGAGAATCCGGACTTTGAGCCTATTGTCGTCACCGATCCGGATTCCTTGTCTCTGGAAGGGATTGCTGTCGGTCTGATTCGTACCAGCCCGCTGCATTAAACCCTGCCCCTCTTGGTCACCCAGCCTGTTTTATAGGCTTGGTGGACCTGGTCAGGAAAAAACCCCATATACCGTTTGGTGCATGGGGTTTTTTATTGCTTGAAAGACGCGCGGCCCTGCAGACTGAAACAGACTCAAGACAGCAAAGTCGATATGAGTGCCTGCCAGCAAATTATCAATCCACCCCAAATGCAAACAGGCTACCTTGAACCCAAGGTAGCCTGCTTCACTTCTTGACTGCTAGATGCTTAGTGCTTGAAGGACTCAGAGCCAGCGCCAGCGGCACGCGTTGCTGCCAAGGCCTCAGCGGCCAGGCGAGCAACTTCTTCGTCACTCAGAGGCGTTACAGCGTCTTGCAGAGCCACTTCCAGTACGCGATCAATCCAACGCACGGGAATGATCTCCAGCGTGTTTTTCACGTTATCTGGAATATCGGCCAGGTCTTTGACGTTTTCCTCCGGAATCATCACAGTTTTGATACCGCCGCGTTGCGCTGCCAACAGCTTCTCTTTCAAGCCACCGATAGGCAGAACTTCGCCGCGCAAGGTGATTTCACCCGTCATGGCCACGTCGGCACGAACCGGAATACCCGTCAGGCTGGACACGATAGCGGTCGTGATGGCGATACCGGCCGATGGACCATCCTTGGGCGTGGCGCCTTCAGGAAAGTGCACGTGCAGGTCACGCTTTTCAAACACGCTATTGGCAATGCCCCACTTCTGGGCACGCGAACGTACGACTGTGCGAGCCGCTTCAACCGACTCTTTCATCACGTCGCCAATCGAGCCTGTGCGCAGCACATTGCCTTTACCGGGCATATCGGCCACTTCGATGGTCAGCAACTCACCGCCCACCTCAGTCCAGGCCAGACCGGTAACCAGGCCAACCTTGTTCTCTTTTTCGGCCAGGCCGAAGGAGAAACGACGTACGCCCAGGTAATCATTCAGATTCGCCGCATTCACGACCAAGGTTTCCTGGGTCAGTGTCTTGTTGCGAGCTGCACGCGTACCGGCTTGTGGATTGGCCACCAGCAGCTTGCGAACCACCTTGCGGCAGATCTTGCTGATTTCACGTTCCAGCGAACGCACACCCGCTTCACGTGTGTAGTAACGCACGATGTCGCGTACCGCGTCTTCTGTCACTTCCAGTTCACCTTCGCGCACGCCGTTGTTCTTCATCAGCTTGGGCAAGAGGTAATCGAACGCAATGCGTACCTTCTCATCTTCGGTATAGCCGGACAGACGAATCACTTCCATACGGTCCAGCAGGGCCGGTGGAATGTTCAAGGTGTTGCTGGTTGCCACGAACATCACATCGGACAAGTCGTAGTCCACTTCCAGGTAGTGATCCTGGAAGGTGTGATTTTGTTCGGGGTCCAGAACCTCCAGCAATGCCGAGGATGGATCGCCACGGAAATCCGCGCCCATCTTGTCGATCTCGTCCAGCAGGAACAGCGGGTTACGTACACCCACCTTGCTCATGTTCTGAACAACCTTGCCGGGCATGGAGCCGATGTAGGTACGACGGTGACCGCGAATCTCGGCCTCGTCACGCACGCCACCCAAAGCCATGCGAATGAACTTGCGGTTCGTTGCCTTGGCGATGGACTGACCCAGCGAGGTTTTACCCACGCCTGGAGGGCCAACCAGACACAGAATCGGAGCCTTCAGCTTGTCGACGCGTTGCTGCACAGCCAGGTACTCGACAATGCGCTCTTTGACCTTTTCCAGACCAAAGTGATCCGCATCCAATACTTCCTCGGCGTTGCTCAAGGAGTTGTTGATACGGCTCTTTTTGCGCCAAGGCAGGCCTACCAGCGTTTCGATGTAGTTGCGCACGACCGTGGCTTCGGCTGACATCGGCGACATCAGCTTGAGCTTTTTCATTTCGGATTCGGCTTTCTTGAGCGCCTCTTTGCTCAGTTGAGCCTGTTCGATGCGTTTTTCCAGCTCTTCGACATCCGCACCGTCCTCGCCTTCGCCCAGCTCTTTCTGAATCGCCTTGACCTGCTCGTTCAGGTAGTAGTCGCGCTGGCTCTTTTCCATCTGCTTTTTCACACGGCCGCGAATACGCTTCTCGACCTGCAAGATGTCAATTTCGCCTTCCAGTTGCGACAGCAGGCCTTCCAAACGCTCCAAGGCCTTGGGCGTTTCCAGCATGCCCTGCTTTTGTTCCAGCTTCAGCGGCAAATGCGCAGCGATGGTGTCAGCCAGGCGGCCGGCATCATCAATCCCGGTCAGGGAAGTCAGAATTTCCTGAGGGATTTTTTTATTCAGTTTGACGTATTGCTCGAACTGGCCCAGCACCGCACGGCGCAAGGCTTCGGTTTCAGCTGCATCACCGGCGTCGCCGGGCACTTCGACCACCGAGGCCATGAAGTGAGTCTCGGCATCCTGTACCTGGGTGATTCGAGCACGCTGCAAGCCTTCCACCAGCACTTTTACGGTGCCGTCGGGCAACTTGAGCATCTGCAAAATACTGGCCGCACACGCAATTTCGTAGAGATCCTCGGGAGCGGGATCATCCTTGCCTGCGGACTTTTGCGCCACCAACATAATGTTGTTGCCGGACTCCATTGCCAGCTCAAGAGCTTTAATCGAGCGAGGCCGACCAACAAAAAGCGGAATCACCATGTGAGGGAACACCACTACATCGCGCAAGGGAAGCAGCGGCAGCTCAATAGGTTCCGTAGAAAGAATCTGGCTCGCAGACATAGTCATTTCCTATAAATGTCCTTAGACGCAAAAGGGAAGCCTGGGCTTCCCTTTCACGGTTTAACCTGTTGTAGCTCAGATTGTGGCGAATTTGGATATTTCAAGTAGTCCGAATGAACATTAGAACAGAACTTTACAGAGTTAAAGAAAGACGTATTGTTACGTGTGGTGGTCATCATGGATACCCACTCCTTTCTCTTTGCCTTCGCCTGTCGCCCTGTCTTGCCTGTGCCCTTCTGGCCAAAGCCAGACAGAGCACAAACAAGGAGATATCTCTAAGCTACTGCGTTTTTCAAGGGCGACTCAGTGTCACTGGCTTCACTATCGGACAAAGGGCGACCCAAAATCAATTCGGGTTTACTCTTTCCAACAACCGCGTCCTCGGTCAGCACCACTTTGCTGACGTCCTTGCGCGAGGGCAGTTCGTACATGGTGTCCAGCAAGGCTTGCTCGACAATGCTGCGCAGACCACGGGCGCCGGTACGACGCTTGATGGCGCGCTGGGCCACGGCACGCAGGGCTTCGGGCTGAACTTCCAGCTCTACACCTTCCATGCTCAGCAGCTTCTGGAACTGCTTGACCAAGGCATTGCGCGGCTCGGTCAAAATGCGGATCAGTGCGTCTTCGTGCAGCTCTTCCAGAGTAGCAACCACAGGCAAACGACCTACCAGCTCGGGGATCAGGCCAAACTTGATCAGATCCTCGGGCTCGGCTTCAGAGAACAGCTCGCCTACACCACGCTCGGACTTGGCTTTCACCGAGGCAGAAAAACCGATACCGGATTTTTCTGTACGGTCACGAATCACCTTTTCCAGGCCATCAAAGGCACCACCGACGATGAACAGAATGCTGGTGGTATCAACCTGCACAAAGTCCTGGTTGGGGTGCTTGCGGCCGCCTTGTGGGGGCACCGAAGCGACTGTACCTTCGATCAGCTTGAGCAGTGCCTGTTGCACGCCCTCGCCCGACACATCGCGGGTGATCGAAGGGTTATCCGACTTGCGGGAAATCTTGTCGATTTCGTCGATGTAGATAATGGCGCGCTGCGCTTTTTCCACATCGTAATCGCAGTTTTGCAGCAGTTTTTGAACGATGTTCTCGACGTCCTCACCCACGTAACCGGCTTCGGTCAGCGTGGTGGCGTCAGCCATCACAAAAGGCACATCCAGCATGCGGGCCAGTGTTTGGGCCAGCAGCGTTTTGCCCGAACCCGTAGGGCCGATCAGCAAGATATTACTTTTGGACAGTTCCACATCGTCACGGCCTGGCTTGCCGTTACGAATTCGCTTGTAGTGGTTGTACACCGCTACGGCCAAGGTGCGCTTGGGCATTTCCTGGCCAATAACATACCCATCCAGAAACTCTTTGATTTCCTGGGGGGTGGGCAATTCCTTACGTTCACCATCAGGAGTGGCGCCCGCAGCTTCGTCACGAATGATATCGGTACACAGATCAATACATTCGTCGCAGATGAACACGGACGAAGGTCCAGCGATCAGTTTCTTGACCTCATGCTGGCTTTTATTGCAAAACGAGCAATGCAGAACTTTCTCGTCGGCCGATTTCTTTTCGGACATAAATTTAAATTTCACTTCAGGATGGTAAAAGGACGGGAACAAGTCCCGCCCCCGAACAGCCATAGTACTGCTTCAGATCGATCCCCGTGGGGACAGGTGATTACTCGTCACGAGTGTTCATCACCTTGTCGATCAGGCCGTAGGCCACAGCGTCTTCAGCTGCCATGAAGTTGTCACGCTCGGTATCCAGCTCGATACGCTCGACAGGCTGACCGCAGTTTTCGGCCAGGATCTTGTTCAAGCGTTCACGCAGGCTCAGGATTTCCCTGGCCTGAATCTGGATATCGGAAGCCTGGCCTCGCGCACCGCCCGAAGGCTGATGAATCATGATGCGCGAGTTAGGCAAGGCAAGACGCTTGCCCTTGACGCCCGAAGACAGCAAGAAAGCGCCCATGCTGGCAGCCATGCCGGTACACAATGTCGAGACTTCCGGCTTGACGAACTGCATCGTGTCGTAGATGGCCAGGCCTGCATAGACCGAACCACCGGGCGAGTTGATGTAGAGCGAAATATCCTTCTCAGGATTTTCCGACTCCAGAAACAACAGCTGGGCCACAATCAGGTTGGCCGAGTTGTCGTGAACCGGGCCCACCAGAAAGATGATACGCTCGCGCAGCAGGCGGGAGTAGATGTCGTAAGACCGCTCTCCACGACCGGACTGCTCGATCACGATAGGCACGTAGCCCAAACCCGTAGGGGCAACGGATTGCCCCCCATGCATTGAGGCGTAGAAGTCGACAAAGGTTGACGACATTAGTTGGTTCCCATGATTTGGTCGAACGCCACCTCCTCGTCGGACACCTTGGCCTGGGACAGTACGTGCTCGACGACGTTGTCTTCGAGTACCACTGCCTCAATCTCGGCGCGACGCTGGCGATCGGACAAGTAGTAGGCCACCACTTGGGCGGGCTGTTCGTAGTTCTGGGCAAATTCTTCGATGCGGGCACGAACCTGCTCGGGCTTGGCTTGCAGTTCAGCAGCCTTGACCAGCTCGGAGACCAGCAGACCCAGACGCACACGGCGGGTGGATTCTTCCTGGAACGCCTCGGCAGGGATAGGCATCTTGTCTGCGTCTGGCACGCCACGGTCTTTCAGTTCAGCGCGAGCCGAAGCGATGCGACCTTGCACGTCGTTGTCCACCAGAGCCTTGGGCACGTCAAATTCGCTGGCAGACAGCAAAGCGTCCATCACGGCGGATTTGTTGCGAGCGTGCACACGAGCCTTGATTTCGCGTTCGATGTTGGCACGGATGTCGGCCAGCAAAGCGTCCACATCACCTTCAGCCTGACCCAGGGACTTGGCAAACTCAGCATCCATTTCGGGCAGAACAGGCTGGGCCACGTCTGTCACGGTGATTTTGAATTCGGCCGTTTTGCCAGCCACTTCCTTGCCGGTGTAGTCGGCAGGAAATTCCAGGGGGAATGTTTTGGTTTCGCCTGCTTTCATGCCGGCAACGGCAGTTTCAAACTCGGGCAGCATGCGGCCACGACCTTGCAGGTACTGGAAACCCTCAGCGCTACCGCCTTCAAAGGCGACGCCGTCGATGGTGCCCACAAAGTCCAGAGTGATACGGTCATCTTCCTGGGCTTCGCGATCAGCGCTGGATTCGTAGTTGGCGCGTTGCTTGCGCAGCACGTCTACGGTGCGCTGGATGTCTTCGTCAGTCACAGGCGTGGTAGCACGCTTGATTTCCAGTTTGGACAGATCAGGCAGAGCCACTTCTGGGTAAACTTCGAAAGTTGCGGTAAAGGCCATGGTGCCTTCAGCAGGCTCGCCTTCTTTGGCTTCCAGATTAGGAGTGCCGGCAACGCGCAATTTGGAGTCCTGGATCACTTTGTCCAGGGCTTTGCCGATTTCTTCGTTGATGGCGTCGTAACGGATACCAGGGCCGTGGCTGCGCTCGACAACGGACAAAGGCGCTTTACCGGGACGGAAGCCCTGTACCTTGGCCGTACGAGCCACACGCTTGAGCTGGGCCTGGACTTGTTTTTCTACGTCGGCCACCGAAACGACCACATCGACTCGGCGCTCCAAGCCGGACAGAATTTCAACCTCGGGCTGCATTGAAGACCTATATTAAATTGAGTAATTGATAAGAGTAATCCGGCATTTTACCGGAAACTGGCACGGTAAATCCAAACAAACGTATTTTGAATCATAATTTCCTGTCAAGACAATACAGCCGTGCCGGACTATGATCCCTTACTTTACCTTCCCTACGCAAGACTGACATGCACATGAATACCCCTTTAGGCGGCATCCGGGTCCTGGAACTGGGCCAACTGATCGCCGGCCCCTTTGCCGCCAAGATCCTGGGCGAGTTTGGCGCGGACGTTATCAAGATCGAATCCCCTAAAGGCGGCGACCCCTTGCGTAAATGGCGTTTGCTGCATGACGGTAACTCGGTCTGGTGGGAGGTGCAATCCCGTAACAAAAAGTCTCTGGCTTTGGACCTGCGACAAGCGGAATGCCAGGACGTGGTCCGGGCACTGGTAAAAGAGTGTGACATCCTGATCGAGAACTTCCGTCCCGGCGCCCTGGAAGAATGGGGTTTGGGCTGGGAAGAGCTGAAAGCCATCAACCCGGGCCTGATCATGCTGCGCGTGTCGGGCTATGGGCAGACAGGCCCCTACAAGGACAAACCCGGTTTTGGTGTGATTGGCGAAGCCATGGGTGGTTTGCGACATCTCAGTGGTGAAGCAGGACGGCCACCCGTGCGCGTTGGCGTCTCCATCGGCGATTCCCTCGCCGCCTTGCACGGCGTCATCGGCATCATGATGGCCTTGCGTCAACGCGAGCAGAATAAAGGCGAAGGTCAATATATTGACGTGGCCTTATATGAATCTGTCTTCAACATGATGGAAAGCCTGCTGCCGGAATACTCCGCTTTTGGAGCCATACGCGAACCGGCAGGCAGCAGCTTGCCCGGCATCACCCCCAGCAATGCCTATGTCTGCAAGGACGGTAAATATGCCCTGATTGCGGGAAATGGCGACAGCATTTTCAAGCGTTTGATGAGCGCCATTGGCCGAGCCGATATGGCAGAGAATCCCGACTATGCTCACAACGATGGTCGCGCACGGAATGCAGGTGTCATCGATGCCGCTATCGGTCACTGGGCCAGCGCCCTGGAGCTGGACAAGGTACTGGAGATTCTTGACCAGGCTGGCGTTCCAGCAGGTCGCGTTTACGACATCGCCGATATTGCAGCCGACCCCCATTACCAGGCCCGCGACATGCTGCTTGACAGCAATTTGCCGGATGGCACGCCGCTTAAAGTCCCCGGCATTGTTCCCAAGCTGAGCAGCACCCCTGGTGGCATCTACCGCCCGGCTCCCCATTTGGGCCAGGACACAGAGGACATTCTGAATACGCTGGGCATCAGCGCCGACCAACAGGCCGACTGGCAGGCACGCGGCTTGATCGTCAAAAACCCAAAACGCCAATAAAACAAAACTGTAAAAAAGCGCATGGGGGCCACATTAGAATGGCCCCTAATCTATTTTCTTTCCCCTAGGGCTGACTACTTGCCTAGGGTGAAAATCCACGCTAGAATCTACTTCTTTCGTGTTGCGAACGTGGCGGAATTGGTAGACGCACCAGATTTAGGTTCTGGCGCCGAGAGGTGTGAGAGTTCGAGTCTCTCCGTTCGCACCATAGAATGAAAACCGTTGATTCAAAAAAATCAATTTCAAACAAAATCAACGGGTTAGCTTTCTCTATCTAATGGCTTTTGATAGCCTGTTTTCAAGTATTCAACATCGTAAGCCCCATAAAGGCTCCACGAATTGCCCCACGAAAACAGGACATGGCCAGCATCACCAAACACACCTCCGGGTATCGAGCCCAGATAAAGCTCACCCTACAGCAAAACCAGCCCCCTTATCGGGAAAGCAAGACGTTTCCTACCAAACGGGAAGCACAGATGTGGGCCGTACAACGCGAAACTGAACTTCGCGACCAGGCACTGGCAGACCCAAAGCTTCAATACACTCTAAGGATGGCCTTCCGACGCTATGCCTCCGAGGTATCCCCCACAAAGCGTGGGGAACGGTGGGAGAAGATCCGCCTCTCAGCATTTGAATGCTACCACCTCCCCTTAGACCAGCCATTGATTAAAGTATCTGCACAGGATATCGCAGACTTCAGGGATTCTCGCGCCCTATCACTTGCCCCGGCATCCATCCGACGCGAGCTTTGTCTTATCTCTTCTGTGTTTGAGACTGCTCGCCTTGAATGGGGATGGGCTGATCACAACCCATGCAGAGATATTCGTAAACCAGCCAATTCCAAGCATCGTGAGCGTGTGCTGCAGTGGTGGGAAATCAAACGAATGCTGCGCGAGATGGGCTATCACCGCTCTGCTCGACCTGCCTCATTCGGACAGGCGGTAGCAATGTGCATGCTGCTGGCCCTCCGCACTGGCATGCGTGCCGGTGAGCTCACCGGCCTCCAGTGGGAACAGGTCTACGACCGCCACTGCCACCTACCAACCACAAAATCAGGGCGCCCCCGCGATGTACCGCTTTCAAGTAAGGCTCTTAAGATCCTGGAGCGCATGCGCGGGTGGGATGACAAGCAGGTCTTTGGCATCAAGGCCGCAAGCCTAGACGCTTTATTTCGGAAATACCGTCAACGAGCAGGCCTAGAAGGATTTACCTGGCACGACACCCGCCATACGGCCGCAACCATGTTATCCAAAAAGGTTGCCGTGCTGGATCTATGCAAGATATTCGGCTGGACTGACCCAAAGATGGCCATGGTCTACTACAACCCACATGCCTCAACACTTGCAGATCTATTGGGATAAAACGAAGCCCGCTATAGAGCGGGCTTTTCTGCGCCTAGAGAATGGCTAACTCTCCCAACCAGCTCCGTTAAAGCCCTGCCAGGTGCCATCCGTCGATGTTTTGTACGGAATCCCCTTCTCCTCCAATAGCTTCAATAGGTTCTTTGCGTGGTGAGATGCAATGTTTGGGTAGATCATGATCCCTGGCGACTTTGTGCTGGGAATGCAAGCTTCGTTGGTGCTCGCCACAAGGGACACATGCGTAGGGGTCAGATGGCCTGCGTTAATCTCAAAATGCATATCTGTCTCCATTATTATCTTTGTGATGTAAGACTGCAGTTTCAGCCTAACTATAACTAATCTAAATCATGGTTGTAGCAACTATTATATTTCGATCGAAATAATTTTCTGGATAATTTAACGACCCATTGGCATACTGTGGCCTCTATTTACTTGCGGGAGGTTTCATGAGCACGTTCAAGGTCGGCGATGTAGTCCAACTGAAAAGTGGTGGCCCTGAAATGACAGTTATTGACAAGAGCCAAGAAGGCAGCGACATAAAGTGCATGTGGTTTGTGATTGACAACAGGGCCAGGACTCAGTCAATTCCGGCTCTCGCCCTTATGGCGGTAGAGTTAACAAACCCTTAAATAGACCGCCCTCCGGGCGGTTTTCTGCATTTGGCGTTTGAGATAAGTTAGAGAGCAAAGTCGCACAAACAAACAGCCGTTGTTGTCATTTTATATTTTGTTTGACCTATGACAATGAATTGTTTATTCTTTCGGCTTATAAACTTATGACACTAACTTTCATTCCAAATGGTAGAGCGCCATGACAGATCAGATTGCCCCTGGAAACATCGTCACCTTAAAAAGTGGCAGCCCTAAACTGACGGTAGAGGTAGTTACCTCTGATCATAAAGCGAGCGTCTCGTGGTTCGTCGCCGGTGAATACAATTTAATGACAATTCCAGTCACCGCTCTGGAGCTGGTAAAAGAGTAGCGGGCACAACGAGACCTCAACCGCCTTTTGGCGGTTTTTTTTGCTCTAAGTACAGATCAGCAGGGCCGAAAACCGATCACCCAACTTCAATTTAGCAATCAAGCGGCTGACCTACCCATGCCCCATATTTCAATTGAAGAAATTAAGAGTCAGTTTTCTAGCTGGGCTCTACTGAACGAGCGACGAGCCATGCAAGGCATTAAAACTCCTGGGGTTTACCTGTTGGCACTGAGTGAAGATCAGCCCACGCCCTACAGGGAAAACCAAGACTCGCTAATCTACATAGGGGAGACCACAAGACAAACGTTACTTAAAAGATTGTCGTCCTTTGAGCGGTCATGTACGAGCGACCGCCTCGGTCACTCAGGCGGGGTCAGTTTCCGCAAGTTATTCCCCTCAACCCTCGAAGCCAAAAATCTCTGGGTGTCCATTCTGCCCGTCAATCTGGATAACGCCCATCAGAGTCATGCGTACATTAAGTTTGTTGAACGGGCTTTAATTTGGGACTATGTGAGCAGAAACAATCGGCCACCGACATTCAATATTGGATAAGCGCGGAAAGTATCAGCGCCTAACTCTACATAGCCGCGCCCAAGTCTCAGCCTCCGTCTCCACATAGCGCAGCACTCTGATCGGCGTTGAGTCTATCTCAGCATTGGAGCGCCACTGGAACGGCCGCTGAGCTGCGAAGCAGTAGCTACCGCCCCTCGGCGTCCCACATCCGCTTACGAGCACGATCACGCACAGCATCATCGCCCAAGCGCTCAACCGTTTCAGCTGCATCACGTCCTACCTCCACTGCGGCTATATCCGCTTGATACTGTTTCTGCACCGCTTCACTGCGCCCCTCCTGACGTCCCACCCTCTTGGCTGTGAACCAACCGGCAGCGAGCGCGAGCAAGCCCAGCAAATAGGGCCAGACCTTGGCAATGATGACTTCGATCATGTGCCCTCCCACTGAAACTGAGCCAGCCGACCGCGCTCCAGCTTAGCCAACACCTTGGCTGCAGCCTCAGCTTTTGTGATCTTGCCGTCCTTGTTCAGATCCAGACCTGCATTTTGTCGATAGGTCGTGGGTTTGCTGGCCTTATCCCAGAGCGTCCAACCGTCAGCCTTGCCAATACCAGCGGGCCAGAGGATTGCCATATACACGTCTGCCAAAGTTTTGAGGCGGCCCTTGTATGGCAAAAAGTATGCAAGCACCCATTCCAACTGCTGTTCAGCAGACATGGCAGCCAGCGCCGCTGTCGTCGTGCCAAGGCCTCGGGCCGTATCCGGCATGAACTGGATCAACCCTGTCGCCCCACTGCCAGCGGCGTTCTTAATCGACGGACTGAATGTCTCCGCTGACTCAAACGCTATGCACGCCATCAGATAGTCCGGCTCCACGCCTAGAATCTGGCAGATCTCGAACAGGCGGCCACGGAACGCCTGGGACACTTTTCGTCCCCAAGCGAGCTGGCGCAGCGGCTTGGTCTCAACCGGCTCAGGCACAGGCCAAGCTTTCTGTGGACGAAAAAAAAGGGCCAGCAGGCCCGTGATCAAACTCAACAACGACTTCATTCTGTTTTTCCCCCAATCGCGCCTTCGCGCAGTTCCGTCATAACTTCAAGCAGATCGGCCTTGCGCCGCTTGTCGAAAAAGTTGAACGCCCAGCGCACCACCGCCCAGCCAGGCAGCCCGCAGGCGAACGCCAACCCCAGCATGGCCACAAGACCCACAGGATTGTTTGCCCAATGGTGCAGCTCATAATGCTGGATCACCGCTGCGCCGCCAGAGATCGAGGCCACCACGGTGCTGATCACGCCTACGATCCACTCGGACTGCGTGCGCGGCCGCAAAATACACATCACCACCAGCGTAGCCAAGCCCGCACCGATGGCCCCCATCCCTGCTATTCCTCCCATTGCTTTCCAGACGGCCAGACCAGCCGCCGATGTCCCCGTGCTTGTCGGTTCCAAGTCCTTCCCCTTGTGTAATACGGTCGGCATGGCTGTCTCCCGTGAAGCGCTGCAAAAGCAGCAGACGTACAAAAAGCCGCTTAGGCGGCTGACTCTTCAATCGATGTTTGCTCACTTATCGATAGTGGCACACCCCCAGAGAACACTGACTCGTTGGCAATAAGCCAGGCTGCAGCCGCTTGATAGGGCTGGCCACCAAGGTCAACATCGAACGGCATCAGATAATACGTCTGCCAAACCATCCCCGCTTGTCGCTCAGCCTGCTCCTGGGTGCCATGATGATCAACCTGCACCGTCCAGCCCGTGCTGCCGCGCTCAGTAGAAACACGTCCAATCGAATGGGCTTTGGCCGGTCCACCATCAGTCATCATGTTCTTTGTAAAAATAGCCAATGGCATATCACGCTCCATAAAAAAAGCCGCTTAAGCGGCTGGATACTTTTCTTTAACGGTTCGACACTGAGCCACCCACTGTTCAACATCGGGCGGTAACTGCTGGCCCTGCTCCTGCATATGCCGGGCCAGCTTATAAACCGCATCGAGCTGGTCCCCGATATCGGGGTATTCTCTGCGTCGACGCTCAGCATGGTTATTCGACTGGTGGTGGATTATCAACGGTGTACCTCCCATTTAAATATGGCCAGCGCGTAACCGTAACTTCATACGTGCCGGGGAACTGAAAGGACAACTCCACATCCCCGCCCTCTGCGCATTCATACTGCTGCCCCTCGATTGTGATCATGCTGCCAGGCCGAACACCTCGCAGCGTCAGGCCATCAACGACCACAGGACACGGCTTACGTTGGCGCGCTTCACCGCCGTAAAACCACCAAGAGCCATCTAATCCACCTGGCGCCCAGTCGCCCTCCCAGGCGGCAAGCGTCGGCTCAATCACAAACTGCCGCGGTCCAGACACCGTCTGCAGAAAACGGCCATTTTTGAACAAAGAAACAACTTCCATCATCACCTCATTGTGCAAATTACAGAAATACCCGCATGGGAAAAGCTGTAGCTCCCATTAGAGTGGGCTGAGGCATGTTGCCGAAGCGTAAAGATATGACTCCCCGCCGCTACACGCGTGTGTAACACTATCCCACCACCCGAGCCGCCGGAATCCGTAATAGAGCCATAGGAAATCCAATCTACACGGATTTGATGGCCTGGCATTGCTGTCGTGGGATTGCTTTGTACATTGGCGGCTATTGTGACATCCGCATCATATGGCAGTGTAATTGTCACGTTAAGATCCCGCGTCTGCTCCGAGATAGTGGTACTAGCACCATCTGCCGATGCCCCGCCTTGAATTGCCACGGCATTCCCAGCAATACGTAGCGTGTCCACCTCAGCATGACCAATATGGGCTGTTTTGATTGCTGCATTCTGAATCTTGCCGCTCACGATGGCAGCGTCAGCTATCGCCCCATTTGCCGCTGTAATACTCCCAACCGCCATTTTGTCGGCTGTGACGCTCTTTGCCGCCAGCTTATCTGCCGTAATAGAGCCAGCCACAACCTTTACAGCAGTAACGCTATTAGCTGCCAGCTTTTCGGCCGTTACGGAAGTCGCGGCCAACTTGTCCGCAGTCACTGAGTTAGCAGCCAGTTTGGCCGCGATCACGCTATTTGCGGCCAGCTTGTCAGCGGTCACTGCATTGGCTTCAATCTTGCTAGCATTTACGCTCCCTGCCGCAATTTTCGTTGCCGTTACCGAATCCGCCGCCAGCTTATCGGCGGTAATGGCACCTGCCGCGATATTGCTTGCGGCCACGCTATTAGCCGCCAATTTTCCGGCCACCACCGACCCGGCAGCCAGCTTATCAGCCGTAATAGCACCATCAACAATCAACTCTGCGGAAGCCGCACGACGCAGAAAGAAATCACCAACAATAAAGCCCGATGTGCTGGTCTCCGGGTACTGCTGATAATAAATCTGCATAGTTGCCGCTTTTGCTGGCGTGGTGACAGGCAGGACCACATCCTGAGGCACCGCAGAACTTGTTGTGTGATTTAGCAGAACATTTGCCCCGGAAATATGCTCACCGTTGGCGTCATAGAAATACACGATCGTTCTGAATACCGAGGTTCCAGCATTGAACCGCCGGTGCCGGAAGGACAAAACGTAGTCCTGCCCGCCCTGCAGCTCAATATTCCCGGCACGCAAAGAGGGGCCACCCCACGCAGTGCCTGGGTTCGGCGCTGTTGCACGCAAGACTCCTCCGCTAAACCCCCACCCAACGGTCGATGTACCAGCCGGTACTGCAGTGACCCAGGAGGGGATAGACCATAACGAACCTTCCCCGCCCAACGATACGGTGGGATCAGGGTGCAAATTCGATCGATCGGCCACAACCAGATGCTTCGCAGTGATCGCATTCGCAGCAATCTGCTCAGCACCCACAGCCCCTGCCGAAATCTTCGCCGCAGTAATCGCATTCGCGGCAATTTTGTCAGCAGTCACGGCATTCGTAGCTACCTTATCCGCAGTAATGGCTCCCGTGACGATCTTGTCACCAGTAATCGTCGTAGCAGCAATCTTGTCCCCAGTAACTGCGCCATCTTGGATCTTTCCAACCGTAATTGCACCAGCAGACAAATGCTCCGCCGAGATAGCTCCTGCTGCCACCTTTGCTGCGGTCACAGAATTTGCTGTCAAGTGGTTAGCCGTGATCGCATTTGCGGCCACTTTTTCAGCAGTCACTGCACCATCAACAATTAAGCTTCCACCAGACATGGCCCGAAACGATGGGAGCTCAATAAAGCCTTCATTAACCTGGTCTGTAGACAGCCGCCCATAAAGACATACTGCAGTCACCGCTCCTTCAGGCGCTGTAAACACCACTTCCCTATAGGCATAGGTCGTGAAAAGCACATCGGTTGAATTAATCAGATCCTGCCGAATAGACGCACCATCTTTATCCTGCCATATCACTCCAAAGCGAGGCGTTAATTTCCGGCCCGCCGCGCCGGATGCCCGATAGTAAGCAGACATCAGGTACGAAGCCCCTGGCATAACAGTCACACCCTTAAATCGCGCATGCTTGTTGACAGTAATATCGCCTGGGATTCGAAAAGAGCCTGGCGCTGCACCATTGCCGGGATTAGGTACCCGAACCACGCCTGTGTCTAAGGACCAAGCGTCTACATCCAACAACTGGGAATTAGCGATCAGATTCGTAAAATCCGAGATGGTCACTTTACTGGCAGTAATAGCTCCAGCTTGGACATGCTCAGCCCCCACACTGCCAGCGGCAATTTTCCCAGCAGTAACCGCATTGGCTTGAATGTTACCCGCAGAAATCGCATTGACCGCCACCTTGTCTGCAGTGATAGCGCCCGTAACGATTTTGTCACCAGTAATCGTCGTAGCAGCAATCTTGTCCCCAGTAACTGCGCCATCTTGGATCTTTCCAACCGTAATTGCACCAGCAGACAAATGCTCCGCCGAGATAGCTCCTGCTGCCACCTTTGCTGCGGTCACAGAATTTGCTGTCAAGTGGTTAGCCGTGATCGCATTTGCGGCCACTTTTTCTGCGGTGACACTACCATCCACAATCAACTCCCCCGTCGCCCGCTTGACCATGGTCAGCCCCGCAAACGATTGTGCCGCCCCTCTCTCTGTCCCATTGGCGTGGTTAATGTAGTAGCGAAAGCGGTGCAAATGCGTGGTGCCTTCACTGATCGTTACCGTTGTTGAAAACCGCGTCCAGCTTGTGGGTACGATCCGATTGGAAAGCACATAAACACCTGAACCATCCCCTTTGGACTTAGTAAAGGCATGTGCGCCTGACTGATTCCGCCCTTCTATATAAACGCGGCTATCAGCCCGATCCGCCATGGCCCAGATCGTAATCTGATACTCTGCCCCAGGCTCTACCGGGATAGGGTCGAAGGTGGAGTCCCTAGTGCCAGTTTCACCCGCTGGTGAACGATACGACCAGGGAAACCCGTCTGGGGCGTTAGTTTCATCGACAACAAATCGACTTGGCCAGCCAAGTTTGGCCTGGTCAAGTCCCATTTCCCCCGCCCCATTGGGAATAAGATTACCGTTTGCGCCCACAAACAACTTAGACGCAATCACAGCACCTGCCGCAATTTTCTCAGTTGCCACCGATCCCGCTGCAAGATGCGGAGTCTGGATCGCGTTATCAGCAATCTGAGTGCCTGCAATTTCCCCCGTAAGCTTTGCTGCACTCATATCTGCGATCTGCTGATCGGTGATCTTGCCAGCAATATCATCCGCATCGACACTCGACACATACTCGGTGCCATCCCACCGGTACAGCTTGCCCTTCCAAACGATGCTCGATGTCGACTTTACGGTCGGCAGCGGCTTGTTATCGGCGATGACCGTAACCGGCTCTGTACCAAGCAAGAACTTGTCCGGCCCAATCGACTGCGGTGCAACATCCGCCACCGCCTTTTCATACTTTTTGGTCGCGGCATTCCACGCGTACAAGACGCCTTTCCAGGAGACAGTGGTTGTCACCTTGGAAGTAGGTAGTTGGCCACTGTCGGGGATCGTGGTCACTGGCTCAATGCCAGGCAAGAACTTGTCTGGCCCGAGCGACTCGGGCGCGACATCAGCCACCGCCTTCTCGTACTTTTTAGTCGCAGCATTCCATGCGTACAGGACGCCTTTCCAAGCAACAGTAGTCGTCACCTTGGAAGTAGGTAATTGGCCACTGACGGGGATCGTGGTCACTGGCTCAATGCCAGGCAAGAACTTGTCTGGCCCGAGCGACTCGGGCGCGACATCAGCCACCGCCTTCTCGTACTTCTTCGATGCGGCGCTCCAGACATACAGCGCACCCTTCCAGAGCACGCTTGACGTCGATTTTGCGGTGGGCAACGCTCCCGAATCAGGAATCATCCTGACTGGCTCTACGCCTTGGGCGAACTTTGTTTCAGTCAACGCACCATCAGCCAGCTTTTCCGCTGTGACTGAGCCGTCAGCCAGACGCTTGGCCAGATCCAGATCCTCCGCCAGATCCGCATCGCCCACTTTACCCAGCGTGACATTAACGGGACCGGCGTATGCGCTAGAGAGCACACCGTCTACGCTCTCATGCTTGGCCCATACTCGCCATGTTTCACCCAACCCAGCGCTAAACGAGACAGGACCGTGATGTGACTCAGCCACAGGCTTTGCCGACGATACGGTAGAGGTAGCGCCTTGTGCGGCATAAACAATCGTACGGGCATGGCCATGCCCCGTTTCATACGCAGCAGGGCTCCAACTCACAATTACTGTTCCCAAGCTCGCGACCGCCGACAAGTCCTTTACCGCAGGTGGAGGCGTCTTATCTTTGGTTTGCACCTGGTCAAAGTTCTTGCCCAGCTTTGCGGTACGGATAAGCGCATCTGTAGAGAGCTGTCCAGACGTATTGCGGGCACGCAACGCAAAAGTCCAATCCCCCTCTTGAGGCAGGACACTCTCAAACGTCGCCGTGTGAAAGCCGCTTCCCAATGGCGTCATTGCATCCCAATTAGGCGCAGCATGCTTTCCAGTTATGTAGCGAATCTCGGCGCCGGCCAAATCAAAAGGTGGGTCATTCTCCAAATACTCAAAAGCATACCGACGCAACCCGCCAGCAATTTCTGTAATCAGCAAAGAGTCATAATTCCAGGGCGGCAGATCCGTGACTTGCGTCACATAGAAAATGCTCGCTGCCGGGCCTGCACGGGTATGGCCCATCGGACGTACTTGCACTATCCAATTCCCAGCCACATCAATGCGGAAAGTCGCCTGACGAGTGAAGGTGTCCGCAACATGGGAGAGTTCATGACCCTCCGGCCCCGCCCAAATCTCTGCAGACGCCAGCTCCCCACGAGCATCAAAGGTGATCGTCAGCTCAGTAAACTGCGTATTTCCTTGTGCAGTTTGCTGCTCAGTCACACGCAAGCTGTGCACTACCGGCGTTTCATCTCGCGAAAGCTCGCTATCGCTACCGGCTGGCTCGTATGCCCCATTGATCACATAGTCCCAGAACTCATCAGACTCGGGCACAACAGCAACCTGCGCACCACCCAAACCGGTCTGCATTTGCATCCCAGCCACGCGGACTCGCGCACCCGGCGTAGGCTTAAAGTCGTAGAACCAAAGCGTATCATGCGCCGGATTATCCCCATCTTCACCGGGAAATAACGCATCCTCGGGCCATGGGTCTTTAAGCTGCAACGTTACGGCGCCCGCACTCGGCCGCACCACCCGGAAAACGCGGTAAATAGACTCGCCAGGAATGCGCAGACCGATAAACGGTTCAGCAGCCCCAACGCCATGGACAGACTCATCCGGCACAGGGGCATCTAGTCGCAGCGTAACAATGCCCTGCTCATCTCGCGCAGCCGCAGTAAGGCGTCCACCAAAACCCCACTGAGTCATATCGTGACTGATGGCCAACACAGACATACGCTGATAATCGAGGTGCTCCAGATCAGTTTCATACTGAATATCTTTAAACTGATACAGCGACTGACCCAAGTGAAAGCGTGCCATGACTGCAGCATGTTCCGTTGTGGTAACCCCATCGCCCGTTATGCGCACGGGGTTTAGCATGACGGTCTTACCTGGGGCATACACATAGATCGAATCTTGCTCCCAAGTCTCGCGGTTCAGGTACGAATAAACAATACCGTCGGCAGCACTAGCCAGCTCATAACTGACCTGGAACGTCGCCTTTTTGATGGTGGCCATGTTGACCACCCCATCCAACGGTTGGTTATCCCATGCCCACACCACGCCCCATTTACCGTTAAAAAAACCAAAGGATCCCAAACCACATCGGGCCACCTGATTGAGTAGATCCACGTTGCTGCGGTCATCGTTAATCAGCGCATCGTGTCGCAAATTGTTGGCCGTGCAATGCAGCATGAAGGCTTTAAGACCTTCAATATCAATCTGATCATCCGGCAATCCCATGCCAGCGACAAGACGACGACCACCTGGGGCATCAGAATCATCTACGTAAATGCCCCGAGCCAATAACAAGATTTGTGCGCCTGGATTGGATAGACCATTCTCCACAGTCGTCGCCTGGGTCCAGGCATGGCCGTTCCAAATAGGCATAGCACGGGCCAGAAACCGACCTTTGATCTCCTTCAAGCTGCCATTGAGTTGGCCTGTGGCCTTTATCCGAACGCCGATGCGAGACTGGCCAGCGTAATCACCATCGTCGGGCCGAATACTTTTCAACTGTGTCCAGGTCGCATTACGTACGGTTTTGGCATCATCACTACTGCCACCACTGGCATTGCGCCAGGCCACCTCATACTGCCCCAACTCGACAGAAATATTCTCGGTGCGACGCAGCGGCTTAACTGTTCTATTCTGCAGGTACACCGATGGCACTGCAGTCCATTCGCTCTGGCCGACACGACGATACCGCCCTTCAAGCATCAGATCACGGCTTTGCATGCCTTTACTGCCCTGCCCATAGAGCTGAATTTCAAAATCACACTGAATACGCACCGTATCGGCAGAGGTGGTGCGGGTCACCCACCCGCCATCCGCTCCCAACTCACCACCATCAGTCACATCAGGGTTGGTGAATAACGGTATGCTTTGATCGGACATGCCAGTAAACCCACGTGTCCATACATGCACATCCTGATATGCAGCCAGCTCCGTATTACCGTTTAGCAAGCCACCCTCAAAGCGGTCTACATTCAAACCTGCATTAAAGATCGCACCCAAAACCTGTTCATTTCCCTCATACCAGGTGTAGGGCAAGCTTGCGTAATCGGGCGCGTACTGAAGTTCACCTAGCAACAACGGCAAAGCCTCGTGCTGGCGTGCTGCATTACTGCCAGGTGCGATGGCGTATACCGGCTCTCGACCAAAGTCGACGCTATCAACCTTGGGCACAGAAGGCGCCAGTACTTTATTGATAAGCAAAGAGCCACCCAGGAATACCGCTGTTGCTGCAAGCGTCCCAAACTTTGCGGCAATGAAGCCACCAGCCGAACCAATACCGAATGTGAAATAAGCCAGCGCAGCGATAGCCACGAGCTGCAATGCCTCTTTCTCCACGACAGAACGCACCGCAATGACGGTGCCATGCTTGGGCTTTACGCGTGCCCAGTGTTCGGGAGCAATAGGACACCCGTTGATGGATACCGCGTACTTGCACACATGCAGGTTCGGAACGTGGCGCTCCAAAAAAGAAAGCAGGCTTTCGCCTGCTCTCAAATCTGCTGGGGTATTTGTCTGCCCCTCAAGGGTCAATGGGTGCGGGGTAACAACCAGCCGCCCTTCATCAATTCTGTTCATTCTGATTCTTCCAGCGATAAAACCCAACAACCCGCAAACTCAACATGGACAGGGCCGACAGCCTATGCAGACTCGCGTACCCCAACGAAACCGAGGTATGCAACACGTAGGGCTGATAATTAAGAAAGAAATACGTGCCAATGTGCCCTGGCAGGTCCTGCCCAGCGCTTTGCATCAACACCAAATCACCATCGACGGGTTCGGCAACCTCAAAGGCCAATTCATCTGCCATGGCTTGGATCGCCACAGCCTGACCACGCTGCCCTTGAGGACGAGGCCTGGCGGCAGGCAAAACAACCTCACGGGAAAATATCTCCCGAGCAACATCGATGGCCAAGTCAGCGCAGTCATAGCTATCTGCACGATGCGGTTTGCCAATAAACTGATTCACCAGCTTGATCATTGAAAAATCCCCGGTGCTGTACGCTTGTCGTATCGCAGCGTGACCGCCGAACGGTTCAAAATCGAATCCATGGACGGCTTGGCCGAAATGCTTGAGCTATCCACGGCCACCACAGAAATTGGAAGGCTCAATTTCATGGCGTGAACATCCGGCATAGAGCGGTCAATCATGATGATGTTGCACCACACCTCTTCGCCAGGCTCTCGGATGGACTCCAGTTCGCGCAAAATGTCGCCACCCGTATTAGCCATTTCGAGCGCCATCTTGGGGCTCTCACCCTCACCAGAATCGGGAAGTGTGAACTGGAATGGATAACCCACATATTTAACGCCGCGACTTACCCACGCCTTGGTGTCGTTAGCCAGCCGGAACGGCGCAGAAAAAGACGAATGCGTGATTTCTACTAGCACCACCACACCATCTGGGTCTGTCACTCTTTGCCGGTTGCGGCGAAACTCTGTAGTGATAGTCATCGCATGTATTCCAAAGTTACTGTGCGCTCGGCATAGTGAAACCCGCCCGTCAATGGAGTCAGCGTCCCAATGTCTCCGCCTTTGAAGCGCATCGGACGCGTGACGCGGTATCGATGGTCATACACATCGAACCACCCCACACGGCGTATGGTGTCGAAGTACCAACTGTCAAAACTGACGGTATCCGCCCTGCCGCGAAAGAAAAGAGTAGCTTCTGTCTCCGCCATCACCTGCGAGTTCAGCACCTCTTGTTTAACAGGACCGCGCTCCATTTCAGTGCGCTTCACAGACGGGTCAAATCGCTCACCAAAACCGTCAAGCAGAATTGACACGTACTCAGGTAGTTTTTCCATAGACTCAGATATAAAAAGCCCGTCAAGCAGATGCCTGACGGGCTGAAAGGTATGTTGCTAATACCAACAAAATAAGAGTTTTCCGAGCGGGGAGTTACACGACCATAAAATAGCCCGCTAGTGGATGTGATGCATAGAAAGTGATCTGCTTATTCCAGCTTAGCGCCGGACAATTCGACCAACCCTTTAAACCTCTGAATCTCCGACAACACGAAAGCATCAAGCTGCTCAGGATTTAACTCTTCCCCGATCTGCACGCCCATGTTTTCCAGTTGCTCAATAATCGCCGGCTCTTGCAAAATCTTGGCAATCTCTTGATTCAAACGCTCCACAACTTGTACAGGGGCATCAGCATGCGTAGCCACACCGTACCAGGCAGCAGCATGCATATCGGTCAGGCCCAACTCCTCAAAAGTGGGTACATCTGGCAATACGTGCAACCGCTTAGCGGACGCCACTGCCAACGCACGCAGTGAGCCAGCCCTGACCTGAGCCAAAGACCCCGTGTCCAACATCAAATCGATATTGCCCCCCATAAGATCAGTGACTGCTGGCCCGCTCCCTTTGTAGGGAATGTGAGTAATATTTATCCCCGCGCTCTGAATTAACTGGGACGCTGCCAAATGCTGAGATGAACCAACCCCAGCCGAGCCATAGTTCAGTTTTCCTGGGTTTTCCTTGGCATAATCCAAAAGCTGTGGCGCTGTCTGGAATTGCGAATTAGCCGGCACCTCAAGCACATTCGGAATGGCGCCAATCAATGCCACATGGGAAAAATCCTTTTGTGCGTCGTATCCTATCTTCGAGTACAAGTGCGGATTGATCGCATTCGTTGAGCTGGTCGTCATCAACAAGGTATACCCATCTGCCACCTCCCTGACAAATGACGTGGTACCAATATTGCCTCCCGCACCAGCCTTATTCTCGATGACAATTGGCTGACCCAACTCCTCTCCCAAGCGCTTACCGATAATTCGAGCAATCACATCGGTCGCACCACCAGGAGCCCAAGGCACGATCATACGAATTGGTTTATTGGGATATACAGTTTCCTGGGCCTGTGCAGGAGCAAGAGTTGCAAACGCCGCCACCGCCAAGAGCGGAGCAAACAAAAATTTAGCTTTCAACACAATACAGTCTCCCTATGTTTTTTTATGCGCTAGCGCGCTAATCAAATTCAGCAACTTGAGCAGACAAGACACAGCACTTACTTAATAACGGAGTTCAACCAAGCATCGTCGTAAACACCCGCAGCAATATCTGCCAATATTCGCTGCTCATTCGCATGGAGCTCGTGTGCTTGACGTGCAACTTGTGCTGCTTGCTCAGCAGCGACGAACACCACACCATCGGCATCCCCCAGGACCACATCGCCCGGAGAGACCACATTGCCATCGACACTAATCACCTGATTGATGGCGCCTGGGCCGTTCTTGTATGGACCTCTGGGTGTGATGCTTCTTCCGTAACAAGGAAAACCATCACGGATGAAAGCATCGACATCGCGCACTGCGCCATCTACAACAAACCCGATAACCCCACGTGCGCGTGCAGCGCTTAGCAGTATTTCGCCGACCAGAGCTCGCTCAGTACTCCCTGCTCCATCAATGACAAGTACATCGCCAGGCTGAGCCTGACGTAGCGCCGCATGAATATACAAATTGTCCCCTGGCGCCACTTGCACCGTAAGCGCGCGCCCCAATACAGGCTGCACACCATGCATTGCTTTCAACCCTTGAGAACCTCGTAGCCGATCTAAGCTATCGGAGACTAAAGAAGAAGAAAGCCCAGAGAACAAACTCAACAAATCGTCCATACCCCTCCCTTACTTAAGCACCCTCATCAACGTCTACGCTGTCTGATGAAGTTCGGCTTATTGTGGCTAGCCAAAACTTTCCTGTATATTGAATAGTTGTCATTAATATATATTCCAAATAGGAAAGCTTTATGCCTAGCCACAGACAGTTGGAAGCCTTCTACTGGACTGCCAAGCTCGGGACACTGAGCGCTAGCTCAGAAAAGCTGTGTACCACGCAATCCGCAGTGACTAAGCGCATTCGCCAATTGGAACAAACGCTCGGCGTACGCCTTTTTGTGCGAGAGGGAAGACATAATGTGTTGAGCGATGAAGGCCGAACTGCCATGCGCATGGCAGAGCCCTTGCTGCAGCAGCACGCTACTCTTTTGCAACAGTTCCGTACTCCATCACAGCCAGTCCCACGACTTTCAATTGGTGTAACTGAGATTACGGCTATTACTTGGCTGCCAGCACTGATTGAACAGCTCAAGCATCGCTACCCCGGCATCGTGCTAAAAATCGTCATCGCTATGCATTCAGAGCTACAACAAATGCTGCTAAGTAACACGATCCAGCTTAGTATCCAGCAGCAACTTCCTATTCACGCCCAGCTTCACTGCATTGACATCGGAGAATTGCGCCTTATGTGGGTCGGGGGGCCCGACATGAGCGATAAACGAAGTTACTACCTACGCGAAATTGCCAGCATGCCGATCATCCGACAAAACCATGAATCAGCGTTAAGCCAGGCATACGACGACTGGCTTCGTCCGCACACCGCAGACTCAGCCGTCTTCACTATCAATAGCCTCATCGCCACAGCCAGCCTAGTTTCTGCTGGGCAAGGAATAAGCTGTCTGCCTGAAGAGTATTTTTCTCCCATGGTGACTAGCGGACAACTCGTCCGCCTGCCAACGAGGAAACAACAACCACGACTGACCTATTCCACTATATTCCGCAAACAAGACAGCAACATCGCCTTCTATCACGACGTCACCCGTATCGCTCAAGCAGCATGCAGGTTCACACCGGCCTATTAGCTAGCCCCCATAAACTTTAAGTGCGTGCATGTAGTGCTAGCTTCTATGTCCTCGCTTTAGCTCCCCAAGTCCTACTCATAACCCGCCCAGTGCTTGTGGTCGGACTTCCCAATTGCTCGTCCAAGATACTTACTACCAAACGACGTAGGACCTGGCCGTCCGCGCCACGACTAGTCTCTTCCTTCGCTTCCACTTTGTTGCTGCCGTAGTTGTTAATAACGACTTGTAGATCCCCTCCCTGCGCAGGTTGTTTGGGCCTCAAAGGCAAGGATGGAGATCCAGCCATTCCACCAAGTGCGTGCCCCGGCCCCTGCAATGCGCGGCGCAGCTCATTAAACCCAGACTCGCCGCCCAAGGCGCGGATCTCGTCTTGGTTTAGTACTCCCTCACCTTTGTGAACAATACCGGCAGGCTCATATCTACCACCATCGCCGGTATAGCCGCCAGAAGACAGGAGCATCAACGGGCTTGTAGGCGTAAAGCCACCGCTGCCCCCAAGGCTGCCCATCGAAAAGTTCGCCCCAGCACTAACACCACTTAACGGGTTAAATAGGCTTCCAATAGCACCAGCCAAAGGCCCCGTGATGCTTTGCTGAATGGCGATGCGGATCATGTCTTTGATGATCGAGTCAGCTAGACTTTTGAAATCCAATTTTCCTGTCCGGACAAACTGAACCAACGCCCCTTCCATTCCGGAAAAGACGTTGGAAACCATATTTCCAACAGAGTCAAAGAGATTCGCAGCCTGGTCAGCATAGTTCTGCAGTGCGCTACTGGCGCCTAACGTCCAATCACCCTGCAACTCCTTCAACTGAGCATAGTGATCGCGCACCATGACCAGCTCTTCATGCAGTGACTCTTGAATCGCCTTCAGTTCATCCTGGCTTAAGCCATGTGGGGAATTTTGCCGATCACGAATGATCTGCCGGTATCGTTCCTCTACAGAAGAAAGCGCCTCGATGACACCGTTTGCCCAGTCGCCCTTCCCAAAGGCGTCAAGCTCACGCATGAACTCACGCTGCGTGACGCTTTGCTCCTCTCGAAGCGACTTAAGCGTTTTCTCCAAATCAATTTGACGTTGCTTATCATCAAATTGCTTGGCAAGCCTCTTGGCCTCTTCCTCCGAAGGCCCCTTGCGAAATTTGACAGCCCCTGAAGAAATGTTTGCCAGCAGCTTTTCGTACTCGGTCTCTTTACCAAGCAGGGCTAGGCGCTCCTTCATTTGCTTAAGCAAACGCTCGCCTTCATCTTGCTTCTTGGAGCCAGCCCCCTTTTTCGTTGACTTGGTATTTGCAGCAATATTGTCCTGAACGGTCTTAATCCGTTTCAGCACTTCCTCTTGTGCCTTGAGACCTGCTAACTCCCCTGCTGTATCAGCACCCTGACTCGCGACAGCCTCAGATACTCCAAGCGCGATCAGCGCCTTGTACTCTGCTGCCCGCGCAATATTCACACGCAACTGCACTTCTTGAGCAGCCAGTTCCGAAAGTAGATTACGAGCTCCCTGAACAGCTTTCGCATCTTGATCTGCCGTCGCCTTTTCAAGCTTCTTTGCAGCCTCAGCCATCCCGGCCACAACACCTGCTAAAGCGGCTTGCTCATCTGAGGCCCCGCGCAGCTTTGCACGATATTCCTCGGCTTGCTTGACACTCATCCCAATTACATCGAGCGCTTCGGTCAGGCCTGTAATGAGCTTTCCAAAGTCGGCGTCAGTCAAACCTTGAAGAGTGTCACCAAGATTGCCCAAGCCCGAATCAGCCAGAAGCCCCCGGATACGTTCCAACTTCCGGTTCAGATCCTCAACAGACTCCGCCCCCTCAGAAAGCCCCTGGGTCATCTCCTGTAGCTTAAGGACGACCGCATCGGGCACCACACCACGAAGCTTCTCCAACTCCCTAGCTAGTCGCTCTGACTTCTCAGTTGCGCCGTCAGCAGAACGAACAATCTCATTGAATGCAGCGGCAAATTGTTCGATAGGCTCACTGGCTCCTACCATTCCGCCTTGGTAAAGCAGACCAGTCAGTTCAGAGCGAATAGATGCCATTGCATCCTTGACGATGGTCTCCTGCTCCCGCAGGTCTGCTGTAATAGAGAGCTCCAACCCTCGCTGCTGAGTCTTACTCAACTTAGCGAAGTCCTCTTCTAACTCTTTCAGAGGTCGTTTAGCAGCATTGATTGCTTTGATAGAACTTTCGGTTGCATTGCCCCAATTCAGCCAAGCAATCGCGCCGGCACCCAGAGCAAGAGTTACCAAGCCAGCAGGGCCACCTACCAACGCCATCGCAGCGCTCGCTGTGCGAGCCGCCGTAGCCATGGCACCGTAGCCAATCACAGCGGCCCGACTGGACCCCGAAATAGCCGCAGATAGAGCCAGCGCGGCACGCGTCTGAGCCGTTGTCGCTCCTGCTGTAGCCCACAATGCCTTAGCCGCCTCGTACTGAGCCCCCACGAATCGGGACGCATGTACTGCGGCCACCAGCCCAACAGCGGTGGCCAACAAATTAAAGTTCTGAGCCAGGAAATCAATACCAGCGGCGAGTGTCGACGTGACCCCGATTGCCTCGTTATTTTTGCCAAGGAACTCCGTTGCGACGGTAGTCAGACGCCCAAACGCGTCCCGTACAGTCGTTGGCATCAGCTCAACTTGCTTGATAACCTCGGCGTTCCCTTCGACCAGCGCCTTTGCCAAGTCTTTGGCGGTCAGCTTTCCCTCTGCCCCCAGGCGACGAATCTCAGCCGCGCTGCGCCCCATGGACTGCGCCAGCAGATCCACAATCGAGGGCATTGTGCTCAGGATCGTGCCCCAGCCGTTGGCGTCCAGCTTTCCCTTCTGCATCGCAGAGGACAGCGCACCAATCGCAGATTTACCTTTCTCAGCGCTTGCTGCATTCGTCACCAACAGGCCAGAGAAGGTATCGATTGCATCAATGGACTGGTCAAGCGACAGCCCCAACTCCCGCAAGGGAGGAGACATATTGATAAAACCCTCACGGGTCTCAGCGAGCGAGCGGTACGTCACAGCAGCAGACTTTGCCAATCGCTCCTGGGCATGGCCAAACTCTTCAGCACTACGCGTGGCCATATCAACTCGGCTCGCGTACTGCCCCCATTCGTCAGCTGTATCAATCAGCTTCATGATCGAGAAGCCAGCCGCTACGCCCTTGATCAGACCCCGCACCTCTTCCAGTGCGCTAACCGCTCCTTTGGCTGAAGATGCGTACCCTTGGTTGGCCGCCTTGGCCCGCTCCATGCTCTTCTCGACCACCGCACCGAAATTGCTGGCCGCCATGGAGCCAGTGGCGAAGGTTTGCTGGAGCTGGGAGGCGTTACCCTTGAGCGTTACGCCAATTACTCGATCTGTCATACCCGCTACTCATAAAAAACAGATAGGGCCGCTCGTTCCATATCTTTGAGATATCGAAACACTTGGGCACGCTTGCGCTTGGGAAACCCCAAAAGACGTAAAGTCGATTCAATTTCTGTGGAAGGCAGACCGAAGTAGAGAAGATCCCCCATCGGGGGAGTCACTACGGTCCAACAACCAGACAAGTGAAGGAAAGCCTCAACAACTGCTTCGTTTTCGGGCCACACTTCAAAGTCATGGCGTTCGTCTTGTTGAACGCGTTGAATCACTGATTCAGGCGCTCCTGCGGCTTTAAGCGCCTCAAGCACTAAGGCATCAGGCTCAAAGTCATCAGACTTCGAGCGCCAGCCTTTGGCCCAGTAACGAGCGGCCTCAATCAGTTTTTTGCGCGGGCCCCGATGTGAGCGCTAAAAAAGCCGTCAAACAAAGGCTGATGGAACTCGGGATACTCAGCGAGCAGCCCTTCCAATGCTTCGTGCGAAAACGCCAAGTCTTTGCCGTCCTCGCCTTTGACGCCGACCCAGCCGCACACATGAGCTTGAAAGAAGCCCTCATCGGAGGTATACGGCCATTCTTTCGGCTTGCCGCCCTCTTCAGCCAGAGGCTCCAGACCGGAATTCTTTCGTGCCAAGTTACGGGCAGCCGCAATAAGGTCTTTCAGCTCAGGCCGTTTCGAGCGCTTGTACTGCGCGATAAATTCCAGCTTTTGCGTTTTGCCTTTCTCGTCATAGACAGAGATGGACACGGGGTAACCCACCACAGGGCGCTGGGCGATTTTGAAACTCATGATGACCTCGGAATGAAAGTAGGTTTTACGAAACGACGACTTTGATTTCGTCGTTGCCCTGCCCAGGCTGCATGCTCATGTTCATGCCCAGCATGGCTACGTTGTCTGCCTCGGAGTACGAGGGTTCACTCAGTTGCGCACCTGGTGCGCTGAGAGTGACGATGTTGCCTGGCTGAGAACCATGAGTGATTGAAAGCGGCTGCAGGACGGCGTTTCGTACCATTTCAGGCCAGTTCAGGTCTGCAATCTTGGGCAGTTCCAGCGAGATTTGACCGGTGGGCTGACGGTCGGTAATTTCTGCACCTTCGCAGCTAATCAGGGACCGCCAAACCAGCGAGTTGGCCAGATCTATATTCAAGGACTGCAGACAACCGCTGTAGCCGCCCAGGCTCCATTGCGGTGTGTTCTTTTTGTTCACACCCAGCGGAGTCTGGAACGCACTGAAGTCCACATCAGCGGGCGCGGCTTGGTCGGTAATCGGGTGGTACACGCCCATAAATCGGAAACGCATGAACGGAATGCCTTTGGCACTGATATCAAAGGACACTGTGCCCCGCGCATCTGTGATCTTGTGGAACAAGCCATCAAGGTAGTAATGCAACGTCAGCATCTCGAAATCGTCAGACACCGGCGTGTAAACCACTTCTGCGTCTTCAACGACTTCAGCAAATCCGCAGCCTCGCAACAGGCCGCCCCATGCAGGGGCCTTGCCTGGCGTACCCGAACCGGCCAGCTCCACTTCGCCCTCGATCTGCGTATACACCGTAGTCACGATTTGACCAGCATTGCCCATATAGGGACGCAGCAAGGCACGCTCTACGGTCTCCGTACTCAGCGGTGTGGCCGTAAGATTGCGCAGCAAAATCGAATCTGTTGCGCCGGTCGGTACTGCCTCTGTACCTGCTGCAGTCTGCAGCTTGGCCATCAACAGTGTTTTCTTGGCAGACTTAGCCATGAACTACCCCTTTTGAGTTGGCGTCATTACGCAGTCTTTACACGTTTCCGTGTACTGGACCCGTTCCAGACCACCTGTTTGTTTGTTGCGAACGTAGCTGCCACCACGGGCAGGATTCTGGGCTGCTGCCACAGGTGCGACCGCAGGCACCGAATCTAGCGGCAACACTTCCGGCTCCCACTTAGCCACGGGACTTGTTTCTTTCATGATTGCTCCTACTCGCTAAGAGAGTCGTCAGCGGTTTGGTAATAGAACAGGTAGCGCTTTGTGATCACCTGCCGCTCCAGATCCCCATTTGCGTAGCGCGGCTCATCTGTGCGCAACTCTTGGACCTGCACAAGGCCTGGGCCAGAGAAATTCATCACAATTGGATGAGCTGCCGCAAAGATCGACTCCGACAACTCCAGTCCGTTATCACCTGCTGTATGCACCAGAAGGTGGATCTCACGAACCCGGTTTACGCGAGGCGTCGCCCCCTCGGTCACCGTTTCCGCGCCAAGCTGGACTGTAATGACCCTATCTCGGACAAATGTGTGAGCACGTACAGGCGAGTCCTCAACTTCGGCAGGGAACCCAGGCGCAACACGCAGTGCGGCTCGCACGCCTTCGACATACAACTGAACCCGTGTTTTCACTTGATGATCCCCAACTCTGCTCTGGTCCAGTAGCCGTCACCTTGGACCAACGGCTCTTGTTTCACGCGGAAGTCCTGAAACTGCTCCTTAGAGACCTCCACCCGCAGCACATCGTCATACTTAAGTGGAGGTTGTAAGTCCGATGTCGTGAACTCAATCGAGTACTCCGTGGTGTGAACCTCACCCTCCAGAACAATCTGCTGTGGACGATCAAAACGAGCTTGGAACGGCTTACTTGCAGGCTGTCCATCGACCAGGCGAACAACGGTTTGACGCATGCCCGCCTGGTCGAAAGCCCGATCAAAGATCGAGTTGTCCCACATATCAGGCCCGTTTCAGCTTGATAATGGCCTTGGGAATGGCAGGAGCATGCAAGGGGTTCGACTGACTTTCAATGTCCAGGCCTTTGCCCATCGGCAGAGGCTCCACACGGCTGTAATAAGGAAGGCCATCAGTATTGACAGTTTCCAAATAGTCAGCCGGAGCAAAGCGAGTGAGAAACATATTTGGCACGTTTTCAGGGAACGCATACGCTTCATCATCATCCACATGCGGTTGGCCCGCGATGCGCCCGCGATAACGCTCAAAAATGATCCCGCCAATCTCAAAGCTGTCCGGCGCTTTGCCGCGCAGCTCTGCTGCCTGCTGCGTGTTCAGGTATGTCTCGCGCACACTTTTGTGATCAATCAGCGAGCTCCAGAAGCTTTTGCCACACAGGGCGCGCGCGCCCGGCATAGGAACCCCGCCCAATGCGTCCGCAATCATGTCCACAACTTCAGAGCATTTTGTGCGAACAATAGTGCCAGCCGTCCCGAGCTCCATATTGAACTCTTTCTGGGTAATACCGAATGTCTGATAGACATCCAGCAGTACCGTAGTGCCGTCTGCGTCAAGAACCTTGCCTTTAATTGCGCCCAAACGATGGTTTTCGTGGGTCATATCCAATTGCATGCGGTGCTTGGCCAGATACTTCTGTACACGCGCTTCGGCCACCTCCAACTCTGTCTGAGAGCCAAACGCCCGGATGCCCTGGATTTCGTCTGCCATCATGGCCGAACGTTGCGGAAGATGTACGGTATTAAGCGGGATGGTCCGGCGACCCGCCAGCAACACAGGCGCACCATAGCTGCCACGCGGCTTGGCAGCTACCAAGCCGATCGTTTGGCCGTCATACTCGATTTGAGCCACGAGAGTCGGGATACCCTCTTCAGAGAACAGGCCCAGAGCGCCAATACGACCGGGCACATAAGGCGTCTCGTTGATTGCAGCGGTCAGGTTAGGGACAGAGAACGCCTCATCCTGAAAAATATTGATATTTGCCATTACGGCTCCTGAAAATAAAAAAGACCGCTAAGCGGCCTGGAGTTTGTTTGCAATAAGGCGGGGTTAAGGGCGAACGATCACGCCAACATCTTGCAGATCCGTGGTCGCATCAGCATCCAGGCCCAGAAGTGGCTCACCAGCTACTTCTGCATCGCGCTTAATGACCACCACCGCTTGGGGCTGCTCAGATGCAGGCACATTGGCATACAGCACACCGACCGCCTTAACGGGAGAGTCCGGTTCATCGCCCTTGCCCGCAAATGGGATATAGCGGCCATCGGCATTCAAAGCCAAAAGCTGACCGGCATAAATAGCCGTTGTCGTGGGAGCCATTTCCCCTGTCTCGCGGGAGCGGGAGCCGTTGGCTTCTGACAGCAGGAAATCTGCTGTGCGGGGTTTTTGTTCAATAAAAGGCATGTGATAACTCCTGGTTATGCGGAGAGGGCTTTACGCTTGGCGTAGATCGCCTGGTGATTCGGCCCGCTCCGCTCCGGGGCCGATGAATTACTGGGGGCTTGGTCGCGCTGCAAATTGCTGATCTGTATGGAGTCAGCAGCACTCACTACATGCTCAAAAAGTCGGGCACGTACCTGCTCAACCGACAGGCCCGCCGCCACAAACTCTGCTGCCTTATCTTGAAGCTTGACCGAAGCGCACAAGACAGCGATCTGTTCTGCGGCTTCTAGGCGAGCAGTCGCCGCGTCTGCGCCCCCCAGACCACCCGACAACAAAACAGCTTCAGCCAATTGAGGGATACCTCGCTCACGACTTTGGGCATAGATCTGTGCGGCGATGGTGGAAGCATCCTGCAGAGCTGCAGACGTAGAGGGCTCTTGCTTCGGCTCTACAACAGGATCGGGAGCCGAACTGGATGGTTGCTGTTCGCCCTCACCCTCGACTTGCGCACGAAGTGTGGCGACGAACTCGGAAGGAGCCCCACCCAATTTTTCCAAAATATCCACGCAGTCAGTTGACGCAGCCAACTTGACGGGCTCTTCAATGAGAGAGCAGAACCCCATGGATTGCGCTTCCAAGGCGTCCATCCAGGTGGTGGCATCCATCAACTCAATAATTTTTTCATCAGCCAGCCCACTGCGTCGATATGCCGCGACGATGCCATCGCGGGCCTTGTCCATCATCTCAGCGGTTTTGCGTATCTCATCCGCTGTGCCAGCCGTGATGATCCAGGCGTTGTGAACCATCAACATAGCGTTCTCGGGCATAATGCGCTCGTCGCCCGCCATAAACACCAGCGATGCTGCCGAAGCCGCTACACCGTCCACACGGGTTTCAACAGGCAGCTTATGACGCATCAACGCGTTGTAAATAGCAAACGCGTCAAACACGTTTCCGCCTGGACTGTTAATCGATACAACAATCTTGGTGGCATCCGCCGCCGCCGCATCGAGCTCTTGGACGAACGATTTCGCAGTCGTCCCCCAGAAGCCGATTTCATCGTAAATTCGCACTTCGGCGACCTTTTCTTCGCCAATCTGCTTGGCTTGAATCGAAAGCCATTTCTTAGCCATAGTGGCTCCTAAAAGTTAAGTCAGGCCCCAGAGGGGTCATCAACACGTTCACTTGGGTCGCCAAGCTCTGCGCCTTTGTTTCGTGCATGGCGGGAATCACTGTCCAAGCTCAAATTGTCGGAATCGGCTTGATCGTTATCAGCACGAATTTGAGCCGCCACCTCCTCGGGGTCTTCGCCCTGCGAGAGGATGATTGCGGACCGCGACGTAAAGCCAGCCCTCACCGCATCGGTGTTCGCCTTTACGTCCTGCACAGGATTGAAGTAGGCCCACCCTTGGGGAACCCAGAGCACACGCCGGAACAGCCGACGCTCTAAGTACTTCATCGGCATAATCCCCGAAAGCGCGATAGCGTTAATCCAGGCATTCCAGATTGGTCGACACCATTGGTGGATAAATACCCCCCACTGGTACTGCTCAACTTGACGGTGAAACTCGTTCACCACGACGCGCAGAGTCCTATCGCTTACATTACGCAGGTCCCCCGTCGTCTCATATGGCATACCGACGGATGCAAATGCGGCCATCAGTTGCTGCCGCATGAACTCCGCATAGTTGTCGGGCGCCCCAGGCGGCGACGCAAACTTAATATCTGTCCCATGAGGCAATGAGGTGACAGACCCAGGCTCCATACCAATCAGCGGTACACCGTCAGCATCCGGCTCTATGCTGGGATCTGCAAAACTACTTGGGTCTGGCCCCTCACTCTCATCCTCTTTTGTGACGACATAACCGGCGAACAGATTCGACACTTCCTGCCGGAACGCAACGGCATCATCGAAGTTATCTAAGGTTTTCAGCCGAAGAAGAACAGTCGCAAGCTCAGATACACCTCGTACCTGACCTGGCCGCAGGACCGGATATGCGTGAACGACCATATCGGCAGGTACCGGACGTAAAGTTCTACTCCTGAGCCCACCTGGCTCTGCGGGATGCCGATCCCACAAGTGGTAGTTCACACGCCGACCAATGCGGTCAAACTCCACGCCATTCACAATTTCATGGCCATTTGCCAGACTTCTCGTTTCCTCAACTGGCAGGAAGTCACCTTCAAACTGTTGAATCTGCATGGGAACAACGAGGTCATCCTCCGGCCTACGCATCCGAATCCGCCCTAGGGCCTCGCCGTCGGTAAACAGGCATCTGGCTGCCAAGGCTTGCTGCCCATAAAAGCCAAGCAGCCCATCGGCATCAGACTCACCTACCCAATCCGACCATAATTCCTTAAGCGCCTTACGCACCCCTCGATCAGGATGTCGAGGGTATGGTTGAATTCCTGTCCCGATAACGTTCGAGACCCAGCGAGCAGCCGCTGTTTTTGCCCAAGGATCATTACGTACAGCATCCCGAGCTCGCCTGCGAATAATCCCAAGATTGCCTGTGGCGGCACTATTAGGGCCAGCCGCCGAGGGGTTCCAACTCTTGGAGCGGCTCCCCGTTGCGCTTCCTCCCTCATAGGCAGAGGATGAGGCAGCATTTAAACGGGTAGGCACCACAAAACCGGCCTGCTGCAATGTTTGATATCGCATCAGACCCCCTTCCCTTTATTCCGAATACGGAACACCCAAGGCTTGCGTTTGCCGTTCTCCGCATTGAGCTCAGCAACAATGTGTTGTTTAGCCCGAATCAGATCATTAACCGAGGGATACTGAACCTCCTTATCCCCATAGCGAACTTTCAGCACCCCGCTGGCAATCGCTTTATTCACCGCCTCCAAATCTGCACGTGTGTACGCCATTAGCGTCTGCTCCGTAAGTAACTTGATGACCCCGTTCTCACCGCAGCCCGCCTGACACCAGTGGCCGGTTGTGTTCGTGGTTTAGAAACAGAAACGCCCGCAATCGCGGGCGTTTTCTGTGGAGTTTCAGTGGGGCCTGAATCATCGTCAGGCTCGTCAACGCCGAGCTTCTGAGCGAAGTTCGCCCACCATTTGTCTGTCTTTCTTGCCAATTCAAGATGCGCCTCAAGCCAAAGCGCATAAACACAGCAGTCCAGCACTTCGTTTCGCTTACGAATTGGCGTCCATACTGAGCGTGAACCGAATGCGGTCCGGCGCACTGCACGAACTTCAGCAGCAAACTGCCTGAACCACTCTTCCGGCATATCTGCCGCTAAGTGAACATAGCCTCGACCCGGCTCCTCAACTTGCAATCGCCCAAACAAAAGATCCTTGGCCATATTGGTGCCGACATACCAAAGCCGCACACCTTTCTTGACACGCTTCCCGCGCCAGTCGATGTCCACTTGTGTGACACCGTCCTTGATGTGCTTCTCACCCGTAGGTCGCCCCCGGATCGCATAAACACGGCGCGCCCGATTCTTCCGAGCATATTCATACACAGCATGCGAGTGGTGGCCACCCGTATCGATGGCGGTAGCGTAGATTGGCATCTGTTGCCCGCCCTCATGTAAATATCTGCGTTCAAACAGCAACTCATCCAGCTTTGTCCACACTTCATCTTCAGAAGGATTTCCGAAGAGAATTTGGTGGTCTACGACCCACATTTCCCCGCCCTTACCTACTCCCCATACACCAACCTCAATACGGTTGCCCTGGATGTCAGCTCCAGCCAGCAACAGCATGCATCGTTTGGGGACCAACCCATCATCAAGACCAGGAGAGCGGTAGCCTTCAACTTCAGCACGGCGCTGCAGCTCATCGGACTCCATGCGCTCAATTTCGCCCTCCCAAGTGCGACCGAGCGTGGTGTTCCAGAATGTACGCAGCTCCTCATCCTCACCAGTGGATGCTTTTTCGTAGGCTTCCATAAACTCCTTAACGATCTTGGGCCATGAAACCAACGGGCTATAGGCGGTCCAAACGTGGAAAGCAACTCGCAGATGAGGTTGGATTAAATTGCCCTCTGAGTCGCGGAACACGCCGTCTTGATCAATAGTGCTCCCATCATTGCCAACCCAGATACCGCGCTCTGCAGCAGCTAAATATTCACCTTGAGTCGCCAATGCACCGCAATGCGGGCAAAGATGGCGCACCGTTTCAGGATCATCATCAACCCACTTAAAGCCATGAGGCTCACCTTTCCCGCCCCACTCCAAGTTATGCAGCTCGTCACAATGGGCACAAGGGATATGGTAGGTATAGCGAGCGTCCGCCCCCTCGGCCCGCTTTTCCATTAAGCACAGGCCTTTTATCTTCGGTGTAGAGCCGACGACCAACTTGGGAAATGTCGCCCCCTCCAATCGCTTCAGCGCCAGCTTGCCGGGATCGCCTTCCCCATCAATATTGCTATCGAACGAGCTGAACTCGTCCAAGTACCCGACGCTGACCGATAATCGACGGTAGTTATCTGCTGACTTCCCCCCGCGCAGGTGAAGCATGCTGCCAATGAACTTCTTTACCAGAAGCGTATTGTCTTTGTGCCTGGCCTCCCGCATGGGGAATATCGGATGGAGAACCGAAACGTCACGAATCATCGTGTCCAATTCGGTTTTTACAAACTCATCCCGCGCCGAATCAGTGGGCTGCCACAATACCTGGTTACGTCGCCGGTGCTCAGCAAAGTAACCCACTGCCGCCAGCAAGATCTTGGTATATCCAACCCGTGCCGATTTGATGACATCCACTTCATGTACATCATCGCTACCAATGCAGGCCAGAATGCCGCGCTGAAACGGCCAGGCTTCCCATCGTTGCTCCACATACGAGGATTCAGCGGATAGATAAAAGTGACTTTCAGCCCACTCCCTCAAAGAAATAGGCTCTTGTGCGGCAAAGCCAGCCAGGCCACGGCGCAAAGCGCGTGCAATCGCTGCTCGATTCTGCGTGACCAGCATTATTTCGCCTCATTTTCGTCTGCCTCGACATCCTCCAGGTTCAGATTTGCAACCGCGTTGCGGGCCTTCGCAATTTCTCGCCTGACGAAACCGATGTCAGAATCCGTCAGTGACGGTATGCGGCGTTTTAAAGATGCCGGTATCGTGTCAAGCTGTGCTGCGATCTTGCCGCCTGCCCGCACGAGCACCTCCTCCAGCACAGCAACAGGAGCAAGCTCCCCTTTTTTGACGTTGTTTTCCATCTCGATCTTGTCTGCCTGAGCTGACGCCAGACGCGCCTTCTCAAGGACCAGATCAATTGAGTTATCAGACTGACGGGTACGACCAGAGGCTATCTCACGCAAATGCCCGCAATACGACAAGAGCCAGTTTCCGGCGTTGTCGCCTACAGTTAAGACACCTTGAGCAAGCAAGCCACTGACAGCAGGCTGGGTAATACCCACAATTTGAGCAAACCTGGCTTGGGTCATTTTCTTATCTGGATCAATCATCGCGCGGTGGCCATGGCTTGCTCAAAGGCCTGGGTAAACTCGTCCTCAAACCGAGTGCCATACACTTCGTCTGCAGTCTCATAAAACGGTAGGCGCTTTGTATAGCTCACGCTATCGACGTGTAACAGTACCGGCGCTACATCCGCCCCATGAGTTCCTGTCTTACGCCACACACCAGCCGGTAAATGCTGTGTCCGGTTTCCCGATACCGTCCCCTTCCCTCTGGAAATGAAGTACATGACCCCATTGATGCGACGGTAGCCAGCTTCACTACGCCCCACTTTGGCTGTACGTGCGCGGCTCTTATCTGTCGCATTAGCCCTATACCCTTGCTCCCCAAAGGCCTGCAGGTAGGACAGCAGCTTGACGATCTGCCCGCGTGACATATTCCCGTATGCGTCTTGATCGGCACCGCCAGCAGGAACGTAGTACCCGCTGGGGCCAATACGACCCAAGGCACTTTCAAATCGCTTCTGGCGGCGCATCCCCCCCTCAACCTGGGGACGCAGATATTTACTTGCCGCCGTTCCCTTGCCAGCAAAGTCTTTATAAGCAACGGACGCTGTCAGGTTCTGTTTTGTGGCCCGCTGCAACCGGAGCGAGCGCAATGTATACGGCGTAGGACGGTCAAACACTTGTCCCATCTGCTCTACAAGTGCTTTTTGAATTGCTGATGCTGTCCTATTAAGTGCCAACGATGTTGCGTAGGGCACTTGTCGTTCGCCACGGCTAAGCCACCGAGCGCCCTCTTTTGCGGTGCTGGTGTATTCAAGCATGGGACGCCCCAAAAAATATAACCCCCCTCGAAAAATATAACCCCCCCCTCTTTCAAGGGAGGCCATTTTTTTCAAGGAAGGCGCATGTGCATTAGCTTTGGAGGGGAAAAAATATAACCCCCCATTGAAAAAACTCGTGAACAGCGAGAGTCCGGGGTTCGAATCCCCCTTACCGGGTCTATTGCCCCAGGGGCCCCCGGCTTTTCCCAAACAAAAGGGCCGCTCCAAAAAGGAACGGCCCTAGACCGGCAAAGCTTTCCCACCCCCTCGGGCTCGGCATCTACCGATTTAAGTATGTTTGGCCTTAACGCAGAAACAAAAAGCCCCACCATCACTGGCAGGGCTCCTTGCATCAGGCTGAGCAATATCCAGCCTACGGGAAAAATGATAGTTCTATCCAGACACTCTGGCAATGTGTCCGGACAATTTAGTTCATAAAATATGCTTCCGGCACCTCAAACGACAGCACTGCTACCAAAGACGAGGACAATACGAAACTTCTAAACAGTTTAATAGCGCTAGATTTCTTAATTGCTTTCATAACTTTCTCCTTATTTTGTTTCGGTTTTTTTTCCACTTCAAATTTGAGCTCAATAGATGGCTCTATGGAAGGTATTGGTTTTGTCGAACAAACAGGGGGAGTTGTTAAGCCGTCTTGGGTGTAGGGCTGCTGAATGGGTACTGGTGCCGGCTGAGTTGCCGGAAGCATACTTCCAATAACCGGAATTGTAACCACAAAAAACAGAAAATGTCAACTAATAATGCCATTACTGATCAGTTTTCTTAGCTTCACGACAATGATAAGGAAGGGGAACCACAGCCTTCTCGGACAATCGATGAGCAAGAAATCCGTGTGAAAAATCAAGAATTGAATAATAAAACGTTCGTGAAAGCCGTAAGAAATCTAACTTCGTCTTCACTGAACCAGGCCGAATGTAATGAGCCGTCACTACAGCACGCGCCTCGGGATGTAAGAAGTCTATTAATTCATCAAGCCGTTGAACATCATCCCCGACCATAAAACACTCAGCCTGCAAATAACCGCTTCCGTCTACGCGCTCCTGCTGGAAAGCGCTGCGTGATGGATAACCAAGGCCTGTATGATTCTCACCACGCTTCCAGCGCCCCCATTCACCCAACAAGATCTCAATCTGCGATTTCATACATCCCCCACTTCAATCTTCAGATACCCGCGCTTGGCTGGGTCCAGTCCATCATCCACAATCAGCGGTCGAAACCGTTTGTCATCCACTCCCAAGGCTTTGGCGATACCGTCGATCTGCGGCTTGATGCAGGCCAGCAGGTTGTCCAGGTCTCGCCCTCTGCGGTCTGGTGACATGAAAGTCACTTTCACTGGGATGCGGTCACTACCGATGAAGCGTCGTCGCCCCAACTCAGCGACAGCAACTACACGCCCATCGCGTCTTGCTTGCTCCTTGGCTGACTGGACGCCTCCCCAGTGCCGACCGTTCTTGCGATTGGGCATCAGCCGCATATCGGGCCAAGGGAGCACAAGAGTTAATGCGGTCGTCTCGGTCATGCGGACTCTCCTACCGCTGCCTGGGCCATACGAACGATGGTGGGAGACCGCCCCTTGGGATTAGCCACGATTCCCTTTGCCCACGCCTTGTGATCCTTCCCTTTCCGGCTGATTGCTCGCTGAGCCATTTCACGCATAGCCTTGGTCCCCTGCTCAGTCTGCGCCGCGCTTGATGGCGCTGGCAGTGCTGGTGCTGGGTCGGGAATGTCGGGCCACGCCCCCAGGGCCAGTTGGGCATGAAGCGCTTTCTTCCAGCGCCCTTCCATCTGCTGGTAGGCTTGGTTGAGCAAATCAAACCGGCCCACAGCCGCAGCTGCATGGAAGATCGCAGGGTGTGACCACTCGCCACGCTCACCACGCTCTCGGGCTTGCATACCCCGCACAGCTTCAAAGAACGCCACATCAGGCTCCAGGTAGGGACGGCAGGCCCGCAAAAACTCGGTCAAGCTGGGAGGCCAGTCGTACATGCGTCGGCTGTTCTGAATGCCCAAGGCAACATCCACCGGACGAATCCCTTCCTCATCAAACGCCTCAGCCCAAGCCTGCTCCCAGTTCGACATGGCTGCCTCGCCCACAAAGTTGGACTTCCACTTGCCGGGGTACAGGCCATCCATCCGGGCGTACAAGTGCTCCATCAGCGTTTTGCCATCCAGCTTGGGCACTGGCTTGAGCCAGGCGCTCTCACGCTCAAACGTCGACAACATCACCACCTCCTTGGCAACCCATCATCCGATCTTTGCGTCGCTGCTCCAGAAACGCATTCGGGTCAAACTTTCCACCCCGAGCTGCTTGCCCGCCCCCTGGCTGGTCCTGCGACATCCCCCGCGTTAGCCAGTCGGCTTTCCCTCCTCGCCAGCCGCGCAGCATGCACTCGGCCAGGAAGTCGTCAACGCTGAACCCGGCAGCCTGGGCTTTATGCGCTTCCGCCCCCAAGCGATTCACAGCGGTCTGGGTCAGCGGTGCTTTGATCGCCTTGCGGTGCTGCAGGTAATCGGCCCAGACTTCTGGCGACGGATTCACAGGCCAGTGCTCGAAGCTGAAGGCTGGCGAACTTTCTTTTTTGGTATTTTTTTCTTCTGTAGTCTCTGTAGTAATCTCTGTCTTTATTAACGAACTGCGCTTTGGGTGGTTCGGGGATGGCGCTTTAGGGGTTTCGGTATTTGCGTTTTCGCTATTCCCGAATTGCGTTTCCGCGTTTCGGGAATCGACGTTTTGTTGTTCGGGGTTTCCGGTGTCAGCCGCCCCCGCAATCAGTCGATCAAAGGCATCGCGGTCGAGCTTGAAATACAGTTTGTGCTCTATGCGCTTGTGGGTTTCAGTGATCAAGCCTCGGTCGCGCAACTGGCGGCGTGCTGTTGTCTGCTCGCGCACAGACAGGCCTGTTTCTGCCTCCCATTGTTCTGCGGTCTTGTACACACCCAGCTCGGCGTCTTCCATGCGCTCGTCCCAGTAGATAAGTTGGGACAGGAAAATGGCAGCGTTAACGCCCCCTACCATTCGTGCCAAGGCGGGGTGATAGGCAATTGGACGCCCTATCGTGCGCATCAGGTCGGATGCACTTAGCATGTCACCTGCCTCCTCAAATACGCCCCCACGAACGTCTCTACGTCGCGGTCGGCTTCCTCGGGCCATTGCCCTAGGCGTTTCAATTCATCGCGTGTCTGATGCAGCCATGTAATCTGCAGACCTACTGCAGTGGCTTTGTCGTAGATCCCGCCCTGGTCCAGCATGCTGTGGCAGCCGCGCCTCCAGGCGTTATCGGTACACAGTGGGAACATCAAAGCGTCAGATACTTTCAGGCCCAATCCTTTACCGAACTCCACGCCATTCATGTGCGCGGCCTGAGAGCGGTTCCATCGGCCGCAATTGGCGCATGGCAATGCGGCGACGTTACGACGGTGCTCCTCAGAGCGAAAGACGGCTGGCGGTTTGGGCTGATGCTTAAAAAGGGTTCCCACCAGCTTGGCGACGACCATAGGCATGCTCGGACCCTTCTTCTCCTTTGGCCTGGCTTTGAAGGCGCTGCGCTTAAGTGCCTGGCGGCGCTGCAGTTGTGTACGCTGGGGCCATTCTGTTTTCTTCATCGCAATTGGTCCTTGAGGGATGTAGGCAGCGTGAAGAACAAACCCATGCCATCCAGAACGCGAGCAAAATGCCGTGGGTTCACCTTGGCCAGACTGTCAGTGCCAAACTCGGCGTAAAGTTTTTCTTTGATCTGCTGCTGGCGCTCATGCGGTTCCAGGCTGAAATCGACTTTCAACTTCTCGCAGACTTGGCGGCTCTTGAACCAGCCGAGCTTGTACAGGTCGGTGTAGTAGGTGCCGTAGGGTGATTTGGTCATGCTGAGACCTCCTTGCGGTGCCAGCGGGTTACGTTGCGGATGATGCGAAAGCACAGGCGGATCAGGTCCAAGGCTTTGGCCACCACACGCTCACGCTCTTCATGAGTCACACGACCGTCTGCTGTTGTGCCGGTGATGGCGCTACACATTTCGCCAAGCTCAGCGGCAGCTTTCAGTGCCTTCTCGTTCAGAGCACTGGCCTCGTTGTCGAATCCTCCGACCGGCTCTGGTGGGAGATCAACTACATGCAATCCGCCCTGCTGAGCAGCAGCAATTAGCCAGTCACGGGCGCTTTCACGGCAGTCGGCCAGTTCATCGAGCCACTCGGTGAGCAGAAACGCTATGTCCAGATCCAGTTGCTCACCGCCGGTCAGCTTCCGGCGCAGAGACTCAGGGTGGATGGAGACGGCGCGACGGTCAGAGAGAAATACGGCAGCCGCGCCAACGCCGCCTGGGGCCTGACGGACGGCACTGTAGAGCGCGTCTCGCCAGTTCAAGGAAGAAAAACGTCTTGTCATTGGGCTGAACTCCTGTGTATTTCAGCGTTTCGCCCGCCCCTCACAATCGCTACAGTAAAAGTGTGAAAAGTACGTAGTGATTAATGCGGAGTGGGAACTACAAATGGAAAAAATAGGTACTGGGTCTGAAAATGCGGGGATGGATAAAAAAGAACTTCCCCGCTTTGAAATCATTGATAGGGCTACTGAGCTGGCCTATGCGGCCTTCAACTGCCCTACCGATGACCACATCACCGGCATATACGACCGGCTTGTTTGGAATGAACGACATGGCCTGGGTGAACTCGGGGCCGTTACTGTTCATTGAGGTGGTCAATCCCGATCAGCTATGCTTAGAAGTGCAAGTAACCAAACTTTTCTGAAAGGAATTGACCATGAGTGATAAGCCCGAAAATTTCGTTGTCACCTATAGGCACAAAGAGGCGATTGTCGAGCGGCACTTCGAGCTACCTAATGGAGGCGAGATTTCCTATAGGCACGTAATCAAAGAAACTGAAAAGCCGGCGGACCCAACAATGCTTGATCTGCACCGCATATCGGCTGACAAAACCATCCGATACCTGCTTCAATTCATGCCAGAGGGCTATGACGCAGACCAGCCATACAAGGCTGGCGAAAAACTAGACCTCTAAGGGAATACCGCAAGCGTCGCGACGAACATCCTTCGGAGGCAGGCCGAGGTCACTTAAGGCCTGCCGACCCTCAGGGGTAGCGCTTAAGGCGTCATAAAGATCACAAGCTGCAGCTCGCAGAATGCGATCCTCAGCACTGAGCCCCTCAGCTCCAACTGCAAAATCCAAAGCACTGTGGATGTGGCGGTGGCTCAGTGAAGACCCACTACGCCTCATCCAGGAATCTGCAAGTGCTGCAATGCGTTGCGGGAAACTAGACATGTGCGCCCCCTTTCGTAATGCAGTCAGGGGGACCGATGGGGATACGGTCGTCGGGTTTTGGATCAGGGGTGTTGGGCATGTGGGGCTCCTTGGCCTGCTGCTCAGCAAACTCAGCGATTAAGTCTTTAGCTTTCAGGCGACTATCCGCTTTCAAAAGTCGATCCAGCACAAGCAGAGATGGGCGCTTACCTCTCCAGCCTGTGGCGATCTGCCATAGATAGCCTTGGCCGACATCAGCTCGTTCCGCAAGAACAGCCCGCTCAGTTTTTGAAAGAGATTTGTAGAGTTCTGATAGCTTCATGCCAAAAGATTAGCGCAGCGCTATGCATGATGTCAATAGCGCGGCGCTACGCCATTTGCTTAGCTCTGCGCTGTTTAATTGAGTTCTATGAAAACTGTTGAAGAAGTCCGCCGCATAAGACTAAAAATGCTCATCAAAGAGATGGGCGGCACTGCTGCGGACTTAAATCGGGCTACAGGAAAGAATGATCGCGATTCGACCTATAGCCAAATCCTTAACCAGTCGCTAGGCAGCAAAACCGGAAAACCAAAACAAATGGGCTCTCCTTTGGCGAGAGCGCTGGAGGAGGCTTGCGGGAAGCCAATAGGATGGATGGATACAGACCCAGACCTCTCTAGCGACGTATGGCCATTCCCAGCTATTTCTAAGAGTAAGCTTGTGACGTTGGAACGTGCAGACATGATTCGTCTCGAGTCTGCTATGCGTGTTGCTGCCAAAAACCTTGGGCTGGAGATTGAGGATTGATAAGCAACGATTCGACCCAGCCCAGGGAGGCTGTACGTAAGAAGGACTGGGCAGGAAGAGACAAGGAGCCATTTGGCTCCTTATTTTTTACTTAACAAGTAACTAAAAATAGCTATACGTAAAAAAAGGGGGAAGGAATGAGCTACCAGCCGGCATTATCAGTTAGTGAAGAGGGGGACCTGACACTTTCCATCCGCTACGAAGGCGGTGACGCCAGATCACATGCGATAGACCTCCACCAGTTAGGCCAGTCCCTTCAAGGGATGGCACGAGTGCTAGCAGTGACCTCGCATTTCGCAGAAACAGGCAAGTACAATAAACAGTTTGATACCCTGTCAGTAAGAGTTTTGGCAACTCCAGTTGAAGAGCATAATTGCTATGAAATCGCTGCCACCATACTACGCGTAGCATCTAGCGGTGAGCTTTGGTCTGGCCTCGGTACCGCCCTATTCATGGCCCTAGTTGGGTACGTATTTAACCGCAGAAAGGAGGAGGAGATGAAGCACTTAAGCGATGCCTTAAAACAGTCCCTCAGCCAACAGGCGGACACCCAAGAAAGACTGTTGGCTACCATAGAAAAACTTGCTGATGCTTTGCAGCCATCAGTAAAGCAAGCCTTGGCCCCAATTGGCCAATCAGTTGAAAGCATAAACCTAAGACGAGACTGTGATAGTGCAGCTGTGGTGATTCTTGACAGGGAAACTAAAGAGCTTGCCAATATCGATAAAAATAATACTATCACTGAAGCAAGAGCATTTTCGGGCGTCATTTCTGAACTCGACATGATGACTGGGTCTTGCAAAGTAGCCCTAGAGAGTGACCTTACGTCACGCATATCTGCAAAAATTGTTGACCCAGAGGTTCGCCTGCCAAATAACCCCTATGTGACCGCGCTCTCGAAGCTTTCAATAATTAGCTTCACTGCCAAGGCTGAGGTGGATGAAGAAGGAAACATAGTGAATCTATACATCAGTGACTACCATCGATAATCTGACTGCCAGCCATCCGTTGATTACTTATTGCTCATCACTATATTTCGGTAGCTATCGAATATTTCCTTAAAGGCAGCACAATGAGTGACACCCCAGACATTGAAGACCTTAAAAAGCGGAAAAAGCAGCTCCTGCTGGAAAAACAAATAGCTAGCCTTGAACGTCATAAACAGCTTCGTAAGGCCGGTGAATGGTCCTGGAAATGGGTAGCCCCATTAGCTATATTGGGAGCATGGCTATTAATTGCCGCGGCTGACGAAAGAAGCCCAGCGATACTGATAATCGCTTTACTGGCCTTAGCACCTATCACCATCAAACTTTACTTCAAGCGCTGATGCTGGCCGCCCGAGGAAGCGTTACAAAGCACTTCTATGCTTAAGTGGGCGCAAAGCCCATACTGGTACAATGAGACTGATCTCATTCAAAGGTAGCAATCTCGCTACCTCACTACCCTTCAAATTCCACGCCACACCATTGCTTAGGAAAACCTCCATTTCCAGGCTGCAGCGGTAATTTGAAGTCATACAGAAGGTATTACTATCTACGAAAAACTTAACCAGGCTAGTCGCAGCCCACTACACACTTCTCCGTTGCGCGAGCCCGCTCGTCGAACAGTCGAAAGCCAACAAGCGTATTCAAAACAAATGGTATCGACCCGGCAAAAACTTATCCGACAGCTAAAAGACCGATTCCCCGGTCTCCCGTTCTGATACGTCAGCTCACGTCACGAGCTCATCACCAGAAAGCCCCTCCCGGGGCTTTTTTGTTGGGCGACACTATTTCAGGAAGGCAGATCAACCTTAGTCGGCGTAAATTTCTCAGGAGCAGCATTGCTTGCGGGTGCCGGGTGCCAGCCTTTCTGGCGCATGCACGCCATCGTTATCTCATTTCTCCTTAGCGCCATGTCCAAGGATGACCCAAACGCACTTGCGTAAGAGTTATCGTAGCCACCAGCATATTTTAGAGCCTCATACTCACAAGCCGACTTGTCCGCCTCGAAGTCCCGGACATTGGCGCCAGGTTTATACAAAACCTGCTTGGCACAACCAGCCAGGCCGATGGCCAACATTAATCCCGCTGTCATCCGACCAAGTCTGCTCATCTCTCCCTCTCGCCCCCAAAAATACAAAAAGTAAAACCATCATGGCTTGCGACCACCCAATTGCTCATTACTCATCCAGCGCAGCCATTTCGGCCATTTGAATTGCCTTTGAGGGAGCAGTCATCTGCAGGCTTTCACGATATTGCTCAGCCGGAGCCTCATGCAATACTTCAATGGCTGAATCGTAGTTCCTGCGAATGACGCCCTCAATCTCTTTGATGTCTGCCCGGAAAAACTCTTTCCTTCCGTTGACCTTATTCAATCGACCAGAAGAAAAATGCTCATGCAACTTAGCTTCAAGCGCCGGGGCATTATCCGAGAAAACCATGGCATGAACGTCAAACCAAAATGGTACGGAAGCATCACCAAGCTCAGAAATACGTTCCATTGGTTCTAACCGTCGTGTCATCCCAATTTTATAAACACCCTCTCCAAAAGCGCCGATATTTGAGATGACATAGACATATCCAGCCTTGGCATTCTTTTCCCTGTAATCAATGGCCTTTTCTTCTGAATCGATCGCTTCGCTCTGCGTCTGTATTTCGTTGATCCTTGCAAGGATGCCTTCACGGTCTTGGCCCTCCGGCGTTTGCTCAAGTCGGCTCTGTAATGAGGCAAGTGCCGCAGCGAAATGTTTGCGCTCTTTGTTAATTTTTTCTCTTGCTGCGCGAATTTCTTGTTCGAGTTTTTGTTGTTCCCTTAAGTCTTCCCTTGCCTTCTTGGCATCCTCTTTCTCTTCCTGCTTTTTTAATTGAAACTCATGCGCTAAATGAAGCTCATCAAGCTTAAGAGATAAGTACTCTCTGGATAGGGATACATTAGCAACCTTACCTAGCTTATTGCATGTTTCAAAGGATTTGTGAATCCGAGCCTCAGAGCGCTCGACATTGTTAAATTTAACGTGATCGACGCATTGATCGCATTCATTATTAAATGACCGGATCAGAAGCTTCTTGATGTCATTGACAAGTTTCTTGCCTTCCGACTTTTTGCCATTCACCACCCAGTCAGTGCTACCTGTTGCTGCCGCATTTTCCTTGATCAGCGCCTTCTGCCGATCACGAGTAGCATCAAGGCGCATCTTGTATTCAGAGCTATTAACCAAATCATATTTTGGAACATAAAGAGCGAATGACTCTAGCGAGACAATTTCCTCATGAACAAGAATTTCTTTCCTCAAAGTCTTCAGACGTTCCTGAGAATAGCGAAAAGCCTCTTCGGCGCTCACAACACCCGCCTGAAATTCTTCCAGCGACTGTTTCTCAGCTGCCACCAAGTCTCTGACAGCCTTAACGTCCGGCACCCCGCAGTCGTTCGCCAGGCTTTCAAGGGCAGCGTATTTGTTCAGGAGCGTAGAGTGCCTTTCCTGGCAAGCCGCCAACTCTTTACGCAATTTCTCGGCCTCAGACTTGTAGCCAGGGCCCTTCAGATAATCCATCAGGGACATACCCCCTCCTCGCGATCAAACAGTTAAGTCTGTGTGAGAACACCGAAGCGTCTTCGTAACAGTAAATATCTGAATCGTACCAGTTTAGGCTATCGGAGGGCTTAGCGCTCCCCTCACACCGTAGCCGCTGATCCGCTGCTCCTTGACCAAAAATACTGTATGGATATACAGTTTCAATTATCCCATGCCCAGTAATGCCCGCGTCATCCTGACGCCAACTCTTCCATGCCACTGCTCAGCGCAGGGCTCACTGGAGTGCGACATGCTTGGAGAATTAGATGAAGAACCGGAAGTACAAGGCCAAGAAACATAACATTAGAAATACTAAAGATCGCAATTCTCAAATAAATCAACAACGGGCTGAGCACCTGGAAACTTACAATCTCAAACCCTTAATTCCTCAGAGTGACTTTGATCTAGAGCACAAAGCTGTCCAAGAGATTTTGGATGCAGTAGTTCGGCTGCAGACATATTTATCCCTTCGAGAACGTTGTAGTTAGCCCAGCCCAGAGATCATTGAGCCCCTCCCACCCGCGAAAGCGGGTTTATTTTTCGCCAAAAGATTAGCGCTGCGCTATTGACAATGCAAATAGCGCGGCGCTAATATTAGTCCAACGATCTTTAACAACCCACCTGCCGATGTTGCTCACCCCGCCTATGTGGGGTGTTCGTCCGGCATCAATAGCACCCACAAGCATGGTTGTGGCTCTGCGCGGTATCCCTGCCGTCTCCAGTCCGTCAAAGCACGGTCCACGGAGAAAAAGGGTGAGGCGTAGACGGCCAAAAACGGAAACGGTCACGCTGGTTGGAATCCCAGCAACGGCCTGGAGACAGGCCGCTTTGGTAAGCATCAATGGTGGTGCTTACCAAAGTTATAGAGATTGATTGACGAATTAATACAAGCGGTTCCATTACTGGGCATGAGAGGTAAAGGCTAAAAATACTAGATGCCTCGTAGTGAACAGAAAAACAAAGGGTCGACGCTTAGACTACCGTCGACCACATTTACCTTGCATTCAAGAAAAAATGATTACCCCTGAAGTGCTGTCACTATCTCTTGAAACACAGCTGCGAAGTAGGCCTCACGACATGGCATTACTGCCTGACTATCTAAATAGATCTCCTTACTCGTAGCCTTCGGTTCTTTAAAAAAAACGTTTCTTGATACCTCAAGAAACAACTGCTTAGCAAGAATATTTGCCTGGGTGGAATTCAAAGCCATGCCTATTAGTTTTCCATTCTTAGTTACACGGACCACTCAAATTAGCACATTAAGTATCTAGAAATATCAAGCAGAAATTCTGCGTAACAAAGTAAAAATACGCGTTGATTCTGATTACAAGTTTATAACAATTGGATATACATCCATGTCAATCTGATCATCCGCATTCGCAGACGTCCCTCGCTGACTGAACAGCGCGCTACGAATCAATCATAAGGAAAGCATAGGCCCTGCATCCCGCCACATTAATGGCTGAAATGACAATGAAGCGATGCCTGACGTTAAGGGAGCCGTAACACGAAGCAAGCAATGAGTCACGGACGGTATTGCCCGCCATCACCCTATTTATGCTCACGGCGTAGCGTCACGCCGAAACAATTCATTGGAGATAGCCATGGGCGGCGATGCATCGTAGCGGCGTGATCCGCTAAATCCCTGAGTACACGGGCGCAGAAAGCTGGGCGATACCGGCATGGGATCAAAGTTGGCTGATGGCTGGAGGAGCACCCACCCTCTGTACGCCAGGAGACGCCGCCAAATCGCACGAGGAAATAGGCGAGCCTGGGGCATAGCCCACGCACACAGGCCCATGGCCCGCATGGTGAGAGCGGGCACTCTTCCCGCCTTGGCTGAATGGATGAGGCACCCGAATTCTAGTCGGGTATATGTGGGTTCGACTCCTACAGGCGGGGCCATCTGATAGCAGTCCTTCGCTGTCGTGTTAGCGACGGCAGCATCTTTCAATCCCTTAGTACGTGTGGTCCGAGCAAGCGGTGCTTTATCTCGCAAGAAGGGCTGCTATCAGAGGGTTTCCCCATCTACCCGCCCCACCTTCAAACGAAGCGTGGGGCTTTTTCTTTTCTCAACAGGAGGCGCTATGACTGCGCTCGCTTCATTGATGATGCTCGCTGGCGTGGTTACTGCCGCGCTACTGATCGACAAGCTGTGGGTGCGAGTCTTGCATCCCAATCTGGCTCAGCGTTTCGGCTGGGAACCTCTCCCCGCTGATAGCGAGATCCCCACCGGCTGGTGTCTTGGCTCTGCTGGTGCGATCACGATATCAGCTGGCCTACTTAACTACATCGCCCCCGCAGCGGGATACTAATATGGCTTCAGTCAACAAAGTAATTCTCGTAGGCAACCTTGGGCGAGATCCGGAAGTTCGATACCAGGCCGGTGGCGCCCCCGTGTGCAATATCTCTATTGCCACTACGTCCACCTGGAAGGATAAGCAGACCGGCGAACCCCGAGAGGAAACTGAATGGCACCGTGTTGTGTTCTACAACCGCCTGGCTGAAATTGCCGGTGAGTACCTTCGCAAAGGCCGTCCCGTTTATGTAGAAGGTCGCCTGCGTACGCGAAAATGGACAGGCCAGGACGGTCAGGAGCGTTTCACAACTGAGATCATTGCTGAAGAGATGCAAATGCTGGATTGGCGGTCGCAAAGCGATTAAGCGAAGTCAACGCCCGCCCGCTAATTTCCAATGCCTTAGTGCCCACTCGTCCATCTAATTCCAGTGAGCTTGTGACCTGCAATACCTCATGAATCCGTACCACAACCATTTTCATCGCCTGAAATAACTGCGGCGGATTGGCTCCATTAAAGTCCATAAACATAGGATCTCTGCGAGCTGAGAATAAGTCATTAAGCTTATCCCTCAAGACACTTAACTTCTCACGCACAGAAACAGGCAATCCAGCCATGTCCTCTTCGCTTAGTTCAAAATTTGGCCAGCTCGACACATCAACAGGGATTTGCTGAATGTGTTGCTCCAGAACTTGAAGCCAGGAGGGAGAAGCGCTGGACATAACCTCAGCGACATTCAAAATCTCAGCGCTGAAATTTGACAGTCTAGACTCCAGTTCATTGACAGATCGTGCAAAGGATTCTTGAATTGATTTCCTTCGCTCTTCTTTCGCCAGACGTGAGTCTTGGTACTGAACGTAGGCAATTCGAGCAGCGATCCCACCAGTGACAATTGTTGCAACAGCACCAATTGCAGACCAACCAAGGCCCCAGTCGCCAGATGGCCAGCCATTCGCCATAACTAACGCGAAAAACAATAACAGCCCAAACGCAGTTATATCTGTCCAGCTCGGCTTCAACTTTCCCCTCCCTTTAGTTATGCACCCACAGGCTACGCCTGAGCATAGCCCATCCTGAAAGGAATACACCCATGTGGTTTAAAAACCTGCGTATCTATCGCTTGGATACGGCATTTGCCCTGTCCGCTCAACAACTGGCCGACCTGCTGGCCAAGCATCAATTCGCCCCTGGGGGCAGCCAAGAACCGCTCAGCTTGGGCTGGGTGGCACCACGCGAAGGCGGTGAACTGGTGCATGAAGTCAACGGTCAGTACCTGATCGCCCTGCGCGCCGAAAAGAAGCTGCTGCCCACCACCGTGATCAATCAGG
>JAALOO010000024.1_pt1 | contig 124155 bp, 107 predicted proteins | sample 7257641 | NCBI WGS metagenome assembly JAALOO01 (sample SAMN14085613, study PRJNA598686) | mite metagenome | biome: ENVO:01001000; feature: ENVO:01001002; material: ENVO:01001226; isolation source: single female mite from University of Michigan culture on fish food culture... ...
ACAGGCACAGCAGACTGCCACAGTAGTTGCAGAAGTAATCACGGAACGATTGACTAGCCATTTAGAATCTGCAGCATTTGGAAAGTGGTAACTGTTAGAAACAAATTAGACTGCATCACGACAAAAACTTACCTGAAAATTAAATAAACTGACAAGTATAATGTCAGCATAAATAATTTGCATGTGATTTGGTGTAATTTAAAGGACCATGTGCGTGAGACACAGCAAAACATACAAAGTTGGGGGCTCTTGAACGAGTGTAGCGGGCGACTATTTTGACAACGTTGGTTCACATGTTTGGCAGAAAAGTCGCATTGCGTAAGCGTTTAAGATTTGAGTTCAGAGTACTTCGGCCGACCGTCCGGCTATCCAAGTAGATTTTTTAAGATAAGCCGGCGCGGCGAAGGCCGCGCCGGACTAGGGAGGCGCGGCGGCGGCCGCGCCGTCTTAGGGCGGCGGGCAGAGAGAAAACATGGCGTTTGTGGGAGTTCTTTTTTTGTTTTGGTGCGCTCTCTTATGCGCGTTGAGAAAACGCGCTAGAGAACTTGGAGGCTGCCGCCGCTTACTGTTTAGCGTTGCCTATTTCGGCACCGCTACACTCGTTCAAGAGCCCCCAAAGTTGTAAAAGATAAAATTGTTTTGTACAAGTGCGTTTTCGAAGTGCAGTACAGTGGGTCGTCCTCTATGACAGCCCACCAGCCGCTGGCCGGCTTGTGTACGAGATTTTATTTAGCTGATTCATTGAGACTCCAGTGCTTCTTCAGTTGACAGCTGCTTGAAGACTTTCTCCTTAAGACGTTTCTGGATTCTCTCTGTCGCCCCGTCCAACTCCTATTATCAAGAGCGCAATGTCTCGCGGAAGTTCAGCCGGTTTCGACCGTCATATTACCATCTTCTCTCCCGAAGGACGACTTTATCAAGTCGGTGAGTGTTTACAGATTTTCATTTTGTTTGTTTGTTTTGACATCTTAGCTGTACTGCAAGTTTAGCAACTTTAGAAAAGAGTTAAATCAATGCAAAGTGTCTGAAGCAGAAATTGGACATTTAAAAAGTGTCAGAAGCTATGACAATTGACAATGACTCTACAGATTTAATGATTTCTGATCAAAACTTTTAGCTTCTTATAGCAGTCTTACTAATTCTGTCTTTTCTTTACAGAATACGCTTTTAAAGCGATCAACCAAAGTGGCATCACCTCGGTCGGTTTGAAAGGCAAGGATATTTCTGTGGTGGTCACCCAGCGCAAAGTGCCTGACAAGCTTATGGAGGCCTCTACGATCAACAATGTTTTTGCACTGACCCCCAACATTGGCTGTGTTGTCACCGGCATGCCAGCCGACTGCGCCAATCTGGTTCAACGAGCCCGATATGAGGCAGCCAACTTCAAATACAAGTACGGTTATTCGATTCCCATTGAAGTGCTCACCCGTCGCCTTGCCGACCTTGCTCAGGTGTACACCCAGAATGCTGAAATGCGTCCCCTCGGTGTGAGCATCATTCTCATCGCCCATGAAGATGGTGAGTTGGACTGTGGAGTGAAAGTTATTTTGTCATTAGTAATTTAAAATGATATTTGTTCTCTAGGCCAGCCTCTTGTCTACAAGTCTGACCCAGCCGGTTACTACTCGGGATACAAGGCCTGCTCAGTGGGCGTCAAGTCTGTGGAGGCGCAGAACCACCTGGAGAAAAAGCTAAAGAAGAAAACCGACTACAATAATGACGAGGCAATTCAGATGGCCATCTCCACCCTTGCCCAGGTACTAGCCGTTGATTTTCGCTCTTCCGAGTTGCAGGTTGGTGTGGTCGGTTCAGACGGGCTTTTCAAGATCATGGGCGAGGCGGAGATTGATAAGCACCTGAGTAGCATTGCTGAAAAGGATTAAGGAATGGTGACAGTTTCATAACAATATGCGTTTTGCGAGTTTTAAATGCGAATTTGTAACATTATTATTATTTCCCATAAATAAATGAAGTTTGTGGCAAGCTTACCACCGCTTCTATGACAGGTTTTCAGCTCTCTAGTTAGAATGCACTCATTGGTTTCAACTTTCGACCTATCAGCAAATCTGCTGCCTTTTCTGCAATCATTACCGTAGCTGCATTAGTGTTTCCGCTGACAATGGTGGGCATTATGGATGCGTCAACCACTCGCAGACGTCTGACGCCTCTCACTCGAAGTTGAGGGTCGACCACGGTCATGCGACTGTTGACTGGTCCCATCTTGCAGGTTCCCACGGGGTGGTACACCGTTCCGGTTAAGGTTTGCGCCCAGCACTTCATGTACGCTCCACTGTACAGCTGGTGGTGTTCGCATCCCGGCACTGCTAACGAGCTTAAATTGGTGCTGTACCGCCGCTGAAAGGGTTCACTTTGACCGAGAAATAAGGTAAACATCATCGCTTCAACCATTGATTCGAGGTCATCAGGGTGTGAGTAGTATCGAGGATTAATGATTGGGTTCTCATACGGATTGGCGCTCTTCAGGCGAATCCACCCGCGACTTTTGGGTCTGAGTAGTGTAGGGAACATGAAAAAGCATTCTTCATCGGCGAAAAACTTGAAATAACGTTCCCACTGTTCGTCGTTAATGTTAAAAGAGATGCGACTTTCTAAAAACCATATTTCCAGGACAGATATGTAAATCATGTTGGGTATTTACGCCAAACCCTTACCTGCATTTAGACAGCCACTAATGAAGAGTATCTGATAGTCAGGATAATCAGGCATGGACTGATTTGCGAATGATGTCCGAATAAATGCAGTGCCCTCCAAGCCTGAAGCAGCTCCCAGTGGCCCTGTTCCAAATAGAATCCAATTGGAGAGGTTTGGTATTGTCAGCACATCTGACTCAATGTACGCCCACTGCTCATTTGGTTTCTTTTTAGATTTGCCCAGCAGGAAGTTTATTCCCACCGGGTAGACATGATCTTGCAGGTTTTCTCCGACACCGGGGAGGTCAGCCAAAACTGAAATTCCATGCTGTTGAAGCTGTCTTTTTGGGCCAATACCTGAGAGCATAAGTAGCTTTGGAGAGTTTATTGAGCCCGCTGAAAGAATGACTTCTTTGCGGGCAAACACCGTTAGTCGTTCGCCAAAACGGTCAAATATGACTCCAGTAGCTTCTTTCCTCTCATTAAAAAGAATTTTCACCACGAAAGCAAAAAGAAGCGTATGCAAATTAGGCCGTCCCTTTGCGGTTCCAAGATAGGCTTTGGCAGTTGAACAACGGGCCCCATTTCGCGTTGTCGTTTGTGCAACAGAGAAGCCAATTTGGTCACGACCGTTCACGTCAACTTCAGAATATCCTGAAAGTAAAAATGCAGTGTTCAGATTCGGAAATTAACAGGTAGAACGTCCTTACCCAAACTTGTGCCTGCTTCAACAAATGACCTTGCCAGTTCACTGACATACTTTGTCCTCATCACCGTCAATGGGCCATCTTGACCATGGTATCCGTTTAAAGCAATGTCTTCGTCTTGATTATCTTCAGATTTGATAAAGTAGGGAAGCGTGTCCTCGTATTTCCATCCAGTGGCGCCGCTTGCTGCCCAGTTGTCATAGTCGTGTCGGTTTCCTCTGATGTACATCATGAAATTAATTGTCGACGAGCCACCGAGCACTTTGCCACGAGGCCACTTTGAGTAGCCGCCGGTGAGGCCTCGACAGGAGTTCTGCTGAGGAACTGTCACGTACTGCCAGTCCATTGAAGTGCCCTGAAGCTGCATCGCTGAAGATGGCACCTCAGAGATGAGATTTTCTGAGCCACCAGCTTCTAAAAGAAGCACTTTAATATTGGGATCCTCCGACAAACGTGCCGCAATGACGCAACCTGCTGAACCGCCACCAACTACGATGTAATCGTAGATCTTTTGTACAATTAACATTAACAAAGTAGTTACAATTACGCAATTTTTTTACCTGGTCAAATGTGTCACTAGTGATTGTATCATAATTATAGACAAGTAGCTGAAGTAGATAAGAGCCCAGAGTAAACTTGGTGATGAGCAAGTTGAGGGCAGACATTTTTATTAACAAAAAACCTATGATAAAAAGTTTTTATTGTTTGATTTTCAAATAATATGGCGGTTTTAATAATTTTAGCATTTTACCGGCTCTGACACTTAGATTCTGCAATCAAATTATTGAGCATGTATTTGATTGAAAATACGAGCTTTTTAACAATAAACAATAAAAAATAAATGAGACTAATTGATAGTGTTTGGTATATTTTTGGATTGAAAATTTTTTAAACTAGGACAAATTTTTTATTTATTAGCCTTCAACAAATTGTACAAAAAATTGTAAAAATAAACGTTAAACGTTTTTGGTAATTTTAATTCCCATCAAATCCATTATTAATTAAGCTTTCTCCATTTGTTCGGTTGTAAATAAATGAAAAATCCTCATTGTTTTGAGAGTTGTTACCAATTTGCATTCTAGTATTAGAAAACTTGCCACTTCTAATAAAAAGATACGCAAAAAGACCAAATGACAATATAAGAATAATAGACATACAAGTAATCAAAGCAAAACTGACATTGCTTCCAGTTACATTTTCCTCAGTGCTATTTACTGAGTGCTCTAATGCAACCACACAAATATCATCGAGCATTTCATTGGAGCTTTCTTCTAGCAATGGACATTTTTTGGGGTTTCTTATAGAGCTCGTTTGTTCATAAACGCGAACGTAGTCAATTACCAGTGCTGGGCAAATCCATTTTAGGGCTGAAAAGTCAACGGGTACCGGTTGCCTGAAATGTGCCCCACCAACGCCGATGACAAAGATCAAGTTGTAACTTGGCAAGTCGATTGGATAAATATTAGAAATTACAAAAGAAGCGTTTCCATTTACGCCCAGTGAACTATGACTGCGATTTACGGTAAGCTCATATTTCTGAAAATGATTCAAATGTAGATTAGTATATTCCCGTTGAACATCCGGATAGGCTCCTGGGTGATAAAAGTGGGCACCATGTCCGATGACACTTTGCTGCCTGTTGGTGGCCAACTCAAACCAGCTGTACTTGCCAAACTCATAAGTGTCGGACTTGTTGACGGCAAAAATGGAAGCAAAAATTTGTGTTCCTACAGGCATTGCCGCTCGAACTTCGAAGCGAATGTTTTCTGAGATGGGATTGCTTGGAAATAATAATGGAGAAGTTACGCGAGCACCCGTGAAAGAACGGGTGTAGTGATTTTTGTGTTTGGCAGCCAAAACCATTGCTCCACGATGGATGAAAACATTCTCTTTAGTGTTACACGACTCTGCTTGAACGTTGTTTCCTAAAAAAAGAAAATGACTTTCCAATTTAAAAAAGTTCAATCATTGTTACTGTGTTCTACATACCTGAACAATAGACACCCTCCTGTTCCACCTTCCACTTGCTCAGAACATCATCGTCTCTAAAATGGCTTTCCCAGATTAGCAGCCAGTCAGTTTGGGAATCATTGTCTGTCACATAACAAAATGTTTCGTTTTGTTTTTTAAGTAAACCTGTCGGATTAGGTGTGCTCCTGCAATAACAAAAACTGAAAATATCAAAAACAATCAGCGCACACAATGTTAAGAAGTTTTTCAGTTTCATTGTTTGAACATTTGAATTCTTGTTTGCATCAGTATAAGTTGTTTGTGTTGTCTTGAAAAGTTGTTGTTTGAGTCAAACAGTTTGATTGGCATCTAATTTTGCTCAATATCATCTGCTGTACTTGCTACTTCTTCTGATTAACTGCGTCAACACTCATCATTCGTCCTTTTCAGTGTCCTCTGGTGCAGGACTAATTCCAGTTGTTGATAAGTTGTTCAATGATAACAAAAAGTAGCCGCTTGATGTTATCTAAGTCTTAGAGCAGCTACGTCAACAAGCGCCAGATCAAAACATAAATAAAACCGTTTTCAGCTTCTAATTTTTTTGTTTGCTTACATCAATGTAAATAAAAATGATATGACCAAAGATATGACCTTGAAAACAACCACAAAGCACAGGGTTTCTTGACTCGATAGGCACATTATTTTACTCTTTGGAAACACAGTTTTAAATAACAAGTTTCATACTTTGAGTTTGCTGTTGCAGTGTCAGCAATGCACCTAAATTATACAGCAATCGGGGAAAAGGTTTTATCAATGCTATATTTGTCTAGTTTTGTAAGATTTCTAAAACATTTTGTGAGCAAATATTTATTTAATTTGTTTAAATATAAAGTTTTTAATTTTAAATTACTTTTAAAAGTCTCTAGCATTAAATTCATTCACTTCTGTCTGCGACTGTGAGTGAGCATCAGCCTGTCTATCATAGCCAATGATAGATTCATCTTTTGAATACATCGCTCTCAACTTTGAAATTGGATTCTCAAGAACACCAAGCTTAATGAGAACAAAAATGACTATGAAAATAAGAAGCATGCTGGTTAAAACTATAGAAGAAATGAGGGCTACTTTTGAAGGTCTTGAAATGTCTCTAGTGATCGATTTTTCAGTCTTCGAAGTGTCAGTCAGCGACTCTGACTTACTTAGAGCAAATTGACAAATGTCTTCAATTACATCGTTGGAAAGTGGTTCGCGAAATTGACATTTAGGTAGGTCTCCTGTCTGGTTCACTTTGTCAAACACTCTAATGTAGTCAACAATTAGTGCCGGACAGATCCAATTGAGATGCTTAGAGTTTGTTGGCTCTTTGAAGTGATCTCCACCAACTCCGATCATGAGGACAATCTGAAAGGGTGTGTTAATGCGATTGAGATGATTTGAAAAGGGCTCAGTAAGATTCTGGTCAAAGGAAAACTGCGCTAAACTATCGTTCCAGCGCAAACTATAGGTGTGAAACTCGTTCAGGTCATCCATTTCTACTTCTCGGTACACGTGGTCGGCGTTGGCTTTATCTGCGAACTTTTGCTGGTGAATGCCATGCATAATGCTAGGACGTTGGGTGTGGCTGGCTATCTCGATCCAGCCAACATCCTGCTTGTAATCACTGAGGTCAATGACGAAGAAGTTGTGTGCGTACTGCTTCAGTCGTCTCATCTCCGCCGACTGGTCATTGTAGGCGAACATGGAGGTGTGCAGGTGGCTGCCCAGAGGCTGCGCCGCACGAATATCAATTCGATCAAAAACCATCGAGAAGGTGGTGGACACCTGTGCGCCGGTGTAGTCGTGGGCGTAGTACTTTTGCTGAGCTGCGTTGAGAACCAGTGCCCCAGAGCGTATGGCGATGTTACTGGAAACGTCGCACGAGACGTGGTCCACTCCATGGCCTGCGCAGTGAAGTAAACTTACTAACGATTTATTTTATTTAAAGAAAGTCTCTTACCAGAACAGTACTTGTTTTCCACCACCATTGCCCAGTCATCAAATGTCTCCTTCTTGAACTGATCTTCCCACCTTAACGCCCAATATTCATTTCTTTTGTGACCATTTTCATAGCAAGAGTAGTCGCTTAGGTTTTTTTGTCGGCTGGTTTCTATTCCAATTTCATCTTCAGGGCCGATCATTTCTCTGAGAAACTCCAATTCGGTTTCTGGTATTGCGACGGTAAAGGCAGAACTGGTTGGAATGCTCGAAAGCATTAAAAATGCAAAATAAAAGTAAAACTTCATGTTGTTTTAGCAGAGGAAAAATATTACGATGTACATTTGACGGGTTTGCACAAAAACGCATAGCAAAATGCCATAACTTGAAATCTTATGACTTGAATTTGGCTTGAATTGTTTATGAAAAGCGATAAGATTGTAAGAGCAACTGCAGCTTTTTATCATGTGATAAAAGTTGAAATCGAAATTTGATCTTCCTTTGAGCTCAACAACTACGCAAATTACCATCAAAATTAGCATAGACAAACGTTTAGTCCTCTATACAATTTATGTAATGCACAACAAATTATATTATTTTAAATATGCTGTTACAAATATTTTTAAACATCGAAATAGTTTTACTGTTATTCAGTTTATTTTTTCAATTACTAAAGCTTTAGATTATGTTATTTTTGTAACAAAAACGTTAATTCAAAATTCAATTTCAAAACTTTAAAGCCATAAACGGGAGCTTTAGTTTTATGACTTTTTGTTTTATGTTTTTCAACTTGTTTATTAATATTAGTCGCATGTGAAAACATTTCAAACAAGCAAAAAGCTGAATATGACAAAATCACAAAAATTATAAAATAGATTTAAAAATATTTAGAAAATTCTAAAAAAATTCAATTGGTATGGAAAAGGAAAATTCAAAAAGGTTTGTAAACCAAAAGTTGGCATTACCGGCGTTTGTCTAAAAATGCTTGGCCACTGAAGGGTTGATTGATTGTGCCAATGTGTGACCACCGAGAGTGACGGTGGTTTTGTGCAGACAAACACTTGGTTTTGTACAGGGGAATGAAAACAGATAAAGGAAATGGGGACGAGAACAAACGATTCGGCATATCAAATGATGATAATGTTTGCAATATTCGTTGTTTCGGAATGATTATGCTTTGTTGAGGCACAGCTAATGGGATAATTTGTAGCCAAGGGAAAAGCACTGGTGAAAAGTCAATGAGGAAATCAATGGGTAGTTTTGTAAAAGTGTCAAATTAGAACGTCGTGGTCATTTGTTTGAATAAATGCTTTTAAATTTTTTTTATCAGAGTGCTGCTCAGAGCCGGCTATTTGCAGTGTCGTTGTGGAAAGGGAATTGGCCACCATTATTGTTGGCAGCACAACCGGGCGAGTTTCCATTGGTGTTGTTCACTTCAGGACGGGAACGCCGAAATGAATTGCCTGTAGTGAACTTATCACGATTCTCATCGTCGTTCGAGTGCTCCTCGTGATATAAACTGCTGATAATTGGCCCAAAGTCGTTCACTGGCAGCTTGTGTTTCTCACGATATGCTTCCCAGCGTTCCTCGTCTGACTCGTGCGTAAGCCAACGTACTTTAAGTCTCATTTCTAGCCGCCTCAAATCGCACCACACATTGTAATCCTGTTTAAAAAACATTAATTTTTAACATTTAGATAAAGTAGCCAGCAAACATTTTGCAATCTTACATCAAGCCATGGATCATTGAGTGATCTGTCAACGCTGTAACGCAGGCGTCTTTTGACTTTAAGCAAGTTGTCAATCAGATACACAGCATGGCGTGAAATGTCTTGCCAGGTTTCAGGTGGGCTAAAAAGAAGAAAAGTTTTGTTTTTATCACACCGACAAGCTTTAAGGTAGCAAAATACTTACTACATAAATGCAGCATTAGTAATTTGATCTTGAATATCTTCTCCATCGTTGAATGGAAATGTTCCTGATAAACTTACGTAGATGATCACGCCAACTGACCACATGTCTATTGTACAAGTGCACACAAAACATGACAAGACAATTATAGTTTTTGCAACGTAAAATCATTGTTTCTGCTTACCAAGAGATCGATTGTAGCCCTTGTTTCGAAGAACTTCAGGTGCAAGATATGCGGGGGTGCCTGAAAGAGTAGCCTTTTAGTATCAGTAAACTTTCACAGCGTCAAATCAGTCATTACCGACGACACTGCGACGAAATGATTTCTCTCCAATGATGCGTGCAAATCCAAAATCACAAAGCTTTACTTGTGGAAACTTGCAGTTGGAAGAGAGCAAAACATTCTCTGGCTTTAAATCACAATGGCAAATGTTTTGAGAGTGCAAGTATCGCAAAGCAACCAGAATCTACAGGAAAGGCATTTAAATAAATAATCTGTTGACCTTGCAATATTTTTCTGTTGCTTACTTGGTAAATTAAAAATTTAGTGACTCGCTCCGACAATTTGCCCTGTTCACTGTTCAGTATCATCTCCAGCATGTCGCCACTCAGCTTTTCCATGACAACGTAAATATTCATTGGATTCTCAAACATTCTCTCCAGATTGACGACACCCGGGTGAGAGATGTTCTGAAGAATGGAAACCTCATTTTTCAGTTGAGCCTCTTGTTTGGTCGGGAAGCGAGACTTGTCGATGATTTTAATGGCCACTGCCTGGCCACTTGTGCGATGAACGCCGCTGTAGACGGTGCCAAACTGTCCAGCGCCTAGTATTTCATCAATAAAGATATGATACTGTTGTAAAATGTCTGCATTCTGATTCTGGTTCTCATCAATTGGGTAGTTGTTGCCGTTGTTGACCGCCGGTCGTTGGTTGTTTCTGGAGATCTCCTTGTTTTCTCCTGAGGACAGAACTGGCATCAGAGCTTGTCGCAGTGAGTGCTCCCAAGAGCGAGCAGCATCGCCATTGTCGCCAACGTAGTAGCTCACATTTTGAGTTTTCAACTCAAAGGTGTACGGAAATGGGCTGCTCACATTGTTGTTGGCAGAGGCGTTGTTGTTTGAGATAATCTGCAGAATTTCAGAAAGTGGAATCTCCTTGAAGTAGCTGGAAGAAACGGCATCCTTAAACATAGTAATTGCTTTTGTGTCCAGACGCCAGTAATGGTCTCGTTTCTAGTCAAAATTAACATTGGTTGTAAATTGTCGGCTCTAAAGTTTTTCATAGTTCACTTACAGTTTGGTCTTTGTTTGTGTAGTGGCTGACCCATCCTTCTTTAAGCACTTTTGATCCACGTCGCTTCACGTGCTTCACACTTTGCACAATTCTCATCAACTTAATGTTGCTGCTGCTTGTATCGCTAAATGATGAAATAACAATCAGTATGAAAAATAAACTAAAAATGACTGAACTCTTTACAAGATCCTACCTGACATGTTTATTCTGTTGGCACTCGTCGTCTATCCCTGCAATGTCGTGTCCATTGTTGACCGGACTGGGCAGGTTGATGCTCACATTGATACCGCTGTCTTCTGCCTTCAAGTCAAACTTGTTATCCAGTGCACTGTTGTCGCACTCAACGTCCGATTCATTGTTCATATCATCGGCGTACTCATCTTTGGGATTCTCCAGCCATTCTCTTTCCTGCCACTCCTTTGGCGCTTCTCCCGCACAGTTCATTGGCACCTTGTCGATGCACTTTTTGTGCGCATTAAACTTGCAGTCTTTGCATTGGTAGCCTTGCTTGAAAATGCCCTTCAGCAGCTTTTTGCAGTACTGACAAACCGTGGGCAGTTTGTACGAATGAACCACAAAAGTGTGTGGAACTCGAATTCGGTCAGCCAATTCTTTCTCCACCCAGGCTGGTCGACCAGAGACATTTGATTGAGAAGAGCTACTGGAAACGATGCTGGTCGAGGTAGACATTTGCCGCCGCTCACGAACAGGCGATGTTCCGAGTAAATTGCTGTTCTGTAGAAAAAAATGGAGAAATTTCATAAGATTAAATTATTGATATAGAAAGCCATCAACTATGCCGAGCGAATTTGTCATGCTCATTGAGCAGAGAAGTAAATTTGAGGTATTAGAGAAAAACTCACAGGTTTGCAACATTTCAAATGCAGTATTCTCTAAGTTTTCAGAGCAAAGCTCACTAATTCTCTTTAGCACATGGCTGTCACACTCCAAAGCGGAAGTACACTGGTTTACTGTACTTTTTCTCATTCGAGGTATTTTCCAAAACTATGTAATTATTTAATTACATGTGGTTTTAACTAAATATTATATTACTTGCAGTCACGCAAAACATAAAACTTAAAACAGTGCTTTTTCAAGTTTTAATTGCAGTAATAAATATTGTCTAAAGGTCAAAATTAAACTCAAACTCTTTAAAATAAATTTTTTCATTGAAAAAGGTTATTACAATTAATAACAGTGGTGTCCAAAGGTGAGAATTGTGTCCACTTTTCCGCTGTAGCTACACAGCCAAGGTTACGCGCCCTCTAGCGTTGGCTGTGTAGCTACAGCGAAAAAGTGGACACGATTCCCACCCTTGGTGGTGTTTAACAATATCAAGTGGCGCACGATGGAAGTCACAATTGGCCATCACTAATAGACAGGTGCAAACAGAGGTTGACAGTGATATCGGCTGGATAATTTTGAAAAGTTTCAGCCTATGTTAAAATACAGTTGTTTTAAGCTTTTAAAAGTGCAACAAGAGAGTAAATGTAGTTAAAAAAATTTCGTTTATGCTAGGATTGGTTCAGTTTCTGCTGCTTGAAATGACTGAAATTGAGCAGAAAAAATTGTATCAAAAGAGTACAGTTGGCTAGAATAAAGCAATGTACAATGTAATTTAATAAAAACGGTACTCTTAAAGTGCCGCTTGCTCTGAACTGTCCATTGTTTAATCAAATTGTAACTCGGCTGACTGGGCAAATTGGAATTAGAGCCTCTTCTAATGAGCACATACTGCTACAGTTCAGTGAAACCATACCCTTCGTGGTCTGATAGACAAAGTTATGTAATGCACCAAAACAAAATGCTGTGAAGAGAGCTCAGTGGCCAACAGTGCGGACCCGATTCTGCTCTGTTCACTTCACCGCCCAACTGTCCGTCGATCAAATAGCTAAGCAACGTGCTTATGATGCATTGCCACTGGACCAGGGAGAAAGAGAGGTGCCAGAGAAACACCGAGTGTTGCCCAAACCGTAATTGCCTCAAACAGATATTAGGAACACGCATCACATAGTGAATCAATGCCTGTAGTGTTGCAGCAACGTTTGGAGCAGTAAAAGAGCAACTTGTCTCTGCACTTTCCGCATCATCTTGTCGGTGCATCGACGAGAACAAATAATTCAGTAGCAAACCTCTTTTTTGCGCAGAGTACACTACGCGACACGCAAACTTTTCCGTTAGTGAAGCAGCAACAGCAACAGCAGAAGCAGCAACCCACCAGCTTTCTGACGAGAAAGCTTAGTGACAGAATTAATAAACAAGCAGCACATATAGTGGGTGCTCTTAATAATAAAAACTTGTTACCGCCAAGATTATGTACTTTCAAAGCGAAAAATTCAAAGTTTCTGCGGTAAAGTTCTCTGCCTTCAGCTAATTTAGCAGCATCAGCCTAGCTGGTAATTTCTAACGTGCAATACGCTGTCACTGGCAGATCGCTCAAACTTTAGAAAAAGGGCAAAGTTTGTCTGAAACGTAATACTATAAAATGATTAAATGCTAGTCAAGTATTGAACAGTGGAGAGTGGCAACTTGTGATATTATAAGCTATCAATGGCTGCTGAGCTCCACTGCAGCGACTCCAGCAGAGATGGCTATTGAAGTGTCACATTAAATGGCGTAGAACGATAATATATGGACAATCGATTTGCAAAAGAACTTGTTCAGTGCCAAAAGACTGCCCAAAACTGTTCTACTGTCGCCATCAACCACAATTACTGTTCATTTGTCAGATCATTTGCGATTATTAATCATTACAAGTGATCCTAATTTAAGACAGTGGAAACTAAGCTGTCAAGTTTAACTAGACAAAATGTCATTTTAAATCACACACGCATGAAATTAGCAGTTTTAATAATAAAAATTTAATGGTAGTGTTTAGAAAAGCTCACAAACGTCAACTTATATTGTTTTTAATTGTTGCAGTGAAGTAAAGTTGTAGAAAAGCTAACAATGTTTACTGTAGAAACTGGTTTGAATTCTAATGTGAAAATTTATGCAAATTTGCTCATGACAACCAATGAAAGTAAAACGGTGGTTTTTCGTTTTAAAAGAACGACAAACACACTTAAAGTTGAGTCAAAAACGAAAGGCAAATTTAGTGCCAAAAGAGAAAGAAAAAGTACTAAATAATAGATCCGCAGTACGGTACTTGCAACACCGACAACTACATTGCCACTCAAAGAAAGTAACTTTCCGTGGTTGCAATTAAAAGCAAGCAGTTCAATTCTTTTGCAATTTAATAACTTCTTTGCAAAAAATACAAATGCAAAAATACTTGACATTTTTAAGGACAATTCAGGCGTGTTTTTGTAATTCTCTTCACTCAAAAACAATAAGAGTTTGGCGATGTTGAACCAAACTCATTTTAGCATCGCAGTAGTGGTGCCAATTGTAAGACAAAAACAGTTGAAAACAGATTGAAATAAACAGACAGTATGATTTATTTATTTGTTATTGAACTGTTTAAGAGAAATATGAAAAAGTGTCTTTAATGTGGAACTGCGTTTTGCTTTGTTATTTTCTACAAAAATAGTATTTTTTAAAATTAAAGTAGCTAAACTAAAACAGTAAAAACTTGCAGTAATAAAAGATAAAACGAAAGAAACCAAATATATAAAAGAATGAAGCTAGATTTTAGTTTATTTTAACCAGTAAAGTATAGAAAGCACTGACTAGAGATATAGCAGGATTGATAAATTGGCTTGCTCAACGTTGTCGTTTCATTAATATTTAATTCCCAAGCAAACCTATCTGGTTTCAGCACAAATGGCCAAACTTTACTTCAAAATAACTTTAAATTTGTATTTTCAGTTTTTAGTAGGCACACTTTGACAAGGCAATAACAAATTATATTTATTCAGAAAATTCCATAAAGAGTTAGAATAAAGAAAAAATTCAAAAATTTTAACACTAAACTAGTCCATATTCCTGTATTTGGTTTGACTGGTTGTCACAATTCACAACTCTTAAGTGAAAACTCGTAAGTGTCCTTTTTTATTATTTACTTTGGCAATTGTTCAATTAAATATGACACCGACATTGTAAAAAATAGTTAAATTGAAAATAAATGTTTGTTTCTAGTGAATGGAAACGGTGGCAAACAGAAGGGAGCGGGAGAATTGATTTGCCACTCTTCGATTGGAGGGAAGCGTACAGGTTGGGTGGCGAATTGAAAGGAGAAGGAGCAATGACTGTCGGCGGCACTAGACTGAATGGCTGATGCAGTGCCAAACAAAGGCAGTGCACACATCGTCTAAAAGAATGGCCGAATCAAGGGAGGGGAAGGAGATGGCTACTGTACAAAGAGAAAGTAGGCCCTACTGGTAGTCTCTGACATCACTCAGCACACATTGAAATGATCTAGGTTCTGGAGTCTCCATGTTCGCTCTTTTGTTAGTGGTGTTTTCCTTTTAGAGCAAACAAGTCACTGGAGCGCATCATTCTTGGTGCCGAGTACTGGTGCATCGGCATCATCATCACCACCAGCTACTGAATGTGTGCTTTCTTCCATCAACACCACAATGTTGTTGAGCACTGTACAAAGGTTGCTCTGAGGAGCAGTTTTTGATGCTAATTTAGACTGTAAAAAGATGGCCGCCGTCGGCTGCCTGATTCGGACTGACATTCAAATTGTGATAACTGCAGTCAACAGACGCGGCAAACGGCGACAGGCAAACAAACCATTTAGAAATTAGACACAGCATTGGCCACACTACATTTTCAGTTCAAAGCTCAGCGCCAGAGTGCTGCAAGTGAGGACTGTTCCAGGCAGTGAGACGTGTGCGTAGGGCGCCCAGAACAAGCAACCTGAAGTGGACAGGGCAAGTACGGTGCAGAAGAGGCGGCAAAGAGCACCAGCACCAGCAAAGTGCGGCCTCTTCCTCACCACCACAAACAGAAGCAGCAGCAGCAGTCAGAGGCCTCTGTACAATTGCCCATGCACACACACACACACACACCCGGCACAGACATATTTCACGACAGGAAAAAAATTATTGCCTCTGTCATCTATGAGCAGGAAAATCTTGTAAATAATTTAATTTCAGGCAATAAATGGAACCTTCTGCCGGAGAACCTTAGGAGTACCTCATGGGGAGAGGTAAGCCAAGCTAGTGGCCAAGCCGACTAGCAAGACAATACAAAAGACGTAGCAGTGCCAGCTCTAGTGGCGGCGGCAGTGGCAGCAGCAACAACAGTAGCCGTCCTCGTTTTTGTCGCACAGACAAATGAAACACATCCCGCAAAATTAGAAGAGAAAACCCAAGAGAATAGAAGCAGTGCAGAGTCTCAGTGCATTATGGTAATGAGAATATTCAACTGGGCACAGATTTGCGAGCAGCTAAATGGATGGTGGTCTTCAGCAAATTAGAGTTAGAGGCTTCTAGGCTCGATAAAAATCGATTGCAGTAGCACTAGACAGCTAGAACGGCGCACTTGCACAGCGGCTCATGCCACTCAGCAACTGTCATTTGGCACTTCCTCAATCGTCCCTTCAGCTCCACTTGTTTAGTTTAGTTTAGTTTAGTTTAGAGGGGTTTCACAGCAAAGGAAAACATGGCAGACGGAACTCCACACAAAGCAAACAGACGCAATGTGCCGCCAGTGATATGCAGCCGAGATGGCGGAGATGGAACTTACTTTGATGTCGCTTATGAGCGATCCGGAGCTGGTCGTTCGTTGGACCGGATCACCGGTAGGACTGAGGGGTATTAGGTAAGTAGAGGAGCGACGACGTCGACCGTGAGTGCAGTTGTTGGGAATCTTATAGACGCAGCGTTTGTGGTAATTCAGACCGCAGCCTTCGCATTTGAGACCCTGGTGAAAGAGACCAAAGAGCATTTCGCCGCAAAAATCACAAAATGTTGGAGATTTGTACGAGTGGATGATAAGAGAATGCGGGCGAATTTGGACCGTATCCGACGGAGGGTTCGCTGTAAAAGAAAAAAGTAAAATTGAGCGATTAGTTGAAACGACAAGCAGATTAAACGAGCAGTTAACGCTGTCAGACAGACAGTTTGACGTCGATCGAATCGAAAGCGATCGATGCCAATTGCAGTTAGCTCGGTTGATAATTTAATGTGACTTCTCATCTATATTATAAACAGGCACTATCGTGCAGGACTAACTTCTGTTGCGAGTAACGGTTTTCAGCAACAGCAAAACCGATCAGAACTGGCAAATCTCAATCACAAGCGAATCGTTCAAGCAGATAAGCGCAACAGAGGGGATGGAAGCCTACGAATCGGTGACATTGACTGCGAATGAGGAGAGTGAGAAAGTGAGCGAAAACGCCAAACCGGTAGTAGACATTGAGTGGCAAACACTGCAAAGAGTGAGCCACACACGTGCAGCAAAAGGAAGGACAGCCAAGTGGTGCCTGCACAAGCTGAAAGGTGACTTCGACTACGGAGAAGCCGTACTAGCGGTCCTTGAAGACGTTGATTGTCTTTTCCTCGTGCACATTCAACGCCAGAAGATAGATAGCTGCTGATATTAATTGCATAAGTTGCAGTCACTTAAAGTGTGTCCGTGTGCATTGGACGACTCTGCACTGGCTCACTGCACTTGTCATCTACTGTCTCCTTTGCCTCCTTCTTCTACTCCTCTCTACTGCGGCTCTGACAATTGATCGATTCTTAGCAGACAGAAGCAGGACTGCTGTCACTGGCAAACCGCTCACTGACTGAAGTGGAGGACAAGCAGAGATGCGGTTTTGATTAATTCCGTGTCCATTTCTCAAACTCATTGCAAAGGTGAACGCATATTTGGCATTTTCATTTTCTGGCTCATTCTCTATGGTCTCATCAGCTAAAGCACCAGTAGAAGCACCACCAGCTTCTACACTTGCTGTAATGCAATCTCAGAAGAGTACTGTTGGGAAGGAGGAGTAAGCAGACTGCATTAGACTGCCGAGTTCCTAATCGTTAAGCCAAGTCAAAGAGCGGGTCGCACTTAATTCCAACAAAGTGGTTGGTTGCAGGAGAATGTGTACACAGCAGTGCCACATTCACTGTCGGTTTGAGAGTGCACTCATTTCTTTCAGCTGCTAATGCTGCTGCTGATGCAAGAGTTTGCAAAGATGTTCGAGATTTAGTTTCAGACTGAGTAGTTGGCCGTTGTGAATGGCCGCAGCTGGAAATTGCAGTTAAAAATGGGCAAACGAAATTGGAAAAACACCAAAAACACGTCGGCATCTACGCAAACGCAATTTAACAAAATAAAAATTGTTTTACCTGAAACGACAATCTCAATGAGAGATCCTTCCGAGACATCGGAAACGGCTTTTATTGGCAGTAGCATGTTTTCTGAAGTGTAGTCGTGTCGAAAGAGGTACAACCTCTCTGTCAGTCGGTTCAAACCATGGTCGGGAAACTGCAATAAAAGAGAAGCAAAAAGGAAAAAGAAAAGGCATTCATATTAGTGAGAAAAAGACGAGACAGAATGTGCAGAATAGTGAGAAGAGCACTGTGGGCAATAGAGAAGGGCAACAGCAGCAGCAGCAGTGGAAAAGAAACAATAGATGCGAGGACAAAGCAGTGGAGGTATTAACGATTGAGCCTAATGGCACAAAGGGGGCAATTGTCATTAGTGGGTAGCCGACCAGGGCCAACACTGAACGGTGTCGGCTGCTCTGTGGGCCATGTTACTAGGGCGTGAGTGTACTCGTACACTGTCGTACATGTCAACTCATCACAAAGCAGAGATCAGGGCAAGGAGGACAAAAGAGAAAAAAATAAAGAAGTGAATGAAGACGAAGAAGAAGAAGACAAACAGAGCGTCGCTTTTGCATCGATTCACAGCGTATTCTCCTGAAAGCTGGTTGCTGGTGGCTGCTGCTGCTGTTATCGTTTATGCTGGCGGTGATGTTGGTAGGGCAGCAAGTGCAACCCAAACTGAAGCTCCTATCATCTGCAGCCTGAAGCAGCTTTGCCAATCGCAAAACAGGCACTTCGTGCGTAGGAAAGGGCTAAGCAACGAATAGATAGACAACAACAACGTGCCAGTTTGTGGCCAGCAACGACATCGATGCCGACGACTGCTTGGCACGCCGCAGCTTGGCAATAGCACATGCTACCAAAACTGTTTTATTGCCATCATGTTCATTACTGTTTGACGATCCGATAAACACTTCAACTGTGCGTAAATTAGTGAGCGCATAATTACAGTACAGTGACAATGAACACAGATCGATATCATCTAGCCATAGTCATCGGCCTCGTTCTCTCCCTCCTTCTCTCGTAGTGTTTCAGTAGTTGTTCGTGTTTCAGTAGAACATTCTCAACAGCAAATATTCACAGTATTTAGCAAATTGCCGTTTTGTATGAAACAAAACTCGAGTCGGGTGCCATGGCATTTTTCGTACACTGGTCTCCTTCAATTTTCCTAAAACTGAAACCCTGAAGCAATTAAAAGTTTTTTATGCAAATGAACAGCCAAGTAAATAATGGAATGAGGTGAACAGTGTTAAAAATGAATATTCCATTCAGGTTAATCATTTTTTCTAGTAATATTCACTTACCAGCAAAATCAAAGTAAAAACCTTTCAAGTTTAAAAGTGACAGTTTATTTAAGCGTATTAAAGCTAGTCATTTTGACAGTCATTTTACTTTATCTAATTTTTGTCAATCACTGATTCTATTGAAAAATAGGAGATTTGCTCAACTACATAAAATAAATTTAGTTTTTGAATAATTTTTTTAAAGTGTAACATCTTATTCAAATAGTAAATTGTTTTAAAACAACAATTTTAAAATTTAACAAATTGTGGATCACTGCAAAGTAGAGAATGCAATTTGATAATTAGCCATTTTTTTTATCATCACTCTATTATTAATCAGCGAAAAAAAGTGTTTTCTTCTTGACTGAATTATTACCCGATTATGGGGCAGCGAATAGGCAATCATCGTCACGTACTTACCGCAGCAACCAGTGTAGAAATGTGTAAAGTAGTTAGAATCAAATAACGAAGCTGATGCCTTGAGCAATTGCTCGCAATGATACCAAATGTTTCATTGATGAACCATTAAAGTAGCAACAGTGCTACAGTTAGCAAACGTAACAAAGCTTGCCGATAGGCAGAAGTTTAAAGTCAGACAAATGCATGCAGCACAGGAACAGAAAATAATAGCAAATGGTAGACAAAAAAGCTGTGCAATCGACAGTTAAATGCGACAAATCAGAGATTTCGGTGCCTAGTGAGGCATATCCTTTGGCGGGTACGCAAGTACGTGCCCCTGGTCGCAAATGCCCCCAAATTCACCTCAGTGCGCCTTCAGATACTTGTGCCGCTACTAGGCTGGCTGGACTGCAGCTCAAACCAGCTTCCAGTTGATGTGCCATTGATCGGCTGACTTTAATTGGATTAGAGTTCAGTTAATGGCAATCGATAGTGAAGCTGAGAAAGGCAGTTGACTCGATGCATTGTCACGTTGCTCGGAGTTACTGGCCAGCGACAGTTGTTTGTGCTGCGAGTTTGCCTAACCAAACCACTGCTTGGCCAGATTTGTTTACTGGTGCAAACAGTACTCTATCTACAGTGCTAATAATACTGGTGGTCAGAGTGTTTGGGCATACTAATGACGTATTATCTGGGACGCTTCAATATTTGTAAACATCTGTGTCTGGCTGGTGCAAGTGTTAGGAAGTGGACACACAGTGGGGCTCAAAACATTACCTTTCGATCGATGAAGTTGCAGGCGTATTCCTTCAGTGTGCGCAAAGTAAGGTCGCTGGTATCTACCTTCACGGAGTCCCTCACAAGGCCAGCCTGCATGTTGATGCAGATTTCACTAGGCACGTTGAGGATCGGTGGATCCATTGGCTCCTCAAAAACCTGAAATGAAAAGTAAACGGTTTAATTAGTAAAGCACAACAACCACTAGTTTAGCATATAAATAGTTTTAAATGATTCAACCATTTGTTTGAAACAAAGTTTGAAAATGTTTTTCTAAATGCATGAAATCATTAAAGTTACAAGTGCACTATCAACGTTTTGTTTAAGTGTCTTTTACTACAGTAAACATTAACATTTGAAATGCAGTTAATGAGTTGCAAAAACGTAAATATCTCAACAAATTAGCATATGAGCTAGCGAATTGGGGAAAAAATGAGCAGAAGTGGCCAGTGGCAGGTAACTGTCGGTACACCGGTGACTGAATGCAACAATGATTGACTTCTGTATGTCACTTGTGGTCAGATTGCGTGTTGCAATCTACAGCACACTTCACACTCTGACAGAAAGGGCCCCTACATGGTCATTAGTTTGAAAATGATGTACTTGTGTGTGTTCGGAAACGAAAATTACCCGAGACATGGCTGGGTATTGTTGATCGTTGGTGAGCAGTTGGAATTGCTGCGAGTAACCAAAACACAAGGTGGCATCGAGATATCTCTCTCTCTCTCTGCCAGCGCCACTGGCAAACACTAGGCGGTGCCATTGGCAATAATCAGAACACTATCGCATGCTGCCAATGCTAGCGATCATCAATTGTATAATCGACGTTTGTCTCTACCAATTAGTCGCTCAGACAGCAGTCCTCAGCGACCGAATCGCACCAGTTGGTGATAAAACCGTTTACAACCATTCGGGCTACTTTACTAAGTTTCTTGTACAATATTCAGGGTAAACTCAGTGGGAAACTATGCCACGGCAGCTCTAACGTACCAAGTTAGTCAACAAAAGATGCAATTAAGTTAGAAGTAATAAAATTTGTTTAGATGCCACCAAGCTTGTGCCAAACTTCACTAGTACGCCTCCCATTAAAGTCAACTTAAATTCATATTTATTTGTAATAACGATATATAATTTTAAAAACTTTAACTGCTAGAGGAAAACAATGGGTATAAATAATTGAAATATAAAGCAAATTGCTGGTGTTTTAAATTCAACCATAGTACACTTTCTCTCTTCTGGTGAGCAGCGATCGATTAGTATTTGATGACAAGCTATCACTTTTCTTGACTCTGCAAAGTTTGCTTAGTGGCAAGTTTGCACAACAAGCAGATGTTAAAAATGGCGTAATAGATGCCTAGCCTAGCACTGAGCTGGTAACACGAGTAGAGCACCCAGAGACTTTCCTCAATTGAAAACGTCGCCGGCAAACAAATTGTGTGTGGATCACTGGCGCACGACTGAGCCTTTCTCGCAGGACGGCCATTCTCGGGTGCTCTTGACATTGTCCCGCGATAGTGTAGGGTTAGCAGAAGTTTGCTGCGGCCCACTCGGAAGTGGCAAGCAGCAAACTGTCTTCCTTACATTAATCCCAATGAGAATATGGATGCAGCAGTAAATGGAAAATTAATATCGCTCCCAGCACAGGGGTAATGCAGTGAGGGCGACAACTCGGCATTACAGATTGCAGGGCTCTGTGGCAGTAAAGATTACCGGTTTTGTAAACGAAAAACAGTAAACCTTGTCTACTTCACAATCAGCAGTCTGTGCTGTGTGCCTGTTTGCCTGCTCATGTGCTCATCACTTTGAAGGGTAGTGCACTAAGTAAAATGACAGAGTTTGAGGTGAAGGCACCAGTAAATTGTCAGTTGAGCAGAATAATTAGTGCCCCTAATGAGTTTAGTCCGAGAAGGCTTGTTTTTAGGTCATCTTAAGGGTGATTAGTATGTTCAATGTATTAGCCTATCTCTGTAAATGTACATCGTAAAGTAAAACAAACAGCATCTGTCTGTTTACAAGCAATCAAGCAGGAAGACACAGCAGCGAATCAGGCACTCTTTACTAATGGACAATTATCTTGAAGGTATCACTTGGTATCAGTTGGCGCCTCGCCGCTAGCTATTTAGACAGTGTTAATGCAAATTGTCAATTTACAAAGGAACGCAATCTTCCTGTAGGTGCCTGCTGGCAATTTCGGCTTTCTGCATTCTGTAGGGTCAACATTGGAGTGTAGAGCACTGTCAGTGCCATCTGCCACGACTCTTCTCTTTCACTGTCAACTGTGCAATTGTCGGTTGAATGTGTGTCTGTGCCTGATGGCCATCCCAGCATTAGAAAATGGTAAATGGATGACATCTGAAAGAAGCCCAAGACCTGATTGCGTTACTTGGCAGAGGACATTAGTGCACCTCAGCAATACCCGAGACGGCAATTGCAAGCTTGATTGCCTGGCCGTGCTGCCCGCCTGACTGCAACTGGACGCCATCTAATCAAATTGTTCGATCGGTGTGTCTTTCAGTGACAGTCCTCTCCTGGCCAGCGGCCACTCTGCTCTTCCCTTCGGCACATCACTTGTCCTACCAAGGACCAGAGTAAAGATTAAAATGTCAGAAACATTGTGTCTCCTTTTTTGTTCAGTTGCTAGTTTCTGTCAGTCAGTTTCCCAGTACTGCAAAACCACTGCTTAAAATTCAGAACAAACAATACCATTAAGCCGTTGAGTTTTGTTTAGTTTCAAGTTTATAATTTCAATCCAATTATTCTCTATTATGTTGGCAAGTTGCAAAGAAAACAAACAATATAGAATAATGTGGATATATTTTAGCAGCATCTGGCAGCTACAACGTCCCAATTTGCCTGGTCCCCTGCCATTTGAGCGCGCGCGAGCGATGCTCAAACACTCGCCCAATCATAACTATCAAAGACGGTAATTGCATTAGAGATGCTTGCTTTTGACGATAAAACGTAAAAATTAACTTGGCAGATTTCTGTCTCACTCAAAATGTGTCTGTCAGCTTGGACGCCATGGCCAGACAGTTTGCCGCCTTTGGCACCAATAGCTTTGAGAGAGATATCGTCGCCGGAGAGAATGTACACGATAGCAAAGAATTGGGGAAAGTGGTCCCTGTGTACGGTGAGACATGAAGAGTATAGAGGAAAAGAGAAACAGAGGCAAAGCAGAGAGCTAGGCACTCGTTCAATCAGATGTCTGTGTGCTTTCCAATGAGCTGAAGCCATTTTGAGTAATGGCAAATTAATTACATCAAACATCGGCTACAGCCTGCCACACTGCTGCAATGTTCCCTCTCTCTCTCTGATCACTGACTGGGCCCACAAGTGATGGGCACACGAATTGTGCAATTGTCAGCAGCAAAAACAGCTTCTGAGTAGTACTGTACGATAGAAAGGGAGAAAGGCATTCACTCAAAGTGAACACTGCTGCACACTAACCAGACGGTGTGCTGAACGCAGAGTTGATGCTTGCCTTTTCTGAAAACACACCAACAACTTCTCTACTGATAGTTTTGACTTTATCAAGTGGCTTTGATCATGTTTCAAAACCCTGACTAGTTTAATTTTGGCAAACAAATAATAAAATTAAAACCTAAACCTTATTTTTATTTATCTTTAAACTAAATTGGATTTTAAAACAATTGAAACATTATTTTAAATGAGTAAACTTTTACAAAAGCACTTTTGAATCACTCACAAAAATGTTCAAATCACACGGAGGTTGCTTTCGCGTTGGCGTAGGGGAGCTCATTTTGAATTAATAATGGGAGTAAATTCTCGGCGGATAAAAAACGAGAGTGAGAGATAAAAGTTGCTGATTTGTGCAGAACACGTCTAGCGCACTACAATGGCTGCAAAATTGTATTCAGCGTCATCGGCCAGGCAGAAAGAGCGGCTGTTTCCTTTTTTCTCCGATATTTATTGTTCTCGGTCAACTGTTTGGTGTCAGACAAAGGCTCCAGTTGTCATAGTGGACTTGACTGACTGGACACTCTGTGTCACTGAAGAAGAGTTTCGCACTGAAGGAAAGAATCGATGAACTGTCGACACGCAACATCGCAGTGACAAGTGGTTTTTTTGAAAGACATTGCTGGTTTGGGTGGTGATGGTAAACTGAGGCAGCCGCCAATCAAAGACAACGTGCTCAATGAGGCTATGATGTCTGGTGCCGGTCAGCAAATAAACAATGGAGCAAAGCAAGGAGCACAAAAAGACCATAAAGTGCCGAGGGTAAATGTATATCGTAAAAGAAATATAATGTACCAGTAAAACACACATGAAAACAAACTTTGCAGCAATGCAACTAAAAGATAATGTCAGTGGACAGTGAATCGAATTGACGACTTTTTGGGTATGCACAGTCAACAACGAAACAAAATTATGACAATTCTCAGAGAGCACGAAATCGAACGTGAAGACCGGAGAGAAGAAAAAAAAGAAGGAATTGGAAAATGATGCTAGAGATGGGAAAGCTGATTAAGGAAGGGCGATAGGCAACAGTGAGACACTGGTGGTCGTGGTGGTCGTGGTGGTGGTGGTGTTTGCGGAAGGCGCGCAAGTGGACCGCGCAATGAAAGAATCACTAGTATGCAGAACGAGAAAGAGATGGGGTCGGCAACACGGCTCGCCAGACAATGAACCACTCGCTGGCTGATGCAACCAGAGATTCTCTCGCATAGTTCCCCAACGCTGATCGACTCTCAGCAGCAATGGCAGTGGCAGTGGCGACAGACATGCGTTCCAGGTAACCACTATATATTATGGAAAAGTGGCTACAGACAAGTGCGACGGCAGCTCACAAGACCAGACGGCAGGGAAGGCACAGTGGGAGAAGACACCGGAGAAGGCTTGTGCGAGAATGCTGGAGTAGGCTTATGCAACAACGTACTTGGCGCGCCAAGTGCTTCACGGCAAAGTCCCGAGCAAACAAAAGTAGCTGACCCAAATGATGACGACCACGAAGTGGCCGCTGCCATTGCTGCTGCTGAAGTTGGCTGTGCTCGACTTGAAGCAAACTCCTCTCTTAAGATGTTGCCAATGTTCACCGCTCAAGTGTACGGTAATTAGAAGTGCGCTTGTAGTGGTCGTAGGTGCAGTAGCACAGTGCCGCCAGACAACGCACACACACACAAACACTGCCACCGGTGCACTGAAACAGGCCCAACTGATAGTGAGGGAGGGAGGGAGCAATGCCTGCAAGAATGCTCTTATCGGAGAGCAGCTTTGTTGCAATCCTTAGCAATTGTTGTCCTGGTCGATGTTTGGTGGCGGCCAATTCTCAGCTGTAAAATTAAGCTGGCTGCTGGCTCAACCGAGACCTATCTCACACACACTCTTTTTCTCACTCTGACAATGTCCATTGTCTTTTTTATTGCTTGGCAAACTGTTATCAGCGCAATACTGTTGTGCTGCTAGATACTCCATTTTGTTAATTAATTTCCATCTTTTTCTGGACTGAACATTATTCCCTCGGCTGCAGAAAAAATGCAGAGGGTATGAAAAAAACATAAAAATATTGCATTTTTTATCCAAATCGATATGCTCAAGATTGAACAGAAATAAATAATAGTTTTTTTCTAGTACGACTTATTTGATCCAGTATAGGTTTTTGATGTAAAACAAACTCAAAGTCACTGTAAAATGTTTGTCGGAGCAAAGTGAAAATAAGGTTTTGAAAAAGAAAAATCAAACAGGCCACTTTAACATCAAGTAAGCACACACAAACAGTTTCAGTGGTACTTTGATGTCAAACCATGTCAACGATGGTCGGGTTTTTATTGATTATTTTTCCAGTATGAAGCTTACAAATAAATTAAAATATATATAAGTGCCCAAGACAGAGGCAGGTATTGAGAAAATTGTTGATAAGCTCAATTATATTCTAATATTATTAAGAACAATGACAGGTCGTGAGGCGTCGGTTAGAGCTGTGCGTTTCCAGCGTACAGGCTTACCTCTTCCTGACAGTCAGTGGCAGTACAGTGGCAGCAAACTAAAACCGAGAACTGTCTCTGTTCACTATCAATATTGGCGCCGTCATAAATCATAGAGAGAGGGATACTTCAGACCAGGGTACAGGAAAAAAGAGTGAGTTTTGTGCCATGAACCAGTACACTGGCTCAAGCAAATAACCGATCAGTGCGCAAGGATACAGCAGCGTTGAGTATGCAAACAGTGCTGTTTATTAGCAGAGTCATGTAACTAGCAAACAGTTTCGTTAATTAAGCAACTTTGAGAAGTGATGGAGTACTTGATTTGCTTGGCAAGAGCAGTAGCGGTAGCTAGTGAAAGTTGAGTTTACATGCTATGCCGACCATCACCACCAGCAGCATCATATTAATTATTGATACGCTGTCATCGAGGATTCATAACAGAAGCAAATCGATTGTCAATCGACCAGCAGAATTACTGAGAAAAAAAGATTGCGCCGTTTCAGGAAGATTGAACTTTTTCAACAATCAATGGACACATTGTTTGTGTTAGCATGTTTCAGTGCATCTAATCTTTATTAATAGAAGCTCGATTGGTGCAATCCTGATTTCATTGAAAGACTGAAAATGAACAGCCAAATCAGTCTGAACAGTTGAAGAGAATCACACACACATACAGACACAGATGCTCAGTACTTTTGTTGTAGTTAATTCCATAATTAATAGCACACTACAGTGTTGCACGTCGCAGAGTACTTTTCCCATGATGGCACACTGAAAAACAGCGCCACCAGATTGATCGCATTTATTGCTTTCAATCCGAGTGTATGATGCGTTAAAACATTGCCCACTGGTGCCATTCCCAACTTCATTTCTCTTTTTTTTGCTTAACAGCAGCACAACCATTCATTTGTCTGCCAGAAGATGCTCTACATTATAATGGAAGCACATACACACATATACGTAAATACCGACAAGCGGACGGTAAAGTTGACAAATTACACGGCAGTCTCCTTGAGTCTCCAATGGTCGCCAAGAGCAAAATCGTGATGACATGTAGGTAATCAGATTTGTCAAAAGTAATATCTTGGTCCGCAGTGAATAAAACATGGTACTCTGACTAGCAAATATACTAGGGGAATAAATGTCCTACGGTAACTCACTGTCAGTTAGAACGAGCGCAATCTGCATAGCGTGATAAATTCTAACTGGACTTTGGTTTAGTTACTCTCGTAAATAAACGGTTTATTCTGCTTCAAGTCATCTACCTAATGAACTGTATTCAACTATTTTTTTAAATAAACTGAGTTCCAATAGATACTTGTTAACGGGAGCATTGGTAATTAATAAAAGCGAGAACAGCAACAAAAAAGAAATGAAAAAATGAAGCGCTTCGAGGCAAACAATAAAAAAACTTTTTGTCAGTGTATCACTAGTTATGAACAAACAATAGTTCCCAAATGTTCCCAAATTCGAATATTTTTCAACTATTTATAAAAACTTGTAAAGAAAAATAACATGTTGGTAAACTTTTCTAAAATGGCCACTAAACAAACTAAACAAGTGGCATCTGTTCGGTTGCGTAAACCCAAAGCCATTTTGCTATCATTTCACGGCACAATATCACCAGTTGACTGGGAAGAGCAAGTTATCCTTCCGTACGTTCGCGGTCACCTGCTCTGCTACCTTACCGAAAACAAAGAGAGCCCTGATGTGAGCGAGTTGATAGCATCTCTTCAACAACTTTCCACTGGCGATCAACGCAAGTATGCTCTGAGCAGTGCGCCCGCCATTGCCCTTCTCGACGCCAAAAGTGGCAACTGGGAGACAGTGCTCCGGACAACATATGATTACGTCATGTGGCAGCTGTCAAGCTCTGAAAAGTGCCATTCACCGACAATGAAGTTAACTCGCCTTTGCTGGGAAAGTGGTTATCGTAAGAAGGCACTACAGACGATGTGAGTGGAGAGTGCTCTTACCCTTCTGCTATCTATATTAGCCCACTAAATGGGTTCTTCTCTGCAGCATTTTCCTAGACGTTTTACCCTCTATTCAGCAGTGGAAAAGCATGGGAATAAAGGTGTGTCTTTATTGTTCAATGGAGAGTGAACTAAGCAGACTGGTGCTGTCTTCAACCACTGTCGGTGATTTAGCCTCGGTATGTAAACTTTCCTGTTTGCAGATTGATCAATTTAATTTACACTTGTTACTTTTTTCCAACCTAGTTGATAGACTACATTTTCGATTACCAAAATGCCGGTTCACGTCGTGAAGAAGCCACTTACGATAAGATTGCATGCACGCTCAATTTAGATAAATCCAACTTACTCTTTATGTGCAACTACGGACAAGGTTTATAGTAGTAGTTCTCCCTATGTTTGTAGTCATATCTAATTCATTTTTATAACTTTTGTCTAGACGTAAAGAAAGCCAGTGAAGTTGGTCTTCAAGTGGTACTTTTTTGCCGGCCAGGAAATCAAAAGGTTCGAGCTTACTATAAACTACGTTTCCCAAACGCTACAACAATGGAAGAAATAGAGTTTGTTTGATTTAACTGTCATTAAAAACCATTAATATTCTGTGGCAGTCATTGACAAAGCGCATGCCATCTATCAATCTAGAATTGCATTTGCGTAATTTACAGAAAACGCAGAATATTCAATAGACACAAACTAACAAAAACATATAAAATTAACGTTTTTATCATTAATTAAATTAAGAATCCTTGTTTTCTTTATATTTAACAGTTACATTTAAATACTAATTTCAAAAACTTTAAATTTTTGCTTTTTTTAATTCAGCTCTAAACTAGATTTTGCCTTTACATTATAATGCAATTATCTTTTCCATGTCCAAATTAGTGCTTGCTGTTTGTTGAAATTATTTTTTTAGTTGTGAAAAGCATTTGCTCATTTACTGCTCAAACAGCACTAAAGTAAAATAAAGAAAAACATAAAACCACATTCCACTCAGTAATTCAAATGTAATCGCAGTAAAATGATAACAAACATCAGTTTGATGGGCATCAACACATATTATCCGGAAATATTCTTAAACTGTGCTGTATTTTGCACCAGGTACTACTAGACACAAAGTAAACTTTTTCAGTTATTTACTTTCTACTTTTAAGTAGCTTCCGGTAATATTCCAACATTGATTCGGTAGGCTTTAGTCGCCGAATGTGTGTAGTTTGAGCTTGTTGACGTGTGTGTGCCTGTGCTGTGAAAAGAAGGCGTGAGAGCACTGACAGTGGTCGTCGAGTGATGGCGAGAAGACGTGAGTCGGTTAAAAGTGCTTCTGGCGATGCGGGCATTGAAAGCAGAGCGAGCGTCACCAGTGTGCACTGTTTATTAGGACACTGCAAGTGGCAACTTAGTCCACGCGCCGTGAGCTTCCAAGTTGTTTGGACTGTCTTGCCAGCAGGAGAAGTAATCACTCTGGTGTGCAAACAAATGCACCAGCACAAAGAGTAAACTACTGTTCTTTTTTCAAATCTCTATGCTATAAATTAAAATTCCCCATCTGAATTTAATGAAAATAAACCATGTAATATAAACTAATTGTTTGCAGGCAGTTTTGCCAACAGCTAACAGAAAAAGCTCAGACAAACTGATAATAGACTGAAAGTTTTCCATTTCAGCCTACATTTTAAAGATGCAAAACAGAATTCTTGCTGACGTCAAACACAGCCGATTTGAATGTTTGAATACAGAACTCTAGCAGCACCTATGCAAGAAAAAAAGGTTTGTCAAAGAAATCAGAGAAGGAAACACTGCCATGAGGTTATTAAAAAGTCGACCTTCAGTCTACAGTCACAGAGAGCATTGCGTGGGCAGCTTGAGTTAAACAAACTTTGAATTAATAATTCAAAAACCAAATTAATTTATTATACATTTCTTTTGAGATTCAAAAGAAATTCAGTGCATACTCACAAACACCGTTGTTTTGCTGATTTGCCCTGCGCCCTACACACAACAAAGAGCACACAAGAATCTTTAAAGCATGAATCTTCTTGTGTTTGTTCAATTTACTGGCAGGATTTAATCGAATTATCGAAAACAAAAACAAATTCAATTATGTCGGTTGTCTCACAACGACAAACAAAGACCGGGAATCAGATTCAGGCTTTGCCCAGTTGAGCCTGTACATTGAGCCTTTCGAGAAAGGAAAGGTCGAACGGTAAGCACCGGCAAACCCAGTACGCAGAGCAAACTGTTCGGCAAATTGCGTTGTGGAAAAGGATTTAATTTGAGTCACTCTCAGTACGACCAACTCAGTGAAAGTGTCAGGGACTGCCGTTTGTGGCAAACCAATTCGTTGACAGCTGCAAAAGTGATGGCACCCGTAATACAAGTGCACGCTAGTTCACTTCATTCACTCTTTTCTTTTCAATAAATTCATTTTTTCATAATTCACATGAAAGCCAAAGGGTGAATATAATGAATTTAAAATGCCGTAATTGATAAAACCTTGGGTGCTTTCAAAAAATTGTCTGTTGCAGAGATTACTGGTGCGATAAAAAAAAGACAGTGTGAATGACGGCTTATGCTGTGCCATTCAACGAGGCATAAATCATTGAACTAGCCGAGAAGATACAGTCACGCACAACTTGATTGCAATTATTAGCACTTTTTGAAAATATTTTTGTTTTGTTTTTTTGGTTGAAATCGATTGCGGAAGCAAGTGGTTTGTAAGTGTACATCAAAACAAACGTAAAATAAAAATAAAAACACAAACCTTGTTCCAATTGGTAATTAAAGATTTGAAACTGTGATAGACGTTTTGACAAAACAAACAGCTGTTTGTTGAATGCTCCTCATGGTAGTCGTATATCACAGGGCCAGATGATACCCTAGCATGATCAATGCACCTTGAGCTGGAAAAAGACTGCATGACGTGTCATGCATAAAAACATTCACTATTGTATGCACTTGAAAACACAATAAAAAAACTGAAAAATAATAAACTGTGACTAAAAAAGCAACAGAAGTATTTAGTTGAGGAGTCAATCGTTTATCAATTGCTGTTGAACAGTTGAACTGCAGATCGCCGGTAGTGTCACTGGCGGTGTGGCGGCAACAGTGCTGGCCAACTGCAGTGTCTCCAGTGCTCGACGACAGCGTCAGCGGCAGTGCTCGTACAGCAGACAGCGCTCAATGCTGACTCTCTTTTTCTCCTCTTCCTTGTGGCGGTTATCCTTCCTCGCTGGCAATGGACAGTTTCAAACAAACTTCACCTTTGATGGGAAGTAACATTGAAGTGCAGCGTGTGACAGGCAAATAGTACAACTCAGTACAGTGGCGGTGCAGTCACGGCAGCGGCTACACTGCTGCACGCAGTCCACCGAACAATGACCTTGTCGGCAATTCTGACCATGAACCTCTGAGCGGAACTGATGAACGCCTCTCGATGAGAAAGTTGTGCTGCAGCATCGTCAGTCGATGCCCCTGGCCCATGTTCTTCTGGTTCCTCATTTTTCAACAAGTGCCCACTCACTGCCTGAATGTGTGCTATTAGTAGTCGCATAATCGTTATATCATTCAGCAGGTAATTGGCACAACAACAGTCATCGCCTTGTCGTGGTCACTCCGTTGTTTCCTTTGCACTTGAACATGCAGAAGTATCCTTGCCGCTTAAAATAGCGTCTAGAAAGAAACACCACAATTGAAAGGGAGAGAAAGAGAGAGGAGCACCACGTGCAGCAAGCAGACAAGTGGCACGAAAGAGTGAGAATGGCTATGCTTGCGGTGCTTAAGAGTCAGTGTGCAGACTAATTACCGCAATTACGACGGCACTTGCTGTTATATCGATATCGCATAACGATGTTGTTATGCGCTCAACTGCACTGTTATTGCTGGCCAATAACAGCAATTGAATCGATCTCACGTCTTTCATTGCTTTTGTTTCTGCTCTAGGCGCCAAAAAGTGGTGCACTGCTGTTGCTTGGCGGCCTCGTGGGCATTCATTCAATTGGCTGTGGCGGTGTTCATGATCGACTAGCGAGTAATAACTTTTCATTAACAGCTCGTCCTTAGTTTTGAAAAAAGTGAGAGAGTGCACTGATTGCATGCCTCTTCTTCTTCTTCTTCTTCTTCTTAGAGATGCTCTTTGCAGATGTAGCCAAAAGAAGCAACCTCGGGGTGGAAACTGTACGACGCGCTTCCAAGAAAAAAATAGAAGAGAAATAGAAGAGAAAACGGTCACTGCTTGACAGGGCGATCTTGCAGCATGAAGATGACTGCACGACAAACTTTGGTAAAAATGAACATCTCCCTTGAAAATGTCTCTCTTCCTCAATCATCTTTGTTTCTGCGTTTCGTGATGTGTGAGTAAGTGAGTGTTCAGGTGATCGGTCACTGGAGAGCATACTGCTCCATTCCCAGTCTATCGTGCAGCACTCCTCCAGCTTTGCTTAGAGCCCTGCCAACACTACCCTTAGCTCTTAGTGCCGTAGTGCCGGTAGAGCACAGTTGCACTTAGGTTTCCCATTGTCCTTAAGAGCTATGATTGTTCTCAATTTATAATCGATCAACAGACTTGCCCAGGTTCCAAAAACTGCCAGAGATAGATCATTGTCAAAGTGTTTGTGTAAACGGAACAAATTAGCAACACCTTAAGATAAAATAAAAAACTTATTTTATAAATATTTTTAACCAAAATAAATAATAAACACAAAAATACATTGTTTTTTTGTGTTTAAAAGTTTAGAAAAAAATAGATTATCAGTAAAAATAAACAGTCACTTGTAGTCATTTAAAGTAATATCAAGTAGTTGAAAGCAGATAAATCTAATTATGTCTACATTTACTTTGAGGTAAACGACCAATTTAGCAAAAACGCAAATCCTAAAGTCGTTTTAAGCATTTCTATTCTAACCTTTGGCTCAACTTGTGCGCCCAAAATCTGTGCCAATTGCCCAATTACTTGTCTTTTTTGCCATTTGCAGCGCGTTGGAAGCAATTCCAAGGCGGTTTTCTGTTTGCTCCCCTTTATAAAAGCTTTGAACATGCAAATTATGTTCAATCACGACACATTTATTGTAACAGTTTAGATAATTTCGTTTTCAAACTGAAGAGCAAAACAATTCGCCAAACTCCAACTGTACGATAGAGCGAGTTCATTATTAATTCTATACGCATTTCTTCACTTTAGCTCACACACTCTTAGGAAAACGGTCCACTGCCCTTTTGCCTTGTGTTTGAGAAGAAGAAAACTGCTGCAGAACAGGGAGAATTAATTCTTTGTCTGGGCTGGTCATGAAAATGTTGAGAAACGTTGCATGTAAGACAGATAGTAGTGCCCATGTTCAATATGAAAACGATAAGTAGTGCCTCTTAATTATCGCATCAGAATGGCTAAAAAAGTGATTTTTTTGATTTGCATTACAATCGGTAGACAATAAAAGTGCTGTCACTGGGACGCCCTCCATGACAGTGTTCATTCTCTCTGCGGCACTTTGCACTTGCACTGGATCGGAATAGGAAATGTGCATGTGTGTGCGTGTGTGTGGCTACACTAATTACATAAAAATGGAGTAGCGCAGTCGCCAGTTTGCCTGATGCCATTCTATAGTTTGCACTGGGAACATTCAAAGTACAAATGCAAACACAAACCATAGTGAAGCAGTGGTGCGCATTTTTGAATGTGGGCCACAATGCCAACACTCGCTAGGAAAAAACAAAGGGTGACTCAAGCTGAAATTTGGTGTCTCAATGACATCACGTGAAAGCCACTGATGAGCTGACACTACTCATTTTGACAAAAGTTGTCTACTACACAATTTTGTTTATTGCATTAGTGAATTTACTGCAGCACACTGTCAGAATAGGAAGAACTTACTGGCGTACTACAGTATGCTGTACATAAACTTTAAGTACTAAAGTAAAATGCAATTCATGTCTTATACTTGTGCGGTGAATTATACAATTTGCAAATATACCGTCTAGATGAGTTAACACATTTTAGCAAACAAAGCTAAATTTATGTCTTGTAACTTTTTTGAGATTTTTTGTGTCACACACAGTGTTTTTATTGAATTTTGTTGGCAAGTAAAACAAAAAACCGCTGTAAAAATTAAATTTTTTATTTAAAATATAACCAATTGAATCTCTTTAGACTGCAGTTTCAAGTTGCATAAATTATTTTCAATGAAACTTGCTAACATGATTTGTTGTTATAAAACAAATTCAAAACAGCACTGGTGGGCGTTTGTAATACTGAAAAGTTAGTTAGGCTAACTTTTAAACCAAATAAAGAAGTATTCTAGATAATCGGCTTGGAAAAATGCTTTATTTGGAACAGTTTTTGGTTACTTACAGTGCAAGGCATGCACTACACGAGTAAACCGAACTAGGAAACTGAACGAAAAAAGGTATAAATTACTTTTCTTTCTTTCAAGACTCTGTCGAACAACGGCATTAAGGAAAAATAGACAGACAGTGTTTCATCGAAGAAGATAGTAAAGTCAGGCAGGCAGGCAGTGTTACTCGCAATGTTCCAATCTATTTTGAGTGAGAAGCCAATTAAAAGAGGCAAAAAACTACAACAAAAGAAGGCCGTGAAATTGAGTGTGGTAGACTGCAGCTGATGAAACTGGCAGTATGTTAGCCCATAAATAATTGATCGGCAATGTTCGCAAAAAACGATGAATCAAGAGAATCAAACGAAGCTGCTAAGGACGCACCAGAATGACAAGTGGCAGAGAAGATGAGGACGTCTCCAGTGGCAAAACACCAAAGTGACAAACACTGAGCCGAATGAGCGACAGTAGAGTGAGTGAAAGTGGCTACTAATTTGCATTAATTACTTCAAGTTGACAAAGCTACTAGGATGAAGGTGCCGTAGGTGTTTGGAACTGCTAGCAAAATCAACGAACAATTGCATAGAATGCAAAAGATGTTTCTATTGCGTCAAATGAGATTAAGAGAGAAAGAAAGCTGTTTGTATCTGGTAATGATTGCGTCATGCACCCAAAATTTTGTTGTTCTCTGTTGCCAATTCCCCACTGCAGTATGGTTCTACTTGATCATATTATTTAAATACGTTTTATTCAAAAAATTTTAAAATGCAAAGTACCTGGCAACCTTTCATTGGCTAAAACGCGAAAGGAAATTAAAGCTAGGGTACAGTGTCCAGCCTAGTTGTCGACAGTAAAAATATGCATAAAAATTTGCATTTGCATTGCCGTCTAATTAATGCAACTCACTTGATTACCGGCAATTAATGTGCAGGTGGACCCGATGCGCAGTCTGTGTACTAGGTACTGGGTTCACCAGTGCGCCATTGTCGGGACGTAATTGTACCAGCTACCGTTACTACTGCTATTACTTTTATCTAGCGAAAATCACCTCGACGAGAGGTTTGTGTATGTGTGCAGTTTGTTAACCCTTTACTTTTTAGTTGCACTACCAGTTTTGTATAAAACAGTGGTTAACTTTAGTGGCAAAAAGGGAATTCATTGTGCATTTAATTGTTTTTCTAGATAAAAAATAGTTAGAAATAAAGATAACTGTGCCTTTTAAGTAAAGAATACATAAAAATCCAGTTTTGACATAAAGTTCATTAGAGAGTTTAAAGCAAAACATTTCTAGACTGACATATAAAACATTTCAATTTTCGACTCATTTATTGAATAAATAAAATGTGAGTATTATATCTAATTGAACCTAAGTAAAACAAAACGAGCTTAATTCCTTGGAGAGTAAATGACGACTGAAAATGGAGCTTGAAGCTGAATATCATTCGTTAAGTAGAAACCAAGAAGAAAGCTGTGGCATTTACGTTGGCGTCATTGTGCAAGGCATTAAATTAGTTTACAGAAAAGAAGGATAAACCATTGGCTTAGTAGTGTTTGTTTGTCTGTGTGCATTTGCACTTTCAGTATAAAATTTGTACTACAAATTAAAATCTTATTTCAGGCCATCCTAAGCCTAGTGTAAATGAGTCGAGTAATGACCTAGCAAAAAGGACATGTTTACCCATGCAGTGATTACAGTGAAAGCATGTCGATTTACTAGAAAAAAGCAGTGAACACATTCTGATGTGGCAATGAAATGTCATAGTGGGCAAACACACAGTTAAACGCATTTATAAGAGCAAACATTCGCTGATGAAGTACAGACAAAATGGAGGCCACACATAAAGGAGAACACTATCTAGGACCGTGAGCATGTCTGAAAAGAGCTAATTGACTGGCCGTAGAAAAATTGAAATGACGTTTGGTCAACTGGTTGACTGCTCGAATGTGAGTAATTGGCAATTTGCCAGTTCAATGGCAGTGTTCAGTGCCCAGCAAGCACACTGCCGAACAGCTCCAATGTTCGTCCTCCAAAACAACTGGACCCTAGCCACACTTGAAAGGCTGCACCAATTATAATTATCGCCATCAAGAGTAGGTCACCTACGCAAATGTCGATGTTTGCAGATCACTGAACAGTGACGCAAGTGGGCAAACAAGCGGACACCAGCTCGCCACTACACCAAACTGATGTGCCTGCTATCGATGTCTCAATCTACAGTTCGAGCAATAATTCAAACTGACTAACTGACAGCATCTCATTTTAGGTTGCATCGTAAGAAATTGAACGACCAAATGAAAGGAAGAAAGAAAGAAAGGAACCGTGTGAGCGGAGGCTCTCGATTAATATTAATGCCCATTACCTGGAAAGAAGGGTAGGCACAGTGTTCAGTGTTCAGGAAGCAGTTCAGTCCGGGCAGTGCTAGCCAGTGCCGCACAATTGTCCGACTAATTGCCTCTATTTAAGTCCCATTTAAATTCATTCAACAATTGCACCGTCTTCGTTGCCCAGACTCCAGTACAGTCAGTCCACTCACTGCTCCTTCTCATGGCAAAGAAAGAAAGAGAGAAGCGCTAAGTAGAAACAGTCACCGGTCGACCACTTCCACACTTCCCCCGATAATGGGCAGCAGACATTAATAATGACGCCTAGCGTTCGCCTTTTTGATGAATATTAACAAGACTAGTGGCTGGTAGGCAGAGAAAGCCATCAAAAGAGGTGAGCAACTAAAGGATTGCCAATTCTGTTTGGCAGATTTCTCAGAGGACACTGAAGAAGGCTGAGGGGGCAAACCTGTCCGGAGAGTGGTGCTTCAAATCGAAACCTGCAAACTCGTACAACTGGCCAACACAGTGTGATTGACACTGCCCACAAGGCCATTGCTAAATCGTTCTGACAGTAAGCGCAGTGTACAAATACAAGTGAACATAAGAATGTATCTTCTACCTGAAGATAGTCTAGGCAGTATAGTCTAGGAAAGATGTCCGTTTGCGTCAATGTTGACTTTGTGTGTGAGAGAGAGGAAGAGAGCCTAGGAAAGAAGCGCTGAGGTAAGCTAGCGTGTCATCAAGTGGAACAATTAGTCTGCCTGTGTATGTTCGCCTGGTTTCCGCAGTCCCGCGCCATTGGTAAGTTTGGTGAGGAAACGCTGGCGGGCGCCTATGTGTTTTCCCTAATTAGGTTCAGTGCATCGAAGCGCGACACCTCATCGACAACTGCTCAAGCGAACATTATGCCTCACTATTTGAGTGCCGTACTGACGCAAGAGTACAGTCACTCTTTACTACTGCTGTTGCTGCTACCTCGATGAACCTGTCATCTTCTTTACCGGAGCTGTGTGACAGGTCCATAGGCAAGGTTAATCGACAGTTCATGGCGAGTTCAAGGTGACACCATATGGAGCATGACAACAGCACCTTAAGCAGTACCCTTTGTGCCTAACTGCTTCAACCAAATAAAAAAGCACGACGCACTTACCTGGAAGGTTCTTTTCAGGCTCCAAGTAGATTAGTTTAGATTTGCAGTTCGGAGCGACGAGGACTTCTGTGTGATGCAGTTTGGCAAAATGTGTGACTTGTGTAGTAGCCAATCAGTTGAATGAAATTGACGGTAGAAAAGAGGAAGAGAACAGTTAGAGGTGAGTATAGACAACTAAATGACGATGCACTTGGTCAGATGAAAGTGCAGTAGTGAGCCAAAGTGCTGGTCGTTGAATCACCTGATGACATTCACGTTTTGAAGTTCTCAATGTCTGCTTCCAAATAAGAAGTGCAAGAAGATCAGTTTGCAGAGGAGTTCACAGCTGTACTGCTCATTTGCACTGTTGATCTGGCAGAGATGAGATGTTTCCGCCAGTCTGCTGCGTCAGTACACCGAGTTCAGCGCAGTGCATTTTGCAGAAGTGGCCACAGAAATGGACGATGGTATGTCTGCTGCTGGTGCTGATGCTGCTTCGGTGCTGTGGTGCAAGAAAGTGAGCGAGGTAAGTGAGCTCTACTGACAGTCTGCCTGTGTGTGTGTGTGCTGCTGTCGGTACGACTGGCTTGATCTGGCCGGAGGACAAGTGCCTCCTTTCTTCTGCTCACCTGCTCAGAGGGGTCGAGGGCTTGTCTTCTTGTTCGACCTGTCCGCGGCGGCTGCGGCGGTTGCTGTTGTTGCCAGCACTGCTGCGAAGGCGATAATAAGCAGCGACGGCCAGGCAGGCTGCCACTAGCAACAATGGGCTGCAATGCACTGCCCGCTGATCGAATCTAGTTTGGCTGCCTCTGCCCTTCGCATGGACACTGACGGCACTGGCGGCGGCACTTGCCAATTACAGGTGAGTTCACTGCTGCTGCTGCTGCTGCTGCTAATTTCTAAAGACTTTGGGACCAGCGCACGGTGGCAGCAGCAGCTAGCGATCATTGGGGGAAAAAGTGGTGGCAAGTGAAGTTCAACCCAAGTGAACATTGGTTGAAAGATTGGTTGCAACGGCACTGATTAGAGTCACTGTTAAGTCTTCTCGTTTCCTGGCGATCGTCACTGTTAGCGTTCTGGGTGGTTGATGAAGTGTTTTCAGTAAGATGGTCACCTGGATACACTTGTGGCTCAATCTTTTCTACTGGCAAATATCCCAAACAATTACAAGTGATTTGCAGCACTGAGGTACAGGCAGAGCTCATTGCATTCACAAACAATCAATCTCGAATAGACTGCGATTTATTGGCAACGAAAATCAGATGAATGAAAAAGCTCGGAGAAAGGCACAAAGAGAGAATATAAATGAATGAAGTGAAATGTAGAGGACTGCCACAGGATGACAGCAATGACAACTGTGCTGCACACTGAAAGCCAAAGTCTGACTGGGAATTTGGAGAAACAAAGATGGTCGGTGTCGATTGGCCGGTGATCAGTGCAACAACACCGACGACGACAACGGCGACGGCCTGGTCGATAGCTGCGGATGGCAAACGATTGGCCAGTCAATGAGAGAATGAGAGAGAGAGCCTAACTTAAGTGACAGAAGTCGGCTGGTGGAAAATACGTCAACAGTGCTCCTTGCGACCACCACAAACACCGATGGGCAGTGATAGTGCAAGTAATGGTTGGAATCAGATGGCAGATTTCCTCTGCATGCCCAGTTTTTCTTACAGTTCTTCTCGGTGGCCGCCACTGAACGTACACAAAACAGTACACAAACAACACGCGGAACACTGCTGAGAATGAAGCGGCTGCGGCGTTAGACGGTGCTGTCGGTGGTGGTGGTGGTGTTGTCGGTACGCCAGTGCTGGACTGGCGCCGTGTGTGCAAAGTGGTGGACTGGACTGGCGTCGGAGGAGGACAGCCAAACGGCGACTGTTTGCACGTTCGCCTCTACACACTCCAGAGCACCAGCAGAAGAGAGTCCTGAACGGCTGCATTCGTCTGCCGCTCTCCTTGGACAACATCCTCTGGCTCTATCATTCTCTATATCTGCCTCCGTCGGTGTGCCCATTTCCTCCTCACGTTCCAGCAGACGGGAGAGAGTCAATGCTCATCCTGGTACTACCACTTCCATTGCATCGGCAATGGGCAACTGCCTTGCACATGTCTGTGCCCACTTGCCACTCTCTCTTTCTCTTTCTCTCGCCAGCCACTGGATCGCCACTGCAAAAGGTAGCTGCAGAAACGACCCATCCGAATGGCCAGAAAAGGTTACAAAAGGCATAAATAAAAATTACCGCAATTAATAAAGTCTAATTGAACTTTGACACAAGCGGAAGAGATGTTTAGCAGAGTAATAAATAAAGCATTCACATTGGTCGGTCGCGCCAGATTTTTTTTCAAACAAATATGGCACGTTCTCTATGAGCGATTGTCAGCTTTGTTTTGAATTTTTTCAAATGTTTTTATTTTTTCTGATATATATTTTGGATAATTCAAGCGAATAATCTACAAGACTTTCGTTTTTTATCTAAGATTTGTTAGTAAATAAATGAGTTTTTAGCAGTATGTGATATTTGAAACAAATATGAATTCTTGTTGGAGGTTTCAGCACTTCAAGTTACTTGAAAGAAATTTCAAGTTCTTCAGAAATAGAATTGCTATGATGAATTTGTAAGTAATATGTGAATCAAATGCTTTATTAGAATGTTGCTAAATCACTAACAATGAAAGAACAAATGAAATGTTAGGAATATTTCTTTATTTTTGTCCTTTGATGCCTGGAGCAACTGGTGCACTTAGTTTGAAGATCGAGATGTCTTTTGCTGATAATTTATTCGGTTATGATTTTTTTCTTTGTGTAGTATTTTCATACAACTAGGCTCATTTAAAAGAATGTGTTTGTTCGGTTAGTAAAATCTAGATTTTTTAAGTTTTGACTAACAGTTATTTTTCAAAAATTAAATTGTGTTATATTTGAAGAATAAAGTTAGGTAATAATCATTACTGACAATCGAAAATGTTTGTTCAAAACAAACCCATATTTTTATCATAAAGCTGTTCTTTTGAGGTGTCAGGCCATCAAATCGCAACTTTTTGTTTGAATCTGATGTAAGCTCACTTTTTGATTATTAACTCTAGCAACTTGAGCCAAATGTCTGCTTTGCTTCAAAATTATCAAGAGATTTCCCATTTCTTTTGCTGCTGATGAAATCATCCGTTATCAGGAACAAACATTAGCTGAAGAAGATAACAAAAATGTGGCGGTTAACAATGATAGACTGATTTGCAATATGGTCATCTGTCGGTTACTTTGAATGTCTCTAGAATTCAAAAAATTTAAAAACGTTTTACTGTTTTCTTGACCAACTCTAGAAGACCGGTTTGAGCATCTGCTACTGATATGCGTTTTGCTTTTCGCCTTGAAAACGATATCGGCGATTTCCCTTTACACGTTATCTATATCTTGGAAAGACTGTCAACATCGTACGGTAGCTCTCTAAAACCAGTTACTTTCTTCAGTGATCATCTGACGACTGTGGCACTCTCCTCCTCCTCTCGGTGCCATCCCTCTGATGATTCGATTTACTCTCGATTGACCTACCCACAAACTTGATCCGCTAACCAGCATCTTCTTTCTTATTTAGTCTGGAAACTTCACTCTTCGCTGCTTCTTCATCAGTTCAGCGTCTTCCAAGTCAGTTCACATTTTCACGGAGTTTTCATACAAACTTGAAAATGCCTCAAGCTATACTGATCAGCGGCAAGGAAGTGTCCGATGAAATTCGCAACCGAGTGAAGGAAACGGTGGCTCATTTATCGATTGTCCCAAAGTTGGCGATCGTTCAGGTCGGAGCTAGGGAAGACTCAAATGTGTACATTCGCATGAAGAAAAACTTCGCCGAATCTGTCGGCGCAAGTTCAGTGCATATTCAGCTGCCAAATACGATCACTCAAGCCGAGGTATGCAGTGTTTACACTTTTTCTTATCACTTTTAATCTAAATTCGGTTTCTGTTCAACAGCTAGAGAAACATGTGCAAAAGCTAAATGGCGATGACAACGTCCATGGCATTATCGTGCAACTTCCATTTGACTCCATCGAGAAGATAGACCAGCACCACATTGTCAATATGATTTCTCCGCTAAAGGACGTCGACGGCCTGACGGTGATCAACTCTGGCAATCTGCTGCATGGTAAACTGGGCGGCAGTCACTCCTACCAGCCCTGCACGCCTGCAGGATGCATTGAACTGATCAAGAAGACGGGCACTCCGATTGCTGGCGCCAGGGCGGTGGTGCTCGGTCGCTCTCAGATTGTCGGCTCACCAATGGCGCAGCTGTTGATTTGGAACCACGCCACCGTGACTGTGTGCCACTCAAGGACGAAGAACTTGCCGGAGGTATGTCGCGAGGCTGACATTCTCGTGGTGGCCATCGGACAGCCATTATTTGTCAAGAAGGACTGGGTCAAGCCAGGCGCAGTGGTCATTGATTGCGGAATTAGCGCCATTCCTGATGCAACCAAAAAGTCTGGCCAACGGCTTGTGGGTGATGTGGACTTTGATGCCGTCAAAGAGGTGGCCGGTTTCATAACACCAGGTAAGATTACTTTAATTTGACAACTAGAGCACAGTATTGCTTACACTGTTTATATTTCATCAACATAGTTCCTGGTGGAGTTGGCCCGATGACTGTGGCAATGTTGATTAGCAACACAGTGGACTCTGCAAAACGAGTCTCTGAAGCTAGAAAACAGTAAATCTCCAAGTTGTTATTTCTATATTTGTATAAATGTGTACAATAAAGGTTGAATTTATTGATACATTTTTGTTGAGTATTTATCACAGGCGTATTGAGCAAACATAAAAGTGATCATCATTTTAAATTCCGTCTAATTTCAGACAATTTGTCGCCCACTAGAGACGAAACTTCTTGTGATGAATTAGTGGAAGTGCTGTTATATAAATCATCGTCTTCTGATGTTCGATTAAATCTAGGGTTGAAACGGTTGGAACGGTTGTCTCTGTATGCCTGACCTGAAGAAGAGCTTCCTGCATTGTAAATACTAGGTGGAGCAAACTCGTTAACTCTTTCTTCTCTTCGTTTCTCGATAAACTGTTCATGAGAAAAGAGCATAGATTTTGAAGAAGTTGCTCTATCTTCGGTGGTTCGGGAGGCAAAAAGTCCCTCTTTTCCCAGATCCCAGTCACGAACGCGACCGACTTTCACCGGATCACTGTCCACCTTCAGCTTGGCCTTTTCAATGTAGGTGGCTTTCTCCGCTGGCTCGTTATCACTCTCCTCTGAAGATTCATCAGGCAAGGCGATACCTTTCCGTGCGGCCACTTTCGCTAGCCGTGCTTTCAGCATTTGCTTACGTTTCTCCTTAATCCGCTGCTTTTCACTTTGTTTGTTTTCCGTTTCTTCTCTCATTTGCTTCAGCATCTCCAGCTGCTCGGCCCGAGCTTGCTCGTCAACGGAAAAATTGAAGAAAGCCACACCATGATCACGAATTTCTCCCTCCCGAATGTCCTCGTAGTGAACTTTGCGTTTGGCCAAGCTGGGTTCTTCCATCTCCTGATAAGTTTCCTCTTCCCATTCTCTTCGCTCAATTTCTCTCTTTATGTCATCACTTAGCAAATCGCTGTTCCTTGACCAGCTCGAGCTAGGTTGATACAAATCTGATTCTTTCTCGCCTATTTTCTCATTTTTTTCAGGCAGATCTTTTCTTTTCACGTACCTTGTTCGGCCAAACTCATCCTGATATTCGACTAGCTCTTCATCATTTTTAGTCTTTTCAGAGTGGCGGGATGTTGATGCCTTCTCATTGTAATGTAGTGAGGACTTTTGATCAAAGTTAACAAGCAGCTCTTCGTTATCGGCATCAGGAATAACTGACCCTGATGCCATTTGCTCATAAAGTTTGGCTTTTTTCTCCAGCATTGTTCGGGATTTAGCAAAAGCCATTTCTTCTTCATGCTTAACTGCTTCATCAAGTTTTGACAACGACTTTGCGCTTTTGTCATTTTTAGCAGGCTTACTTTCATCATCGCCGAGTATCTTTTTGGAAAGACGAGATATTTTATGGGCATTTTTATCATAAAGATGATCATCGTTTATTTCGTCGAGAAATTTTTCCTCATTTGTGGCAATTTTTTCGGAGCCGTTTAGGTTTCGCTTTAGTCGGACTTCTTCCTGCTTTCGAAAAAGTTCCGCTTTCAAGTCGACGATTGATGATGAGTTGATTTCAATCTTCTGGCTCTTTTTAGTCGTCATTTTTGCCGAAAAGAATCTGACGAAATCATTAAAGATTTGACGATTGTTTACATCTCATTTAATGTTGATGCTCAAAGCGACATCTGTTAGACTCTTGAACAACTCGATGTCAAAATTTTATCGGGTTTGATTAATTAAAAAATTTTTATCTTATCAAAATTTTAAATAAAACTATAAATTGTATAATAAAAGACAGAGATTCAAACAATAGACTTTGTATTTGATATAAAAGTGCTGCTTGAAGCGCAAAAGTGAACTTGTGCAAAGTCGTAGTAAGCCTGAAAGTGGAAGATCATATTGCTGACGACAAAGACGTATTCCGCGGCAGCAAAGAGAGAATACATTCCAATTTCGCAGTGCTGATTATGGCGAACGTAGAAAAACAAAGCCATCGTCCAAGCAATCGTATTGATGCAAAACACTCGAACCTTAAACAATGACCAGAGATTCTCTTGGAAGAGGTGAACCATGTGCCCAAAAAATGATGAAGAAATAAATAAAAGGAAGCAGTAGGCGTGAATCACTAGAGGAAGAAGACACGATTATTGTAAAGTGTGGCTCATTTTTGCTCCCCTGTGTTTACTTACCAAAATTTTCAGTCGATGAAATGATACTTAGGCCCAGGAGAGAGCTGACCTCGACGCAGTTCAGTGTTAGTAAGCATGTGGATGAGTGGAAGAGCTTGTAGTATGTCATCGAGACGAGGTACCTAGGCGCAGAGTGCAGTGCTATTGTCAACCTCCAAATGTACTTCTGCGGGGAGTAGGCACCGATGGAGGCGCTAACCGATGGAAGGTAGTTTGGGACATTGCAGTGAGTGGAGGTGGAATCATCAAAGTTGTACAGCATCGACCAGAGGACGCAAAAGGCGAAGCCACCAAGCGGTAGTGCCAGTGTGACTAGGGCCAGCTTCTGAAAGGGCACGATTCGTTGTAGATCGCTTTTGACTTCATTGCCGGCCAGATGCTGGTACCGCTGTTGGGGACCGTAGAAGAGCCGTATTAAAAAGTTTTCAAACCTTGCTTTCGCCTTCATCTCTACGCAAAGCAGCTCATGCCCGCTGCCGCTGTACAACTGTCCTCTAGTTAATTGATAGGTTGCATGATTGTGGTCGAAAGAACTGTAAAATAAGGAATAGGATTTTACAAAAATAATTCAAAACATGGTAAACAAGAAAAACAAAGTCCAAAAAAAAGTTGGATACGTACTCGGTGAAAGGGCCAGTTTGGCTGCCAGCAAACACATGTGTTTGCTTCTGTTGCTAGGTCAAGTAACGCCGTACCGACGCAAAGTCCGAGTCCTGGTCACCTCGTTTCTAATCATCTCTTGAAACAACTCAGCAATTGCCCAGCTGTAAACCATGTCTGAAATGACCACTAGCACCGACGAGAGTAAAATTGACATTATTGATCTCGACGTAAGTGTCAAATGTGTCTGCTTTATGTTGTTTATCAAATACTAACCACAAGTACTTTTTCTTTATGACAGGATGAACTAAGCGACACAGAAAAGGCGGAAATTGAAGTTGAAGAGCTTGAGCCCATTAAGGATGAAGATTTGCTAATCTTACAGGAAAATGGCGACGGTGTATGTGAACTTTAGCGACAGTACTGTTGTACCAAATTGATTAATTTTTCATCTCATTTTTCCCGTAGAACAAAAGCGATACTTCTTTCAAGGATAACGAGTCGAAGATAGTCATTGTTCAAGCGAACACTGTCATTTCTAAAAAAGAATACGAAGATGTGGACGATATTGACGAGGATGAGGTAAGTTTACAATATGAGTACAATCAAAGAGAATTGAGCGGATTAACTTGCATTTTGTTGTCAGTGAGAGTAATCAAAACTTTTTGCTTTTCAGGAAGATCTTTTCGAAGATGAGACCTTAGCTGAACGCTTGTGGGGTCTAACAGAGATGTTTCCTGAAACTGTGCGTAACGTTACCTGGTCTGTTGGTACTTCTTCAGTGAGCTGTGTTAAGGGACTGTACTCATTTAGTCGCTCTGCTATGTGGATCATTGCCACAAGTGCCATCATTCTTGCTGCTCCGGCTTTGATTGAAAATGAAAAGTCTCAGCTGGAAGAGCTTAACCGCCAACAACAGCGTCAGGTATTTGTGTCATCAATCGTCTAATTGGTTTTTATTCATTTACTCTTCCTCATTTCAGATTCTTCTGGGCCCAGGAGCCGGAGGTGCTCCCGGTTTGTCGCCAACCTTGACTCCGCCTACACGATAGGCCTACACGAAAACCGCTTCCATTTTTAATTAAGGTGTTTCTACAACTCTAGTAGCCTCTAAGTGTATGCAATTTCCTACTATCGAATTATTATTTTTTAAATTATCCTTTTGTATAGCTAGAATAAATGTCGTGTCATTTTTGTAATATAAAAGTTTACTGATTCAGAGAGATTATGAGTCTACTTTTTGACAAAGGCTTTTGACCAGAATTGCACCATTTGCAAGTCGTTGTCGGACATTTTTAGAACCCGTTTGACAGTGGCCACCTCAGCCAAGTTGAGACGAGGTACATTTTTAATGAACATCTTTGACTTGCTCATCCACTCAAACTTCATCTCGTCGATGCGCTTGCCCAATGTAATATCAGACATGATGACCACCTGCAGAAGCTCTTCGACTCTTCTGACGTACGTTGGCACCTTCACGGCGGCAATCTCATCACAGCAGTGCAGCTTCAGTGTGTACTTTTCAGTGTTTGTTGTGTCGACAATCTCGATGCACAGGTAAAAGTCAGCCATCAGCTTAGTGACATCGTCTGAAGGAAATTTGGCACACACTCCGAGGAGGTTACTGTCGTTTGGACTGAGTGAAGAGGTGCTCCTGGCATCAAACTGTGCTTCAGTCTGCACTTCAATGCGCTCCTGGGGAAGCAACTTGGCGAGCATCTCAACCACCTCTTGTGTTCGAGATTTCTGGTTGCCGTCAAAGACGATGATTCTACTGCCTACCACCACATTGGCGGCGAGGATCAGAAAGTTGGCTTTGCCAGTTAGCGAGTAGAGCTGGCGCAGTTTGGAGTAGTCATTGCAGAAGAAGTTGCTTATCAAACGAACTTGACTGAGGTCGATGAGATCATTTGAATGGAAGCTTTCAGTTTCTTTATCACGGCGGAGAACCTCTCCGAGAATGGCAGCAAACTGTAAATGTAGGGTGTAGAAGATGTTGCAATCACCGGTGATTTCTCCCAGCGATCGGGCTTTGATTTTATTCTTTGAGGTGCTCAGTGTGTCTCGATCAAAGAGCTCCTCAAAGTAGTTTAGATTCTTTCCAGCGTTGACAACGTTGTCGAGAATGATAGATCTTTTATTGCGCGTCGATACTGGCGTCATCTCAGACCTGTAGACGGTTTTTGCCCTTTTCTGAAGATTTGCAATTATCATTGTGATGTTCTTGATGAGGAAGTTGAAGTTGGCAAACGGCCTCTTTGACTTGTCGTACATGACAAAGATGCTGTATTTTCTCTGGAACCCTCGTGACTTGCTGTCCTGCAATGAAAAGAGAAAACTGATGACATGTTCGCTTTCAGTACTGAAGTAGACGCCGCCATGATTCTTCGGATGCACTTCAGAGCTCATTGATCGGAGACAAGTGACGCGAAGAGTATTTGTGTCAAGAATTCGTCCAGAAAACGGAGAACGGCTGGAAAAGTCCTCACTTATGAAGCACTTGTTTTGAGCCTCATTGAAGGTGATAATGTCGTTCTTTTCCGTATTGGCGTGCAGTGAACAGCCCTCACAAGGTACTGTTGGTGCGGATTGTTTGCCGTCCTCGTTAAATAAAAACAAATCATCGAGTGGACCATCTTCGGCCAGCGAGTCAGCAGCCAAGTTGAAGCAGATCAATCGTTTTCTTAGTTCGGGATTTTGAAGTCGGTCACCGTCAATGCAGCGCGAATGTAGAACCACTGAGGGGCCGTGGATTTCGCAGAAGTGACCCAGTGACAAAAGCACGCCAAAGGTCATTCTTCTGGCAGAAGACTCAAGACAACAACCGTCGCGTCAAAGAATTTGAACGAGTGTCCACCCCAAACAACATAAGAGTGTCTTCACTCTCACTCTGTCAGTGTACTGCCGCCTCAAACAAATCTTTCCCACAATTTTCACTCGAGTACAAATAGTAATACATTTGAATGGCTAAAATGGCGTCATTTTTGAGCATTTAACTGCTATTCAAGTACAGGCTGGCACGTTAAGCTCATTTTGGGTTAAAACTTAGCCTGACAACTAAACTTGTGACATATTTCAGGTCAAAAGTTCGAAGCGCTTGCAGTTTCACTGCACAAGTCATGACACATCAGCTGCAACGAAGCCAAGTAGCGCTTCATTCCTACGAAGCAATGGCCAAACTTGTGCCAAATGACTTGCTGATCGTCGACGAAGCAGGCACTTCACTGAAGGCACACCGATTCGTGTTGGCCAGTGCCAGTGACTACTTTATGCACCTCTTCACCAACGATAACCAAGTACGCAAACTGCATTGGCCTTATCCTTTGGCAATCGTAAAGAAAGCGGTGATCTTCATCTACGAGGGCAGTGTGAACATTGAAGCAGATCAACTACAGTCTCTACTTCAGCTGGCAGATCAGTACAATATGGTCAAGCTTATTCGGTTTTGTGCCAGTCTCATGTCTGCCTGGTTGAGTCCACAAAACTGCACGGACTTTTACTTGTTGGGACACTTGTACTGCTTGGAAAACCAGAAAACCATTGGGCAGTACGTTTGCAGCACCATGAAGCTAGATAGCAAAATGATCTCCAAAAAGAAGCTACTTGCTTTATGTCAACAAGCAAAGCAGAGCAACACTTCCAAAACACGCTAATTTTTCTAACGAAAAAACATTGACAATATTGAAATAAAATAAGATGCAGTAATGATAATGATCAGTCGAGAATGAGATGAATGAAAGCGCTGGTTTAAGAGATGGAAACCAGCTCCAGATCAAAGTGAAGCGTAGAATTGGCTGGAATGGGTCCCATGGAACGATTGCCATATCTGCAAATGAAATGAGTTAATAAGATCGCCAAGCAATAAGGTATTGTGTCCACTTACCCTAAGCTGGGCGGCACAACAATCTTTCGTTTGCCTCCGACCTTCATGCCCTCCAGTCCCTGTTCCCAGCCTTTGATCACCTCGCCGGCGCCTAGGCGGAAGGAGAACGGCTTTCCAGTGGAGCGATCAAATTCTTTGTTGTTCGGCAGTCGTCCAATGTAGCGAACGTGTACCTGCACAAAGAAAAGGAACGTTAGATTAGAATGAAAACAAGTAGTGAAAGCCGGAAGTTTACTCACAAATTTGCCCTTTTTCGCCTCTGGGCCGCTTCCAACGTGGACGTCGTTCACCTGCAGACCTCCTGGAAGCTTCTTGGCTCCCTATATTGGGAAAAGAAAAGAAAACAGAAACAAGTATAAGTGGTAGTTTTTATTGTCAAATAAAATGGAATCAGTAAAAATTTAGTTTTAAAAATGCTCAGTGGGGATGGTAATACTTCACAAGAGATACATGCAAAGTGAAGTCGAAAAATAGAGTTGTGTCACTCTTTAGGCAAAAGACTTGCGGCCCTTATTTTTGTTAAACTTGTTAAAGTTTTTGCTTGCCTTTGGATCAGGTGTGAAAGAGCCTCCCTTTTGCTTGTTGAACTGCTGGGCCTTGTTGTTTTGTCCGCCCTGCTTCTGCTGATTCTGTTGCTGAGGTCCCTTTTGGTTGTTGTTGTTGGGCTTGTTTTGTCCAAGGGGAGAGTTGTTTTGACCCTTGTTCTGGCCAAACTTGTTGTTTTGATTAGGCTGTCCGCCCTTTGGAGTCTGGTTGTTGTTTGGCTTGCCGGGAGTGTTGTTCGGTTTGCCCGAAATGTTGTTGTTCGGCTTGCCACCAGGGGTGTTCTTCTGACCACCCTGTCCCTGATGCTGTCCCTTTTGACCGGGAGTGCCCTTTTGCTGCTGAAGTTTGGGAGCCTGGCCATTAACCTTGGGAGCTGGCTTCACTTGTTTTGGCTCTGCAATAACAAAAGTCCATTAGCACCAATAGTTAAAAGAAACGTAAAACATTCTTACCGTCTTCTTCTTCATCGTCCTCTTCGTCCTCCTCTTCATCATCCTCCTCATCGTCCAACTCTTCATCGTCTTCCTCGTCAACTGAATCAAACTCCTCATCGAGATTGCCAAGGGCATAATCGCTGTCTTCCTCATCATCATCATCGTCATCTCCAATTGATCCATTGATCTTGGCTTTCTTAGTAGCAGCAAAGCCAGCAGAAGGCTCGTCATTTTTCACACGCTTGGCGTTTTGGTTCAAGCTATCGCTGGATTCTTTCACCATGCGTTTAGCAGACTGGCTCTCTACTTCTTCATCCTCTGACTCCTCGTCAAAGAGCTCATCGTCATCCTCATCAAAGTCGTCATTGAACTCAAGGACATAGCCACTGAGATGCACGGGACCATCTCCATTCAGGTAGAAGGTAACTTCCTCTCCTTCAGTGAAGATCAAATCCAAATCAACCTGATTTGTCTTGTCCGAATCAAGATTGCACAGCAGGTATTGGCTCTTGTTGTGCTCCAGCATTAGCTGGACGCGCTTTCCGGTCACCTTGCCATCAACGGGAACATCCAGGACAGCCTTTGAAATGTGGTAGCTCTTTTCAACGGTCTGTGTGTATCGGCGTCCGCCAAGGATGGTGACTCCTGGATTCGGAAGGAAAATTAGTTAGTAACATAGTTGTGGCAGGCCTTCACCCGACATTCTTACCCCAGAACATGGTTAGTGGTTGAGATAAAAGCCGGTGACGATGGCGAAATACGAAAAATAGGGGACAAAAACGGGACGAAAAACGGAAGATGATGTGAGGCAGTCAGAAGCTGAAGACCATGTGCTGAGGAACGGCGAGCACGCTTTTACAAAACGGCGTGGAGTGATTCCAACGTTGGCCACTGGACTCTGTGGCGCTCAGCAGATAATACAGTTGCCGCTCGAACTGTGCGTCATTCTATTTTGACACCTTCCTACTGTTGGGTACTGGCGGATTGTGCAAATAGAAGCGGGCACAAGGCGGGAAACCTACTGTAGAAACTGCACCTAGAAACTCCGCCTCGTGTCTCAGCGAAAACAAGTGGCGCACTGCCACGCGCAGTTTAAAATTTGAACTGTCACAGCCAATGGCCTTCCCTTCCCAATGAACGCAGTCAACTCTGAATCCATCGTGCAACTCCATGGTCTACTGGTTTATTGAACTGTGTGTCAGTTTGTTCGCCCTATCAGTCAAGTGTGTTTAGTCAGTTGCCTTCATCTGGTAAGCCTCAGGAGCAGCAGCGACGCCGGCCACCAGCGGCAGACCGGACGCCTTGCCTCCGCTGGCCTGGTTGTAGTAGGAGTACGCCTTGATGAGCGCCTTGGAAATGGCAATGATGGAGAAGCCGAACCAGAGACTGAAGACGCTGGCGAAGTAGCAGATGTACTCGATCAGGTGCAGTCGTGGGGAGTGGGAATAGCGAGTGTTGCGTCCACTGGGCAGGTAAATGAAGATGCCATGCGTCTGGTCGTACTGCGGCAGGTGGGCGTCCCGCTCGAAGGCGCCGATGGACACCATGGAGTAGTACTCGCTGCTGCAGTCCTCCCGTTTGCTGCACTTCAGTCTGCACTCGTCGGCCATCATCCGGTCCAGTGTCTTGTTCTCCTTCCACTGCAGCTCGGCGTAGTGCACGTCCAGCTGCCGCCGGTCAAACTGTCCACTGGCGGGAATGTCCGCATGCCAGCCGTTGAACTGGCGCACAAAGTAGTCCGCCTTGCAGTGGACAATGCAGTGGGCCAGCGTCTGGTAGCCCAGTGTGCTGTAGTCACGGCACATCGTCTTGTACGGCGGAAGGAGCAGCTCAGAGATGGTCTTGCTGTAGCTGAAGGTGTAGCTGGCGTACTTGGCATTATCCAGGTAGACGCCATTCGTCTGACCGCCTATGAAGCCAAGGAAGGGCGTGCTTTTGGGCTGCATAAAGACGACCAATCGGTCGACAAAGCGGTTGTTTAGTTTTATCTGAAAGAGCGGAAAGGCGTTGTCCCGAAGTGTGGTGTCATGGTCGACGAGGTATCGTTTCGGGTCTTGCTTCTCCAGCTGTGAACTTAGGAAAAAGCACTTTTTCGAGTAGGTGATGTACTCGAGAATTGGTGCCACTTGTTCGCAGTTGATGTAATCGTCACTGGTGGACTCTTCAAATGCAACTGGCTTCATGATCAAGCAGCTGTTGAAGATCTCCCGATAGCCCATGGTGGCCTCGTACAGCTGCTCTCGAAGTGTCAACTTGCGCAGCTGCTCGCCGAGGATGTGGAACTTTGAGTTTGCAAACGCAGTAGAGTTGACCACTTCCGGAAATCGGCTAGCAATGAAGTCCTCTCGAACCGTCAGACTGCTGTTGAGGCACACTGTGACGCCGGGCAGCTGCACCATCGCCTCCCGTTCAAAGTTCACGTGGACATCAGTTTCGTAGCGGAAGTAGATGCCACTGATGTCGGCCAGGTGCCAGAGACAGCCAGTGAGCGAGATGACTGCCACCACGGTTCGAATGAACAACGCCTCCGCTTCGATGCACTTCATCTTGCTGCTGTTGGCTCTTGCCAGTGCAGCACTTGCCGCTCAACTGACGCTCCCCTTGTCCGAAGCTCAGCTTCATGGTGTTTCAGGCCAAGTGCTTGCTCGTGGATTGCCCGACTGAATAGCCGGTAATGAATCTTTGCATTGCTTTCACGAGGTAGACCACAGTGCTATTTTTTGTACGCACTCTGTGCCACCCACATCTCGAGAAGTGCAAACAAACTCAATTATTTGGTAGTGGATATAAACAAGTAACGGCAAATTTAATCAATTATTTATTGGCAGCCCAAGTGTCATTTGGTGATTAAACTCAATTCACTGTCTCTGTTTACCCATCAGTTTTTGAGTGGAGAGAGTAAATGAAGAGGTGGCAAAATTATCTATGACGGTCATTGTTTGACGCTGCTGTCTGTTTACCACATTCTAACTGTTGTGAAAAAAAGTAATGCGTTTACTCAAGCAGTTTTATTCGCCAAAAAAGTGATTATCAAAAGTCTTTGGCGGCATCTGGTAGAATATTCGCCGCAATGGACGATTTGTACAAAAGCAGACGAAAAGGTGGAAACAGCGGGTGAACGAAACCAGACGAGAATTTTCCGCCAAGACAAAACACCAAGAGCCGCCTTTCACTGTGCTCCTCGCTTAAGATTGAGTGTAGAGCAGTGAAGGGCGAATCTTGTGGTTGGCTCTTGGCTGGAAAGTGAGCTTCCCTCAGATGGTATAAACAAATCAAACATCGAAGCGCATTCACCGTTCCTGACACTTACTCACATCGCGCTTATCTCTGCATATCCTCATCCAGCATCTGCTGCTTGTTAAGTTGACCTTGCCGGTAATAATGAGTGAAGGTTTGTTGCAGATCATTTGGTTGTACGACTTGACACTAACCTTTTTCATGATACACACAAGAAGATAGCCTTCAAATAGACTCCAAAAGAAGCCGTTTTCCATACAGCATAGTGTGGACACCGCTGCCAGTTATCACATGGATCATTCCCTTCATAGGTCACATGGGCATTGCAACATCGGGGGGCATCATTCGGGACTTTGCCGGACCATACTTTGTTTCCGAGGACAATATGGCCTTCGGAGAGCCAACTAAATACTGGCAACTAGACGTTGCTCTGGCCGCTAACGGAAAAAGAGGCTGGGATGAAGCAGTCTCCAGTGCGTCATCAACATACTGTCACAGAATGGTAAGTGGAATTGCTCCGAATGACCGTTCAGTTTAAATGACCAGGATTGTTCTTTCTCAGCACAATATATTTTGCGACAATTGCCACTCACATGTGTCTTTAGCGCTGAACTTGATGAATTACAATGATCAATCTAATTACAACATGTTCAAGACATTTTGTCTATTCACGTTCAACTGTAAATATGTGAGGTGAGTGACGACTGTTTACTGACGATTAGTTCTGGCGACAAACTAAAGGAGAGCTTTATTCCTTAGCTTTTATGGTTTCCTCAAAACGTGGCTTCCATTTCTCATTGTGATCGCCATCATAACGGCAATCGTCTACTTTTCTCGTGGTATATAAGAAACAAATTTTGAGAAAAAAATAAATGCCATTGGATCACCCTTTTCCAGCCGTTTCTCTGTATCGTTTGACAATGATTTCTTGTTGTTCTCATTTTTAAAAACTTGATCGTTTCTATAAAAGCATGTGCAAGGGAGAATAAGAAAGCACTTGACACAAGTGAAAGAATGCAACTTTGGCGTCTTTATTAATTGCCAACGTCTGCAGAGTGGCGAACAGTGCAACAGCCACAACAGCCGACTGTTCAACTTTGCTGTTCATTGTGCTGGCAACACATCGAAACTCTGAATGACTGCTTACTTTGTGCTCAAGTTTTGGGTAAGGCGCCACTTTTGCCGAGCTGCAAACTCTCCCTCTCTCTCTCTCTCGACCTCTCTACTGAATCGTTTTTACACTCGGCTGGCGTCAAGTCAATCTGTTGGCGCCGCCGATCGAAGTGCTGCCTCCCTCGCTCCACTGCTCATTCGCCTTTTGAGGAGACAGAGCACAGAAGAGTAAGAAGAAGAAGAAGAAGAAGAAGAAGAAAAAGGAGCGTCATTTGAGACGGCGATCAATGGCGGCCCATCAATGCGACCAGAATTCGACTGATGGCGACTGCACTTGGGCAACTTGAAACGCAAAACAGCATCATCATCATCTGCAATCGATTCGAATTCTTTATAATACTCCACGTTGTTGCGCAATGCTGTTGTCCCCAGCTCAACTCTTCATCTGACTTTGAGCAGTAATGAATTGGGTGCCAGACCTTCCACGTTCGTTTGTCAGTCAGTCAGTCAGCTAGCCAGCCAGCCACGTCTGCTGGTAATTAATGGACAGTTGTTTCCTCTTGCCAACTGTCAGTGTGGCTGTTTAGTGAATATTGCGCCGATTGATCGAGTCAGAGCACATCTTTGGCACCGGCAATGTCAGAGTGCACAGTGATAAGTGTGCGTGTATGTGTTTGGGTAAATTGGGCCAGCAGACTATATGGTGTGAGGGCATCCTGTGCCCGACGACAGCTTGTCGCAGCAGCCCACGGCATTGCAGCACACTCACTATTGATCGTCTGAAGTCGACGGCTGCAGGATGTGCCATGTTTACTCACACTGAATGGGAGGGAGAGGGAATGGGGACGGCGGGGCAAATGTCATCAACTAATCCGCCCGATGACTGTCTGCTGCTGTCAATTGAAAAATTATCAATACAACGCTGAATTAAACACATGTCTTTAATTGGATTGCTGCTATTAAAAGGCAATCGCTCTCCGTCTGCGCTGGTCGGGGGAAGAAGGTGTAGTGATGGAGCGAGCACACTTCGCCGACGCAAACAATCGTTCAGTCGGCGCCGGCTTTGTGTGTGGAAGTGTGTGAGTGCCCCAGCAGAGTGCAAATAAATCAATCAATGGCCAATCGACGCCAACAAAGTCTGCCCTTTGTGAATGGGGGAATGACCATTAGAGAGAGAGAAGGCCACTTTGCGAGTCCAAGTTTGCTAACCATTTCTTGTTTATTGTACAAAACAATTGAAATAGATAATAATAATATATTGCGAGAAAAAGAGAGAGAAAGAATCAGTTTCAAGTAAGAACTTGGAAGTAGAAAATAGATATAAGGACAAGAGAAGGAAAAGAGAGATGGGCGACTATCGTTTGGTTGCTTGTTGGCCGAAGTAAGCTTGTCAACAGTGAATGCTCGGTTGGACAGAAAAGATGTCGATAAAAAATACCTCTAAAATTGTCGTTGTATTTGGTTAGGGGCAGATGGTGATAGTGTGAGGGCGTGTGTGGGCTTGAGATGGCATTTTAGTGGCTGCAAAAAGATATAAAGAGTGAGAGAGAGAATGATTCAGAGGATTCGCTATAGAAGCGACAAAAAGGTCCAAAAGAGATTGGCTTTGATTGGGAAGCTTCGACTTGGTTGTGTGTGTATGTGTGTTGAGAAAGAGTATAAAGAGATCGTTGAGCTAGGCGAATGAGTGAAGCCGAAAGAGCAGAGGAAGGGGAAAGACATATTCGCCGTGAGAGAGAGAATGTAAAAGGAGACAAAAAAAGATGACCAACAGGGGCCAGGCAACTGTCACAGGACGAGTAGACTGTAGAGAAGGAGAACAGTCAGAGAGTGGCTAGAAGAGTCAACAGTGAAGAAGAAGAAGAGACTGGAAACAAAGACTGTACAGGAGGGGAGCGTATACAATTTGAATATGTATAGTCAGACAGTGTCACTTTGGGTGGGGGAGGACAGGGGGACTTTGTACAATCATGCAGAGGGAATGTGTGTGCGTGTGCTTCAGTGTGTAGTGTACAGTTGAATCGAGCTTGTCCTCGGTAAGAGTGGCAACCTCGATGTGAGCTCGTCGGCATCTGCCAGCTGCTGCTGCTGCTGCTTCTGCTGATCTTCTCTTGGCCGCACTCTGCTGTTATCGGCACTGGCCAGTTCTCAGGCAGTGATGTGTGTGTGAGTGAGTGAGTGAGTATGGGCGCTGGTCTGCACTGAGGGCGCTAGGCTTTGTGCTGGCGGTATTATATAATCCCATGCGGTGACAGTGCAGATCACACCGGTGGGTCTGGCTCGTAGTCATGACGGTTGATCTTGATCACTTGGTCCTGGTCGATGGGCTGAAAGATGTGTGGTGCGTCGAGCAGCAGGGCAAAGGTGCCAAAGGTGGTGATGCCGCAGAATAGGCACAGCTGCAGTCGGTCGATGACCATTGCCACGTACTTCCAGTCCTCGCGAATCTGTCGCCGGCAGATGGGAAGAGGGAGAAGGAAGAGAAGGAAAAAGTGAAGGAGGATTAGTCGAGTGAGCCGCGCTTTACTTGGGCTGACCTGTCCACTTTCTGTTGACAGGAGCACACTGACAGCAGTCTGAGCCTGAGTGTGTGTTGGTGCCTGCACACACTACTTTGACCAGCCGCCACTTTTCAGGTACTACCAGATTAGCATAGAACACTTCCAGTGCCCAGTGCTCCCCTTCCTTTCCGACCGAGCTTTAGAGAATGCCTAGAATGGGCCGATGCAGTGCAGCCACTCTCTCAATTAACATACACTGCAGCCGGGCAGAAGCATCAGCAGAGGGGTACTCCGAGAAAGGGACCGATTTGTTTGCTCAATCTTAGTCAAACGCATACATACACAGAGGAGACAGGCATAGAGCTGACAGACCCAGTGCAACACAGAGACACACACACATTCATATAAAAAATTCATACAACTTTAATTTAATTTGCTGCCAGGCAGTACACGATGCTGCAGTCATCGGTAGTGCACATCTATTGCATTATATATGAATGCTTTTGTCTAATGTCAGAAAGAGAAAGAAAGAGACAGCGTCGTTTTCAGGCCGGCGAATCGACTTGGCACAAACTGCCGCCAAAGGCGCACTTTTCGGCACGCGTGATCGTTTCTATTGAAAGCGGAAGAGCAAACTGCCGCCGTTAATTGCCCAACCTATGGCAACAATTGGCAAGCGAGTGCAAGCGAGTGCTAGTGAACAGGTGAGATCTGATGCCAGATCTTTTGCTTGACATTTGTTCCCATCTAAGAAGGCAATGCTGGGAAGCAACTCTACAACATCATTGATGTGTTGTTTTCCCCTCTGCAAAATGTCACTAAAATGTCCTGCGAGTAAAGTGAGTGCATGAACTACTTCTCAGGGGCTAGCTGGCTGGGTTTGGCAGACTCATTTGCAGTAAGTAGCAATATTTGCTCGAGCAAGCAATGACTTTACTGACCACTGAAGCCGATGATTGCCTGCACTAAGCCGAGCACAGCTGTAGATGGAGTTGAAATCGAAATCACATCCAGACGCTAAACATCTTTCTACTTTTTCTTCCTTTCGCTTTCTCACTCCCTCCAACGCCTCACTGACTCGCGAGCACACATGCAGCCAAGAAGATAAGCTGCAAGCTCGATATTAAATTCGACAGTGACGGCAATTAAATGGCGCTGCAGCAGTGGGACGACTGCTTGCCAAGTCGATATCATCTGCAGTCACGGCCTTTGTGGCTTCTAGTGCCAAAGTGAAGCGAAAATTAATTACCATTACTATCGCAGTGACGACAGTGTTGGCGATTTAGCCCTTTTATAAATGCTCTCCTTCCACTGCCATATTGTACAACACTGCTTCAGTGCGGCACTAATTTAAATGCGCCATATTTGACTGTCGCAGTTTGTCGTAGACAGTGAAAACACTCCTTTTTTCTCTTTTGCTAGGCAACATCCAGTGCAGATGCATGTGCAGCTTTTGTCCTGCCTCAGACATTCTTTCTTTTAGCTTTGCAGATGAATGAAACTGACAATCTAATTACTAGTGCTCACGTAGAGAGAATATATCTCTTCCCCGAATGCATTCATATCTGTAAATTGCATAAATACACTTGATTGTAAGCCAGTTTGTGCAAGTCTGTCCACTCTTGACGACAGTGCAGCACCACTGAGCAGCTTCTGAAGAAGTCTAGAGAAGTGCAATCATTAGCTGCCTGCACACTCACACACACTTGTCTTTAGTAATGGGCAAAAAGGCGCTCAATTTACACAAATGTCGACGGCGAATTAGCTGCAAAGGCCTTCCATTTGGGGAGACAGGCACGAGCACTCTATTGGCTAATGCTGTCCCCCAGTGACAGAGTCCTATACTCAAGTGCTCTGTACTACATCACTTTTCTTCCTTCATCCACACTCAGTCGCTCACTTTCACTGTAAGTGCTTCATTCGCTCGTTGATTGGCTTCTATTTATCTATTTCATTGCATTTGTCGACGAAGAGCACAGTTGCAAATTAACTGCTACTGCAGCTGATAATGACTGAAGAAAAGAGAAAACAATCGAAATCGACACTTGAGCAGCCTATACTACCGTTGAAGCAGGCTGTAGTAGTGGTGCTAAGAAGAAGATGAAGCCAATTAAAATGAGATTTAATTCAATTGAATCTCTCATCCGTGTTCATTTGTACACGTCTCAAACGATGACTTTGTCCATCATTTCAGAGTGCATCTGCAGTAAGTTTGCAGCGGCCAAGTTTGCATGAATGCCCGTCGAGTGAGAGAGAAAACGATCCTTCAGAGCGATCTCAATTCTCTCTGGAATACTTCACCGGTGATTAATGGGAAAACAAGACGGGCTAGACAAAAAACTGGTGTAGTCTAGTTGGCAACTGGTAGCAATGGTGGTGGTGGTGATGGGGGCAGTTTTCATTGTTAACAAGGCCAGCAGACAACTCACCTGAATATAACGGTCTTCGATGCGAAGGTGCTCGGCGATAAACTCGATCGCCTCTGCGGCTCGATATGCGTCAGGTGACATAAAGTAAAGGTCGAGACTGTCGTTGTCGCGCAAAGCCATCTCACGGTCCACGCTAGCCTGTCCGCCCAGCGTACAGTTTGGGTGGTGAGCAGTGGGAGAGGCTTCAGTGCTGGCAACCATTCCTGGTGGGGGTGGGAGAGGAGTCAGTGAGGGAAAAAGAGAGATAGCACAGCAGGGAGAGGAGCCGACACTTACCATGAGGAGGCACACAGTGCGAGGGCGCCGTCATCTCCATCACCGGGCCACCGGCGTACGTCGGCGTGTGGTGATGGTGGTGATAGTCGTAGTGCAGTGAGGGCATCTCCATCATCCACTTCAGCCTCGTCTTCTTCGGCCGCTTCATAAAGAGCAAGATAGGCAGGTATTTGAGGAAGATGACCCGCACCCAGTTGGGCATCTTGTGAGTGCGTGGCCCGCGAAAGTTCCAGTTGATCACGATAACGGTGCACAGAATGGAGATGCAGTTCATGAGAAAGGTGAAGAGAAGGTACTTGGCAATCAGTGGAAGCACTAACGAAGTGGGAGGTAAGATCTTTGAGACGAGCAGCAGAAAGACGACCAGCGACAGGAGAATCGAAATGCCAAGGGTCACCTTCTCGCCTGGTTGGAGTAGACAGGGCAAACACAGTCGTTAATTTGAATCGAAATCGAAGTCAACAAAGACAACAAACAAACAAAGAGAAAAAAAGAGAAGAGAAGAAGCAGTGGCAATTAGTGCACCCGTCCCGAAGGCCGCTGCGTCCGGCGGCTGACAGGCCTCATGCCATTGGCTCTATGCTCAGCCTAGGCAGCAGTATGCACCATCGACAGTACGGCTGCCTACTGCAACACAGCAATTAAGCGCACGAATTGCTCAATTCGCGGTCGGCAGGGGCAAACGAAGGAGAGGGAAGGGAAGAAAAGGAAAGAGAAGAGGAAAGGCATGCCAGTGGTGGAGGAAGCGAAGCAGAGCAAAGCCCAGAAGACCGCCGCCGCCGCCATCGCCGGCCACTGGCGTCATTTGTCTTTGCATGACTCCTCTACCCTACTGTCTTCTCGTCTTCTCGGGCTCTCTATATTCTTTCCCTTTTGCCCCTCTTTGCTGTTGCTGCTGTTGTGGATCATAATTAGAAAGACAAATACTGAGACTGGCTAATCTAATTTTCGCTTCGCTAAGGCCCTTGCTGGTGCACTCTGTTCAAATACAAAACACACACACAGACTGACATCTAGCAAAATGACTGTTCGCAACTGCTGCTCGAATAAGATGAGAAAAGAAGGAAAGAGAAAGAAGAGGCAGAAAGATGAGACAAGCAATTCGAGGCAATTGGATTTATCGATTCTCCGCCAGCCAATGATTGCTTGCTTGGCAGTACAACTATGGGCAATAGCACCAGCAGTAGTTCAGTGGTTAATCCAGGGCGCCAACGTGCACAAAACAGCACTGCACTGCAAAAAAGGCCAACTGGGCAGCAGCAGGCTGGTCATTTTGTAAAGTATTTCACAGAGCACACAGCAAATGACAATCTCAATGGCTATCTGCCCTTGATGGTGGGCAAAAACAAACAGAAAATGTGAATCGATTAATCATCAGCTGAGGCTCAGACAGAGGAGAAGTGACAGAAAAGACGAGCAGAGGCGCTGGTGCTGATAAGCAAACCCAGCAAGGGTTAGACGCTTTTTGTTGCAACTCTTCCCTCTTTCTTCTCCTTTTTTCTTGCACCATAATTAATGAATCTCAGTCCGGTGGAGGTATCGTGCTCGGAGACAATCTAAATTTAGTCAGTTAGCCAGTTAGTGTTAGTGGCAGTACCAGAAGCAACCTCTTTTGAGCTCCTTAAGGTTCTTCTCAGGACCGGCAACCAAAAAAAGCAAATTTGCGGCCGGCAAATTGGTAATCAGAGCACACAGCACTGATGGTGCAAATTAGGCAGCAGCAGCAGCTGTAGCAGCCAGCAGTGCACTGGGCCAGCGAAGATTAATATAAATTAGTGCCAGACACTGGACAGAAAACAGAGGAGCTGAAGATGAGCAAAATGTAGACAGACAGACGACAGGCACACAGTTGCTAGTTGGTGTCGCAAGAAAAAGGCAAAAAGCAAAAATGCGGCTCCACATTACTTCAGCAACCATTATTATTCTTCGCTGCTGCAGTGTATGGAACAATATAAATTGCATTACGGCTATTGCTATCACTAGCTGCGACGGAGCACTGTATCATCGTATTATTACCCGCCGATTAATATTTTTTGCCTGCTGACAAATAGGCTGCTGCTGCTGTTGGTGGTGGTAGTGCTGTCTGAAGAGAAGGCAGCGCCAACGTCAAGTGGGCGCCAGTTTAAGCAGGCAAATTAGCCTCCATCTTGGCCGTTGCCGTCATTCCAGCACATACACTTTGACAACAACAACAACAAAGTACGGCGAGTCAATGAGTGGCCGCTCTCTGCTATTGATGCAGTCAAAGACGGAGAAGAAGCATTGTCTGCTTGCTTTGTGTGATCGCTTGCTGACGGCAACGAGGCAGCAGGAGCAGCACTCTAGCGAAAGCAAATCGAGAAGAGATCGTGCTTTATTTGAAGCACTTCCACACAGCAGTAAATGGGCTCCTCACTTTCAACTGGCCGCCCTACAATGAGCGATTACCAGCAGAATCATCGCCTCTGCCAACAAACTGCAAACTGATGCCGCAAAATGGCAGTTCTATAAACTCTCCTTGATGCTCATGATGGCAAAAATGATGACGAGACTGTCTGAAAGAAGCACTGTCAGACGACTGTCACTTCACACGTGCACAATTTCACAGCTTTCTGTTTAAAGAGAGAAAGATAAACTAGTGCTAAAGAAGAACTGAGAAGAATAGTGCAAAGAACAAAACGAGTTTGGAGCAATTGGGCAAAGGGTCGATCACATCGAAAGAATAAACGCACGATTGCAGCCTGCACTTTTTCTTTTCCTTACTAAGCAGAGTGTTTGAAGTATTTTAATTAAAGAAATGAAAACGAACAAGTGCAAAGCCTGCTGCCAATTGCCAAACACAAGCGGCGGCGAGTTTGGCAGATTTTGGTCTGCCACGAAAGAGGCAAAGAATAATCTCGCTGCCCTACTCCGAAACAATGTATAATCACGACCGACTGCGTGGGCAAATGAAAGAAAGACTATGCTGCTAACAAATGGCGCCGGCAGTTGCACTGCCAAGTGGGCATCATAAGCTCACTCACACAACTGCTGACGGCTGTTCGCTTATTGCATCGAGATTCGGGCAACATCAAATTGGGCAATGCAATTTCTTTCTTCGTAGAGAGTATAATTGAAATTTATGCTTCGCCTTTCTTTCTCTTATATGTTTGGCCTCTCCAGCAAAATAACAACCAGAAATGTTATTCAATTTGTACACATAGAACTCCGATGCTGTGGCCAAAGGGGCCAAATGGTCGGTCGGTCATTAGGATGACAGTGCAAAAATAAGAGCTGCAAAATCACCGGCAGACTTCAAATCAGATGTGCTGTCTACTAATCACCAGAAGGTAGGCATGGTAAGTATAAAGCCCGGCAATCACTTACCCGCCTCTGATGGCAAGTAGAAGACTAAAATGCAGAGAAAAGAAATGAGCACAGTTGGTAGAATGAGATTCACAGTGTAGAAGAGCGTCTTCCGGCGAATGGTGATGAAGAAGCTGATGTCCGTCTCGGTGGGCTTGCCGAACTTGGTGTTGTTGAGGACGTTCACCACCGCCGGCACGTCGACAATGTCCCAGGTGCCCGAGCGCACGTAGTCAGTCATGTCGGCATGAAACTTGTTGTACAGCATGCCTAAGCTCACTTGGTCACCGTTGTACGTCCACGAGCCGAACTTCATGACGCACTTCTGCTGATCAAAGGGAAAGTATGTGACGTCAATTTGACAGGAGCTCTGGAAAATCGCCGGTGGCAGCCAGGTGATGGTTCCAGCCGGGTAGAGAAGGGTGTTCGACTTAAAACGCACTTCGTAGTTGCCATCGGCACTGAATTGTTTTCATTATAAAGTAAAAAGAGTCATCAGATGTTAGATGCAGCAGAGAGAAAAGAGATGGAGCTCACTTATTAAACAGAACCAGATCAGGCTTCCAGACTTTGTCCGGTGGTACCCTGAGCACGGAAATGCCTCCATAGTCCGCTGGGTCCCATTTGATTTGGTAATCAGGCCAGTTCTATTGGGGTTTGTGCAAAGAGATAGAATAAAGGTTTTCATTTGTTAGCAAAAGTAGAGAAAATATAAGAAGAATAAAGCCATACCAGTTCAATCCACACGTTAGTAGTCATAATTTGGCTTTTTTCGTTCTGCAATAAAGAGAAAAAGAAAAATACATCATTTTATTATTATTTACTCAATAGAAACTGCTGTTGTTGAGTTGTTTAAATTGGCACCGTGAAAGTGAAAGCTGCAGACAGGACAAACAAACGGACACTATACTAGCAAAGAGAAAGAGATGTTGCCAGACTGGGCGACACTTATTGCATCTATTTTACTGAGCAATTTGTCAGCTACAGCTGTGAAGTATTTCAAATGGCCGCCGGCAACGTTTTGCAAAAGAGTTTTGCTGTTTCCCTGTTTTCTACTTAATCAACTGAACCGTTTGCCAGCTGGTTAGCGATGGCTACAAAGCAATTGTAGTGAAGCAGGACAAAGGTGTGTGTGTGTGTGTAAGAGAGGAAAAGTGTAACAAAGTCGAAATTGCACTCTATTCATTGGTGACCAGATTAGAGGTGGTAATCAATACTGGAAAGGATACTCACAATGTTGATCAGCTGAATGAAAGATAGTTTCACTTGGACAGGAACAGTGTCGTTGATGCGTTTCACAGGGCGAATTAATTTGTTATAATCACGAAACAAGTCTCGGACAAGGCGTTCTTCGTCTTCAGAGCAATTAACTGGGCGGGAAAGAATAAAGAAAAAAAAGAAAAAAGAAAAGTGAATTAGTAAGGCAATTAGGTGGCAAAACTGCTGTAAGTGCGGATATGGCAAGTGCTTGCTATTATTCCACCCCTCTTATTCCCCTCCTCCTCCCCTTTCCCTTCTCCCCCGCCCTTTTCGCACCCGAGCACTGTTTTCAGCTTTGAGCGATGCCTGTCGCTTTTAATTATGACTTTCCCCACTCCTCACTACTACTTAATTAGAATGCAAATGAGCAGCAGTAGACCGAGTATCTAAATGATCAGCCAACTTGGCTTACTAAATTAACAACTCATTTCCACCAAACAGATGGGAACTCATCTTCTTGTCATTTTGTCGCAAAGCTTTTTTTCAATCTCAGCTGAAAGCATTGTCAGTGGTGAACAAATTGAAATATTTCTGCTCGCTCAGTTTTCGTTGTTCAGTTCACTTTAATCGACAGTTCCAATTGAAGAGTGCTTTTAAGAGTGTCCTAATTCAGTCAGCTTTAATGGTCGCAGTCTAGGCGAGCTGCCAAATGATCAATTATTCAATGGGAAATGCTAATTAAATTTTAAAACTACAGCCACGACAATGACAAAAAGTTGCTCACACCGTAGCCAGCTCACAACTACGCTGGGCATCAGTTTGCATTAATAATTAAAAAGCATTTTTAAAAATAGTAAATTAATGCTACTTCAGTCTAGAGAAACAGAAAATATTTTCTTCGCAGCAGCATCAGTGTTGAGATAATAGAATTAAAAAGTGTCATCGTAGCGCCATCATTAAGCGGTAAAGTGCAGTCATTGCCACAAGCAAGCTAAGCTGAAGAAGCTAAGCAAAAATGGGAAAAATGATAAAGCAAATGTTGGCAAACAGCACGTTCTATCAGAGGAGACTGTGTCTCTGGTCTCTCTTTGTGTGTTCCATTAATATTCCACTTCTGTCAATAGCAGTTCACAAGCTGTGCATTGGAAGAACGGTTCTTAAAGAGTTGAGTCTCAGATTTGTGTCCCTGTTTGGCATTTGCCAAATGCAGACAAAAGAATTGTCGCCCGCACAGACTAAAAAAGAGTGAAAACGGATCAGGGTGAAGCATTATGGCATTGGCATATGTCGGCACTGAATTTGCCTTTGATAACGGCATCCCCTCTCATTAGGCATAAGAATCACGTTTTTCAGTGCACATAGCAATGGTCATTTTAAAGCATTCTCGCGCCTCAGCAAAAGACGGCCAAGATTGTAACAAGCAGCAGCAAGACTGCTGTGACACCAAATGAAAGCCGAGCAATTGTGTGCGTCTGTGTGCCATTGAGATGATTAATCGCCAAATTTGGCATGACTTCCATTGGAGAAATTGCGGCCCCTTTTCTTTACCATAATGTGGGTGATCGATTTTGCAGCACAGGCACAGCGTACTGGCGGAAAGCAGGCCGCAGACTCTATTGACTTGATAATCAGCAATAATTGCCATTAAAGGGATGCCATTTTCATGTGAGGCTGAACCTCAAAAACGGGGTTTGCTGGACCCGAGCAGTCTGTTTTGTCATCATTGTCTTCTTTTCTTCATTCCCCCTTCCCGTCTGCTTCATCGTCTCTCTGCATTGTAATGCGACGCCAATTGCCTGTCGCCGGGCGCAGGACAGTAAATCAAAAGCAGTTTCGATTTCTTCCAGGCAATTTGCCTGCCGCTTACTTATCTGCTCATTTCGTCGCAACAGCCTACCAACCAGAGCTGAGGTTGTGACGTCTGCAGCACATCAACCGCTAGGCAGGCTAATTGTGCTTCTCTGCTTTAGTCACTTCAGTGGCAAGTCAAAGTTTGCATCTGCCAGAGATTAGCGCTTTTCACTCAGTCTCTGTCTTTCTGGCTGTCTGTCTGCTTGTCAGCAAAGACTGGCCAAGTGTCTGACTGCTGCTTGCTTAGTTGAGGGGTTGTTTTGTTGACTGCTGAGTCCAATCAACGACAAAACGAACAAATGCAAACACAGAAGTAGCCGGACAAGTGGTCTGCTGTCTTCGATTCATTAGTGAGTGAGTGAGTGAATGAGAATACGCTGCAGTGGTGGACACTGGTACACACCGAAACACATACACACACACAATTGCACTACTAAATTATTAAATTGGCCACTTCCGAGTGTAGCACTTTGTGGGGAGCACTAATTTCCTCGCTAATGGTGTACCACTCACTCAGCAGTCAGTCTGACAAGAGAAAGATCCTGGCTGTGGTCTAGAAAAGAGAAAATAAGTGAGATGTTGAATGGTAGTCATCAGTTGCTATTAGCAAAAGTAGCTGATCGGAGGAAATCACACCGCGGAGAGCAAGCAGTGTAAATATGTGTTGCGATTCTCCGTCGTCTCCTGTCGACTTGAGAATGTGTATGACGATCAAATTAAAATGCAAATTTACCATTTTTGTGTACATGTGTTGTGAAAGGAAGGAAAAGTGCTTCAAAACAAAGCCAAAACGTAGAGTAGACAGAGTCACCAGGGACAAAGGCAACACTGGAAAAGAGTATACGCGAGCCTGTGCAGCCTTTGTGTGGGGCTTTGCTGCCTTACATTTTGTCTGCATCAGCAGCATCTTCAACATGCTACTGGGCTCACTCTTTGTCCTTCTGCCTGTGTTTGCGCTGTTTCATGTATCGATAGCTGTCGGTTTCGTCAATCTTTTCCGTCTACAAGCAGTCGTCGAGCAGCTTGTGAGTATTTTTCTGTACGTGTGTGTGTTTGAGAGAGAGAAAGTGAGTGCACATTGTCATCGTAAATAGCACCAAAAAGCATATAAAGAATTAATAAAGAAAAATGCTCCCTCTTCTTTATTCTCTGGTTACGAATGCGCAAAACGGCAGCTTTTTGTCGGAAGGCCGATCGCACGCTGGTTGGCAAGCTTTTGTTAGCGGCCGCTTCATGTCCTGAACATGGCCATGACTGTGGCCGTCTGCATCACAGTGTCGTCATCATTTGAATACACAGACACGCAGTCTGCCATTATCGTTGCTAGTTGACAGTGCCGAATCAGTGCTTACAATAGCTCGTTCCCTCTCGACGACAATTTGCCCAATTTGAGCATTAAGAAGAAGGCAACAACGATTTGGCGGCTGAATAGCTGTTTCTGTGCACTAAGTGCCCCTAATGGTGCACTCGCCAGTGAGCTGATTTCTCTTTCAGCCGCAACATCAACTGTAGAGGCACAGAAGATGGCCATTTTTTCCCGCAGATGAGCATTATACGAGTCAGCCAATTTATAGCTGCCCCTTCTGTTTCAATTGCCATTTTATCAATTGGCTACTCTAAGTGGTCGCCAATTGATGCACTAGTGCTGGTGACTTTGCAGTTTTAAAAACTGTCTATTTTAATGCACATCTGGCAAAAATTTTAATTTTTTAGTCTTTAATAAGTCCGTACATTTTATTGTTTTTAATGAATGACGTTGTGTGCACACCACTTCAAAAAGCTTATTGACTAATATTTTTTTTGCAAAAAATACATACTTACACAAACTCACATCTTTTTACTGATGATTTTTGCCGATTTCACTTGTGCGCAAACATGTCAAAGAAAAGAGAACAGCACCAGTGCCACTCTAAAAGGCCATTCATCTTTGGCGAGTCGAAAAATAGAGAACCAACTTTTTTCTAGTAGACTCCTTTCTCTCCTTCTCTCTTTCTGGGCTAATCGAATTATAAATCTCAGCAAATGGCGCTCGCTCGTGCAATCAATAGACCTTCCTGGCTGGCAAACAAGAAAGCACACACACAGACATTTCGCAGTTGTACTGGCAAATTGGACAGTGCTGCAGCAGAAGCAGCAAATCAGCGGTGCTCTGGGTTCTCTTTGAAGAGTTGAACGTTCGTGCACCTTATTTGCTGTTTTAGAAGAGTCTGCCAGAAGCGGTGACCACTGTCCTGAGCGCTGTATGAGTTGTAGCACTGCAGTAGTGAAAGCGCTCTCTCACAAGTATATTATTACCTTCTAGCTAAGCAGCAGCAGCCGCAGCACTCGAAAGAATGATTAATGAGTGCAAACAGTGAGTGTGTGTGTGTGCATGTGTCTCAGTTAAAATAAATTGCACAGGAAAATGAATGGCCACCTTCTTTTGCTGAATCTGTCAGAGATCGCAAACATCCCCCATTGCGCATAGACTCTCAATTGATACGTCCTCTAAAACTAACACTAATTGCAGCTGACGATGAGTGCTTTTATTAATTTGTGTTCAATGCGTTATGTTGCACACACAAATGTGCTATAGCTTAAATCCCAAAATATCTGCCGCCTTTTGTGGTCGTTTCAGTGTCGGACGTTGGCTCCAGACGCACTTTCATTTTCTTTTACACTCTTTCAGATACACACACACAGACAGTTTGGCCATCTATTTTACTGGTTGTGACTTGACAGCAGTAGGATGCAGTGCAGCACATGGGGTAAGGCAAAACGCCTTCAAATCAAATCGACAGCATCGTACAGTATTGGCGGCAGAAAAGACAAATATTTGGGGCAAACACAGTCAGTCAGTGAACAGTTTGCGTCCAATAGATTGTGCTGCAGCACAACAACGAATACACACACACACACAACGAACATAGCTCTGCAATTTGGGCGATTCTTGCCATTCCAAAATCAGTCAAGGCAGTTGTTGGTACAGCGCGTCTGCGTCCACTGCCTTTCCACTGTCTAATCTATTTGTTTCAATCTCTGCCTTTGCCTGTTAAGTTTGCCCTAGTTGGAATTTGAGCATTTAAAGTGAGCACCAAACACAGGCGGATGGATTGGCAAATTATAAATCTCCAACGAACAGTTTCAATGCGTGCAGCACATACAACTTTCCTCTCTTTCATTTGTCCTCTGCGGCAATTGAAAGGCAATAAATTAAATGGTGTCAAATATTTGCCAGATTGGATGAGCTCAGCTTTGAGGCAGCGAACAGAGTAGTGTAGAAGCCTAATTCAGCTGAATCAGTGGTAAGCAAACAGTGAAAGCAAAAGGCGAGAATCGTCTGCTTAGCTGAAAAACACTTCTAAGCGGATGGATTTGTACTACTACTGAAAATGGCCAACAGAAATTAGCAATAGAAAGGACGCCAGTAAAAAGATGACAAAAAGAAGAAACACGGAAAGAGAAAATAAAGTTGAGCAGAAGAAACGATTTGGGCGACAATTGCCAGCGAATGAAGTGAGTGAAGCAGACACGCGTCAGAGCGTTTTGAGGCTGCCGTGCGTGTCGATAGCCAATTGAAGGTGGCCCAATGCTGGCGCCAACTTTGTTTTGGTCTTCTCTCTGCCCATCACTTGGCTGTCCTACGTGGCACATTAGCAACAAACATCGCTCCATGCTATTGAAAGTACACACGTTCGTCGACTTAGCTGAAGACGATGCCTCCCTTACTGCAGTCTGGTGGCTGTGTGTGTCTACGCCAGTCACTTTTCAGCCACTTTTTGCTTGCTCACTCACTTTTCGTTGACCACACGATCGTGATTTGCTCACCATTTGCTTGGGTGAAAAGGAGAGATAAAGTGAGGCAAAGTGTGCTCGTGCCAAATGGCGAACTGTCTAGGCTTAGGCTTCAAACGGTAGAAAAGAGCTGTTTCAATTCTCAGAAGGATGACTACTATCTGAACTACTGTACTAGCAGATCAGACAGAATCGAAGAACCAGTGAGTCCCAGTGAGCCAATTACAATTGCTAATCGACAGCAAACGAGACTGTGTGTAGAAGAAAAGTGCTTCCAGGCCCAAGTAGCTGCTCGTTTGCTTAAAAAGACTCTCTTGCAACAATTTTGACTGCAAAAAAGAATATAATATGTGCAGTAGTGAGTGCCTTCTGGCAATGTAAGAAAGAGAAAAGAGTAGTGCTATCTAGGCACATTACATGCATAAATAATTAATCGGCGCCATTGATCACCGACAATTAATAACAATTACAGTAGTTGTAGTTGTAGTAGTAGTAGTAGCTGAAGTAGAACAATTCAGACAACTCAAATTGAAGTTAACTAAAAACGTTCGCATTTGCATTGAATATGAAAACGTTTGCCTTTGCCTTTCTTTTGCCTGAATAGAGAATAAATTTTTAATTAAACGGGATAATACAAAAGGCAGCAAGCGAGGAGAAAAAGAAATAGTGAGTGAGAGAGAAATGATTGATTTGATGAGGGCAAAGCATCGCTCTGGGTAGATGAGCGAACGCCATCCAATTAAAGCGAAGACGCCCGAGTCGTGCATTTATTCGGCAGACGACAATCGCCTTCTTAGCAAGTGTGCCAGTTTGCCACGTTGCAATGCATGGGTAATTAGCCTGCTGCAATTGCGTCAGTGTGCGGTTGAATATCAAAGAAGAAGAGGCAAAGAGGATGTCGCATCCTCCAAGATCGACACACTTTCAGAGCGAATAATCAAAGTAAAGACGGGATGCAGACAAAGACGGATATATTTTATATATATTTGGCTGGATGACTCGATCGCAGCAATATCGGTCTCCTCAGTCTCGACAGTATAAATTATAAATTGATCCAATTCGACGGCGGCAATTGATGCTTCTCTCCTCTTTTTCTTCTTCTTTCTTGTACAGCCACCACTCTACTCCACTGCCACTGCTCCATCGCTTCCACTCATTCACTTTTTGAGGAATGGGGCGCCTGCCTTGGCCGCAGTCGATTGCCAGTGAATGGCAACGTCAACCAAAGGCGACCCGCTCGACCTCGTCAAGTTCATTTGGGCGAACAGCAGCAGCACCGTGCAGCCTTGATCAACCCCGTTCGACTGATCTCTCGTCGTCGTCTTTGGGCAATAATAAATATGCATAATTTAGCTGCTGATGCATCTGCCGTTGAAAAGTATGTGTACATCATGTGTGCATGTGTGTGTGTGCTGGCTGCCGTCGAGACAGTCGAGCGAACACCGCTTACGCTTTGTGAAAATAATACGTGTTTCGAAAATTGATTTCACTGCCGCTCAATCCAAAGTGAAGCGTAATAAATGGTATAGTGAACGAAGGAGCAAGAAGAGACAAGAAAGAAAAAGAGAGAAAGAGGAAAAGTAGTGAAAAGTCGCTAGCCAGCCGTCGTTAGCGGCATTCAAACGCGTGCATTCCCGCCCGTACTCGCATCATTAGAGGAAAGTCGGCGACAGCAAATCAAAATGGACGATCTCTCGAGTTTTGGCGGCGACAATTGCTCCAGCTTCTGCCGTTTAATTTGCAGACGTTGAGAAAAAGAAAAAAAATATATAAATCAATTTGTGTCAGCAAAGCGATTAGTGTGATCAATCGTAATTCGACTGTCGATAGTTGCTGCTGACGTTAGCCTACTTAAAAATGTTCCAAAAAGTACTCAAGATGAACGCAAAAAGCAGAGTGTCATTAAAGAGCGCAATTGAGGGTCGTCGTTGGCCGTCTGGCAGTGGCCATTTCCAGGCCGTAGCCATCCTCATCCATCGGCCTCCTAATTAGGCACTGTCATTTCACTGTCATCCAATGGGCAATGCTCAAAAGAAGTGTTGATTAGTGTAGCGGGCAACATTAAATTGAAGTCAACGTCACAAATCGAAACAGCGTCTCTAAGCCGGCAATTTGAAACTGAGACCTAATCAAATCTCTGATTGATCGTGCGAAGCGATAAGTCACAGAAGCATACACAAACACAGACACAGTAAATGAAAATGGAAGGAGGCTTTAAGGAGCTGCAGGCTGCTTCGTAGATGATATTTAAGTGAACAGACTCAATTGGAGCGATTGAAACTCTGAGCTGGCAGGCAGGCAGGCAACCGGCACGGCCATTTGATCACGTCAATCGGACGTAGCTCGTTGACTGAGCAAATCACACAAGTTGATTTGCCACCCTCTCTTTTTGCCGCCTTTCTCTTTCGTCTTGCACGAGTTCTCCTTCTGCAACAAACTCACTTTCACTCTCATTCTTTCCGTCTTACTCTTTCAATTTATTTGTTTATTATTTATAAGCATGAATAAATTTGCAAACTTTTTATTGGACAAGCGAGCAGTGGTGGCAAGCAGCACAAGTCGCCTTTAAGGATGAGGAAGGAAGAGAGGAAGGCAAAATGGAGCAAGCAAAAAACACCACAGTCAGAGAGACTTTCCGCCAAAAGGAATGGAGGAGGAATAAACAAACATTGGCAAAACGAAGGCAGACGAAGGCAGACGAGGCAGAAACTGAGTAGCGAATTGAGAGAGAAAAAGAACGAGAAAATTGAGGCAGCCTTTCGGCTGGTGAAAGTGAGCCAAAGTGAAAGTGGCCATGGCAATGTGAGTAGTGGAAGGAGAAGGAGAGAGAGAGAGAGATTGGCAGGCAACGGAAGGCAACTCGACGAAGGCTCAACCAGCTTCAATTGCGATTGGCAAGTTTACTTTTGCCTTCTTTTTCTCTAGATCTATCAGCACCCACTTCAACTGCTGCTTTCTCGTTATTTTTTTCTACAGTTTCAGTTGCTGCTGACGATGTTGTCTATCTGCTTGTTTGCAATAGGAAATTAAATTTAACTGCCGCCTTTTAGTTTTAATTCTAAAGTTTGTGTTCGTGAGATGCTAGCTCTCAACATGCCGCTCGTTCTACATTTCAATTAGACAATCAAAACAGTAAATAAATAACTAGAAGAAGAAAACAAAGATAGATCCCTGAGAAGTAGCATTAGGGCTAGTGTGAGAAATTAAATTAAAACTGCAATTGAAAGTGATAAGCCTTCTCTACTTGTCTACTGCAGTGGCAAATAAATAACAAACAAACAAAAAAGTACACATCGTATGCAAACAAGAAAGAGTAAAAACAGTAGAAACCTTACTTTAAAGTAAATTAATTGAGTCTTTTTTAAATTCAATTTCAAATTAACTAAATTACAGTAGCGTTCAGGCAGTTGCTCGCTCGGCTGATCGGCACTGACGCTCAACTGTGACTTTTTGCACTTTGAAGCGGATGAAACTGCTGGCTAGGCTGCCAATGTGAGCTGTAGCGGTAATTTATTCGAGTTGCAGTATCCGATAACGAATAATGGCACACTGCAGCTATTAATTAGTGCAATCCGCGTGCCGGCAAAGTACTACTTTCTGCTGAAACTGTCGAGGCTTTACTGCTATACTGCCACCACTACTACTGAGTTTGTTGCTGTTGCTGCTGATGTGACACTTTCAGTTCGAGTGCAAATCCATCGCCGTGGCTGCCATATGGCACACACACACACTCACACACGGGCGCCAACTCTGGTGATTTCTATTGCTCTCCCTGTGGCTCTCTATCTCACTCTTCAGATGTAATTACCATAATGATACCGCACAGTCTGATCGATTCGCCATTCAGCAGCATTGAAGCAGGCGGACAAATGCAAATTGCCCTCTGTGGCGGCGGCGGTTGAGGAAGGCCGTGTGCTTGCACATCTGCCTAATCGATTGCTCCGTCTCTTTCTCACTTATTTTCTTTACTGCCATTTCATCTCAATAGGCCAGTTTTCAATATCAACTGCAACCTAGTGCCTGATGATGGCCAAGGATGCAGAGCAATTGAGCTGACTGTCGTCAAGTTGCCAGCAGGCAGACGACAAAGAAGACGACAACAACGCCGATTGATAGATGGCGGGTGACAATTTGAACAGAGGAGAAGCCGCAGGCAGAACTTGGTCATCCTAATAAAAGAGTGCAAAGTGCACTCTACTGATACCGGTCAATTAGTTGGTCAATGAGAGAGGAAGAAAAAGCCCTTCTGATTGAGACTAATATGATTAATTGATTACCACTGGACAGTAGTGTTTGTCTGTTCAGAGCTCTTTATGAGAAAGAAGGCCTTTGCACAGCCGGATATGCTATAGACACACAGCGTCCTAGACGCACACTTTAGCAGCAACAAAACCCCTGTCAAGTGCGCTTATCGATGCTTATGCAAATAACTAAAGCTGGCTCGCTCTTCAGACGCAGTGGCCGCCCATAAATATCAATCAGAAAGAGAAAAAGCCTCAAAGGGGGGCTTCACTGCAACGTATTTGTTGTGGAACAAAAAAAGAAAAATAAGTGCCCTTTTCTTTTGCTATATTTTGACCGTCTATTTGTTTAGTTTTAAAGATAAAAATCGGGCAAATGTAAATGCAAATGCAGCAAAAAACAAAGAGCTTCCAAAGATGTCTTAATATCAGAGACGATGAATAGAAGTAAATAGTGCACTTGTTGGCGGGAATGCTGTGCTAAAAAACATTACCCGCAACTGGGCTCTACTGCTAATGCTACGTTATCACAAATGGAAACATTGGGTTTTGTTTTAGTTCTTCAAACAAAAAACCCGTATAATTTTAGTGATTGGCAAAGATGGTGGTCACAGTGCTGACTTTTTGCTTTCTAAAAGGCGAGCGCACACACACACACACATACAAACGGTAGTCTTATCTGCTTTGGTTAATCTAAAATTAATTTAAACGCCAAACTGTTTGGCTGCCACAGCAGTAGACATGTAGATGAGAAGGATGCGGATAATAATGAAAGTTGAGGTTGGAGCAGGCAGAAAACGATGAAAGAGCCAGAAAAAACGTTAGCGGCTGCAGACGGTGTGTTAGCTGGCACTGCTACTGCTGTCCCCTTAACCACCATCTAAAGAATGAAGGCGCCGTCTTCATTGGGCAATTCATTTTGCCTGCTCACACCATCTGCTATGTCTGCAACTTTTTCCCTTTTTCCTTTTTCCTTCTTACGTCCCTCATATTGCCACACCATTGACACTGCCTGACTGCTGCCATTAGCTGCTGTGACTCTAAGCCTTCAGTTGACTATGGAACCAAGTTGCCATTGAATTGTTTTACCGATCGATTGGGCTCGAAGGTCTCTTTTTTGCAAAAAAAGTAAAGTGAAAGAAAGAATGAATGAAAAGACTTTCGAGGCAAAAAGCAAAATTCGATTAAAATGGCCTTCTCATCGCACTGAGTTTTCTGCAGTGTAGAGCCATATTGGCTGGCTAATTCAGTTTTTGGCCAGAAAGGCAGGCAAAACGGAAAGCCGTTTTGTCATCAACCTAGTGAGTTTCAAACAAATAATAAATTAATCTGCTACAGTTAGTTGCAGTATTAATTATTCAGTGTGCACTTTAAAATGGTGCTTTCAGGCAAAGAGGCGCCAGTCAGTGAGAAAAATAGTATAACAGTCATGTTGAAAGGGGCAAACAAAACAGGGGATAATGATTGCAGTGCCATTTTTTACACTGACTGTTCACACTTTCCCGTTTTTTTTGCCCAACCACTGGTAGGCAGCATTTGAGTTGAATCGATGCCATGAGTGAAACCGAATGATCGACACAAGAAAAGTGCAAGGCGATGATTAGCAGCAGCGTAAGCAGTGGCAGCTGCAGAAGTGAGCCAAAGAGCAGCAGTCAACGAAACAAGCACATACTCGCACATATATACAGACAAACAAGAACCGAGAACACTTTTCGAGTGCCCATTTGAAATTACATTTGCAGACTGTATGTGTGTTTGGTGTGTTTGCGCTACTGCCGTTGTTTGTGCATTTCTAATTTGACATGGCCCGTCTCGTCGTGTATATACAGTTCAGTCTCTCGGCCACTGGTAATTATCGAGCGCACCAGTCTCAGTGTAGAGAACACACACAGAGCACAACTCGTAGGTTGCGAAGTGTAACAAATCCACACACTGGCACTGACTGCATGCCAAAAGTCTGGTCAGAAAGCAGCTCAATTGGGAAAATGGGGAGCTAAATTATTAAATGGAAGCAATGGCAAAAGCAGCAGTGGCAGCAGTGAAAGAGAATTAAAGGCAATCAATAGGCTGCCAGTTGAGGTGTAGTGTAAGCCGAGGTACATCGAGCGAAAAAGAAGGGGAAAGTGAGACCAAATTGCTTTGCTCCTTCCACGCTGGTTCCCCAATCCGCATCAGCAGCACATGCAGCCAAAACTGACTTACAGAGGCCAATTGCCACAGTTTAACTCCAGCTCACTGTTCGTGTGTGTGTGTGTGTGTCTGTCATTCAAAACGTGAACAAGTGTCGCGCAAAAAGCAGAATCCAGTCACTTTTTTTTGCTGGCTGCTGCTGATTGAAGCCTCCAAAGGCACGACATTAATTAACAAAAGAGGCATAGTGAAAGCACAGTGTGTGACGGCTGCACACACACATATGCGCCGACTTTGATTGCCGCTGCAACCGCAGCCCGTTCTCCTCCACCAGGCAACTGCGGCCAATTATGGCTAATGACTTTATTGCCTGGCAAACCTGCCACACAGTATCGCAGTAACACTCGGAAAAACACGGGTTGTGGCTTTCCTGGTGCCTGAAACGGCCACCACCACCACTTCGCCTACACTTCCTTACAACGATGTCCGTTCGGGCCAATAGCCAATGTCTGTCTGTCGGTCTGTGTGAGTTTGGTGTTGTTGTTCTTGTGCTTCTGCCGTGTCTGCTGTCGCCATTTGGCTATCGGTAGGCTCAGTGTACGGCAGCTCTACTGGCTTCATTAGACAGCTTTGGTTATTAATGACTGCCCAGTGCGACCACTGCCAGACAGACCACTGGCCACTGCTCGCACAGACAATTCAATGAACGAAGCAGCCAGGCGATGTGCTGGTGGCAGAGACTACCAGAGAAAAGAAAAAGCAAGAACAAGCGTAGAGAGCAGGAATCAGTATTGGAATGCCGCAAAAACGATTCTCCAGTGGCCAGTGGCATCAGGGAGATTATTGGCGATTGCAATGATGCCAAGACAGTTCGCCAGTAACACCAAGAGCATCAGTGGCATCAGGAAGAGTGCATGTTTTACTACATAATGCCTGTCTGTTTCTCTCTGTGTGATTATCAAATTAGACTGCCCTGCACTTATTAATTATTGCCATTAGCCAAGGCGGACATGGGTGCCAGTGCCAATTACCACTCAGCAAGAGCAGTTGCAGCAGCAGGAATAGCAGTGCAGGGGCACTTTGCGTATGAATGAATGTATGTGTGCTATAAGTGTCTACTGCAATGCTCACTGTGCCACTCTTTCCCATTTGCATGCACCATTCGCTAATTTATCTGCATTTGCAAGTTCACCCATCGTTTCGCCATTAGGCGACACAGAGAGGCAGGCAGAAGGAAAGTAAGTCTTGCCACCGCCTGCACCACCATCATCCTCACCATCCTCACCACCCTCACCACCACCACAACACACGTTCTCGCGCCTCGTTCGCCTCCGTCTTAGCAGTAGGCCGTCGACATAACTGCAGCCTGGCCATAACGCCAGTGGTAATCGCATTAGCAAGTGGCAAACAAACATTAATTGAATCACTGTGCGCAAGCATAGCTTGATTAAGAAGAGGCTCGCAAAGTGCGCCCGGCAGTTTCAGTTTAGTGAGAAATGTAGACTGCACTGCACTACTGTCCGCAGTAGTGCAGATCAGTGCAAAGTTAAACTATCAACAGCAATTGTCTTGCTTGTAAATTAAATATCAAATTAAATAACAGCACACTAGTGATTGAGAAGAAGAAGAGTAAGAAGAGACACCATGAAATGGCGTCTTTTAAATGTTTGTCTGTCTGTGTCCAGTGCAAAATTCCAATTGCCCTCGTCGAGACATCGTCCACACACAGTAATGTGTCTCTGGCGACTCATAGAAGTACTGCAGCTGCACTATACACTGCACTGCAGATGCAAGACAAATGCCCTCAATAAACCACTAATAGAGGCAACTACTATTTAGGGACGAGAAAAGGCAATAGAAAAACTGGCGCAATAAATAGCACCATCGATTGCTTGACAATCGTAATCGCAGTGCCGCGCTGTAAATGGCCACCCAGCTGAGAGCCAAATTGGGAGTCATTCAAAGTCGTACAGTGGTGCAGGTCAAAGGTGAAGTAAGCAAAAATGGCACTAGCTAGCGGTGCTAATAACGAACAAGTCAGCCTAGTGAGCCGCCTTACCAGAAAGTAGCTGAATGGCTGAATTGAGTCAAAGAAAGTAGAACAGTTTTTATATAAAGATGAAGTATACGGCAGAGTACATCGATCAGTAGGCTTAAATGCTCTCAGAAAAAGAGAGACCAGGGCACATTAACTGCGCTAAATGGATCGAATCAATGAGTGAGAGAGAAAAGTCGAGCATCATGTATCAGATAGACCACCGCAGTTGTTCAAACTGAATAATTGATTGAACACGAGAGTAAAACACGGATTTTCGGTCGCCTTCAGTGACAGAACACTGGCCAAATTGGCCGACACATACACACAGGCCGAATTCCACTTCGGTTGTCCACTGCAACCAAAATTAAATTAAATTCGACAAACGAAACAAACGAAGTGAAAGAGTCGCACTGAAACGGTGCTCCCTCAACTGTACCCTTTAGTATAACATACACATACACACACACACACAGACCATCTGCTATATCTGCTACACAACCTTAATTAAAGTGCACCAAAATGCCAAATGCGTGCAACGATCGCTGACCAGTGGTGCCGACAGTGTTTTGCCAAAGAACAGCTGCAACTGCACACAGTACAGTGCCCAAAACAGTACAAAACAGTGTATCCAAAGCACACCTCAGCACGTCGAACCGTGGCAACAGCAGTGTCTTAAGTGCAGGCAGCTGAGAAAAACAAAACTATAATTAAATTGCTTACAATTAATTAACTAATTCAATTAATCTGCAAAGAAAAGCTGCAAGCTCAAATTTGTCAGAAGGCAGAAGGGGGAGGAGAGGGGGCAGAAAAATGACGAAAGAAAACCGCGCTAGCGCTGAGCGGAAGGAAAGAAGCGCTGAAGGAAAGGGTAGTCTTTGGATGCTGCTGCTGATGCTGTCCTTGTGTTGTATAGAGGCAGTAATGAAAAGAGGCAGTCATATGCAAAACAATGACAGCGACAGAATAAAAAATGACAGTCGCCTGAGCAGAGTGAAAGGGTGAGAGAGGAAGGCTAGGAGAACTGAAACTGAAAGGCGGGAAAACGAGCCAGGGGAAATCCAAGAGAATGAAAAAAGGCACTGAAAAGCCTTCCTCTGGTCTGCTCCGTGATTAGATTAGCCTATCACTCTCGTTGCCTCTTCCGTTTTTTCCATCTTTCCTTTCCTGCACAGTACAGTGCCACTTTTAATTGTGCCCGGCTCTGGTGCGTTCAGTGGTGCGGCACTGGTCATCGTGCCGTCATGGCCGCCGAAAGGGCCAACAGCTCACAGCTGTCTGAGTGCGACCGACTCTTTGGCCCACTTCAAGTGTGGTCCACTTGTCACTGTCTCCGTCAATCTGCCCTCTGACCAGTGCAGTGTGCGAGGAGCGGCAGAGACAGAGAGGCGCACCAGTGTCACCATTAGCACTGCTTAATTGTCGTCACTGCTAAGCCGTCTTAGTTTGGGAAGGGAAAAAGATGAAAAAATGCAGTCCTCCACTGCACTCTCTTCCATTTACATTTACATTTGCAGCCTAATAATTGCAGTTCCTCTTCACTTGGATGCCATTATTATTCTTTGCAGTTTTTGCGGAGGAGAAAAATTAAGGACACTTGCGCCAAGAAGGGCCGTATTAAGTCGGCAGCAGCACACACAAAAATTCTTTTTTTCTTATGTTTGGCAGCAAAGAAGAGGGCACTTCAGATTTAAACTCCTCGTTTCTGCTTCACTTAGTATATTGTCGAGGTCAATAGCCAGCAGAGACAATGACTGAAAAGACTTGCACTTTGAGGGCAGGAGAAGAAGGAGAGCAAATCAAAGCAGCTCATAAATTGGGCAGCACTAAAATGATCGTTCGCCCCTTAATGGTCACCAATGTTTACTAGTAGTCACACGTCGCACTGGACAAAAAATGAACAAGGAAAAAAAGAAAAGGAAACAAAAGACAACAAACAACAGACAGGAACTGTCTTTAGAAAAGGCACCGTCAGCATCACCGCCAACAATAACGACAACAACAAGACTTGGAAATTGACAAGTTTGTCGATCGATTGCTCTCTTCGACTTTATTTGATGATGTCTCCGTCCGCCTAATTGCCACAATTGTCACCTCCTAATCGATCTGATTCGGGCATACGTCGGATAAACCGTCAAGTGAATGGACACAAAGGAGTGTCCACGACACGACGAGGGGAACTACTGACATTCAAGTCCATTAGTCAGTGCAGCCCGATGAGAAAATGAGAGAAAGGGAGAGGGAGTAACTTTTCCCCAGACTTGCTCCCATAGACAAATCAATTAAACGCCGCCAAAGGAGAGGAAAGCAATCGGCGCAAAGTGGGCTGCCGACGTCGTCAGCTCACCGGAACTCGATCAGTGTCTGATTGCATTGTTTAAATGAAGAGACCGACTATGCTGTGTTCACTATCTTTTCCTCCAGTCCGCCCATTCTCACTCTGTTTCCCTTCCCAGCAAATTGCATTTGCTAATATCAACACAGGCAGACACATATTTAGTTACACATAGAGTTGTCTCGCACCTTCGGCGACAGCATCTGCTTCTGCTCAAATTAAAGCAGCGCTGATATCACTGACTCTCTTCTCTTCACTTCCCACTGCCATCCAATTGATAAAAAAGTTTCCTAATTGCAAGTGAGCAAACTTGGTTAGACGGCACAAAAAATCATGACAATCAGTAGTTGAAGTCAGTAGTTTGGCAATTAATGAAAAGTGGGACAGTTTCGGGGCGGCAGTTTGGAGAAAAAGAGAAATGTCTGCCCGTCGATTGGAAAATGGAGACCGACAGAATGGATGGAGGCGAAAGTCGAGTGAGCAGTTGACTGTGTCTATAGAGCAAGCAAGAGCAACCGGCACTGGCAGTAAGAACAGCCGCAGCAGTGTCAGCAGTGTTAAGCCTATCCATTCTCATTAGAGACAATTAAGACATTTCTGTAGGACAAAACGTGGTGGTAATCAGGCGGCACAGTTTGCAGTAGGCTCTCTCGCCTCTTCAATAGGCCTCAATTCATGCATATTAATAACAGCCTACAGTCGGCAATTTGTCATCGTCTCATTAAAATTAATTAAAAAACAACAAACACAGCGGCAGCTAAGTGAAAGTGGTCGTGCGAGAAAAAAGACAATGAAAGCAAAGAAAAAGAAAAGAGAAAGAGAGAGGGAGAAAAGGCGCTGCAATGAGGCAATGAAAGTGCAGTAAGATGGGTAAATTAATTTGCCGCTAATAAGGCAAAACAAACGCTGAAGAGGCTGAAGAGGAGGAAGAGGACAACGATTGGCGCAAGGAAAACAGCAGGAAGTGAAGAAGGGACTAAATGAAAAAAGGGCGGCAGCGTCATCAACCTAAGCATCTACTGGCCACTGGACCCGATCACATTTTGCATTGTACACGTCGATGAATCATCTGCGGAGATGATTCCAGCAAGCACTCGCCCCGCATCCATTGCACAGCCTATTGATGCTCTGGCACTACTGTCTACTACTCTTACTCACTCAGTGCCCACAGTGCTGATGGTGAGCTGGGTAACCAAGATTGATCGCGCCCGCTTGCTGCACCATCGCGGACAACGACAAACAATGGGCAGAAGAGGAGGAGGAGGAGGGAAAGGCAAAGAGGGAGAAAGGGAATAATCATAAATAGAAATCGTCAGTGTGAAGAGCACCCAGCACAGTAGTGTCGGTGTCTGTGTGGTGGTGGTGGTGTGCTTGTTGACAAATGCAAGTGCAGTCAGGAGGAGTTGAGAAAGAGAAAGGAGGACAGCTTAGGGAGACGCTGAAATTTTGCGTGACAAATTGGAGGAACTGTCGTCCAGTGGAGTTCATAATTAATTGACACTGCCTGCCTGCCTGCGACCAGTGATTGGCGCTGTCGAGTACCAGCCAACAGAAGGGTCCCTCGCCAGCGCTTATGACGCCTGCCGCTTTTGGCACACTTCTCCCTTTCTCTCTTTCTCTTTCCTTTGGCTTTGATTATCTGCGGCTTTACTCCTCTCCTACTCTGCCTTTTTCCTTTCTCCCTTTCGACTAATTCGATTAACTGCTGCTGTCCTTTTGGTGGTATCCTCTGCCTCTGTGCTGTTCAGACAATCGGAGGACAATTAATTAAATCGATTGGCTGAAGTGTGTTGTGCTCGACTGGCGGAACAGCATTGCTGCTGTTCGGTCAAGACCGCAGCAGCACCCTCATCCTCACCACCACCACCACCAACATCAGCATCAGCATCAGCAGAACCACCACCAGCACTACCACCAGCACCATCACCCTCATCAGCAGCATCAGCAGTATCGTTGACTGTGTGAGCAGCCAGCTAATCTTGTTTGGTCGGTGGCTATTCAAATCAAAGCGAATTACATCTAATGGAGATAAATGCAGCTCAATGCTCGATGGCTTAAATGGCAGCAGCGGCGGCTTCAGCCGGCACTGGGCGGCAGCCTGCAGTGCGATAAAAGTGGAATTAATTCAGCCAATGGAGCAAATTTAATTTTAAAACTACACTATACCATAGCCATTGCCAATATAGTCGTGCACCAGCCGGGGATTACTTTCAGGAGGGGAACAAAGGAGGGAAGAGACGCAATGGTGATGGGGTGACATCAAACTTTGGGCGCCGCTGGTGGCCAGAGATTGAGATAGACAATGTGAAAGGGAAGGACAGAAAGACACTAGGACTGTCACTAGGAAAGAAAAGTACAACTGGCGATGATCGCCTATTGATTAAGCAATTAGGCTCATTTCTGCAGCGGCTGCAGATAGAAGTGTGCCGTAGATGGGTGTGCATTCGACTGCCACTACCACCACAGCTGGTGGACAAATTACTGCCATTAGGCCAAAGGGACCGGTTGAAACGCAGACACACTGACTTTGAATGGTCACATTTGGGAAAGAAAAAGTTGGAGATAAAGTAAAGCAGGAAAGCTCACTTGCTACATACTGAAAACCTCAGTTGTTGATAGCAGTAAAGGTGTACAGTGTAACGGGGCATCTAAGCTGAAGCTCAGCTGTCGTTGAACCAAAAAGTGGCCTGTGGCCAGCAGTTACTCGTCTACATGAAGTATTATAAATGTAAGAAATAATCACTTACCTAATAAGGCCACACTTAATATGAGCGTTAGTAATCGTAGGAGCATTATTAATTGATTCGCTGCAGATTCGATTTCGATCGAGCCTGGTGAGCTTGAACGAGAGAGAAAGAGAGAAGTAGGACAAGAAGAAGACGAAGAAGAAGAAGAGGAAAAAGGAAAAGAGGATGAAGCAAAAAGTGAGACTAAATGAGCGCACTCGGCTGAGGATGTCTAGCTACTACTGCTTGTGATGGAGGCTGTGGAGAAGGATTAGATGAACGATTGATTTTGATCGGAGCAAACTAATGAGCAAATAGCAATGACGGTGCAGTTCGCTTCGGTGGCGATGCTGGCAAGGAAGAAGAGGCATTTGCCAGAAGGGAAACGAGGGAGAAATAGAGTAAAAGCAGAAAACAGGTGAGGCAGACGACCGCAGCATTAGCGCGAACTCCACACAATGGACTTGAATGAGCTTGTCCAGAAGAAGCTTGCTCTGGTGCTTGCCTGCCTGTTTGCCACCACTATATAAACAATTATAAATTGTTCAATAAAATCGATCCAATTGCCGTGGTGTGGTGGCAGTGTGACCAACAGACAGCTCGGCAACGTTCATCGTCCTGCTTCGGGATTAATTATTGCCGTTGTTTCAGGGGTGCAGCTTCGGTGCACCCGTTTGATGGCGGCGCTCTTCAGCAGCTGCCGTTTTGCTCAAGTTTTAGCAAAGTTTTTGGCGTTGATGAGGCAAATAAATGATAGATTCCATCATTAGTGTGTATTCTGCTGACGGTGATGGTGGTGATGCGGTTGTGCGGAAGCAAACTTGCAGACTTGTCACTTGCCACTTGCCGACTAAAGCCAATTTAGTGGGGCAGACAATCGATAGACAAACGCAGAGACGGCAGAGTGGGTCATTCCACTCTGAAGATGGCTCACTGAAAAAAGCCGGCAAGTTGGTGAAATGGTGGAAATGAGATGGGAAGATGAAACGGAGATGAGAAGTGGAAAGGAAGAAGAAGGTACACAAGAGAACACACGTAAACATAAACAGACACAAACAAGCACACACGCACAGGACACTTCACTGGTGAGTGGAAAGACAGGTTCTTTTCGAGGTGACAGACAGACCGGAGACAGGTAGAAGACAGGGCAATCAGCATGTGACACAGGACAGCAAACAGTGACCAGAGAGGATGGTGGTGACTTTCAGTCGGCGGTGACGACGACGTCGAGGTGCATGGTACGGCATGGCTGCAGGCAGTGGAGGCTGAAGTGGCCCTGAAGGCCTTCACAACGAGGAACTACATAGCCGCCAGCAACTACATAGACGGCGACGACGACAACAACAAACACAAACACAACAACAGCAGCCCCAGCCAACTCCCACCGTCGATTACATCTTCAGCGTGGCCCTTGTCCTCTGCTCTTGTCGCTTCCTCTTCCAGCGACACTCCTTCTTCTGGTCCCCTCTTTTCTTCTCGGCCCGACAGCAGACAGAGCAACAGAGCCACTGAGCGGTACTGTGCTGATCACATGGTGTGGAGAGGCCTGAGGGAGTGAGGGGGCAAACGGTGTGTTGGCTGGCGGTGGTGGTAGCAGTGGCCGCCGTAGCGGGACTCTCTCAAAATTGGCGCCACAAAATGGAGCGAAGGGAAAGTGAGAGAAGGAATGCGCCCGACGCGAGCCTTTGCTTCGACCGACCGTCTCGCTAGCACTGAGGCGAATGTGTTGAATTGAGGCCCAATTTATGCGTGTTGATGTATCCACCACTGGATTCTCTCGACATCCATTCGCCTGCTGCTGCTGCAACACTTGCCGTTCTCTCTTTCTCTGTCTTTCGCCTGTCCGTTATCGTCTATCTGCCTTCCCTTTCTAGCAGCACACACTATTCTACACTGCATTCGAATTTTTATTCTTCACTTGGCTCGTTTACATTTCCCAGTGCAGTGTTCGGTTGTCGCTGTTCTATCGCCATCGAATTAAAGCGAAGCCCTACACACACACACAGTCGACAGAAGTCGCCCGAAGTGAGTGAAAGAGAGAATTCAATGTACAGCAGAATGAGAAAGAGAAAGAGAGACACTGTGGGGTGGCAGTTATTTCGATAAGAGTCGAGAATGCAGCAGAAGTAGAAGCAGCCAGCAGAATCAGCGGCAGCAGGCGCCTAGCAAAGTGCAGTGAGGACCAGACAGAGAAGGCAGGATCGACTTGGATAGATGCGGCAGCAATGTACTCTATAGCATCAGCAGCAGCAGCAGCCACAGTCGAATAATGCACAATAATAACAGACTGCTGCAGCTGAAAAATAACATATATTTCGCCTGACAGAACAGCAGAAGCAAAAGCAGAAGCTGATGCGTCGGCGGCGGCGGCTGCTGCAGAAGATTCTGCAGTGAAGAGAGCGAGAACCCTCGTTGCCTCTATCGATCGCTGACCTCGCTTGGGCTCCCGGAATTTTCAAAGTCTCACTCTCTTCCTCCAGTGCACTGGGCGCCGTCGTCAATTGGGACCAGTGAAGGAACGCAAGACTACTACACTGTGGCATCAGCAGTGCCAAATAACAGTAGAGAATAACACAGCAGCGGCAACGAAGAAGGAGAAGAAGCGATCCACTCGGCAACAGCAATGAGACATCTCAATCTGCTCCATTGGCTCTGCCCAGGCGACGGCTGCTGCTGCTGCAAGAGTGAGAGAGAAAGAGAGGTTCCTCTCGTGGTGGCGTCGGCGATGGCAGTGCTTCCTTGTTGTCGTAGTGGGCACATTCTCTGCCATCACCACCACCACCACCAGTGGCGCCCGTCTTGCAGGCGCTGAAAGTGACTTGCTCTCTTACTGGTCACTTGACGACTGCTCTGCTTCCCTGAGTTGGCGGACGGACAGTGTTCCCTCGTAAGACAAAGCCCCATTTGGCTCCGTCATTTGCATCTCAATTGCTTCTCTTTCTCTCTTCACTTCACTTCTCATCTCATCTAGGGCCTCCAATCGTGATTGCCCAAACTGGTCACTCAGTGAGAGAGAGAACGGAAGCAGGCAGGCAGTGTAAATCCAATCTAGACAGAGTAGCCAGAGTGCTGCTGCCAGTGCACTTTACTTAGATGACCACACTTGACGCCTGTGCTATCAATCAATTTGGCACACTCTTTTGGTGGCGGTTGCAAATCAGAGAGGATGAGGAGAGGAAGAGAGGGAGAGAGCCACTACTACTTATAACTGTCCCCAATCTCCACTTTTTCGACCAATTTTTGAAGGACAAAAAGCATTCTACTTTCCCAAATGAGCTGACGCCGAGCCCAAAGTACTTTTCGGCCTTCCTAGAAGTGGCAATCTCAGAGTGCAGTGAGCACCTGAGTGAATGTGAGTGAGTGCGTGAAGATATGGCTGCTCCCCCCCCCCCTCCCCCGGTCGGTGCTGTACCTTCTAACGAACCACCGTCCGCAGGGGCAGCAGCCAATGACAGAAGCTCTGACGCGCAGGACGGTGCTCTTCCTCCGTTCAAACTGACAGTTGACAGTGAGTGGCACGCAGTGCCAGTGCCCCGCACGCAGCCAGTCATCGGCCGCCGCTGTACTACTGCTCAGCAGCGCGCGACTGTGGTGCCCCTTCAAATGCAGGGGGATAAAGAGCGCGCGCGCTGAGTTTGAGATTGTCCGTTGAGTAACGTGCGCTGCGCTGCGCTGCGCTGCCATCGTCTGTTGAGTTGAACTGTCGTCAGTGGAGCAGTAGCGCAGTAGCGGCAGCAGCAGCAGCGGCGGCAGAAGTGCGAAGAAAAGGCTAGGTCTCTCACGCCGGTTGCTCTACCTCGCCAGTGTGCTTCAGCGTCTCCTCGGGCTCCCAACGCCAGCCTTCATAGCCACTCACCCACTCACTCAGTCTCTGCTCTGGCTGGTCTTCATCGCTTCCTCCAGTAGCAACAGTTTAGTCTTCTCCTTGATCTCATCTCCCCATCTTCCTTCCTTCTTTCCTCCTCCATTACCTCCACTTTTTATTTCGCTTTGTACAGCACACCTATCACCGTACCATCCTCTGACCATGGCCTCCGAAGTTTCTCGAGCTTTTGGCACAAAGATCAACCCGAATGAGCGGAGAGCTTTCGCGCCGTTGAACGTGCAGAACCAGAACTTGAAGCCAAGCAACAGGCTTGCCGAGAACAACAACAACAAACCGCAGCTGCAAAGCCAGAACGCGGGACCAGTCCCTGGTTTTATCTCAGGCCAGGAAAATCAGTTTGCTGCTTACGGCAGTGATGCCTTCAGCAAAAAGAGCGCCTCGACTTTTCAGATTTTCCGAGACGAGGGCATCAGTTCACAGGAACGGAGCTTCTCAATCAAACTAGAAGATGAGGAGAGAAAGCTCGATGTCAACATGCAAGCTGTGGAGAAGGAGCTAAGCGGAATTGTTATTGAGAAAAGTGCTAGCTCTGAGATATTTGACTCGGAGAACAAGGAGAACATCTCGACTACGAGCCAAGTCGATGATTCTATGGACGTGGAGGAATCGGCGAAAGAGAACTCTGCCTTTGAAGATGACTCTGTGCTTGACCATTCCGAGATCAGCTACGCTCAGCAGTACACCGAGTACGAGCGCTTTGCTGACTACGCCGACAGTATTTTGCCGTACATGCTTTCCAAGGAGCGCAAGCACATGGCCGATCCTTTCTACATGAATGGTCAGCTGAACATCAACGCCAAGATGCGATGCATTCTCGTCGATTGGCTTGTCGATGTCGCCGACGAGTACAACATCAAGGACGAGACGCTCTTCCTCACTGTCAACTACATTGATAGGTAAGACTAATCAGTGTCATTGTCCCTTGCAATACTAATTCCTCTTCATGTTTTTCTTCAGATTCCTCTCAAAAGTTTCCATTAGCCGTCAGGAGTTTCAGCTTCTGGGTACTGCGGCGCTGTTTATTGCCACCAAGTACGAGGAGATTTATCCTCCTGAAATTAGCGAATTCGTGTACATTACCGACGACTCGTTTAACAAGCTGCAAATTCTGCAAATGGAAAAAGTCATTCTCAGAGTGAGTTCTGGCTCTTAATTTTCTATTTGTTTCACTGTTACTAATGCTTCTTTACAAACTTTGCAGACTCTCGAATTTGACGTCTCAACGCCTACTCCAAACTACTTTCTCGAAAAATTTAGCTGCGACCTTGAACTTGACAAAGAAGTTTTTTGCTTTGCAAAAGTAAGAATTGCAAACCTTTTTTCTAGAAGCTAATTAATCTAAACAAATCTTGTCTTTCCGCAGTACTTGTGTTTCTTGACTATGCTTGAATGCACCCCTTTTTTGAAATACTTCCCTAGTGAGATTGCCTTGTGCTCAATTGTGCAGGCGGCCAACTTTCTTGGCGTCCAGCTCAATGAGCAGTTCCTCAACAAGACCTTGGACTACGAGCGAAGCCTCGACAAGAAGGGCAATGTCGTCCAGCTGGTGAATGACCGCAAAGAGCTGCTTGACGAGCTCAACAAACTGCAAGCGTCTGCTGTTGAACACCAGCAACAGGCAATTCAACGTAAATTCTCTACCTCCAAATACTACAAAGTAGCCAAATTTATCAACTCCAACTAGCTTCTTCTACCAATTCCTTTTTATCCATTTCTTACAAACTCTTTGTTGTCTTTTACTTTCGCTTCCTTGTATCCACGCGCAATTTTGATTTCTACCCCTTCCTTTCTCCTTCTGTCCTTTTTTATGCCTCATTTACATATACTCATTTGATTTTAACAATCATCATCATTGTAATAATATTAAGGGCTGATTATTTTTCATTGTATTTATATTACCATTTTAAAATTAAAATCAATTTAGCAAATAGGCATTTTTGAACACTTAATCTCGTCTCTTGTGGTGCTTGTGTTTGTGCTTTTTGCTGCTACTGCTGCTCTTGTGCTTCTTTCGGTCTCTTCTCTCCGCGTCTGAATCGTCCGAGTCGTCAGATTCTCTCCGATGACTTCGTTTCTTTTCCTTTTTCCTCTTCTTTTCTTTTGATGATGATGATGATGCTGATGAGGAGTGCCGGTGTTGAGATGATTCCGATTTGATTTCAGAGCGAGTCTTGTCCTCCAGTGAGACAGCCTTTGGAGCGCAGCCTTCATTGTACAGCTGCTTCATTTCAGGAGTAATGTCATCAAACTCCTTTGGCACTTTGTACTGCTCCACATGGTCAACCCTGATTACTCGATTGAGCAGCTTAATGCCGTTAAAGTTGTCCACGGCGAGTATTGTCGACCGCTGGTCTTGGTAGCAGAGAAATGCAAAGCCCTTGCTTTTGCCGGTCTTACGGTCGCGAATCAAGTTGATGTTCACCACCTCGCCGTACTGCGAGAAAACCGCTATTATGTCGCCCTCGCTCAGATCAAAACTGAGGCCGCCGATGAAGATCCAGGCGCTGTCTTTGTACATGTTATGCCAGCTGGCCTTTCCATCGACGATGCCCAGCTTCAGCTCCTGCTCGCTGAGCTTGGTGATGTTCCGCACATTGCTAAAGAGAAAAGTGGAGTGTTAGTTTTTCAAAGAGCTGCCATCATTAACACAGCCAACTTACGTCAGTGGATTCATGATTTGGTGGTGTACAGTGAATGAATATGATGAGGAATGAAGAAAGTTGTGAAATGGCGTACAGAAGTGCCCTGTTCCAGGATGAAAACATCAGCAGTGTAAACAACACTGCAGCTCGCTCTTCCCACGAGTGTTTCGCCTGCGAGCCACTGCTGTTTATTCGGCGCGCAATGCAGCAAAGTGTCTTCTGCGGCTTCCACTTGTAGCGGCCACTTGCTGGTCTGCCGACACAGCCGAAGAGCTTTCCCTGCTGAAGACTGAACACACGGAGAGCAGCTGAAAAGAGAGCAGAAGAAGAGGGAGAAGAGAGAGAGAGAGAGAGAGAGAGAAAGAGAAAGAGGCCTCTGCCATTCAGCGCCAGGCCACAAAGGAATGTGCCTACGGCCATTGCCCGCCGAGTGCTCCTAAATTCTCGTGCTCCTGTTGCTTCTGCTTCTTCTTCTTCACTCGAATCTCACATTGCCGTCTTCCAGGAAGCATAATGCGAGGGGAGATTCGGTTTCAGTATCTCCCCAGCCTCAGTGCCATTTTGGGAAGCTAGTCTGCCGATCATGTCTAATCAACTGCAGCAATTCTTCTCATCGCTCATGCTGCCCTATCTCAGAAGACGGCAAATTCCATTTTAGTGCTTCAACCACCAGCGTCTTCAGCAGAACGCTACTGCATAATAACTCAACATTTCCGGTGCCGCGGACAAACCATTCAGCTCACAATGGGGAAGGCACCGCTGAAGACAGTGCTGATGAACTTTCTTGAGCACTACCACAAGTTGGAAGCCAGCTCACGCGATAAAGTCCAGGCAATAAAGGAGTTCAAGGCGACGGGCAGAGATACACCACCACCGTTGTCACTGTACGATCAAGAGTACATCAAACTAAAAGAGCTCACTGAATCACTGAAAAGTGATCCGTCATATCCGATGAACGAGGGACAGAGTGATGTGAACCGAAAGAAGAACCGATACAAGGACATTCTTCCATGTAAGTTGGATATTGAAAGCCGGTGTATTCATTTAGAGACTTCCACTTTAACTAATTTTAAACACTTTTGACAGATGATAAAAGCCGTGTCATACTATCAGAGTATCCAGGAGTTCCTGGCTCTGACTACATCAACGCCAACTATGTCCGTGGTTCGAGCAACCAAAGAGCTTACATCGCCTCTCAGGGCCCACTGCCAAACACACTGGTCGACTACTGGCGAATGATCTGGGAAACGGATGTGCTCGTCATCGTCATGGCCTGCAATGAACACGAGGCTGGCAAGCACAAGTGCGAGCCTTACTGGCCGCAGAAGGTTGACGAGAAGCAGCAGTATGGCAATATCACAGGCAAGACATTGAGCTTTGATTGACAGTGTGCCCGAGTGATAACACTTTCCCTGTCTTCCTTTTCAGTTGTTCATTTGACCTGGTGTCAAGTGTGTCCGGACTTTCTAGTGCGAACATTTCGCGTCTCAGCCGACAATGAGGAGCGCACCATCTGTCAGTTTCACTACACCACCTGGCCTGACCATGGCGTGCCCGATTCGGTGCATCCCATTCTTGAGCTGGTTCGCCTGATGCGCGACTCGCAGTCCACCGAATCGAGGCCCATTTTGGTGCACTGTAGCGCCGGCTGCGGTCGAACGGGCACCATCTGCAGCATCGACTACGTCTGGGCGTTGTTGAAGTCGGGAAAGCTTCGCGAAGACTTTAGCCTCTTTGAGATCATCGCCGACATGAGACGACAGCGGACGTCTATGGTGCAGACCGTGGAGCAGTACATCCTCTGCTACCGAGCAGTGTCCACCCTCTTTGAGCAGCACTTGAAGCTAATTGACGCCCACACCTATGAAAACGTTGACGGCGACGGAGAGCCACTGGGCAGTAAAGAGAAGGAAGATGGTGACTCTTTGAATTTGTCTTCTGAGCCGTCACTCTCTTCAGACACTGCCACCACCGTCAACACTCCGGAACTTCTGATCTCCGTTTTCGAGCCGCCAATCAGACTAACTGCCGATGTGCTCAAAGCGGAAACAAGCGAAAACAAACAGAAAGTCTCGACCGCAAATCATCATCATCCAGAGAATGGAGGTGAAGTTTCGTATGCAAGTACCTCAACATATCTTCATCGTTCACGTTCAATTGCCGCTCCAGCAGACTCAACGTCTGACGATTTGAGGAATGAGAAGGTGGTCGGCAAAGCGACGGTCATCCGCCGACCGAGCATCGCCAAGCTGAAGGCTCTCTTTGACAATCCGACGCCATCTGCTTCTTCTTCCTCCTCCTCTTCGCAGCTGCTATCAAATCAGCTGGACTTGGCTTCTACTCAACCGACAGACGATTTTTCAGCCCGCTCCCGACTGCAGCGTAGTCAGAGTATCAAAGAAAACATTCGCAACGTGAACGCAACGTTTAATATAAACCTCGATTTGTCGCTCAATCAACCGCAGAGCAAGAAGAGTAAAAGCTACACGCTGAGTGCTGCCAAACTAAGTGTCTACAAGAAGCACTACTCAATCGGAAACTTAGCCTTAGGGGCGGATGATCAACTGGTGGCGAGGGAAACCCCAAACCCAGCAGAGCAGGACTGTGAAGAGAGCGTCAGACCTGCAGTTGACAGTGGCCTGGTGGATCAACGCAACCCTTTCCAGAAGCCACAAACTCATTCTCGAATTGATCATCTAATGGAAGACCTCAAACTGGAAAGTAGAAGCCGATTCAGAGAGCAGACAGTCGCCAAAAGTCGCTCCGAGTCGCAAATGGGCAAGACAGCGGATGCAGGGGAACACAGTACTGCCGGCAGTCATGGGCAGAGCAGTACAGGCAACAGCGAACACACAATGATCAAAAGTAGCGTTTACTCGCGTGTGCCCTTACGATCACAAACCGCCTCGGTGTCAGTCACCAGTAGGCCACCGTCGTTGGACGGTCCTGGAGCACCGCCAAAGCCACCTCGCACTTACCAGCACATCATGGACGACTCCTGCATTGTGAGAACCTCGGAAGGACGGCTGATTGTGACGGTGGCACAGCCAAGGGGAAATAGCAGAGACCCCAGTGAGTCGACGACCAACTTTATTCCCATTTCAAGAGGCGGCAATCAATTTGCTGGCTTTAATCAGCAACCACAACAACAACATCAGCAACAGCAACATTGGCAGCAACAAGGCCCGCCTGGCCAAAGTTCGATCTACGAATCAATCGGCCCTCGAAAGTTCAACATATCTTCGCCGAACCTGGTGCTGCCTGACCAGGTGACGTACATGACGCCTGCGGAAGCGAGAATGAAGGCAGTGCAGAAATCGGCCTATGCTGAGCCGCAAACCGCGAATGGCGGTCCTTCACTCTACGGTAATGTGCTAGCCTCCAAGTCCTATCCTCGATCGATTGCTCAGCTAGGCGGAACTGCCAACTCACAGACGCCTCTGGGCGACAGTTTCAACGCTTTTCTCAGCAACAAGGCCACCTCTTATGGCGTGGACGTCTTTGGGAATCAGCACTTTCAGTACCACCAGGCGAAGCCGGCCATCATTCTCCAGCAAAACTTCTTTGAGCCCATCTACAGCACCACTGCAGCAGTTTCCGCTCGCCGACAGCCATTCCTACCTCCGCGCACTGCCAATCTGATGCCCACTCAGGGCACAGGTGGGCCCAGCTTTGTGCCTCCACCAGTGCGTCCCAGGTCTATATCACAGGGCACGGTGGTGACATACAAACGACAGCAGCCACAACAGCCGCAGCATCCCCATCAGCTTCAGCAGCAGCAGTCCAGTGTGCACCAGTATGCGGAGAGCATCTACTCCAACAGGGAAATGTGCTTCAGCATGGGCCCCAATGCTGCCGGCCTGAACGGCCAGATGATGATGGGAAACAAAACGAATGGACACCAGGCGAACTTTGCGCCCATTCGCATTCAGCCAAAGGAGAACGTGTACGCAGAGATTGGCACTCTTAAAGCCGCCACTTCCGTCTCAATCGAGCCACAGCAGAGGCAGAATGGCACTGAGAAGAGCAAGTCAACGTTGAAGCAGGGAAACATGAACTCAACAAGTGACTCTAACTTAAAGTACGGAGCCTTCTCCAAGATCCGAAACGTTCTCAAGGTCTTTCGCCTGAAGGGCAGTTCAGGCTCGAGTGGCAAGTCCACTTCCACCCCCTCAAACAACAGTATTGCTCCCACCGAACACCACCGGAAGGACGACAGCAGCAAATGCAGCAACTACAGTACCTCAGGCAGCAGTGGCACAGGTGTGCCCAACGGAGCTGCCATCAATCCACTCAACGGTAAGCTTATTGTTCTCTAAGTTGTAGTTTTATCATAACACTTTTCTTTCCTTTCAGGACAACCACTCAGTAGACCGCCTCATTCGCATCGCTTCCAGCCACCGACTCAGTGGACCCAAGTTTAAGCTACTTTACCAAATATAATATACACCCTCACCTTTCCAGAACGGAATGATTCTTTTGCCATCATATTTATTTATTTGTTTTATTTATAACTTTGTTTGTTATTTTTATTTATTACGTTTGCGCACACCTCGATCTGATGTTGTTTTATATTGATGAAAATGCTAGAAAAATACATACCCCCTCCACTCATGCAACTTGTGCTCGTTGTGCCTTTCGCTCCAGGTATCTCTGTCGAGCATCTTCAAACGCTTGACCGACTGTCCTTTTGGTAAACATCTGCCGAATCAGTTCCATTCGGTCGATCTTTGGCTTCTTCACTACCTCAGCCTCTTCTTTGAGTGTTTCTTGTGGGGAGACATCTGTTCCAGTCTCCTTTTCTTTATCCGGCAGTTTCTCACTTTTAGGATTTTCCTCTTCGGATGGTCTTTTCAAATTATCATTAGAGGCTGTCTGGAGTTGCTGTTCAGGTGGTTGAGGCAGTTCAATGGGGGCACTCTCTGGTTGTTTCTCAAGCTCGGGCTTTCTAATTATGACAGTTTCTGCATTATCATCATCGTCGTCATCTTGCTCCTCAGTATTGAGATTACGATCTCTTAAATTCTTTTGTGTTGTTGATTTTTTATTGAATTTGACTGGTTCTGCTTCTTCGGGCTTGTCGGTAGCGTTGGCAGTTTGCTCAGTGTTGAAAAGATTATTACGGTACAAACTACGATAAAATCCATTCAAGTCGCCTTGCTTAGTGACATCAAGAATATTGTCCATATTCTCCTGACGATCAATGTCTTGTTGAGCCTTACGCATCTGCTCCAGTTTCTCCTTGTAGGCCGAAGTGACAAAAGCCTCCTTGTCCTGAAACTCATCTCCTTCCGCTTCGCGTTCTTTTTGTATCTTCCTTTCAGCTCGAAGCTCTTGCTCTTTTTCTCGGTTGTCTCTATTTTTGAGCATGGTGTTGATGTAGCGTGATTTTCTTTCCACAGGTCCCTGAACATAAACTATAATTAGAGCAGTGTTATATGGATAAATTCAATTACCTTTTTTGCTGACGATTTTGCTTCAGTGCTGGTTTTCATTTCCTCATAAACCTCATCGTACTGAAAAATGCTTGGATCCTCTTCGATGGCTTTGTTTATCTTTTCTTTCGCCTGTTTACGCGCCGTTGTTGACGTTTGGAATTGAGGCGCCGAGGCTTCATCTGAACTGGATCCGTCTGAATCATCAAAGATGGAAGGCTTCTTCGTCAAGGGGGCTGCCAGGCCTGCGCCACCCTTGGACATTTTGACCAGGCCATATTGTTTCTGGTTCTTTTGCATGGCGGGAAAATAGCGTGGGTATGAAAGGAAAAGATGGACCAGAATTTGATGCAAACACAAATGTTGATTACGAAATGCCTTCAAAATAGCCCACATCAAGCGGCAGTTGTGAAAATAGTGGAAAAATAGTAGAAAAGCGCCTGCCTATGTCAAAATGAATCAGCAAATTGCTGCAGCCAACACAACTTCAATTGTCTGCAGACAGAGCACTTGTTTAATTTTGCATTCTGACTGCCCGATTTTCCAAATTGACTCTCGTGATCACCGTCAATTGCTGAAGCATCATCATGAAGCTTAACGAGGAGAAGAAGACCCAGTCGAGCGAGGAAAAGGCCGGCAAGGAGAAGGACAAGAAGGGAGCCGCCGATGAGAAACTGGCGCCGGTTCCCGAGGAGCTCAGTGAAGAGGACAAAGCACTCCAAGATGAACTGGAGCTGTATGTCCACCGCCTCGAAGAAAGCGACCAGTCGCTGTACGTGCCCGCGCTGGAGGCTCTGCGAACCCAGATCAAAAGCTCCACCACGTCGATGACCTCGGTGCCGAAGCCGCTTAAGTTTCTACGTCCCCACTATGAAACACTGAAGTCACTGTACGATAAGATGCCGAGCACCGAGACTAAGCACCTGTTGGCGGACATTGTGTCGATCCTCGCAATGACGATCAACACTGAGTCGCCAAAGAGCAATGGTGAGTCACTCAAATACCGACTGATGGGCAGTGGCTTCGAGTCCATTGGCTCCTGGGGCCATGAGTACGTTCGTCATATTTCTGGAGAGATCTCTGCCGAATTTCAATCCACCACTGTGCCCACCGGTGAATATAAGGAGAACCTGATGAAGCTCGTCGAGGAGATTGTTCCCTACAACATGCGCCACAATGCCGAGGCAGAATCGTGCGACTTGCTGATTGAAATTGAGCATCTCGATCTGCTCGACAAGTACATCGACAATGAGGACCTGTGCCAGAAAGTGTGCCTCTACCTTCGAAGTGTGGTGCCGTATTTGCCCGATCCTGACAACACCAACTTGCTGCGCACTATCTTCTCAATTTTGATAAAGTTCAACAAACTCACTGAAGCCGCCCGTGTGGCGATGCAGCTTCAGGATACCGAGTGCGTTCAGGAGATTTTCAACAAGGCAGAAGGTGACTTGGCCACCCAAAAGCAAATTGCCTTCATGATCGGTCGCCAGCAAATTGTCCTGGACATCGATGACCAGGACTTGCTGGACATTGCCTCCAACTCTCAGCTGAACACTCACTTTTTGACTCTTGCCCGAGAGCTGGACATTATGGAGCCGAAAACACCTGATGACATCTACAAAACTCATCTAGAGACTCAATCGCGACTTTACACCTCTAGCATGAATGTCGATTCGGCTCGGTCAAACTTGGCCTCATCCTTCGTGAACGGCTTCGTCAACGCTGGCTTTGGAAAGGATAAAATCCTGCTAAATGATGACGGCAACAAATGGCTCTACAAGAATAAAGATCTTGGAATGTTCAGTGCTACTGCTTCGCTGGGCTTGATCCTCTTGTGGGACGTCGATGGTGGACTTGCTCAAATCGACAAGTACCTGTACTCGAAGGAGGACAACATCAAAGCGGGTGCCCTGCTTGCCTGCGGCATCGTCAACAGTGGCGTCCGCAATGACTGCGACCCGGCGCTGGCCCTGCTCGCCGACTACGTCACCAACCCATCGATGACTATTCGAATTGGCTCAATCATTGGCCTTGGACTGGCCTACGCGGGCAGCAACCGAGCCGATCTGCTGAGCACTCTGCTGCCTGTGCTAAACGACCCCAAATCAAACATTGACGTGATCGGTGCCACGGCGCTCTCCTGCGGTCTGATTGCCGTCGGCTCGTCGAACAGCGAAGTGACCACCAGCATTATTCAAATTCTGATTGAAAAGACCGACCTCGACGTGAAGGACTACTTTGCTCGATTTCTCCCCTTTGCTTTGGGTCTGTGCATTCTCAGCAAACAGAACGCCAGTGACGCCATCATTGAGGCGCTGGAGGTGATCCAGAACCAGCAATTCAAGACAATGGCAAAGACCATTGTGGAGATTTGCGCCTACGCTGCAACTGGTAACGTGCTTCGCATTCAGTCGTTGCTGCACGTGTGCTCCAACACAAAGGAGGAAGTTGAAGAGCCAGCAGCCACCTCCGCTGCAGCCGCCGCGGGCACTTCTGCCAATGGAGCTGCCGCCAACGGAAGTAGCACGGCTGCCAGTGGCAGCGGTGGAGCGGCAGCTTCCTCGAGCAGCAGCACCAGCAGCTCCTCTTCCTCTTCAAAGAAAAGTTCTTCCAAGTCGTCGAGCACTGCGACTGAATCTGCAGCTGGCGAGTACAACATTCAGCAGGCCATCGCCACACTGGGCATCGGTCTGATTGCCATGGCCGAAGACATTAGCTGTGACATGGCCTTCCGCACCTTTGGCCATCTTCTTCGATATGGTGACTCGATGGTGAAGCGGGCAGTTCCTCTGGCGCTGGCACTGACCTCCATCAGCAATCCAAAATTGAATCTGCTAGAAACGCTGAGCAAGTTTAGTCACGACTCGGACAATGAGGTCGCCTGCAATGCCATCTTCGCCATGGGTCTCATTGGCGCCGGCACTAACAACGCCCGCCTGGCGACGATGCTGCGTCAGCTGGCGCAGTACCACGCCAAGGAGCAGAACTGCCTCTTTATGGTTCGACTGGCGCAGGGACTGACCCACCTGGGCAAGGGCACCCTCACCCTGTCGCCCTTCCACTCTGACCGCCAGCTGCTGCTGCCCACCGCCCTCGCCGGTCTCCTCATCACTTCGATGTGTCTGCTCGACCCGAAGTTCACCATCATGAAGGCCCACTACCTGCTGTACTACCTGGTGACGGCCATTCAGCCGCGAATGTTGATTACCTTTGACGAGGAGCTCAATCCACTGCCAGTTCCAGTGCGGGTGGGCCAGGCTGTGGACGTTGTCGGTCAGGCGGGCAAGCCCAAAACCATCACCGGCTTTCAGACTCACACTACACCGGTGTTGCTGTCCATTGGTGAGCGTGCCGAACTGGCCACCGAAGAGTACCTCCCTCTGACCCCAATCCTGGAGGGCTTTGTCATTTTGAAAAAGAATGAAAACTACGTGTCTTAAGAGTTCTTTTTCCCAGACACCACCTTTACACACACACGCCACAGCACAGCAGGCCACTGATTTATCCGTCTGTGTATATAAATTCACCCATTACTACGCCGAAGCAGTTACATTTATTTCACCCAGTTTATTGATATTATTGATTCGCTTTCGGATGTATTTTTACTAATTACTTTAACTAATAAAAAACATGAAAAATTTTCTTCCTTTTCCTTCATAAAATGACACCGTCATTGTGATTTCAACTTGAAAGTCACGTGATTTGTAGTTTGCAGCTGATTCGGCGCACTAGCTCTCTTCGGTATGCTGATGAGCTGCAGCAGTTGCTGAAGCTCAAGTGAAGGAACCACAACAAGAAGAGGCTACTTTTTGGTCATCCTTCCATCAGTGGACTGTGCTAGTGTCCTTTTAGATCCATTTTAGAGCAACATCGTAGCGCCGTCCTCTGGAACAGATTACCTGAAGTGGCTCTTTGTTTGTTGTTTTCGTCTCTCGTCAACTGCTGATCTACTTTGTTCAGATTGGCGAAAAGGGCGTCACCAGAATGGACGAACAGAAGTTTCTCAATGGATCGGTATGAAGTGTTACTCTTATTTCATTTCTGTAAATCTATGTTTTCATTCTTTTTTTCAGTCTAGTGATTACTGTAAACTAAACGTCGGAGGCACCTTGGTATGTTGTTAGTTATTGGTTCTTTTAAACTTCAACGTTGTTTTCCATTCTTTTGACAGTACTACACTACCATTGGCACTCTGACAAAAACAGATACGATGTTGCGAGCAATGTTTAGTGGACGTATGGAAGTGCTGAAAGACGATGATGGTAAATGGTTGACTGTGCTCAGCAGGCTTATTTATCGTGTAATCAACTTTAGGTTGGGTTTTGATTGACCGTTCTGGGAAGCACTTTGGAACCATTCTCACCTTTTTGCGTGATGGCTCCGTTCCATTGCCCGTCGACCAGCGAGAGCTGCAAGAGCTATTTGTTGAAGCAAAGTATTATCTTGTTCAAGACTTAATTAGCGCTATAGAAATAGCTTTAGATAGGTTCCGAGAGATTAAAGTGCTTGAACCCATCTGTTCTGTGCCGGTGAGTAATTACTATTTTTTTCATTTAAAAAAACTAATTAACTTTGGTTTCTAGCTTATCAAATCTAAAAACGAAGAATCTATGCTACTTATTAGCTCTAACAAACCAGCCGTAAAGTTGATTATTAATCGACACAACAACAAGTATTCTTATACAAGTACTTCTGATGAGAATCTGTTGAAAAACTTGGACCTATTCGATAAGCTATCACTGAAATTTAGCAATCGCGTCCTTTTTATGAAGGACATTGTGTGCAGCAACGAAATCTGCTGCTGGAGCTTCTATGGAAACGGCAAAAAGGACGCTGAAATATGCTGCACTTCAATCGTTTACGCTACTGATAAGAAACATACCAAAGTAAGTCATTCCCATAAATTTGTGATATTCTTTTTTAAATGAATAATTTTGAGCACAGGTCGAGTTTCCTGAAGCTCGAATTTACGAAGAAATGTTGAATATTTTGCTGTATGAGAACAAGTCCACCACTGATCCGGAAATGATAACGGCAACTAGCTCCAGAGTGGCAATTCCCGCTAAGGATGAGGAATCAAACTCTACCAGCTCTTAGAACTGGAGCGAACAGTCTAACACAGCCACTGAAAAGATGAAAATGCAAACCTCTAGTCTGGTCTGATAGACAACTTTGTTTCACTGTCAGACGACTGAACTTGGCTTTCTTGGACAGAGGACAGATGGTCCAATGTAAAATGTGTACGCTGCGACTGACCTCTTCCGCCAACTGTATCCAATGCTATCTAACTGGCACTGTCTATCTACCTGGTGGTCACAACTCTGCTGGTCCCAACTCGTTACGTCTGCAGTCTACTAATTCATTCACTCATTTTATTGCATTCATTCCTGTGATTTAACCAATTCAACCAAACAATGGCAATTATTATTTTGTGTTTATTACTCCCGATCATCCCAGCTGGGCATGTCTCGAGGGTACTTTGCATTCTCTATAACACCGGCGCCAAACTTTAACTCCAGAAAGGCGCGAACGTTGTTGGGGGCGTTTGCTTGAATGCCGATGAAGTTGATGGTAGTCAGCGGCGTCAGGTAGTGCTCTGGAAATGGCATGTCCTGGGGGTGGCCTTCGAGCCAAGTGTCCTTGGTCATGGTGCCATTCACTGCCTCAAAGGGAAAGATGTCAATGTGCACTCGATTGCGGGTGCTGTAGTGCACCTTCACAAAGTCACCCTCCAGTGCCTTCTCCCAGAGAAAGCCCTGACCGTCCTCCAGCTGGGCGCCCGGCTCACTATTCAGTAGACGGCGGAGAATGGGCAGTTTGGCTGCATCCTCTCGATAGATGCCCACGTCAATGTCGTAGTCCCACTCGATGATCTGTCCATTTCGTGCGGCGCCCAGCAGAGAGCCTCCTTCCAACCAGTACCGAAGCGCAAAGCGGGATAGCAGGTCGAGAACGTATCTGCCTACGGTTTCCAGATTGCGCAGACAGCATGGCGGGGTCCAGCGACGCTGAATGAGGTAGTCGGGAATGTCGTCGATGATGGTGCCGAAACATCGAGGCTTCACTCGGTCACAGCCGTGCCAGTGAGTAGTGTTCTGGGGGTGGTGGTCATCATGGTGGATGATCACCTTCTTGATGCCCAGCTGACTATACAGCTCGCTGGTACGATGGTGCTCGAGGTGAGCATGTTTACTGCGCTGTCGATCAGTGATGAAGAGTTCGGTTGGTCCCTTTACAAAGAGTTTCTCTTCAACCAGAGCTGTTGACAAGTTGGCGATGTCTGACTGAATGGCAAATGACTTCAAAAACGGTCGACTGAAGGGTGAATGCAGTCGGAAGAGAGCTTCAGTTCGAATGAGCAGTGTGAATTGATGATTGTCAATGTATTCACAGGATTGATCATCTGATTGCTCTCTTTCAAAGTAATGTAATGTCCAGCGTTTGACGTCGAATTTTAGTGGTCGACAGGTGAAAACTGCTGAAGAAGTTTTATCATCTGAATAGACTGGAAAAAGAAGACCATCGACCTGAGAGTGCTCAAGTTTATCAATGAAAAATGCTTGTATTGTGCTTGACACGGTTGAATTAATTCGAGTAGAGTCAGGAATCAAAAGAACATATTTACTCTTGATTAAGTGATGAAAATTGTGATCGATGTATGAACTGAACGGTGATTTGTGCTGCTCAATGACTTTCACTTGACACTTGGCGCCGGTTAAGTCTACTGGTGGATAGATAAAAGCGTCGCTGTAGACAAACACATTTTGAGATACATCACATGCGGCATTCGCGGTTTGGGCAATATCATTTGCAAAGTTTTCAAATTCAAAAATTACAACACTGATCTTGTCTTTGGCAATTGAAGAACTGAAAAACTGAAAATCAGTGTAAAGTGACAGCAAGGTTGCAATGACTAGCAGAATAAGAGATGCTGGGATGAACGTAGGTGACAGCATTCTGGTGCTGTCTTCCTCAGCACTACCACCACTACCCGGGTGGTTGTTGTTATTGTCCTGCCGATCAGCCTAAATGGAAAGTTTCCCAGGCGCACTGGTAGAAAGTGTGCTTCCCGGGAGTGCAAACCAGGCGAAACTGGGGAGCTGCATTGGCGCGAACTAAACAGTGGATTGCCCCATTCAGCAGATAGCACTAGGCTGTGAAGATGGTGTCCACAACACACACACCATACTGCTGCCACTTGTTGTGTTGTCTTGAGGCGGACTAAAGTCCGCAGCTGGGCGGTCGTTTCTCTCTCTCTCTCACTCTCCGTCGTCACTTCGACCACTGAACACTGGGCCACTGCTTCAGCTCCAACCAGTCAGTCTTCAGAGGTGCTCAGAGCTGGTGGCCAGACTGCTGCTCCTCATTCGCTCTCGCTCTCCTTCTCCTATTTTTTCTTTTTCATTTTCGACCTTTGCCCGCTATGTGAGCACCACTGTGGGCAACCCCTTCGATGATGTGCAACTTCCTTAGCAGTGCCTTATCTGACAAGCTTTTTTCCTAAAGAAGCATCAGCGAATGGAACAGTTGACTGTTCCCAGTTCGCCGTCTCAGTGCAAAATGATGCACCGTCGCAATGTACGCCGTGCAATTCAGTCCGCAGTTCTGTGCTTTAGCCTAGTGTACGTGTCAGCACTGGTGGTCTGGAGCAGCAGCAGCAACAGCTCTTCCCAGAGCTCTTCAAGTACCGCCAATCAAAATGACACCTCCTCGAGAAGTGCCGAGGGCACTCAGAGGAGTACACAACTTCTCAACTCCAGCTCACATCACAATCGTCAGCTGAAGAACCACTTGCCTTACGAGGAAGCACTGCCAGCAATGCCACCAACACCATCAGCCCTAAATGATCTCACCAAAGCGGCTGAGCGTCGAACACTGCGAACCTCTCTGGAGGACATCTTTCTCAGCGTGAAAACGACGCGCATCTTTCACCCCACTCGTCTGGAGGTGATCCTCAATACGTGGTTTCGACTAGCGAAGAACCAGGTAAGACTTCACCACCTACTCTATTGTTGATCTGCTTTTATTGTGTGTCCTCGACAAGCACGACTTTTTGCACAACGGACACTTTCTCACGCTGGCAGCGTGCAATTACCAGCAGCATCAGAAGCAGCACCGGTGATTGTGCGTTCACGCTCGCCATAACGAACCATCTCGGTGCTATACCGAGCTACTTGGTACTGGACACTGGTTTGTTCATGTGCAGGTGATGCCCATCACCGTAGTTGATCAGGTTTCCATCACCCTCTGGCTACCATTCACCTCAGTGCAATGTGTAGTGAGTGGTGCTTAATTACCGCCGTGAATCACGCTTTTGTGCTGCCGTGACCGATTCGTGCGAATCTATCGACTAGCCAATCGATTTGAGCTTGGCCATTTGCCGCCAGCCAAACTGCTACCTCCACTCGTACGAATCGCCGGTAGCTAATTAGTATCTGCGTAGATGCAGGGTGCACCTTAGTTTACCTTTAGTTATTGGCAATAGTTTTTGTTGCCGTTTTTTGCCCTCTTCTGCCACCAATGTGTGGCGTCTCTTAATCTCATTACAAAGTTATACTGTCGCTGTCAGTTCACAGTGAAAGTCAACGTTGTGACAAGAATGGATTGGATTCTCTGACAGATGACACTCTCAGTGTGTCATCTCCAGGCTCGTCAAGAGTTTGCATTTTGGCAATATATTCAATCGGATCAGCAGTTGACAGTTGACGTGTCAATTTATTTGCAATGCCGCACTTGATGGCCAGTCGGTGATCGGCGATGGACTGGGGCAAGCATGTAAAGGGGAACTAGTGGACCAACATTTTGCAAATGCCCTCCCAATCACTCATATTTCATAGTCCCTTCTTTAGGCACTAATCCTCCTCGGTGGACCCTGTCCCTCTGGGTCCAGTTGTGTTGTTTGTTTCCTCCAATCAGTACTGCTCAATGAGCAGTGCAGGGCCTTTGGCACACGAGAGCTGGAGTACTTTGCTCGGCCAGTGTAACACTACCCGAAGAAAAAGACCCTTTGCAAATTGCAATCACTCTCTCTGTTTACCAAAGCTACTGCCGCGCGGTAGAGCGAACTAAGAAAGCGGAGGGAGAACAGGGTTCACCTTTAGAACCTTGTGAGGGTCTTCGCTAGCACATACAAGGTCTCGGACAAGTCACGGCGCAGTGGAATGCAGCGAACGGCTTTGTCTCCAGTGCACGTGTCGGTGTCGTGTGAGGCTTCAGTTGACGTTGTCGATCTTCTTACCTCCTCCTCCTCTTTCTCTTTCTCCGTTTACTCTACTTTACTCTACTTGTTCCCGGGCCACACAGTGCTCCTGATTGAGGCAACTGGCAAACGAACACGGCAGACAGGAGAGGGGAAAAGTGTACAAGTGCTCTCCTTTCAATTGATATTATTTGAGGGAGAAAGAGAAAGAAGGAGAACGAACACAGACTTTCTCTCTTTCCTTCTGAATCGGTCCAATTTGGCCGAGTCGCCAGTCAGTTGGCTAGTCCATTTAATTGTCAGTCTGAGGATGATGCCTTTGTCCTCTCGTGGACGGCATGCGAAGTCGTGCCCTCATGTGTGTGTGTGTGCGCGCATTCACAGGTCGCTGCACTGTAAGGCCAAAGTGTGCCTGGGCAGTGAAATTAGATGGTGGTGGTGGTGCCATTGTGGCTGTGTCACCATGACTTGGTGCACTGCTCTCTATTGCCACCACCGCCGAGATATGTCTTCCTATTCAAAGTGATTGTGTATGTGTGTGCGCCTCTTCAGATTCGTCTTTTGCCTGTCTTCGGTGGTCTAGACTTGTGTGTAGCCACTTGCTCAGATCACTCTTGTCACCGAGCCCCTTCCAAAAGCGTGCCCGCGCCAATGATAAACTCGCATTCGGTGCTACGTCTTCTCCTCTCTCGCCCTTCTTCTGTCTTCACGTCCTCATGCTTTCATGCTTCAAGTGGTCCTGTCCTCCTTTTTTACTGCTCTGTTCGATATTGCCTGACGGACTGTGACTGGGACTGCGATTGTGTGCGCCAAGTGTGATAAGAAAGCAGATGAGGACAGCTCTCACTTTACTAGCAGCACATGTTTAACGCTCAAATGATGTACTGTTGCACTCTTCAGCAGTGTCCTTGCCTTTCGGTCAGTGGTGTTCTCTGTCGCCTGTTGCTGCTTTGCACTTTGCACGCGTCAGTTGAGCATTCACGTGTTAGAATGTAGGTGTGATGCACTGATGTTGGGTAATGTATGTGTGGTACTTGTGTGTGTGTTCAGTCACTAGAGAACTGCCATTTGACAGCCATTTACCAATTGCTCGGTGATCTGTGGCAGTAGTGAGAAAGCGAGAAAGTGGTGCTGCTGCTGATTGCAGCCTGTGATGACTGCCACTTTCTCAAGACCTCACTTTCTCTGGGGAGTTTCGGAGAGGAATTCCGAGCGATTCTCACCGCAAGAGCGTCGGTTCTCACTGCTAATTTGTGACAATGTCTCATCACTACTGAGATATATCTATTTGTTTGCTTTCCTAATACTACTACTACTACAACTCCCTTTATCGTCTTGTCTATTGTACTGAGGCGCCTAATGCCGTTGTAGACTATAGTGAGCAGATTCTATTGTGGTGGCTGCCGCCTGCCTATAAGACACCATGACCAGACAGGCTGAGAGGGGGTAGTGGCTGCCAGGGAGTCAGTTCATTCACTTAATTGTCCCACGAGGGGTTAACAGTCGCCTACATGCTAACATTCAGCGCAATAGCTCAATTAGAGTCGGCCCGAGCACTTGTGCCATTTTAATTAATAACTAATTCACCTAATTATCAGAGCAGTGACTTGCAGTAGCCACCACTGGTTGCGGTTGCCGTGTTTAGTCTTCTTCCCAGGCGAGTCACTCATCCTCGGTGGTGGCCTATGTCTGCCTTCGCAACCTTTCCTACCTTCTACCTACGTGTCCTCTTGCAATTGGCGATGCATCATTGGGCACCGGTGACGGCGCGATCTCTCAACAGGCAAGTGTCACCTGTGTGCCCCTCTGTACATCGGTGAGAACACACTGTCTCTCTCTCTTTCTCTCAGAGCTCAGAGTTTATCTGCTTGATTTGCATTGCCATCGTCAGCACAGTGAACAGATCTCGCCTGATGGCTCCCTCGGTAGTGTCGCACTGAGCACAGCTTGCTCATTTCATTCATCATTAGATCAATCCCCCGCCAGCACCAGCAGCACTGACTAACCTCAAGCAATCGTTCGATTGGGAGCGTGGGAGAGCTGAGAGAGATGGCTCTTTTCTCTTGCGGCAACAGCAGTGAACACTGCTGATCTTTGTGGCTGTTTCGGCGGAATCAGTGGCCCTTTTTGCCATGGTTACCTGGGCAACATATGCGTGCTCTGCTCGGTGTGTCGGCCATCAGGTCAGCACTGTTGCTGCTCCTGCTGCTGTGTTGGATGCTGTCGTTCAGCTAGCAGAGTTAGGCAGTTTCACTAATTGCCCTCAACTGTTTGGTGGTGGCAGTGGTGGCTGCTGATGATGGCACGGGACAGAGCACACTGACACATCCTGTCTCGTGGAGTGGTACTCCTTTGTACGTGCTGAGGATAAGCGTGCCATTTCGGTGGAAGTCCTTGTCGTTGCTTTTAGAACGCCACTTGCACAGTGTCCACTGATGATCGCTCTTTTGCCCTGCGGTCAGACTGAGGTGCGACTGTGTGGCTGACTGGCTCAAAGCTCAGTATTACTCATATTTTGTGGTGTCTGCTCCTTCAGAGCTCTTTGGCACTTTGAACTGACGGATTTTGTGTGCTTCTGTCAGAGGAAAGGAAACAGTGCAATGGCACTTGCAAATTGGTTTTGTCTAAATTGGGAGTACACCTACTGCATCATCAGCAACAGCAGCAGTTGAGCTGTGTGAGGCAATTTGGTAACATCTCTGCTCGATTAGTTTTCTGTCTGATGGCCATGGTTAGGTTATTGATTGTGGTCAGTGTTTGCTCCTTTGCATTGTTTCTGTTTGTTGTTCTGTCTTCTCTGATGATAGATCGCCAGCATCAACAGCAGCTGCATCATTCATTCAGTGCTGCAGTAGTCAGTAGTCGCAGTGATGGCAAATTGACCTGCCAAATTGTGCTTGTTCTTACGCGTTCTAAGTTGTGAAGAGTAGTCGTCGACTTCTTCTTCTACTGCAACTACCTGTTTTCCTCTATCTCTCGGTACCCCTCACCTCGCTGTTTGTTTGTTTAGTCTTGATTTGATCTGTAATCGGTGCATGCAGAAGCAGCAGTGCTCAGTGACGGTGCACTACCAGCCAGTTCGCGCACTCAGTGCTCTTTTAAGCTCGCTGATGTGCAACCAACGAATGGCAAATAAATGTGTATGTGTGTGGGTCCGTGTCTTCTCGGCGGTCGTTGATGTGTCTGTGCAAATCACTACATCGACGGCACTCTGAGCAAGTTCCTCTGCACACATCTACCACATCACCGATGACCTGTGCATCGTCACATCTGAACATCGATTCAGAGTGCACAAACACACACACACACAAACACACTGCCGTGTCCCTCTAACACTAATCCGATCACAGTGCAAACATCCCCGACTACATATGTATAACGAGTGAACGGCAGCAGATCAAGAACTGACGACGACGACGGCAGCTTTTCCACTGTCATCAGACATTCTTGCTCCTTTTCTGCTCGGACTTTCTCTGCTTGACGATGCCATCGACAAACAGAGGCCGACCGAGGAGTGAAGAGAATGACTGCCACTTGGCAGTTTGAAGTCACTAAGCTGCAGGGCAGTGTGCCCAAAGTCACTGCTCCAAACGGCAGCTCTCCACTAGAGGGTAGTAGAGAGTAGTAGTAGTCTCAATCAGTGATTGGCGATCGGCTCAGTGTGCAGGTCAGACGTTGAGACAAACTAAATCCAGTAGTCAGTCGATGTTCTGTGCTGTTCCATCAGTGCTCGTTCTGCCCTTCACTGTCTGGCGTCAACAGCTAAATTAGAGGGTCAGCCTGCAGTGGAATTCTCCTTCTCCTTCTTCGTCGCTGATAAACGGCTGCCGTGCTTCAGTGTGCTGTGTGTCTTCCTTCAGGTCGTCAGTGTCTGTCTGTCCGGGCGAAGGGCAGTGCTGCCGAGTTGGTGGCTACCTGTGCGCTGATCAGAAGCACTGCACTTACCTTTTTACTTGGAAACTGAAACGATCATGTCTGCTGCTCGTTTCAGTCTTCTTCTTCTGTTTAATGGTCTACAAGGCGGCAGAGAGCGCCGTCTAAGCAGCAGAAGCAGCATCAGTAATAGCAGTTTCAGTTTTTATTACGCTTTAAATTGAGACTCTCTGTCCGAATGAAGAGCAAGAGCAGTCCGTCTTGAGAGAAGGCAGGCTGTCTCAATGGCAAATCGAACTGCGGAGACCCGTTTGCTGGCCATTTATCCTCTTCTGGCAAACATTTTGCGTGCTCTAAGGCTTCCAGTTGATGAGTCTCACTGTGTGACGGTGTCGGCCATTGCGGTGGTGGTGGCAGTGGTGCTTGCAAACAATAGCCTAGTACTTTGCTGAATCAGCAGCATCGTTTCGGCGCATCAGCGCTTGTTAGTGATCAGAGCCACTTACTGATTACACAGCCTGCCAATTGACAAAATGCCTTCACTTTCTCTATAGTTGGACCATCATCTGTACCTGCACTAATTGAAAAGTCCTCCATTTTTGGGGCCCATTGAGGTTGAAAACTGCAGAGGCTGTGACGGCAGCAATTAGCGAGGAATAGGGGCTTGGTAAAGTGATGGCGCACATCTGCCGCTAAATTGCCGCTTACAAGCAGCTGCACTGTCTTCAGCTAACACGTGCTCTGCCCTTTTGATTCCCTCAAGTAGATCTCAAGGTCCAACAGGTTGCTATTGCAATTTACCCGGATAGAGTCAATTGAGAGAAACATCAACATTTAATTGAACCATTAATTGAATTGTACCTCTTTTTCTCATTTTCTCCTTACAGACATACTTCTTCACCGATGCAGAGGATGAGGTGTACAATCGCAAATCAGGAGGCCATCTCATAAATACCAACTGCTCAGCATCTCATAACCGGTAAGTGACACACAAGAGAACACGCAGGAAAACAACAAAAAATAGTTGATCAAAAGTCGTGCAGTTATTTTTGATTAGTTTTTTCCAGAAGACCCTGGCTAGGCCTCATTGCGTGCACGATCTCTAAGACTATGCAGCGTTCGTTCTCATTTCACAGTAGGTGGCACGTTCCAAGCTCACTGCTCGGGACTCGTCCCCACTACAGACAGGTGTTACTCGAGCGGGAGAGATCGAAGGAGAGAAGACTTGAGATTTAGCTTGGCAGCTAAGGGCGGCCAGTGCCTGCGGGAGAACGGGCAAACAGGCTTATGACAAGGCAGTGCTAATGCTGCTGATGCTGCTGTTTCTGTTGCAGTTGACTATTCACAGCGGCAGTGGTATCTCCACTCTGTATCCCTTTACAGTTGATATCACACATACACTCACTACTGATGCGGCTTCAAAATAAAGAGAGAAAGAAGGGAAACTGGTGAACTTTGACTTGGTCAGGAAAAAAAGATATCGAGATGTGCAGTGCTGAAGAGGACGCAGCAACAGGCTTGAAATGTAGTGATTGGCGCCATAAAGTGTCGACTGTCTTTGCCTGTGAGTGTGTTTGACTGTGTGTTTGCCAACTTGAGAGAGCCTCTTCGTCCCCTCACTGCCTCACTTTGAGGTCTTCTTTCGCCTTGTCGCTCGATTATCGCCCGCTGCCCGCTCTCTGGTGATGCCTGTCAGCCTGCCAGGGCACACATTGCACTGCCAGGCTGCAGGCTAATTTGCCGACCATCGACCAAGCACAGACCACTCGATCGACCATGCATGACATCTGCAGAGCGTGCTCGGTGCGCTTGGTGCTCTTGGTGTTCGCGGTCTGCGTGGTGTACGCTGCCCATTTCCGTCAGGTACCACCACCACTACCACGACAGCACTGGCCGACTGGCAAGAACCGTGCGTGCTGCCACCGCCGAATGGAATCATTCTGCCCTCAATTACCCATTCGAAATTGCGCTGACCATCGCCTATAGTCTGTTTGCAGATTACTTACAAATTACCCATAGCTGATTGGTGTTCTCTTGCCACTGCCAACTGATAATAATGGTCGTAATATTGCAGGCGCAGAATTTGACAAGTTCGGTCAGCTAGCGGGTGGTTTGTCTCACTTTGCCCTGTCTCTCTCTCCCTTCTGATCTTCTCCCTTCTTCGTCAATGTTTACCATTGTCTTTAAATCACTTGTTTTTATTGCCACTTTACTGATTGCACCTTTCCCTCTCTTTTTCCCTCTCGCTGTGTTTGTTTGCAGTAAGGCGCTGTGCTGCAAGATGAGCGTCGAATTTGACTCCTTTCTGGCGAGTGGTCGCAAGTGGTGGTGCCACTTTGACGACGATAACTATGTCAACATTCCTCGACTGGTGGAGCTGCTGAGGACGTTTAGTCCGCTGGACGACTGGTATCTCGGCAAACCCAGTGTCCGACAGCCGTTGGAAATTGAGGACAGAGACGCCAAGGTAAGTGCAACACAGTCAACTGATAAGATTTTGCAGTTCTTTCAAAGCTCACTTTCTCCCTTTTCTTTTGCAGAAAAAAGTTCACTTTTCCTTTGCCACTGGTGGCGCCGGATTCTGTGTGAGCCGAGCGCTGGCGCTCAAAATGGTTCCCATTGCGAGGTTAGTTTCCGGCGTGTAGTGAACTTCACGTCAACCAACTGAGCGATCCTATCGGCATCGACTTAATTGGGTGCCTTCGCAGCCATAGCTGCCTTATCACTGTCGGTGCATCTTCTAACGACAATTCTTTCTACTCCCTTTACTTCACTTTGAACACCACCAGTGACGGCAAGCTGATTTCAGTGGGGGAGAAGATTCGCCTGCCGGACGACGTCACCGTGGGCTACATCATCGAGCACATGCTCGCCAAGAAGTTGACTGTGATTGACGCCTTTCACTCGCACTTGGAGCCAATGGCGCTGCTGCCCAAGAGCAGCCTGGATGGTCAAGTAAGTTAACAGTAGTTGCGGGTGGTAGTTCACCAGAGCAAACACCGCGCTAATAAGACTCGTTCATTCATAACTTTCACCTGTCGACTGGTGACTTCCGCTGAGCACTTGTCACACTCCAGTGAGCACAAGCTCTCCAGTGTCAACTGTCACCAGAAGGCGGACGCGCAGACCACCAGACGCTAATCGGTTTTTCTTTTTTCCTTCTCCAGGTTTCATTCAGCTACTCGGGAAACGGCAGCAATCGCAATGTTCTTTCCATAAAGAAATCAGCTCTTAAACGCAGTGATCCGACGAGGTAAGGCACAGAATGTACACTCCACTGGGACCACCTTCTAACCGTTTTTCTTTTGTCCTGTAGGTTTTACAGTTTGCACTGTCGCCTTTTTCCGGAGTTTTGTAAATACTGATTGTGATTCCTCACTCTGTGCCTTCATTTTTCACCAATCTGTGACCACATTTGCTCATTTTTTCTTGTACATATCGTTCTTTTACTTGTTACTGTTACTCTTTATTGTTTTGTTGTCTCTGTGCAGACTTTTATATACTCGCAAATTAAAATGTTGATTCATTTTGCCCACTTGTTATTTTTTGATATATTTTTGCTCAACGTTATTAAAAAACTTCAAAATTAAATACTTTTGTGTCTTTTACTTTTGCACAATCTAATGAAAGCAAAATGAAAATTGAATTTCAAATTCTCCACTGAACAAGTAACGCCATCTGAAGGCTCTCTGTGGTGACTTGTGTCTCTTTTCTACGAGTGAAATTCACTTTGCACAGTGTACAAGTTGGCAAACTCAAACTCAGCCGGTGAGTAGTGCATCGCATCGGGTCCTCTTCATCGCCAAACACAGGTCTTGTAGCGCTTTGCACCTCTCGGTAGTCCATTTCTGAAGTTCGCCTGACTATCATCGACAATGGCCAACGTTCCTGAGCTTACGAGGGAGGACACGGCGAAGGTGCTCAACAAACTTCGAGCTCAGCTTCCCAACAAAGTATGTGCTGCTCTGTGCAGTTTTTGACCACGTCACGTATTTGCATCCTCGCCATTCAGCTGCTAATTTTTCGTTCTTATCTCTTCTCTAGACGTGCTTTGACTGTGGTAGCAAAAATCCCTCCTGGGCTAGTGTAACTTATGGAATCTTCATCTGCATCGACTGCTCAGCGGTTCATCGGTCTCTGGGTGTGCATCTTACTTTTGTACGGTCTACAACATTGGACACCCTTTGGAACTGGTCCCAGCTAAGGGCAATGCAGTTGGGAGGCAACGGCAATGCAGTAAGAACTATAAACCCTTTTATCACTTTTATTTAGTAATTGTTTGCTTTCTATTTTAGCATCGCTTTTTCCAACAGCATAACTCTAATACGATTGATCCCAAACAAAAGTACAATAGCAGAGTAGCTAGTTTATACAAAGATAAACTTGCATCTCTCGTGGCGAATTCGTTTAAAGTTCACGGATATGTGCTGGAGCTGCCGAGCACAGTTTCCGGATCATCATCAGCGCCAACAAAAGATGATTCTAATGAAGATAGAAGTGATTTCTTTGACCAAGAATCTTTGAAGACATTGTCACTTTCCAGCGCCGCTTCACTCAGTGCTGATGCCAACTTGAGCCAACTGAGCTCTCGGGCGTCTTCAGGGAAGACTTCCAAAGATGGACCAAGTGTTAATTTAAGTTCGGATTCTGCATCTGCTAAATTATCTGAATACAAACCAGTTCTTATAGGCAAAAAAGCTTCAACTGCAAATAGAAAGATGGTAAGTAACCTACTTTTTTCAATTTAAACAGCTGTAAAAATGTTTTATTTTTACAGTTTAGTGCCAGAGCTCAAAAGATGGCTGAATCCAAAGTTGAACAGGAAGAAATGCTGGCTAACCAAAATAGAGATAACAGCAGCAGCTCAAATACAGCAAAGCTTACTCCTGAGGAGCAGGATGAAAAGCTGAACTCGATCAAGTTGGCTTATCAAGAGAAGCAAAAGATAACTGAAAATAGATTAAAATCTACTGATCCAAACAAAGCTTCTCAAGTGGAGAGACTAGGAATGGGTTTCGTAAATATGGGCAACAATCGTGGCGCTGGCATTTCCCATTCAGCGGTCACTGACATGAAAGTGATTGAGCAAAGATCGCCCGTTACCTCATCATCGCGTATCAAGGACTACAACAATGATGCTTTTATGAATGACTTGGGATTTTCTTCATCATCTTCCAACAACAAATTCAAAGACTTGATCAAACAGAGTGACGATGATTTTTGGAGTGATAGTGGAGCAGCTTTCGATAAAAAACCTAGCAAGAAGCAGGACGTCATTGAGTCGATTGCGACTATTGATTTGCGAAAGTAAGTCGGTTTTTCTTTTGATCTACTATTACAGTAATTTTTCTTTTTCAGCTCTGGAAAGCCTCGCAATCAACCAGTGGCAAGCTCAAACTCTTCGTCTTCGAGGACAACCGACAAAGGAAAATCGTCGTCATCTGCATATTCGGAAGAGGCTCAGAAGAAGTTTGCTAATGCGAAGGGCATTTCATCGGACCAGTTTTTTGAAAACGATAAATCAAGAGTAAGTTTGGTTTAAAGTTGGTAATTTATTTAACGTTTTTAACCTTTTGGCTATAGTTTGATGACCGGAACAATCGAGGTGCTCAGAGATTTGAAGGCTCGCGGGGTATCAGCTCGGACGACTTTTTCGGCAGAACGCCCAGCGATAGCGGTGCCGGCTCCTCAACATATGGTTCCAATTTCAATTCGACCAATCTATACGATATCAAAGAGGGTGTGAAGGATAGTGTAAAAGGAATCGCCAGCAGACTGTCGAACATGGCCACTGACGTTGTGAAGAGCATCAATAAGCTCGATGTGGGCATGTCGTAGACCACTGCTGCTGTTGACTTTGTACAGCACCACTTTGTTTGTACAGCTACACCACACAACATGCCTCGATGCAATCTTTCTCTTCTATTCCACCACCTCCGCCACCACAACCACCACCACCTTTATCCCTCCCTTCCCTTCAAGTGCTATCCTCCTTTCAGGTACCTGAACGATGATAATGGTTTTTATATTTTGGATTCAACTTTATATTATATATTTTCTATTTCTACTAGGTTATGTTTTTTCAATATACTTTTTAATAAACATGAGTCATCATGATGGGGGGATTCGTGTGATTCATTTGAACTGTCAGTCTTGACATTCAATTCAGTTGCCAATTGCCCGTTGTGGTGGTACCAACTTGGTACTACCAAGTGCTCGAATTTACCCACGAAATAAATCAATGGAATGCGATTCGGCAGCAGGCAGATGGCACCAGCACACATACACGCAGACTTCGGGGCTGATGTCCAGAGCAGAGCGATTCAAAAGGGCAATAACAAAGGCGCTGGTGTGAGTGAGAGAGAGAAGGAGCACAGGCAGCAATGACTGACGCCTGCTTATCGAATTTGGTATGGTGCAAGTATTGCCATTGTACTGCTAACCACTGCTAAATGCCCCACCACCGTACACTGCCTCGTATGCGGGTACTCTTTCTCGTGCTTTCACTCTGACAGCCTTCTCCGAGCCCTGCTGCTCCCCTACTGCTGCCTCATCACATTTCTTCTCTGTTCCTTACGGTGGCTCAATCGTACTGTCGCTGTGTGGGTTGTGCGTGCTCTCTGCTGTGTCGCACTGTCTGCGTCGATGCTAATGTTTACCGTCGACTGTGCGGCGAGTAATTTGGTGGCTATCATCGACGTAATCATCCTCATCCACCAGCACACAACTGAACGGTCATCTTTCTTCTATTAACCAATTTATTTATAACTACATTTTGCCGTGTTCAAGTGCTATTAATCGGTACCTGGTCAAACAGTGATCCACAATGGCTGAACTCCTGCAACGCTTTAGTGGGAATCCATTCTCCACGCCAGTTGGCCAGAAGATCGGTGAGTTTGCAAAATTGACAATTGTCAAATGGCAGCAGTTTGACCAGTGACTATTGAAAATTTACCGTTTGTTTCAGAGCAAGCTACCGATCCAATGCTGAATAGCGAAAACTGGGCTCTCAACATGGAAATCTGTGATCTGTAAGTAAAAAGTTTGTTTTAAAAGATATAAGGAATGACAAGAAAATTGGAAGAAGAATCAATGTACTTGATTTATTGACTGTTGTTTTAAAACATTTTCAATATTTCATGTTTCCGCTGACCTGTGCTGCTGCTACTTCGATTGTTTTAGGATCAATGAGACGGATGACGGGTAAGTGGCAGGTGACAGGACTTTTTTCTGCACGGTCGCCCTGCTGCATCAGCATTTCAAATAATTCCACCGGTTTTGTTTTGCTTCAGTGCTCGTGATGCTGTTCGTGCCATAAAGAAGCGTCTTCAGCAGTCTGCCAACAAGAACTTCGCAGTCTTCATGTTCACTTTGACTGTAAGTATGAGCCAGTGAAAAGCAAAAGACCATTTTTTAGGTAGCTATCTAATAGCTGCTGAATGAGTCATCGTTTATTGAATATCAGTAGTCGTTAAATAGTGACACTGAAAGGAGAGTCCACTTGTTCGGCGAGGCGTCAGCACCAGTTGGCTGACAATCAGCCCATGACAACCGAGCACTCTCTCCCACTCGCCTCTTTCTCTCTTTCTCTTTTTCTTGTGCTTACTTGGCTTGTTTTGTCTTTTCCTCTTTCTCACTCACTCTCTTCAGGTGCTGGAAACTTGTGTGAAGAACTGCGGCAGGCGCTTTCACATGCTGGTGACCAATAAGGACTTTGTCCAGGAGATGGTCAAACTGATTGGCCCGAAAAACGACCCGCCACCCGAAGTTCAAGAGAAGGTACTTTCCCCATTACAATATTGATGTACATTTCGCCTTATAATATATTCCCCTACTACTATATTTTCCCCACAGGTTCTCAGTCTCATTCAAAGCTGGGCTGAAGCATTTCACGGGCAAACTGACCTGCAGGGAGTGTCAGCAGTGTACAACGAACTTCGAAGCAAAGGCGTTGAGTTCCCCAAGTCAACCGTCGAGCCGAAGGTGCCCATTCACACACCTCAGAGAAGCATTTCAGCGCATAGTTCCCAGGGGAGAAGCCAAGTGGACGGCATTGCCATTCCGGGAGCTGCCAGTGCCACTGCGGTTGGTCCTCAAGCACGGAGTATGTCGCCACCGCAACGACAGACAGCCATGCCCGCAAGTGCGGTCACTGCCGCCGCCTCCACCAGCAGTAGCCGTGGTGGGCAGGCCCCGCCGCCATCCACTGGGGCCAGTGAGATATACCCCATTCACCTCAGCCCTGAACAGCTGAACAAGCTGAAGAACGAGCTGGAGGTCGTCCAGGGCAACATGAAGGTGCTCAGTGAGATGCTGACGGAGATGAAGCCCGGCGAAGAGCACCGGGACGACTGGGAGCTTCTGCTGGAGCTGTACGGCACGTGCCAGTCAATGCAGAAGCGAATTGTCGAGCTCATTGAGAAGGTGGCCAATGAGGAGGTGACCAATGAGCTGCTGAGAATCAACGACGAACTGAATAACCTCTTTATGCGATTCGAGAGGTACCAGAAGAAGAGAGCCAGTGTGGCCGGCAGTAGTGCCGCTCATCTGCAGGACATCACCATGATTGCCTCCACCTCGACGTCCAATGTGCCACCGGTGGCAGGCACTTCATCGTCGATGAATCTTCGCGGCACTGCCGTGCCCGCTGGTGCTCCGATTCCCTCCCTGATTGACTTCACCGACGATGAGCCTGACGCACTTGTTGGTGAGGTGAAAAGCCTTCAGATAGCTTCTCAGCCGGCCACACAAACAGCTGCTCACGGTGGTGACCACGAATTTGACATGTTCGCTCAGTTGCGATCTAACCCAGGTAGCTCGACAGCAGTCCCCTCAACTTCAGCTGCATCCGACCTGTTGTCACTAGATCCGGTGGCGACCGTTGCTCCCACACAGGTAACCATTTGTTGGTTCTCACTCAATTCCTTTGTTGTAAAGCATCTTTACATGTCCCACTGTAGAAGAATGGACCAAACGAGGACGTGAAGGAAGCGAATGAGATCGAGCAATGGCTGGGCGAAAGAGAGCAGTCCAATACGCCGAGCATGCAGTTTGAGCAGTTCTTGGCGAGAAGAGCCGATGCTCTGGACCAGCAGCCGGCAAAGAAGAGCACTTCATACAACAACCACGATTCAAGTCTCATTTAAAGTCCTTCTGCTTACCTTCGATTTGTTTGATTTTATTATTTTACTTAATATTTATTTATAGTTGCTCCTCACTGTTCATTTTCTGTTTTTTCTGTTTGTTTCTTAAGAAGCTTCCTTTATTCCACGCTCTCTCCGTTTGCCTTTATCCTTTTTTACTGACTGGCACCGAAATAATTTCTTATTTTTTGGCAAATGCCTTTTACTATTATTTTACATTGCTCTACCTTGCCATTGATTTCTAATAAACGCCACTAATCATTTATTATAAATAATGCTTTTAAAAATACTTTTGTAGTCTTCTTCAGTCAGCTCCATCGTTTCGTAAGACTCGATGGCAGCAGAGATCTTTGCTGTAATGAGGTGCTTGCACCAATGTATGCCATCTCTAGGACTTGCAGTTTGCGTCTTTATACAGCTGCACGTGTTTCCAGAGAAGAGGACGTAGTTGTAATCATAAGGGTCGGTTTTAGAAGAGACTTTTAAATTTTGTACGCGAAATACAAAACGACCAGATGGTGTGACCATCTTCTTAACAGATTCTGGAGTAAGAGCAGGCAGGCAGGAGAATATTTTGTCAGAAAACAAACCGTAAAATCTGTAATAAAAGAATCGATTAAAATAAGAGTTGATTTTAAATCAAATTAATGTTTACTACTTTCTCATATGATCCTGGTCGACTGAGAAAAGGAGAAAACGAGATTAAATTATACGAAGTTAAAATGATTAAGCGGTGCACATACGATCTCCGTCAGCAGCCAGGTCATTCCATAGACTATCCAACACCTGAGGGGTGATGGACACCATGAGTCAATCTTGAGAAGAGAAAACCCAGGTAAACACAAATGAGCATCAGTTGCCGCCACAACTAGCCGGCTGTTTGCCGGTTAGAACAAAAATAAGGTAAGTTACGTCATTGAGTACGTCATCTGTGAATACATCCTTTTCGGCTCATTTTGCTTGAGGCTTGTTTTGTTTTGTGTTGGCTGCTTCGGATTCTGAGAAGTTATCTCTTTGCATTGTTTACTTTCTGGTTTTGGGCCTCTTTGGAGGTCTTTCTGTCAGCTGTTTTCCCTTCATTTTCATCTATCAACGCCACCGACTGCCACCATGAATCACAACTACAATGCAGAAAACCTCTACCTGGCGTTGGTTTCAATGGCCGAGGAATTCCGAACCCAGAATCCACCCGATATTCGCAACTGCGTCCACTGTCTCTACGGGGTACTCAATCTACAAGTTCCCTATCCGGCGATTGAGGCGAAAACGAATCTACAAATTGGATCTCTACTAATCGAGTATTCCAGCAACATGGAAAAGGCCAAAGGACATCTGAAGCATGCGGTACGTATTCATCTTTTTTCGATTTACCTGAATTAATTACTTTTGATTTTCATCACACTAAATAGTACTGCCTCACTCAATCATTGCCAAATTGCGAAGAAATTAAATTTGAGTCAATATCTTTGCTCGCGCGAGTTTACGAAAAGATGGTTCGTTTGTTGTTTTTTAAAAAATTGGTTTTGACGTTATTTTATTCAGAATGATACCGCCACAGCAAAAGAAATTCTAAGAAAAGTAGTCGAAGAATCTCGCCATGTAGTTTACTGGCACATCAAAATTTTATTTCAATTAGCAGTAAGTATTTGTTTTATCCAACTTATGATTTTACTTATAAATTATTTTTCGCAATAGCAAATACACGCCAATGACCACGAATATTCAGAATCTGCAAACGTACTAAACGTTGGAGCAGATTACGCCAATGTTTCCGGTGCCCACTACACGAGAATTTTATTTTTGCTCAGCCGAGGGATGATGCTAATGATAGACAAACGAATAAATGAAGTTCATCCCGTGCTGACGCTGGCTGGCCAGCTGGTTGAAACATGGCCGGGCAATGTTCATTTAAAGGAAGCACTTAAAGTGTTTTTCCTAGTTCTTCAAGTTTGCCATCACTTAAATGCCGGCCAAGTTAAAAGTGTGCGCCCCTGTTTAAAATTGCTGCAGCAAAGCATTCAAAATATCACTGCTACCTCATACCATATGGACGATGGTTTGTAATTCGACGCTCTCTTTCTGAACATCTTTTATCACTTTTTTTATTTTCAGAGTACATGGGTCTTAGTCCCAATGATATGTTCATCTGGATGCCCAAAGAGCACATGTGTGTGCTGGTATACCTTGTCACCGTCCTCCACTCTATGCAGTCTGGCTATATGGAGAAAGCGCAGAAGTACACCGAAAAGGCTCTGATGCAAATTGACAAGCTAAAAGGTACAAATTGGCATTTAAAGGTGAATAATTTGAATAACAAAATGCACATTTTTTATTATAAATCAGCCTCAGGAAGCGCAAACATGATGGGCACTTTTCAGTTAATACTCCTCGAACACATCGCCATGTGTCACCTGGTGACTGGCAACCGATCAACTGCTATCAAAGAGACCGTACAGGCGCTGAACATTTGCTATCGCGATCCTAAACTAAAGTACCGACACAAACCACTGATTCACGCGCTTTTGGGAATGTATGCCATGTCAATGAACATTACAGATTCCGCTGAAAACCAGCTGGCAATGTCTTTGAGTGTAAGTACTTTTGGAGGACAGGTAAAAAATGGTTTTAAATTATTAACATTCATTTTACTTTAGTTACCCGGTGGCTCACATGAGCTGAGAATTCTCACTAGTCTCAACCTGGCAATTGTCTACATTCGAAACAAGCGTGAGAAAGAGCTACATGAGTTGCTGACAAAATTGAACCCCGAGACGTTACATTCTGCGTAAGTGCAAGGGCATTTATTAGAGTCTGATAATGTTTTGATTATTCCTTGTTATTATTACGTTATTTTGTTTCTGCAGATCGCAAAGTTTAAAAGCAGCCGCCTATTATGTTTTCGGGCTAAATTCCTACTTCCAGGCACGCTACAATGACGCAAAGTATGTACACCGTACTAATCCTTCAAAACCGTAATCGCCCATTCATCTTGATTGATTGTCTTCATTTTCTAGACGGTACTTGCGCGAGACGTTGAAAATGGCAAACGGTGAAGACTTGAACCGCCTAACATCGTGTTCGCTTGTTTTGCTTGGCCATATCTTCTACTCACTTGGCAACGGGTAGGTGGCTGCTTGTTTGTTTGTTTTACTTTGCTTCAGATAAAATCTCTGCGACGACACTTTAACACTCACCGTGTTTCTTCCGTGTCTTTGGCAGGCGTGAAAGTATGAACATGGTAACTCCCGCAATGCAGCTTGCAAGCAAAATTCCGGACACACAAGTGCAACTTTGGGCGACAGCCCTTTTGAAAGGTACGTCATTTGACATTGTTGTTATTAGCCTGGTGCTTCCTTTTTGATGGTGTGACAACTTGTTTTTCTCTTCCGCACTAGATCTCTACGGTTCAACTCATCCTCGACAGCAAGAGGCCATTCAGATGCATAATCAGTTTACGCAAGTTCTCTTAGCGGATCAGTATCAGGCGCTGGCGGCGCCGGAACACGGTTACATTAATGTAAGTGACGTACTTGAGCCGGTCTGTGTGCAATTTACTAATTTGTGGATCATTTTTAAATAGTGGTACGACAACCAAAATGTATAAAGGAAAAAGACGACTGTTTGAAGCAATCGTCAGACGATGAGACCCAGTATTATGTACTCTGTATTCTCTTCTTTAGATTTTCTAGATCTTATTCTCTACTATCTCTCTTTCCACTTTCCGTATTTTCTTCGCCACTGACATCACCAAAAAATCATCATAAAAACTTCACATCATCAACTTTTGCCCTTAATTTTGTACCAAGTTAATCATTTTGCCCTAATTTGGTATGGTGATAGATGCAACAATATGGGAATATGAAAATGGGAAAACATGCCAAAGTGAGAAGAAGAATCTCTGCCACTGGAGAAATCTGTCACCATGCGACTGCGGGTAATGCTGCTGCTACTGTCAGCTTGCTGATGGCACGTTCCACTGCGATGTCAATCAATAATTCATTATCGATCTCATTTGGGGTGACCAGTGCTGGTGACCAATTGCTTTTTCTAACTTTTACTAATGAATCAACGAGCCACCACCACCGCCACCACCATCATAGGGCATTAGCATTCATTTGCAGCAAAGTGAGATAGTGAATGAGGGAGAGAGCAGTCGCTGACGGTGCCAGAGACCCACAGCACTGAAGGCCCCTTATTAATACTATTAATGTCATCTAAATGTGCTGGCGGAGCTGTTGATGGTCTGCTGGTGGCAGCGCGGGCAACGGCAATGCTGCTGCTGATGGTGGCGGCGGCGGCGGCGGTTCTGTTGTTGGTTCTCCTGGTCACAATGTGATTAATCCGGCAAATATTGACTCATCTTCTTTTGATGTGAAGGCGACCGTTTTGCCGCTGGACAAAAGAGTGTCTGCAACTCTAAAAGCCGCCGTGAATGGTGTGAGCGGTAATCGGCAGTTGAGCGACTACAATTGCCGACTGCTATTTGTGACAGATGAAAAAGCGTCGATTTGTAAGGAAATGCGAAGCGCATGATAGATGAACTCAACTCGGTGTTCAACGGCCACTGAGCAAAAAGTGTGGCAGTAGAGCACTGTGTTGGTACGCGCTCATTGTGGTGGTGGTGGCTGACCAAACGGGTGAAGTGTACAACGACGGCCAGTGGACGACAGACGGTTCTATATAGAAGGAGGGAGAGAGAGACGGAAGAGCGCCTAACTGACGCCTGCTGGTCTCCACGGACGACTCGACGCGGACGTCATCGGGCGCAATGAGAGAGAGAGAGACTGAAACGGAAAGTGGGAGAAGGGGGAGGGAGGAGGAATGAGTGAGAGAGATCTCAGATCTGCCCTTCTGCTTTGGGACAGTATTGAGCAGAGTGCAATTTTAGGTGCACCAGAGTTTGTCTCTCTCTCACTTGGTCTGCAAGACAAGGTGTGAGACCTCATCGGCAGATGATCGCCAGGCGAGAGACTTTGCGCGCTCATCTTCTCATGTTTACATTCTTGCTCTGAGTGCGGTCGCAGTGAGTGCCGTTAGCTGGCTTTGCTTTGCCTTCACTATTGTTTTCCTCATCTCTCTTCGCCACACTCTGCTCTTCGGCGGTTTTCCACCTCTTCTGGTCCTCTTCAAAGATGACTGCAAATTACCCAATCACCTCGGCGCTGGCCACTGAAAGATAGCCACCGACGATAGCCGCCCTAGGAGTAGCTGGGAGACCAAGACTGCACCTGGCACTTGGGTCTTCTCCCCACTCCCAGTTAGTTTTCTCTCATCAACAACTGTGTCTCCTCATCTCTTCCGCGTTTGGATCTCTACCCTTGAATCCGCCACCTTGCCTTGAGTTCGCTGTCAAGATCTCCTGGATCGACTGAGTTCGATCCTCGAGAGCGAACCTCGTCAACTGTAGGCATCATGCGTTCCCGCCCACTGAAAGTCGTTTCTGTGCATCACCTTCTCCGAAGCAGTTTGAGCCGTCAGCTGGCTCGGTCCGCCTGGCACTGTCGTCGCCGGTGGTGGGCACCTTCCAACTGACATCAGTTCCCTGCCGCCTATTCCACTCACTTTTCTCGCCATGTCTCTGCTTTGCGTCACCGGTAAGTGGGACAATTAATTTGTTTTCCCATCTATTAGCTATTGAATGTCGGCAATTTGATGATTCGGCATAAAGGACTGACGCGCTATTGTGCCGCATGATACTATTAATAGTTCCTTGCCGTAATTTCCATCAAATTAATCTACAGTTAACTCTTGGTGGTTTGCCTTAGAAAAAACACAGTTTTTAACCATTAAAAAGGCCGTGCAGTGCCGTTTAATTTATTTGAACATCAACATAATATGCATAACAAGATCGCACAACTTTTTCCACTCAACTTTCCACCTAAAACTAATTTTCTTTTTTTCTACGCCATATCTGCTCTATGCCCACAATGACTTTTGCACATTTGTAAAGTTCGCAAAGCAAGACTGCTGGGAAATGATGGTAAGTGTGTGTGCTTTGCAATGCATTTTAAAACCAGATTTTGCAATTGCAAAGTTTCTTTATTATCTGAGGGCTCAAACGATGCTTGCCGGCTGGTACACATTCATTCACTTTAACTTCTCTCTCTTTTATTCTCATTCCATTTTATTGTTTTTGTCTTTTGGGACCAAGTCAGACAACCTTTGCTAGTGCACGAACCATTTTCATTGTCTCTTTTAGCTTGAACAGTTCTTTTTTCTCTCTTTAACATCTTCACTAGAAAGCTTTTCTTTTCTAAATGACCTTTGCCGGTCGATTGCGCTCTCACACTAGTTGCTATACTATTTCCCTGCACCAAATCCAGACACCCATTTTCTCTATTCTTATTTATTCCGCAAATAGCCCACGCACAGAGACCTTTTGTTCGAGGCACTGATTTGCAGGATGAATTTGTCTCTCTCAGTATGTGTGTTTGTTCACACATGTGAAGTACACTACGAGTACGAGTGTTTATTGTGAGACCGGTTAAAGAGAAATTTGATTTGCCAATTTCTCTGCTATTGGGTAGTGGCTGATGTCACCAGAGAAGATGAACTGAAAACGAAAAAACTAAAAGACCTTTTTTGAGTTGACAGCAGTGTGGCCACTGCTTGATAAGGCCACGGCAGAGAGAGAGAGAGAGAGAGAGAGAGAGAGAGAGAGAGAGAGAGAGAGAGA
>JAALOO010000025.1_pt1 | contig 123598 bp, 106 predicted proteins | sample 7257641 | NCBI WGS metagenome assembly JAALOO01 (sample SAMN14085613, study PRJNA598686) | mite metagenome | biome: ENVO:01001000; feature: ENVO:01001002; material: ENVO:01001226; isolation source: single female mite from University of Michigan culture on fish food culture... ...
CTCTCTCTCTCTCTCTCTCTCTCTCTCTCTCTCTCTCTCTCTCTCTTTCTGACTTATCACTGCTCAGGCACTTGCCACAGTTATCTTTATTGCCGATATGGAGATGATATTGCCTGACACTCTAAATGCTGTCTGGAGTCGACTGCAACTCATGCTTGTGCCGCCGTTTTGAGAAAACTGTCTTTGTAGAGAAAGAGAGAGAGTCGATCATTTACACGTCCAGTGTAGAGTTACCGAGCCACGAGCAGAAGACATTTATTCGACAATTGATTTCATTGTGCATGACTGATACCATCAACAGTGACTGTAATCACAAACAGTTCACTCAACGCTCCCACCTGCACGTTTTGATACCTGTTTTGTTTTTTCAGTTATATTTGGGTCACAATATTCTTGATTCTGACAATGCATTAGTTGAATTCAGTTTATTTTGCAGCACGTTAACCCTGCCAAGACTCATCTTTGTCTCAATCAAACCGCCATTATTATGAAAATGTGCTACCAGTGTGAATCAAGTGAAAAACGACTTCACAATGAGATTGAAAAGAGACTTAGGCATGATAAAATACTGGCAAGGAAAGAAGTCAAACTTCTTTTACTTGGCACAGGTGAATCTGGCAAGTCTACATTTATGAAGCAGATGAAAATCATTCATGATAATGGATTTAAAAGAAAAGAACTGGAATCACAAAGAAAATACGTGTTTCACAACACCATATTTAACATGCAAACAATTCTCAATCAAATGGAAACTCTGTCTATTCCACTGGAAAGCACTGAAAACCGAGCACACGCTGAGCGCATTTTGACGTTGAACATTACTTTTGAGAATGTTTCTCAGGTCTTTCCAGGCGATCATCTGCCTGCTGAGTTTGTGGAGAGCATCACCTGTTTATGGCAAGACCGTGGTGTACAGTCATGCTATAACCGGCGCAATGAGTACCCTCTCTCCGATTCGGCGGGCTACTTTTTCTCCGAAGTGGCTCGGTATGGCGAACCAGGATACTTGCCAAACGACCAGGACATGGTTCGCATTCGACTTCCCACAACAGGCATAGCTGAGCACTGCTTTCTCATTAAACGAATCTGGCTTCGCATCGTGGACGTCGGGGGACAACAGAATGAACGAAGAAAGTGGATTCACTGCTTTGACTGCGTCAAGGCGATCATTTTTCTCACTGCAATGAACGAGTACGACATGTACTTTGAGCATGATCACCGAAACCATGGCATGACGCGAATGCAGGAATCGCTGGACCTCTTCAAAGTGATCTCTAGCATCAAAATACTAGCCAATGCGTCTTTTATTTTGTTTCTCAACAAAAAAGATCTTTTTGCGGAGAAGATCGCCAAATCACCACTGAAGGACTTTTGGCCAGAGTACGACGGAGCGAATGAGATGATCGAAGGGGGCAACTTCATTCGACAGCTCTTTGTGACTCATGCATTCGGTGGAGCAGAGCAGTCCATGCCGAGCTCAACCACTGCCAATGGCGCCAGCAATGGCGCCTTGTCGGTAAGGGCAGCCCGTGTTGAGCCAAGGCCAATTTATGCTCACTTCACTTGTGCCACTGATACTAAAAATATCAAATTTGTCTTTGATTCGGTAAAACATGCCATTCTGCAGGAAAACATTGGCGAAATTTTCCCTGATGCGAGATTTTAATGATTTGAAGTGAAGTGAAGCACATCCTTCGCCCATAACAGTTCTGTACATAACCTCTCACTCTGTTCCACCCTTTTCCTTAATCGATTGACAGTGTTTTACTATTACCAATGAATTGAGAATAAAGCAATCATCATCGACGAGAAAACGGTTGCGCGTTGACTGATCCAATTTCCGCCACAGTCGATTTGTCAGACTAAATCGCCCTCAGTCTGCCGTAGCCCGTCCGCTCTTGCCCCCTTCCGCCTACTGCTTTAATTACATTAATGCTTTCTCAAGTGCCTTTTTCTTTAGACCTTAGACTGGTCTACTTACTACTTGTCCACCAAACGCTTTTTCTGTTTCCTTACAACGCTACGCTGTGTTAGTTTAATTTAATTAAAATAACGTGATTGTGGTTTGCAATTAGGCCTGCTTTGTGTGCCTGCTGTTTGGTGGACAGTGATGATTGGCTCAATGCTACTACTGCCATTGCTCACCCGCAGAGATGAAGCAGCCCAATTGACGCCCGGTTAATTCAATTTGGTACCCAGTGCATCCCGCTGTTTTGTTGACCGCCGAGATTGAAAATTGTTTAAAATATTTTGAAATGTGCACAACTATTAATAAGAGAACACGGCTCAGAAGTGTTTAGGTGAAAAAAGCTCAAAAGTCACGTTCTCTAAACGTTACTTTGTTTTTGGCAAAAGCAATCTCTTTTTTTCAGCGCAGCTATTTCTGGAACACGTCCTTGAGAGTACTTGGCTGATTGATTAAATTGGCGTCTTCCTGATCACTTTTGCCCACATTTTCATGTCCGTTGACGCCTATCTGTATTTTCAATTTTCCGTGGAAACGTCGACTGTAGCACGAATTACAATCATCGCCTCATCTGCCTCAAACCTGCTGGTAATTATCACGACAATCAGTCACCACTGGCTGCACTGGCTCACCAGCACTGCGGAAGCCGTTTGCGTAATTAGCTGTAGGTGTACCGTGCGTTTTTTAGTGCACAGTAGTGTCACTCGTCGATGAGCGGCGGCAACGACCGGCAGGCACCTCTGGCCACTTTCTCTGATTGCCAGTTTGTGATTTGGGCGAGCGCAGGCATGTTCACTGGCGTTTACCACTTTTTTGATTGGTCAAAAAGGCTGCACTGCCACCTTTGGTGTACCCTCGCCGCTTGACCAGTGCTGGAAAATCTTCCTCAGTACGTTTGGACAGTTGGAAAAAATGAACAAGGACAGACATGGACTCTTTATATAGCCAGCTGTTATATTCTGAAACAGTAGCAGCTAATCATAATACAGCGGCCATTAATGCAGCGGGGGCAATTGTTTGACTTGCTCAAATGCGACTGAATATGAGTTCATGCAGGTTCTACCGTAGTCCTCTTGGTTTGACAGAGGCGAGCTAACACAGTTGCCTAATGGGCAATTTGCCCGGACGCAGCAGACGCTCTCTGCTCTTTCGGTTCATTCCGGTGCCGTGTCCGAGCAGGACAAAGCTGACTGCGTTTTCAGCCAGAAAAGGCTTGTTTGCTTGTCTGCTCACTGGCGGAGGCTGTCTTGGTGGTTGCTGTTTTGCTGGTCAACTGACAGAAGCAGCATTTGTGGCCACTCTTTTTAACGGCTCAGTGGACGGCACCAGTTTATGACGACCATTCACACAGCTCAGATGCCAGCATCAGCTTACTACTGTCCAACTTTGTGGCTGCTGACTGCACCCACTTCTTTCTTAAAATTCACCCATTTCAGCGACCATGCATCATCACACATGCACTGACATAAACCAACAAATAAACAATAGCAAATGCTGTTTGACCTGAATGCTTTCAACCGGCAGCGAATTTATTGATTTCGGCAAACAAAAACCAACTTTCAGTGAACTACGGTCGAGTGTCAATTCTAAATGGCCATTACGAGCATGATCAAAACGGTCACAGGCACTACGTCTAAAGCGAAGCAGTACCACTCTAATTTAGATGATCTACTTGTCCACCACAGTGCGGCCGTCACTTCGCATTCATCAGCAACTGTGCTTTCACCGGGAGGACCGGTGCCACCGACGAACACCGGACGAACACTGGCATTTTCCTTTTCCAGTCCTTCTTCGCTGAGCAATCCGCCCATCATTGACAACACCGACTACAATCTTGAAGGCTTTGTAGGTGAATCACTACTTTTGGATGCTTTCTACGAAAATCTTCTGAGACAAAATGCATCGCGCGCGGTAAGAAACGAAACGGGCAAACAGGAAGTGAACGACGAGGACGAACAAGAGTGGCCCCGACTTCACTTTGATGTGACTAAGCTGGCAGCAGTGACTATCAAACCCGCGAGCAGTGCTGTGATTTCAGGCGGCACCAGTCAACGGTTTCCCACAGTGACAAAAAAGCGAATCGACAAACGCGACATTGGCGCTGCTGAGCAGTACAATCACGTAGAGCCAAAAATATCATCGCATAACAAATTTGAAGCGAGTACGGGAATATCATCTACCAATCGATTTCACACTGACCACTTGACCACCACCACTAGTTCAATGACAATGCCGAAAGCGAATGGCCAAGTGGTGAATCGCAAGCCACCGAATTCACCGCACACCAACACTCGCCACAAAATTGTCAAAACTGAATTGTCGACTTTAAATTTTAGGTATGTACTTTTGGCTCATTAATACAAATGCAACAGTATATAGCCGCAGTCATTTTTCATTGAGCACTTTGCTGCGACATCTCGATAACTTTACGACAAGAAAAGCTACTTTGAGAATCGCAATTTATAGCAAAAGGAAGCGACTCCTACATTCGCACGCTGTTTCAACGTAATTGTCTGTGCCCAGTGTCAAGGTAAATCGATACTTTCTCTCTCTCTCCTGAGCACATGTAATGCGACCAGACAAATATTTGATTTGAGGCAAACTGCGTACAGAAGCAGGATTTGCTGTTGCCCACCAAAGTGGGTTAGAGAGAAAACGGGGGCCCGATTGGAGGATCAAATGGCACCTCCGCCAATTGACAGCCAGATCATAGAGTAGTAGTCGGCTACGTTTGTTGACATACAGAAAGAGAGCCAGTTTGAGACAGGCAGCCAGCCAGTCTGCGACCACCATGGCAACGGGTAGCCAGTAGAGCCATCAAAACGTACATGTACTCGGGCGTTTTCTGTCCAACAACAACGACTGCTGCCGCAGAGTCCTTGTCCTCGCTGGCATGTCCTAGCGGAATGTACAGTTCTGGCAGTGCAGTGCCGTTTACTGCTGCACTGAATCGGCAGTGGATTCGCTAAGGCTGAGTCTGCAGTGGCTGCCGGCCGTGACCACTTCTACTTCTTTTTCTTCTTCTTGATCCTATTTTGTCGCCATTCTTCGATTGAAACTGGTTAGTCGTCAGTTGTGAAGAATCACGCGGGCACACTTACCTTTCCGTTAGATATTGGGCATTTAGCTGCTGCTGCCACTGCTGTCATTCAGCTCGTTATGCTCGCCAGGTAAGGCACTACCAGGGTAGTCCTCACTAGTTCATCGATATTGGTTTTTCGCAAGACACATTGGCGCGCTTAGCTGCATTGCAGTATCTCTTTTTCTTCTTCTTACCCTACCTGTGCACGACAACACGCCAACTGATCGTTGGCAAGTTGGTTTACATTTCTTCGTTGATTCCTTTAATTTACATTGCTCTGCACCAGTCACAAGGGCACACATGTACATACACGGCACAGAAACCACACAGTTCATTGAGCGGCACCGGTGCAGCAATTTCTACCAGTTCCCTTTCTTTCAGCTATAAATTAAAATTGCGCCGCAAATATTTTTGCAGTTTTTGCTTTGTATTTTAATACTCAGCTACCTCTTTTTCTTTCTTTTCTTGACAGTGAAAAATTGGCCACTGTGCCTGACCATCTGAAGAAGGTGCCCCCACCAGCGCCGTTGAGCAAGGCAAATCCACTTCGCAGTCAGCCAATTGCACTTGCCACCAATCGTAACTTTGGGAACATCGGACACACCGTCAATGCTCCAGGACCGAAGTTGTGGACCGGACCGTCTACGACCACCAGCAAGGCAAAGCCAGCATTGAACAGTCTGACGGGGAACACACCGAAGGCACAGCATCCAGTGCCGCCATCCAGAGCAGCTGCCTCATCACCCGTTAAGCAGTCTAGCTTTGGTTCAACTGCCAGTGAAGCACTATCGTCCTCGACAGCGGCATTTTCCAACTCGAGCAATTCCAATAACAACTCAACAGCAAATACCGCCAAGCGGCGGCCGGTGATGATTCACAGCTCCATGGAAAAGTACGAGAAAATTGCAAAAATTGGCGAGGGAAGCTACGGCATTGTATTTAAATGTCGCAATAGAGAGAACGGTCAATTGGTGGCCATCAAGAAGTATCTTGAGACTGAGGACGATCCACTTATCAAGAAGATTGCCATGCGGGAAATTAAAATGCTAAAAGTAAGCACCCAAAAGTGAACACACTTGAAAACTAAAGCTTTTTGTCCTTTCTTTACAGCAACTGAAGCACCCCAATTTGATCAATCTCATTGAAGTCTTTCGCCGTAAGCGTAAACTGCATTTAGTCTTTGAATTCTGCGAGCTGACAGTGCTTGACATACTGGAAAAGTATCCTCGAGGAGTACCAGAAGCCATCACCAAGCGTATTATCTGGCAGACAACGAATGCCGTCGCCTTTTGCCATAAACACAATGTAAGATCTCAAAGTTGTGTTTGATTTTGTTTAATTGTCGCATTTTTTACTTTTTGTACTAGTGCATTCATCGAGATGTCAAACCCGAAAATATCCTCTTAACACGAGAGTGTGTTGTTAAAGTAAGCCTTAGAAACTTTTTCGTATTGACACAATTTTTAATTTTTGACCATTGACTTTGCACCAGTTGTGTGACTTTGGCTTTGCACGAACTCTGGTGCCTGGAGAGAACTACACTGACTACGTGGCCACTCGATGGTACCGGGCGCCCGAACTGCTCGTTGGCGACACTCACTACGGTCCGGCAGTGGACGTCTTTGCCATTGGCTGTGTCACTGCCGAGCTGATGCGTGGTGAGGCTTTGTGGCCGGGCAAATCCGACGTCGACCAGCTGTACCTGATCAGACGAACCATGGGCGACCTGCTGCCCAGACACATTGCCATCTTTCGGTCAAATGAGTTCTTCACCGGCGTGGCCATTCCTGATCCAGATGTGATCGAGTCACTGGAGCAGAAGATACCGAAACACATTGAGCCCAGCGGACTGGAGCTGCTGCGACGGACGCTAGACAAGGACCCGGCAAAGCGACCTACCTGTGAGCAGCTGCTGCAGTTTCCCTACTTCAACAACGTCAAAATTCCCGACCTGTCGATGTACGCTGAGCCGAAGACGATCATGTCGGGGAACAGTAAACAGCACGCCAAGTTGAAGCAAAGCTACACCGCCCAGGGGCCTCTCATGGGCGGCGCTGCCGGTCGCAGTCAGACCAGCTCAATCAACCTGCCTCAGCTGACGCCCACTACGCCCGTTCTGCCATCGCTCGCTGGAGATTCTTCCCCGGCCGCCACTGTGCCGTCGGGCGGTAATGGTAATGGTGGTGGCAGACAGGCAGACAAGCAATCGGCCGATGGCACTGTCGGAGCGGCGGCAGCAGTGGTGCGCCTCAGCTCCACCACCGCCACTGGAACGCCGCAGAAGGCGCAGGCTCTGGAGTTTGATATTGAGTCACCGATTTTCACGCGCCGTGACAGTAACAACAACGCAGGTGCTGGCGGCGGTGGCACCTCGGTCTCCACTGGCAACTCGGGTAATGGTGGCAGCTTCGGAACTGTTAACAGTGCAGTTGTCGGCTCCAGCACTGCTGGCAGCACTACTCTGGTGGGCGACGCAAAGTACGGTGGAAACCTGATCAGACGGAGCCAGGGTATTGAACACTTGCCAAACATTTAATAGTAGAGTGGGCTAGTGTGTGCCCACAGTAACTTGCAGTAAGGCTACCCAAAAGTGAGCATTGCCACACTGTTTTCCGTTTTCGTTTGGTGATCTTCTTCTCTCTTTTATGTTGCATATCCACTGTAAAAGCATCTTTCACATTGAGTATTGTTCGCGCTGTGTTCACTGACCAGACGACTGACACAGTGACTCACAGTTGCAAACTGCACCCTAATCTCTTTCGACGGCCAATAAAATCGAGCAACAAGTACTGATGGACGGCTTGTTTTGTTTTGATTTGCAAGCGTGCCTCGTAATCGACTGACGACGGAAAAAATTTCGCTAACTGTCGAGTCGAGTGTCGCGACGAGCGCCTCTGATGATAGCCATCACTCACTGTGGCACTTGATCTCAGCTCAGCTGAACAGCTCTTCAAGCTTGAAAAAGCGTGATCTCGTTTCTCTCTCGCACAAGTGCAGCATCTTTCAAGTCATCATCAACAAAGATGTATGGAATTTACATTTGTTTGCCGACGACCCAACAGAACCCGGAGGTTACTGAGCCACAGACCGATTCTCAAAAAGCAGATACGTCCCATGATGCTGCAAACGCTGACAAAAAACTTTCATCCAGCGCTTCGTCATCGCGTTCAAACAAATCCAAAGCGTTACTGGATGCCATCACCATTGTTGAAGCTCGCTCCCTTCTTGAACCACTTATTGGCTCTTTGCTCCATGTTTCACCAAGATATATTTTTAAAAAGATTAAAAGTGGCGATTTTCGAAATTACTATGAGTGCCTGATGATAATTGAAGCGGAAAAACCACTCAAAGAAGATGCTTACCAGATGTTTGAAGGTAGATACATGGGCAAAGGTCTTTCAAAGCGACTGGCCCAAATGGACGCCTGCAAAAATGCAATGCTCGAATGGGATGAAATGGATGGTGTTCTCATTGGCGAAATGAGTTTTGTGCAGTACGTCAAAGCCATCCTCCGAGATATCCAACGAAAGTGACCCAAAAGCCGAATTTGTACAGTTCAAAAACCTTCAATTTTAAACCCATCAAATTTCATTAAATCATTTGTCATGTTACTACATACAGTTTAGCCATCAAATATTGTAACATAACACAACTTGAATGCAACATACTGTTGATGATAATATTATCTTGATGGCAATTATCGTTGCTGGCTCGAACTAAAAATAAAATTTTATCTGGTATTGAAGCAGTAGATGGCACTGCAGTAGTTTTTTCGCAGCTTGATGCGCTAGCTTTGCTGAAGCTTTGAAGAGGCTGGCCTAGACTGGCAGTTTCCCGCCAAGTTCTGGGCTACAGTGCAGAGGAGTGCTGCCTATCTCGTCAGAAGACAGGAAAATCCCCGTCCTTTGTATAACTGAAAGCGCTGGAACATACCACCTCAACACTGCTACGAGTGGACGGCAAATATCTTGCAGCACTTGAAATGTGTGGAAAGAAGCAGCCTTGGCCGAGTGCAGCAAAGCATCAACTCCAAAGCTGTGGTCGTTGACAGAATCTGACCAGTGCACTGAGAAACAGTCAACAGTGACCATCTGCCCTTTCACCCCAGTCACCTCTCTCTCTCCCCCTCTCCCTGTCCCCATTGACTCCCGCTGGAACGTGCCCATTCTGGCCGGTGTGAACAGTGTCCATCACAGCCACGCAGATGCTCTCAGCAAAGGCACTGAAACTGTGGGCACTGTCCAAACTGTGCAGGCGACAACACCCCTACGCAGCACTGTTCCGCTGCAGTGCTGATGTCTCCACTCTTCAAGAATTGCTTTCTGGTCAACAATGCTCATCAATTCTACGCTTTGAATCTACCTGACAACTACTTACAGTTTCGTCTCCGTTGCTCTGCACCAACTGTCAACGGGTTATTTTGTTTTGATCAACTGTAATACTCATCTTTCTGGAAAATAATCGTCCTGATCTCTACTGTAAGTTTGTATTTTGAAAGATGCTTTAAGTATATTTTTTTGTGACAGCTGCTTGTTTCTCTCGCAGCAGTGTCATCGAACTGCGGGGCTCATGTCACTTGCAATTAACAAGTAAAATAGGTATTTTTGTACTGTCAACTTAAGGTCTCTAATGAGTCAGCCATTGAGAATTAGGTGACATTCCCAAAACCGAGGTGTCCTGTTGGTCAGTGTTTCCCACTGCAAACAGTTAGTTCGCTTGCTCAAGCACAAAAGACCTGTTTTGAGCTGCAATTTAATGCTGCTGAATTATAGCTAAAGTCTTACTAAGGTGAGACGTTACCTTACTTCCAACTAGTTAGTCTTAAGCACGACTCTGTGTTCGGGACACCGGACACAGGCTGCATATGATAATGCGATCCGGTCATAAATCAGTCTATCATGGCAGCTTGAAGCCCCTATGCTGATTTATTCGTCACTCTGACTGACCATTTCTACCATTTTAAACTGTTTTACTAATTTTTTATGCAGCTCATTTTTAGCTTAGCAAACACAAATAAAATAACGGATGATGAATTTAATTGTGCTTTTTGTGACAGCAACTCGCAAAAAGCTCGTTTGCTGCCATCAGCATGTCATGAGTAGAATCACTCACTTTGATACCCTTCTTTATATCTGACCATCACATCAGTTAAACAACCGTACAATCCTTTATGGATGGAACCATTCATTACCGATCGAGTGATGGTGGTCACTAGATAATAGAGATTTATCGCACAAATAGCAACCCCGTATCCAAATAAGGCAACCCTGGGCACTGTTTGCGTCACCTTCTTCTTTACTATTTTACTTCTTCTTTAGTACTAATACTTGGAGCCACTTGTTTCCAGACAATGATGTTTGCTCAGATTCAATCAAACACAGACTGTACGTGTGCACTTTCTGTTTACTTTGAGACTACCTGTCTGTTTATCTGTTCGACATCGATCTACAGCACAGTTCGGCGGGCTGCAGTAACATCGATTACAGCCAAACCTGGTGGTGTTTATTTCCAATTGATTGCGATTGTTTGATAGTCTTCTATTGTTGTTTGCTATTTCTATAATACTTTTAATATCTAAAATCATTTTTAATACATCAACATTTTATGCTTTACTTACAAATTATCATAAAATGTTTTTGTATCAAAATAATGAAAAACAAATGACATCTTGAGTGTTCTAATACCAGCGCCTGCAGTCCCACGAGTTGATCCACTTGCTCTACTTTGATTGCCATCAGTGGTTTGACGTTCTGACCTGCTCCCAACTAGGTGTGCTCTATCAAGTGCACACACTTAGATTGCATTTTCTGATTAACACATGCATTTTAAATTACGTTACCACGGGCTTAGGCATTTTTGGGTTTTCAGCAAAACTAGTAGCCATAAACATGTCACAATGTGACATGAAATGAAAAAAAACTAAAGTTTAGCAGCTGAGTCAAAAATCAGCTCAAGTTTTTTTACTTAAATTGTTATTCTCAGCTTGGTGTTGACAGATTTGCTGCTCTCTACCATCATACCATTATTTAATTGGACATCACGTCAATCCGACCACTGTTGGCCAACATCGTCAGCATCAAATTTATGAACTGGGAAAACTGACTCCTTGTCTGCATCCTTGTCCACTTTGTGCACTGATTTTATTAATACTGTGCTCAGTATGTGATTCATTACCTTGCATCACCTGTGCATTGCCTCTGCCGAAATGGATTTTCTATTCTAATGATGAACTAATTGTTGCGACTTGTACGACTCTACTTGGGTGTCTGTTGTGTCTGGAACAAGAACACTTTGGCGTGAGGGCGAGCTCTGATCTTTGCCGAAAAGTTCATCCTATGAATATTTTGCGGACCATTTACATTGCAGCTAATTTAGCACGACCATGAGGAGGGAGAAGAAGATGCTGCAGAGGCACCATCACTTCAGGTCAGACCAGTCATGGACCACTCACACTATCATAGCGACGCATCGCTTTACATTACTCTTTACTGCTTTGTGATTTGTTTTTGAAGAAAAGCGGCTGATTCACTATCAAAATGGTAGCATATAATAAATAGCTGGTAGATGTTTAGTTGAGATTCCGGTCACTACTAAAGTGGTTCGGCAGCTTTGTTGAAAGGATGTACCTTTAAGAAAGGTCCCATTTAAGTACACTGCTACTGACGCTGATTTTTAAGTGCATTGTGTAATAAAATGCCGTCTACGTATACTTGGAAAACTTCAGTAGCCACAAATTGAATTGTTCCGCAATGTGACAATGATGACTGTCTGTGCCTGTCTGCCCTGCCATTGTCTGTCCGTCTGCAGACACAGGGGCACTGTCATTTTCACTTAGAAAATGTTGCCTTTCAGACAAGACATTGGATTCAACAACAAAAGTACCACTTGCAGTAGATTCTTTCCCAATCTGCGGGAAGTAGCTGAAAAGGAGTGCCTAGCTGCTGACAGCATTTCCTTTGTTGCTGTTTGGCACGCGCAGTGACCATCATCAGTAAGCTACTCTGCGGCGTTTGATACACAGTGAAAAAATTAGTGAGCGATGCCCAGGATGGATAATGACTGTAATTGCCGTATGACCAGTGTGCCGAGATATTACTCGAGGGAGAGAGAGACGGCTCTAAACACCGACATCACAACTGTTTGCTAATGACGAGAGTTCTTATTACTTCTGCGCATTGTGTCAATTATTTTTTAGGCGCCTGACTCTTCTGATTTACAAAATGGGCATTTATGAGTAGGAGCTTGTTCCAATTACCAAGCAATGGTAATGAGGGTATATCTCCCTGCTGTAATGATAAATGCCTTTTTAGACAATAGCGGGTTGCTCTCAAACGCTCAGTTCATGGCCAAGGCTAAATGTTGGGCTCAGAAAGCAAGCAGGTAACTAGGTCGTCCTGAATGACTACGAGTACCACCTTTACTCTTCAATCAGCCCAACTGTGCCATTTAACTATTTTTCTATTGTGCGGCTTAATTAATCTCCCGCTAATCGATTACTAAAGGGCTTGATTTGGATGGTTTAGATTTTCAGTCAACTACACTTGCCAATTTGTATGTTGCCAATGTTGTATCGTCCATTTTTTAAGCAACCTTTGCTCAATGGTGCGTTAAAAAAGTTGGGAAAGCTTTTCTTAGAGAGTCGATTGTTTGTGGTTGAAGGCTATACCAACCTGTTGGATCAAAGGATGGGTTACACGTCAACTGCAAAACCACTGGCAGACTGCCTACATTGTCATTCATCATCAAAGGCCACAGCTGGTTGCTTCAATGGCTAGCAAAAAAAGTTGCGTGATAATAATAAGAAAAAAACTACTTTTACTTCTAACTTTGTGGCCACTCACTCACCTGCTCTACGCAATGAATCGATTCAGAAGTCTACTCTCTACTTGAATTTAATCAATTTCACTTCTGTTGTGAATCTAATTAGCATCATTCTTCTTGTCAGCCATTCTCTAATCACCATCTTGTCAAATACGCTTGGGCGGATGCACTCTGTGAATGAATTCTGTTGTGCTTCAATCTCATTACCTATGCGCACCTTTGCTTGGATTTTTCCCGCATTTTGCCTTGATTGACGTGTCAGGAACAGCGTCTGGCTGGCAGGTAAATTCCAGTCTGACCACTTCAACTGTACTTCAGCTCTGTGATCTTTTCGTCTGTTCATTTACCTTTTCTCTCAGCACTCATTTCTAGTTGCTCACCACTACGGTTGAACTACTATGTGGTATGTGTTATGTCTGCTGCTGCTGCTGTCTGACAGTGTGGGCAAAAATCGAGTGCATTTCACTTCCATTGCCTCATCGCGTGGTCACTCGCCCCTTTCTTGACATATACTTTGCGCAATTTAAATCACATTTAAATGCGTGTGCTGCACTGCTTTCATTATTGAACACCGTTCAACTTTCTCCAGAATTGTCACGCTTTTTTCTTCCAATGTTTCATGCTGCTTTATTAATTGCTTTCATAAAGAAACCCATGAGGAAACAGTGAATCATCACCTCAACGCCGACTCTTCACTTGTACACTTGCTCATTTAACTGCACTCCTTACCATTGACTACAAAGTCTCCGCCATTGATTGCACAGCACTCACAGGTGCACACCGGCAGTACACCGTCCGCTGCAGTGTCACTGACACCGATGATGAGCCCACGTGTGCCTCTAAGTCTCTACCTAAGCTGATTGCAGTCTTTTTATTATCAGTATTTTAATGCTGTTGCACTATTTTCGGCAAGATTACGATAAGTTTATTCTTTTAATAATCGACACTGTTTGGATTCAACGTGTGCCGAGTACTGAAGTGGCCATCTTTAAGATACATTTTTTTCTGTTTTTATCGATATGTTCTCCTAACGTAGTTTGTGTTACTCAACTTCCATCACCTAAACCAGTTATCGTAAGTCAACTTGTTGTCCACATGACCAATACCACCTGGAGATTCGATGTGTGTGTATGTACAGTTTTAATTGTGTCTTCACTTGAGTACTTGTCACATAGAAAGCCAACAATAACCTGCTTGAAGAACTTATTTTTAGAGATAGCCTCAGAAGCAAAAGTGCCTGACACTTCAGCTGCTCTGTGGGATGCTGTCAATGTACGTTTGTCGCGGCACGACATCGATCACGCCGGCTATACTTTTCTGTGCGGTCACCTGGACATTTGTTGCTCCCACACACACTATTGCTAAGTGTGTTTTCACTTATTCTGGTCAGCCTTTTTAGTCTTTGTTGAAGCAGAAACTTGTATTTATTACTTGGAAAAATAATCGTGATAAAAACATTACAATGGGTTTGAAAGTCACCGAAACTTGTTTGAGAGAGTTGTTTTTTAAGGAATTATTTTTATATTGTTTTTAGTATTACTTATTTTAAAAGTGTGCACTTTAGCTGTAAGCCAATTTGATCTCAGGCTGCACTTAGTATAGAGTACTTAATTTCAACTCAATCAAGTTGTCTACAGGCATTAAATTGGCTCTTGTTTACCATTGTGCTTTTTTCTAGTCTGAGCCCGATTAATTAGCCTTTCGGTATTAATATGCTTTTGTTTGTATGTGTGCTCGATTTACCGCATTACTTTAGGTACACTGCTGTCTTTTTATCTAAACTTGTAAGCCTACTTAGAACAATGTTTTTTTGTGAGACGTGTGAGTATGTTTACTGCAATTGTACTTGCAAGTGTCAAATGCTTTCTTTTAGCTTTTTGTCCAAATCCATTCAGAAGCTTTAAAAGCAGGAAACTATGCTTTACAATTTGCATGAAATCATCGTGATTACACAGGCCATGTGCCACTCGGGGAAGAATCTCGAATGATGGATCGTTTTATTGTTCTTAACGATCAAAACTTTTTGTCTTTACAAAAAAGTATTTTGAGTTTTTATATACATGTCTTGGTAAAAAATGTATAGTTTGTGATGCTGTTTATACTTTTAAGATCCAGTCAATGCTTTGCATTGCAGCAGTGCTGGCATTATTACTCGACAGCCATAGCTACCGTTTTCTAAAAAAAACATTAGTTGTTTCGCAATTATTGGTATAATTAATCTAATTAGTAATGTTAAACGGCATTTTTCATTGGCTATCAGTGGAGCTTCATCGATGCACTCTGGCATTAGTTTCTGCTCAGTCGACAATTGGTAAATGTATAAAACTACCTGAACGTTTTTACCTTGAACATCGCAGTGATGACAGGTTTCGATTTATGCCAATGCAAAGTGCAGTACTGCAGTTAACTGCCGTCGTCAACTATGCCTGATCATTTGTTGGCTCCTCACAGTGCACACATCTACTCGCCATTTTTTCGTCTCATCTTTTCATCGACTTTTGTCAAATTTTTCTCACTGTGATCTTTTTTTTTGTAACAACATTAAGCCCTTGAAAGTTACAATATAGCTTTAAAGTTTACCAAGTGTTTAGTGTCATTACCACCACTTGCATTTCTTTTCATTGCCGCACTTTTTTTCCTATCTCTTCCTTTTCTGAAAAAAGTCTAAATCTAGCTATATCCAGTATTTGTGTTCTATTTCCTCAATAGTAGCACCACGTCAATGCATTGGCCATCAGCATCGTAGTGTACGTCGTGTAGCGGTTTCTCAAGGTTCATCTAATTTGTTGACATGCTCTACTGCTGAACGATTGCCACAGATCTACTCTTGTGTACGGTGGTTTCTAGTTTTGGTGATTGTTAAATCCATTTGAAACAATCATTTTGACAGTGACAGACACGTGTTTTTCAGTGTTTGTCCTTCTCTTGTAAGTTCCTTTTTTGCCGATTGTGCACTAGAATTTATCTGACTTACTTTCGCCTTTTTTCCGCCATTTCCTCAAGCATATCATTGAAAATTTAGCGCTGTAAAAAACAAGTAAATGATTTTTACGAAGGCAAAAGATACTGTTGAATTTGGACGTATCAGATAGTCATTACTTTTGTCAGGCTCATGTTCAGATGCGCAGATGTCACTGTCAAACAAACTAACCATTTAGAGCATCAGTTTCTGCTTTTCCTCAAACAGGAATTCAGTTACAAGCAGTGAACACAATAGTGTTGAATATGAGCCTTTACGCCACTCTTCTTCACTTGTTGCCTAATATATGTGCATTTTCTGTTCATCCCACATGTCTTCATCTTCAGAAGCGTGATCAGTATTTGGTAGCCAGTGAAACTTTTCTGTGTCAGTGGATGTCTCCAGTGTGCTTGCACCAATGCTCATCGTCACGCTGAACTGCTCTGCCTATTGTTGCCACAACACTTCAGGTTGAGCAGTTAGGCAATATTTCTGGTACAATTCACTGAAGCGTTAGTTTTGAGCTGCACTGTCACTACTGATTGACAATCCTTTCATCGCCGCCACCAACGCAGACATCTTTCTTTCTTGATGTCCGAATTCATTTCACTGTTTCCTTTGTGTTTGTGGTAAAGTCGCCTGCACTCGTCTGCATTGTGTTCAGCAAATTGATTGCTTTCCTTTGCCATACAGTACGCCCTAAATTGTATTGTTTTCTATGTTCTAGTGTTTTCACGTGCACTATTATGTTTGAGATGGTCTCAGTTGATTGAGCCCAATTACTGCCAATTAGTGGCAATCAAAGAAAGAGTTGCGTGTCTGTGCTGCCACTTGTTGAATCTGCAGCTTGAGAAGAAACATTCTTCAGAACAAAATCTACTCACTTGCAACATGAGCTTTCAAAGCGACATTTTAGTGCTTTTGATTGTACACCACTGAGTGAGTGCCTTCTTAGATTTAGTAGTGATATACTTGGCGATGTTACCACCACTAACCACACATTTGTACTCTAATCTGTCAATTTTGCCCTATTTTGCTGATTGTTTATAGCACTTTTCAATGTTGAGATTAGCGACTAACAGTTTGGAAGGTGTTGTCGTGGCAGCAACAGCAACTCTTGAGCAACAGTTATCTGTGCTTGATGCTGCACAGATGCAACCCTTTGGTGAGCATCACTCTTGGCCTTTACTTTCTACCGCTCAGTATCCTGGGTGCAGACACGCACAATTTAGCCTAAACTTTCTGCTGTCTGGCTTTCTCATCTTCAACTCCATTTCCGTGTCCACTCTGTTTGTTTGCTTTGATCAGCTTTTTTGCCGCAGTCTTTAACCAATGCACGACTCTGTTTTACACTTTACTTTCCGACAATCTGTACATTTTCTCAGCAACAACAACAACAGCAACTTATGAATGTAATATTTATTATCTGACCGATGATAAACAGTGCCGCTTTTTCAGGCACCATGTGACGATAAATTGTGTTTGTAGATTTGCGGCCTCAAATTGGGCACCGAGCACACGCACTTGTTGTTAGAAAGCATCACACATTCGCCCTACATCTGACTCAAACAAAAAGCATCACTTGTTTGGTCTGCCTTATCACATTGTTTGCCGTATGCTAGCCTGATGATTATAACCGCTATAGCTGTTTTCTGTGGCCACACTGTTGTGAAGTGCGTATGATGATGCGTCACTTGAATTGAAATGCCACTTGCCATTTGTGGCCAGCCGTTTCCTACCTGTTCAAGTGCGCCTGTTTTTCAATGTTTCTTAGAGCATCGATTGTAGGCAGCCACGGTTTGTGGTTCCCATCACCAGCCATTGTCTACCTTTGCACAGTGAATACTTTTATTTGCCATCTTGCTGCACTTATGTTTGCCAGTGACACCTTATCTAGCCATATCTCACACTTTGGCTGATCGCATTCTCTTAGCTTGATAATGAGCACCGTCTGTGTTTGTACAAAGGCAACGAGAGTTTCAAATGGCGACATTTTCATTATCACTGCAGATCGTGGCAGGCGATTTCGAATCCCTCATTAACAAGTACAGCTATAAACCTTTTGCGTTTTCATTATCATTAGCTATGAGAAGTTACTGATTGACGTTCAGAAAGTCTTCACTTTCACGGCCAGCGATTAGTCTTCTTGCGCATCACACTGACAGTACACTTCTCCTTTTAAACTTTCAATTCATCCCTCGTTAATAACCATATTTATTTTTGCTTCTGTTTCAGATTTGAATCTTGTTTTTAAATATTTTTTCGGTGCTTCACAACGCTCCTGTTGCCCTCCGTAATGGCGGCTACATTACTTCCAAAGCAGCGCTTGAAAGACTACTGTCGAAAAAAGCGGCTGCCGTCACCAATTTACAAGCTGATAAGCGATGAAAAGATTGACCTGCATAAGCACTACACAATTCAGGTGTGCATCAACGATGTGGTCACCACCGAGGGAAGAGGCCTCTCCAGACGCATTGCCGAGTTTAAAGCCGCCATGAGTGCAATGTACCTCATCGGACAAAGTGACCCCACTGTCTTTGACAACAATCGACCGCCCAAGTTTGGACGACTATCATTGGGCCGATCATTCAGCGTTGACCACATCAGTCGAGCCCAGCGAACCGACTCAATGCCCTCTATGATGTCGCTGGCCGTGGGACCGGGACAGTTCTCTTCGGCAGGGCCTAGCATTGACGGCATCGACTCACTCACCGAAAACAATGACTCACTTTGTAAGGATTAATTATTGAATGATCTTTCTTTCTTTAACGTTTTTTCATTTTCATTGCAGACGGTTCTGAAATCGCCAACGGCAAAGACGACTATGCTAATAGAAATTCAACAATTGCAAATAATAAAGTTGATGAAGAAGAGGCGTCTTCGGAGTCAACCGATGAAGGAGTGGAGCTGGAAATCAGTGAAAGTTCAGCTACTCCAACTGCTTCGTCCCCCACCTCTTTAGCGGCACCTCAGGTCAAAGCTATTGCCGAAAACGAGAACAGTCAAAAGCCAAGCAATCAGGTGCAGTCATCCAGTGACCAGAAGCCACCGGCTGAAAGCAAGGGAGAACAAACAACATTAAAGTCAAAAGAAAAAAAGTCTCTATCAAGTAGTTTTCTGTCATCTTTCTTTATGCTCAGCTCACTGCGTTCAATTAGTCGACGGTCATTGCGGCGTAAAACGCCTCCAAAGCAAAGTTCCTTAAAATCAGCTGAAAGCAGCTCCGAAAGTACGACAGCAAACAATGCAACTACTCAGTCTCGTCCCACTTCAGCCACCTCTTCAGCATCAACTTCATCTGCATTTAGCTCCATTTCGTCCATTTCTTCATCTCAGCAAACGTCAAGCAACTCATCCACATCAGGCAGCTTCACATTACCTGACGATAGTGTTCGCGCTGATGCAGATGTGCCCTTACTCAATGGATTCTCTTCTCTCATGATGGCTGATACAATCATTGAAGAGGAAGAGGAAGAAGAGGAGGAGGAGGAGACGGCAAAGGAGAAGACCACAGTGGACAGTAGTCAACGGAAGGTGTCCATTGAGTCAAACAAATCGACAACGTTGTGCGATGGAGGTCATTTAGAGAGACATTCGCACGACATGTCTGGCAGCATGACACTGCCTCGCAGCTCATCCAGTTCCTACGTTCTATCGAGCATGTGTCCACACAACCACTTTTCTATCTACGGTCCAGTTTTGTGCTCCAACCAGCAGGCTGCTAAGAATTTGACTATTGAAGCGACGCCCAGCGCCGCTCTGCTTCGCTACTGCGTTCGTCTGTTTTGTCCACTTCCATACTATGACATTCGTGGCAGTAATTCAAAGTTTGATACAAAATTCTATGTCACTTGCAGGGTAGTTCTCTCTACTTCCAAGACTGACAAAGACAAGTTGCCAATTACACTTCCTGAACAGTACAAAAATTACGAGTTTACGGCACGTGGTAACGGAGAAACTCTTCGAAGTGCTCGAAACATGGCCGCTCAGACCATTATCGATAAACTGAAAAATGCAAACATTTATTTTGAGTGAAATGAGCAAGACAGCTTTTTTATTTATTTATTCATCTTTCACAAAATTAGTATTTCAAAACAATTTTATCGACTTTGTAAATGTTTGACAAAATAGCAGATCATGTTTTATTTTTCTATATTTTTATTATTTAATAAAAAGCATATTTTTCAGGTTTTTAAGTCAAACACAAGCAAAATTTTAATAAATGCTTTTGTTAAAAAGGAAATAATGTTTGTAAATTATACCACTTGTGTTTTCACATTGTTTGTTGAAGTTTGAAGGTACATCAGGTTACTCTGATGATTGAAAGAAAGGTCACTGACAATGGCCAAAAGGTGACTGCCGAAACAGCATTAAACAAAACGTAGAGTGACAATGTGATTGACTTACTTTGAAATGTGAAGCAACAAACTGTGATTCTACAGCATCTGCCTCTTCCGGACATCCTGGTGCACTACAGTGAATGGTAGCTGCCAATATAGATCTCTGCCAAAGTTATCGTTCATCTGCGCTTATCAACTGTCCAGTATTGTCGCTCGATCAGCTGCCACTGTACCAGCATATGATCAGCAGCGCACCAACTCGGCACCCAGTCACTTGCCCTGACGCCTGACGTCGATACGCACCAGAATTAGCTTCCTTTGGCTGCCGAGCACTGTGAGTAATATCCTCGCTTTGCACCGTTATCGCATTTCCGCTGACTGCTATACGTTGGGTTTGAAAAACTGAACAAAGTTCCGTCATTAGTTTGCGTGAGCAAATTTCGTTAGTTTTTGCTGCATTTTTTCAAACTCAACTTTTCGATGTTGATCACGAGTCACAGTGATGTGCCAAACATTGTAGGTCGATTAGTCTCGTTGTACTTTCTTGTGAGTTTGTGTTTGCATTGCCCTTTGAGTTTCCTTTTTGTACTTGGTTTAAGATTGGACATCAATACTACGCACTGACCTTTAACCTACTCCTCTGCTACTACTTGATTATCAGTGCTTCCCCTTTCAGTGGTCAATAGTTTTGCCGTTTCAATACAGACAAAAATGTGCTAGTTCACTTACAGAACTAGAGACACTTTTAACACACAATTTGACATGTCAAGGCAAAAAATGCCTCCTGCGCTTCTTTTGGCCACTTTGGTTCTGGTCTTCTGCAGTACTTTTCATTGTAAAATTACAGACCAAGTTTTATCTTCATCCCCAAACTGGACAACAAGCAACTGGACCAAAACTTCGAAATGGTTTACGTACAGCACAACCACCTCTTCAACTGTGGATCCTTTTAGCTATTTGGACAATGACTTTAGAGGGGGCCGCTTGCTAGACCGAAGTAAGTTGTCTTGATTATCCTTGCGAAGTATGTTGAGTTAACCATTTTCAAAATAGAAAACAAAAACTGTCCATCAATTCGACTGCCCAATGGCTGGGTGAGACTGCGATCCAATAACCGAATTGCTCGTTTCTCATGCAACCAGCACTATGAACTTATCGGTAATCGCTACACAACGTGCGTTAGGGGACGTTGGAACAGAGATTTACCCGTTTGTGTTTGTGAGTATTCTTTTATACAATTTACTTTGTTTGTTTCAAGTTAATTTATTCTTTTTTGGGTAGCATATGGTTGTCCAAAAATAACTCCTCGCCCACCACTAAAGTCTAAAAAGTTCAACGATGGTCGAGTACTTGACCTTTCCTGTGATCTGGGCTACTACCTCAAAGCCAACATCAGCACTACAGCGATTGATTCTAATGAACTCAACGCAATGTCCTCCTTTCCGTTTCAAAACTTGCGATTGTATTGCGTGGGCAAAACTTGGATCATGGACGACCCCAGAACGGATATTTCTTCCTTTGTTGTCGGCAGAGTGCCAATCAGCGGACTTCCTTCCTGTGACAGTGAGTAATATTGTCATTGCTTGAAAACATTTTCCTAACTGTATTTTGAACCTCGTTTTCAGTATACCAAGCACCTGTTTCCACGTCAATGAACTGCTCATTTGAAGACTCACTTTGCGGCTGGTTTCAGGATCAAGATGATGAGTTTGATTGGTCGCGCAATCAGCATACCACCCCATCTCATCTCGACGGCACAGGTCCATCCTTTGACCATACCTTTGGCCAGAACTCCTCTGGGTACTACCTGTACTTGGAGAGCTCTTACCCTCGAACCCCTGGCGAAATAGCTCGTCTGTACTCTCCCGTGTACACCCATTTGGAGGGGACGTCGGATGCCTGTTTTGAGTTTTACTACCACATGTACGGCAAGGCAATTGGCGGTTTGCGAGTTTATGTTCTCGAAAAGTCAAAGGCACTCAGAGACTTGGCGCCCAAATGGGAAGTCACTGGTGATCAAGGCGATGTTTGGATAAAAGCACAGGTTGAAATCAACGGAGAAAGCGGCGATCAGCTGCAACCTTTTCAGTTGATTTTTGAAGGCATTCTCGGTCATGGCCACCAGGTATGTACTAAAGATTTTTCTAGAACTTTAGATTTAATCTTTTTACATAGGGTGATATTGCTATCGACGATCTGGCTCTGACCTTAGGACAAAATTGCACAAACTACAATAGCTCTATAGCCCTGTCACCTGATCTGGTTGTGGATATTGAGAATGAAATTAAAACGGCAAATGACACGTCAACTGAAGGACCAAATGCAGAAGGAGCATCGTCGTCCTCCACTCCAACCACACAAGCAGTTTCAAATACTAGTGAACTTAATTCGACGCCAATTATCCCTATCAAAAAATCAAAGAATAATACCAGTGTACAGGCATTGATCAATCAAGTAAAAGATCACATTAAAACAAAGCTAATTCCAAGCTTGGTAAAGAAAATCTCCAGCAGCAACTCTAGCTTGTCAGACACGACCTCAATTCGACCCATTATTTCTCTCACCACGCCAATGTCAATTGGAAAACCCAATGGCAGCTCATTGCCGTTTGACTGGGATAAGACGCTCAAGGACAAGCTTGATAAGAACATTCAGAAAGCAAAAAGTCAAAATGTTCCACTTTTAGTTGAGTTTCACAACTCGACGGCAAAGACGCCTACTGGCAACGGAGTAGGGAAGGAAGCAGAGTTGACTACTGCCAATAGCCCTACCAGCACCACTATCCTTCCATTAACAATTGAGTCGGGAAGTTCTCCAACTGAGGATCACCTTTTGAACTCAACCGCCACTTTGAAGTCATCACTGTCTGGTGCCAGCAGCTCCCAACAGCCGAGAAAGCCCTTCAAACTGTTTGCCTCTTCATTTGCCATGTCAGTATTGACACTTCTCGTGCTCCTAGTGATAATCATATCGACACTGTACATTGCCTACGTCTATCGGCCAACACAGTTAAATCGCAGCAATCTTGATCAGTTTGTTGCAAGTTTTGTGAGACGGTGTAAGGGGCTAAGTCGAACAGCGGACAGCAATGAAGAGGCTGATGAGCTGTTGATGATGGGCAATAACGTTTCGGGCGATGCTGCACTCGAATCAAACTCCACCGGTTATCCACCGAACAGTGATCATGCCTACGACAACGCTCATTTGAGTGAAGGCGTCGTGTACCTGCACTCGGCAAATGAAAAGTATTAATAGACTCAGCAAGGAATATCTGTGTTTAGGTTTCATTCGTCTACACTTGTGCACAGCTGCCACGCATAGTTGCATTTTATGTACTTGATTTTTATTGTATTTTGTATAATTACAGTCGATTAAAACGTTTCAAAGAGCTTTTTACTGCTTCACACTCCCACGTTGTTTGGTGAGCAGGCAGGTGCTTAAGAGCAGGTGATGCCGACCTTCTTTTCCTTCGAAGACTGAGCACCATCTTGGTTGACGCACCAGCAAATGTTCGTTCCGGACTCGCATTGCTTTCCATAGTAAAGACCATCTCTCTGACACTTAGGCACCCAGGTACCGCTCGGTGCTGCGAAGGGAGAGAACAAAATAATTGTTAAATAGATAGCTGAAAAGATATGGCAGACTTACGATCAATGGGTCGTCCGTTTTTGTTCAATTTCTTATCAACTTCGTATTTTTTCAAGTCACAAGAGCAGAACTTTCGGTTCCTTGACGGGGAGGTCACCTGATCGCCGGATGGAGAGGCACAGTAGCAGAACTTATTGCCAGGAAAGCACTGCAGTGGGGCGTAGTCACCATTGGGCAGACACTTGACGTCCAGCTTCATTGGGCCGGTGTTCTTGGCTTCTCGGTCCTAAAAAATGATTGTGTTAGGTGCTGCGCTAAAGGTTTTGCTGAAGTATACAACCGTACCTTGTGCTCTTCACAGGCGGACTTTGCCTGAGCAGAGGCGGCCAGGGCGACCAGGAGGACGACTGCGATGAATAGTTTGTTTGCCATTCTGTGGACTGTGGTGACTCCTGACAGCTGCCACAGCAACTTTATATACCAAAGCCTGCAATGCTATTTCATTGCACAGCTTGGGTTGTTTTCACGCTGTACACAGTAGTACACCTCCTTGCAGTGAGTCTGCAGTCTTTCCATTTGTCGATTAGAGCATTCGGTGATAGAGGCCAGCAGACTAAAACTAGTTTGCTGTTTCGAAGTAGCAGTGAGGCTTGTCTATCTCGGGGAACTTCATTCAGCCGCCTGCATCACATTACAGCATCACACTGTTGCTATCAACGGTCTGAAGTCTAGAAGTCAGAGGACTGGACTTGCTGAATGAGCAAAACTGGTATTTTTGTTTATATTTACCACTATGTTTAGCACTACTTTTATTTGTGTGGCCTGACAAAACTGACTGACTTGTCTGATTGTTCCGTCATTAATCAGTAGTCAGTGGGAACTTGCAATCTTGGCAGGCAAAAAATGTCTCTCAACAAAACGATCTTTAGATTCAGAAGATATCAAGCACACAGTCAGGTGAGTGATTGTTTATTATTCCGGCTTTCTCAGTTGCCTGGTGCTAAGTTGAAAAGGTGTTATGGTAATTAGTGAGAGAAGCACCGATATTGCAACAATCTGCAGTGTACACTGCCTGGTGCAACCATCGTCAGTGACCATGAGTGGCTGTCTGTGCTGCTGTGCCGTGCTGATGGCCACTGGTGGCTGCAACACCTGAAGAAAGCGATGCGTGAAATTAGTCGATCTGACTGAGTGACCAGCTGTCACTTTTTGTTTGTTATTTAATATCATACTTATAATTGCGTAATCATTAAAACAGAGGTAGTTCTCTAGAATCAAATTAACAATTGCGTTGAATAAAAAAGCAATCAACAGCTGAAGGCTACTACTGATGAAAGTACTTGTTCCGTCTTTCATCTTTTTAAACTCCGTACTTTGCGGCAAATGCTTTGGAGGCAACACTATAGTAGTCCTCCGGAAGGCTGTATCCAAAAATGCAGTAGCACATAAAGTTGTCCAGGTCCAGTGACGTAATTTTTTCGGGATTGATGTGCTGAAGAGGACCTGTAACCAGTGGAACAGACGTTTTGATGAACTCATGATCTACTTGACTGTCACTGGAGAGAACTGATTGTGTTCGTTTTGCCTCTCCCTCTTTACTATTTTGGTAAGATGCAGTCACAGCCAGTGGTTGCTCTTCGGATGCTAGCGACTCCACAAGCACGTACTTTAGTGGCATCCTAAAGTGAAGACGATCAAAGGTACCAATCCGATTGCTTTGCTTTACAATTCGAGCCTTCAACAGTACTGCTTGACAGTTTTGTGAGTTGTGCAGGCTGCTGAACTGACACCATAAAGTGAGCGGTTCTTTGACTCCGGTGAATTTAATGTGAACTCGATCTTCAACAAACAGCATCGACTTGAGTTGGGGCCAGTTTCGGTGGTGATTTACGGTTTTGTTTCTGTCTAAAAAAGCAATATTTGATGTTGTTATGGCCATACTTGTGCAATTGGCCAATTTACTTCCGAAGGGTGCATTTATGATGGTGATACGGAATACTTTAAGAATCACCATTTCAAGTTTTTGATTCTGGAAGTTGTTTTTTTGCCTTTGCCAGTCATTTGTCTGGTTTGCCCTCAGCAGCTGTGACTACAGCGAGTTATCATATCAAGGCAAACTTTATCATCCTTATCGCCTTTTAACCTTAAGACTTTATTTCAAAAAATAAATTGTAAGAAAACATTCACAACTATTTGTCTGCTTTTTTCTCCGCCTCCTCGATGATACCGTCCAAAACTGACTCCAATTTAGTGCCCAACTTTTCAACTCGCTGTATCTCTTTGTCTTTGTCGTCAATGTCATCCAGCTCGCGGTTGTTGATGGAGTTGAGAATGTCGAGCAGTTGAAATTTAGACTTTTCAATGCGCGGCACTGAGACCATTCCACTTTCGCCCATCATGCTAATCAGCGGGGTAATGTTCCTCATGATGCCCATCAGAGCTTGTTGGGCCTGCATCAGGTCATTGGTGGTGGGCATATTTGAACTGTCAACTGCATTTGACGGACTATTGGTACTGCCGGGAAAAAGGTTAGGCCATGTCGGGGAGCTTCCACTGCTCACCCCACTTCCAATCGGTTTACCTGCTTTGATTGGCTTTTGCAGTTCTTGTAAAAGTTCATTCAAATGTTTTCTTTGCTCTTTGAGCTTTTTCAAAAAATCCGACGGATTGTTTGGGGATATTGTCGGTTGAAAAACCGGTGACCATCTAGTAGGAAGGGCATTTGAAGGCACCCAGGGCTTTCTTGTTGAAGTGATATCAAATCCAAAAGCTGGAGTAGTTTGCTTGTTGGCTAGCGTTTTTAGGATATCATTAATTTGCTGTTGCTGCATATTTTGTTTTTTGATCAAATTTTCTAATGCAGCTTTTTGTTTATTTTTTTCAATTTGTTGTTGCCGATTTTGTTCATTTTCCTCAAGAACTTTCATTAGTTGGCGGAGTTTGTTTGCGTCATACTTTGGTTTCCTCGTTGGTTGATTTGCAGTTGAAGTATCAGTAAAGGGGCTCATTAGCGATGAAAAGACGTTGCCGCCGTTAAAAAAGTTCATCCAAGAGCGAAACATGGTCATCATCGGGCTAAATGTCTGGTTCAGATTTTGGGCTGCCCCCAGCAGCTGAACCAATCGAAGCATCGCCTCGTAGTTGAACGGACTAATGTTGTCAGTGTTCAGGTAGTGATTTGGCTCTGAAGCAATTTTGTTGAGCTCATACACTTTTCTCAGCTTGTAAAGGAGAGCTTTCATTGTGTCAATGTTAGCCTTCATCTTTGCATCGGTAGTCTGAACATTTTTGATTTTCTCCAAAGCTTGCATTAAAGTGTACATTTTGTTAACTTGAGAGTAATCGGCAGACCTGTAAAGCTCATTGGGTTGAGTCCCTGTAAGTTAAAAATGCTCATTAATACCGGTGATTAAACTGATTGAACTTTACCTAGAAACAGTCCGTTGAGTCGGTCAAAGAGATTATACACCCAATTGCGACCAACTCTATTTCTGCTACTTGGCTTTGTCGGTGTCAATTTTTCCTCCAGTTTACTGTTGATTATTCTCAAAACCATTTTCTGTAATGACACCAATTCTTTGCCAGTGTCGATAAACTGGTTTTCAAACTGTTTTAGGTTGCCATTTGAATCATAGGACTGACAAGCAGCGCCAAACTGAGATTTCACCAGGCGAGTCTTCTCTTCAATTGGCTGGTAGATAAAATGATCATGTTCACTGAGTTCAGTCTCAAGTGCGGTAATCTGTTTCAAAGTGTAGTTTCGGTATATCTCTGCAACTGGTTCTGCTGGAAAATGCTCCAGAGCCGCCACAGCCTTCTGACCTCCGCCATGGTTGACAATCAGTTCAGCAAGAAGAGTTTTGTTGGAGAATTCGCGAAACAAACTTAGCACAAGTTTGCGAGTAGTGTCGTCCAATTGTAGGGCACCATTACCCAGTTGAAGTAAAGTTGCCCAGAAAAGGACCGAAAAGAGGAGTTGTTTGAATGTAAATTGCATTTGACAGTAGTTTTTGCGGCTCAAGAGATCATTGCTCTATGAAATCAGCTACCTCTATTTAAATAGCCATAAACGACATCGATAATGTGTGCACCCCCATATATCTGTTTTTGCGTTTCAAATGAATTTCATCTAACAAATAGAACGGTCAATGACCTGATACAATTTAAACCAGACTGCTTTTCAGGATTGTTCAAATTCAGACGTTTTGTAACAATGCCGTTCGAGGTTTTTATGTGCAAAATTTCACCACTTTTATCGTGTGTTATTGATAAAACTGTTTTTATAAAAAGTGAAATACTAAAAACTTTTTTGTAAATAAAAAAAGTTGTCACGCTAAAAATATTTAAATCTCGCGTTGTCCTAAAAATGCGTTTTGTTTTTGAGAAAACGGCAAGAAATGCACTGTAAACAGCACGTGACGTAGTGTCTACTTTCGACAATGCTTTTTTGCTCCGCCCACAACACGCAACTCGCATCCGAAGCTCTCCTGTAGTCACGTGTAGCCGCAAATCTAATGTTTAGGTTTTGAAGATACCGATTTTCGGATCGCTTGCATCTAGTCTATTTGCCATCCGGTTAATCACCTTTGATCTCAACGACTCACACCATGGAAGAAGGCATCTACCACGATGAAGTAGAGATCGAAGACTTTGACTACGACCCAGACACAGAAACTTTCACCTATCCATGCCCGTGTGGGGATTTATTTACCATTTCCAAAGTAAGTTAAATCTGTTTTGAAAACACATTTTGTAACTGTCTCCTCTTTTAGGATGATCTACTAGGCGGAGAAATTGTGGCCAGTTGCGTCAGCTGTTCACTGGTTGTCAAAGTTATATACGAGATTGACGACATTGAGAATATCGTCCACTCAAAAGCAAAGTTAAAAGTGGAGACTAAACCAAGCGAAGAGTTGATCAAAAATTAAAAGTCATTATCACCTTTTCAAACTTTATTTATTTTGGCAAACATCTCTAGGAATATTGTTTCATTTTGTTATTCATATTGTTATTAAATGTTTCAGTTGTTACTATCAATAACTGTTGTTGGGCTGCAGTTCACTGAGTTCGCTGTTGTGCAAGTAGTAAAGTTCTTGAAGCTTCTTCTTCGTGACATTTCGACTAAGATTGAAGCCAAAAGTGAGAACAATGTTGAACATTGCGTAGAGCGTGATGATGGAAGCTATAAAGTTAATGAGGTTGAACAGGAAAAGCATCGAGATGTAATCATCACAAAATGTTTTCAGACGATCATTCTGAAAGTACAGATACATTGTTTCGTTGCTCCGCAAACCAATCAGTGGCACGAATTCGCGCATATCAAGCGCTTGACCAAGTTCCCCAGGGCTGATGCCAATCTTATAGGGATCCAGTGGCATCATTTTGGGAACGTTTGAGCCACTTGTGCACAGCTCCTTTAAGGTAGTGAAGATGAATATGAGTAAAGTCACGAATAGTGTTACAGCAAAAGTGCTCATCAAGGTCAGGTGGTTAACAAAATAGAGAATTTTCTGCACAATGGCAGAATCAAGGCAGTAGATTCGTTCCCGGCGATAGTTCATCGTAACGGAAACAATACCAGTACAGCGGAAAGCTATTACAAGATTGTAAGTCATTAAAAGAATTGTATACGCGTAGTATGCGACCACAAAGATCTTGAGATCCCGAAGCCTAAAAGACAAACAAAAGTTAAAGTCAATCAATGTAGACCAAAAAGATCACTTAACTCACCAAATGTAATCACGCTTGAACATATCATAGCTGAACTTTTGAAAAATAAGCGACGCTTTGATGACACAGAAGATGTTGATGGATATGCCGGCCAGGAAGAGCATGTAAAAGATGATGCTCAGGTAGGGGACTTTGAAGAACATCCTTTGAAGAGAGGCTGCAATTTAAAGATGGTGAGATAATTTAGAGCCTTGAAAATCGAACCGAAGCAATTACCTTTCATGTTTTCACTTGGGTGCGGAACTCTTGATTTAAGCAATCAATTGGTTATCTTGTGATGCGACCAAACAGGTGCCGCACCCTGGTAACCTTATCAGCAATGCAATGCCTATGTATTTTATTGTGCTCGCACAGTCTTGTGTTTACATTTCCGTTACTCGGGGTGATGTTTGCTACGTTGCAACGTTTGAGCATGGTAAAAGCAAATATGGTTTACATTGAGGATAGATTCAGTCCTAAACTATTGTGTACATGTAGAGGCTCAGAATGGTATAGAACATAAGAATGGGAAAGACAACGAGAAAGTACTTTCCGCTGCTGATATAAGTCGAGAGCATTTTCAGCGTCGAGGCAGCCGGGTAGATGAAGCCGAAAACCGTGGTGATGATAACTCTTTCGTAGAAAAGGGTGCTCGAAGAGAAGAGACGCATCAGCTGAATTGCCAGTAAGCCAACGCATGGTACCGCAAGTGAATATCCAAATAAACAAAGCATCTGAAATATGGACATTGGATAGGTGGAAGAAAGCTGCACCGGTCCGCTGGAATTAGTAGAAGTAACGGTGCCCATCTTTTCGATGCTATTCTTCAAGAGCAGCTTAAAATTGAGGCAGATTGCAAGGTTGCCCAGCCAGAGGAAGACAAAAATGGAGCTAAAGTTTGACTGGTGGTGATCATAGCGGTCGCCGCATTCTTCGCCGCAGTTGTTCAAAGAGAAGGCAATATACGTGCAGAAGATGAACGGTCCCCAGAGGTCCCAGTTCTTGCAGACGTTCAGGTAAATATCACGATCGGATGAAGAAGGAATGAGAATGTGCTTCAACTTGAGGCCGATGCTGGAGATGTCCCGGTAGACGGTGTCCCAGATGGGCTCGTCCAGAGTGTCCCAGAAGCGACTGTTCATGTAGCCAGCGTTCATTTCGCTGGAGGTGGGCGTTTGGGTGTTCATTTTTGTTGTTCCAAAAGCAGGTAAACGGTAGCTAAAGAAAACAAAAATACTGCTTCGCAGAGTCAGCTGAGCTGTCAGTCTGTTGACAGTCACTTACACTGTGTGAAAGGAGTACAGTGGACCCCTTTGGCCACGCCTTCCACTAACCAGATTGTTTCGGTCTTTTAAATCTTGTGTTTTACTCTCCGATTACATTGACAAATGGCTCAACCACCAACGATGGCAGCGGCTAACCCGGGAAACATCAACACGTCTTCCGCCGGCAGTTTACCTCCTGGAACTTCCGGCATGGTTCCCGCTCAAGCACAACATCCAAATTACGGTCAAAATGTACATGAATTTAGTCATAGATCAAGAGTGCTTTTGGGAATGCTCAAAACTGCTGTAGAAAATGTTATTGATATTGCAACCAAATCCATCGTTCAAAATTCTGCTGTCGATAGTGGAGTGACTTTAGGGTAAGTTGACGCCAAATAGGGACAATTAACACCGATAATTATCGACCTTTTTGTTGCAGGAGAGCACCGGAGAACGAGGAAATGTCTGAATGTCGCTTTGAGAAGTCTCTCGAAGAGTTTTACGCCACGTGTAATCAGATCGAAATTCACTTGAGGACGATTCTCGAATGTAACATTCAAACGCGAGACAGTAACAACTTTTTGCCTTTTTCAATTTCAAAAGATATCGAAGTTCCACTGGGAACGGTGGGCACTGTGACCTATGCGGACTACCTGAACATTATCAAAAAGCAAGTCAGCTACACCAAATCAGTATTTGACATTCTCTCCGACTCTGCACGACAGGTTCGAGGTGAGCCACCGGTGATGCCTCCTCAACAAACGCTTCAGCAGCAACAGCAGCATCAGCTTCCCCCAATGCAAATGCCACAACAACAACAACTTCCTCTTCAACATATGGGCCCAATGTCTGTGGGCCAGCCAATGTCACACCAGATTCAGCATCCACCTCAATAAACAAACAGTTGGGTTATTTATTTGTTTTAGTAAAGGTTTTAGATGTAGATTTCGAGTTTCCCACTCGAAAGTGACGTAGAGCAGTCGTTGAAGGCTTCAACAATCTGGCTAAAAATTCATGTCTGCCGGTAATTTTGTTGTACAGATGAGACTAGCTAAAAATGATTTGGTGGTAGAGATGAGTGTCGTTTTGAGAAAAAGTTGAATGAAAAGATTCGGCGAAGTGTTTTAATGCCCTTACTGCGACTTTTCCCTTCCCTTTCAGGAGACTTGAACATGTTTGATATCTTCCTGTATATAGAAGGGCGTTTATGCTTCCTCTTTAACGCTTCTACCTGCTTTTCAAAAGACTGGTTTGATTCAAGAGTCGAAGAGAAGGACCGCAGGTATGACTTTAAAACGGGAGGTATTGGAAGGTTGTTGATCTCATAAGCGTTTACATTTTGAACTATGCGACGATAGCATAAGTCCTGAAGTGTGGGAACTGGTAGCTCAATGTCATACATGCCATTTCGTATTAGAACTTGGCGAGACAAATCTTTCAAAGATTCTTGAAGGTTATGATCGCACAGCGCACTCACTTCAAACAGATCCATTCTGTGTTTTTTTGCGTACGCATCTGCATGTTTTTTGTCAACTTGACGTCGAAAAGCAAGGTGAACACGGTTGCCAATTAGGATCTTTGGCACACCAGGTGCGTGCTTATAAAAGTTAAATATTATTTCAAACACTTCTAAAAACTCCTATAAAAGTTTCGCCTACCTCATCAATTTCAGAACGCCAGTGATCAATCGATTCAAAGGACCACTTTGATGTGATGTCATACACCAGAATTATTCCGTGAGCTCCGCGTGAATACGTTTTAAAAACAGTTGAAAACCGTCCTTGTCCAGAAGTGTCCCTAGAAAATAAAGTTAGAAATGAACAGCTTTTTCAATTGAACTTATTTACCAGATGCGCAGCTTTACACTTTTGCCATTTAGCAAAATACTAGTAGATTTGTAGTCCACATCAAGCGACCGATATTGAGTGGATTCTGAATCGCCGGGTGCAGCTTCAAGTGTTTGCAACAGCTCATCCTTCCCAACATCACTGTCTCCGACCAGTAAAAACTTGAAAACATTATCGTACGAAGGCTCCTCAGAAGGGTACTGAAAATGTGGCGATGTCGGTTGTGGTTCAATGTTGTTGACATACTCAGAGCCGTTTTCCAAGTTTGAAAGTTCTTGCAATGCACCATCAAACTGTTCAAAGAATCTTCTAAGACGATCAGAATGGTTTATTTGCGCCATGACTGAAACGTCAGTCACCTTCTGCACCAAATAAAAGGAAGAATCGCGACCAGAAAAAAAGAGGTCTCAGAGCTTGGTCTCAGAGAATGCGAGCTTGAAGAAGCACTCGGAGCGAGTCAGCTGACTTTCTCTGATTTGAGCGCCACTGCAGTGCACTGTGCACAGCTGCACTACAAACAACCGCAACAACAGAGCCACTTTTGAAATAGTGTGTACATCTACCAGTTTGGATTGTTTACTTGCTTTGCACGTCTACTGCCATGGCCGAACCAGAAACCCTCGATAATGTTCAAAACACCACTCTATCAAGTGATCGTAAATCGGAGCTTATATCATACATCACTTGTCAGAAAGACGCATTTTTTAAATCACAACAACGAGATGAAGCTGATCTTAGTAACGAAGAAAAAGCAGCTATCGTCGGGAAGCTTTTTGATACTGATCAATCAATGTTTTTGTCTCGTTATGGAAAATATTTAGACGAATCATATCTCAATTTTATACTTGACAGTGTGTCTGATCCTAAGAAGGATGACCACATTGTTATGCAGATAGAAGCACTAAAGGAAAAAGACCGGGATAAGAAAAATAGAGTGAAGAATCGCCGATACAATGCTTTGCAAAAAATGCTTCACGATGGTAGCAGCTACTTCTCAAACAGTGAAATGCAATCCAGAGACCCTTATCTTTTTGAACAGATGGTAAAAAATACTACAACAATTTCTTCACCTTAATTAACTTTTATTTTCGTTTTCAGATTGGACAGTATATGGATGAAAATCAGAGAAAAGAGCTTCAAAATGCTTCTTATTTTGAAAATTATGGAAACACCAATTTTTCTTCCTTTATGTTTGAGCAAATTCGGAATTTTCAGCTCAATTGTCGGTACAACAAACAACAGGAAGAAGAAGAGGTTGAAGAAGATGAGGACGATGAAGAAGAGGACGTTGATGAAGAAGAAGAAGATAGAGAAGAGAACACCGCAAATAAATCAAAAATATCAAATGAAAAAAAGCAGCAGTTGGAAAATGAATTTGTCGTACAGATGAAGGAAAACTTTCTTTCTGGAAAAGACAAAGATCACTTTGATTACAGCTCTGTGGACGACAATGAGGACTATGACATGTCGAGAGTGAGTGAACAAGACGCTCAAGATAGGTACTTTGACGAGTCTGATTGACCAGATAGTAGTAAATTTATTTTTTATCAATTACAAATAAAACAAACAACAATAGATAAATTGATTTGGTAACAGCAACGATTTTCAACGATTGCAGCACTTTCGGGATTGCAGTGGACAACAGTGTTAATTGACTAACAAGTACGGGGAAAACAGGTGATGAATACATAAAGAAATATAGCTGCTAAACATATCTCTCAAGGCACGACGTTAGGACGGAATTTAGGAAAGTACAGGCCAAACTTGGATTCCATTCCTGAAAAAGATACAATTATGCATTTGAATAAGTTTACAAATTCCGCCTTTAGCTTACCTGTGAAAGTGCCCAGAGCAAGTTGGTAGCCTCCAATGTGATTAGGATTGGCAGATTTGGTTTCAATTGCCTTAGGAGCAGCTGTCTCCGAGCCAGTAGGTCTTCGACCACCGAAATCAATGTAGAAAGCGCGTTGTAAAATTTCATAAGTGAGCAGAGTGAAGCCAAACTGATTCGATTACAATTAATTCATTAATTAGTTTATTTCTGTAAAACTTAATCAACTTTAATCGTACCTGTGGGGCTGACCTAAAAACGCGAGCTGGACCGCCCTTCCAAAAAGCAGAAAATCCTTCTTCTTTCATAATTTTTCTAGTAGCATCTATAAATAGCAAATGCTGCAATCAATATCGGTGTATAGAATTCTTTAAAGTGGTCTTACCAATGACTCCCGAGTAGGTGGTCTGGCCTGCGCGGGCTGCAACTTGCAACCTAGTCTTAATGACATCCGCCGGTGTAACCTAAAGAATCGTGTATCAAGTAATAGCTTATTGATGATGTTACCGAACTTTTTCCAATCTGAAATCTTACCATGTAGGCCGCAGGAACGCCTGAAAGAGAGCACCAAACACCGAACATCATTAGTAATAGAGCTTTTAAGTTAATGGTGTGTTGATGATCCTACTCACCGGCAATGACAGCAGATAAAAGCAGTGTTCCAGGACTGTTGTGGCCATCTTGATCGGCAAACTTTAGTTTACAGTGAGCGTAAGTGGGGAAGTAAATCGCCGAAAAGGGAATATCTCGCAGAAAGCATGCTTTCGATCCCTAGATATAGTTCATATGCAAATTAAATACTTTCCACAATAAAATTGGTCTCTTGAGACGTACCTTGTATAGGCCTCTCAGTCCCAGTTCGCGTATGACGCCAAGTGCCGACACTTTTGGACCAGTGGTAATCTCACCAGCTACTTGTAAGCGGATCTTAACTGCATAAAAAAGCCATTAGAATGTCTGTTGTAAAGTCATCAGCTATTCATTAGCATTACCAATCTCGAGGGGATTGGTGAACATGACTTGCGAAGCGCCAGCCTAGAGACATTGAGAAGGAACATGTCAATTGAAAATAAAATGTCTGGTTGAGAATCAATTGCTAACCGTGCCACCAGCAATGCATTCGTGCAAGAAGGTGATCTCGCCCTTGTCGGATGTCAGCTTGTCTCGCACAAAATCGTTCATCGTCAGCTTGATGGCCTTCTCCGGACAGACGCCGACCAGTTGCGGCAGGAGGCCACTGTACAGGCCAAAGATACCTTCGTGTCGAATGACCTTCTTGGCGCAGTCCCAGCTGTTTCGGTACATCAGTTCACCGATAATGGAGCCACTACGTTGATTTTGCATACGGGTTTTAACCTAAAAGTTATTTGTAAGGTTAATAGCTTTAAAAAACTAAATTGCTTCTTACCAAGTCAATGGGGTAGACAACAGTAGCACCAGTGGCACCGGCAATAGAGCCCAGTGCAAAACGATAAACGCTTTCCAAAATTTGAATGGAAACACTTCGATCTCCTGACTCGTGATCTTTCTTTCCCGCCTTTTTCACTTCAGCAATTGGCCTTGCCAGGTACTTCGTGGGCCGATTAGGGGCAATGCGCTCCAAGTCATCGTAGTTGATGCGACCAGTTGACTGGTGAATCGTGCCGGCAAGTTGAAAGAGAATGTCAATTTCAAGCGGTGTGATTTGCGACATTTGCTGGCTGGCGTAGAGCAACTCCTCTCTGGTCATTTCCAGGTGAAGATTACCCTTACTGAAGGAGAGGTACAGACGCTTGACAAGTTCCATGTTGTTTAGAAGAGTGTTAAAAGCAATAAAATAGGGGAAGGTAACTTGGTGGCCACCGGTACCGGCACCAGCAACTGCCACCAGATTTCGCCGAACATCATCAGACAATAGATGACTTTTGCAGTTGATCATAATGTCGTTAAAGTCCATAGCCGAGATGACACCCTGTTGTTTGGTGTCGCGCAACTTAAACGCCTGTACGGCATGCTCTTCGTGAAAGTCATGAAGTACTTGGCTGAATTCAGCAAAGTTGACCGTGCGTTTGTGATTTTCACCAAAGTGGAGTCGCACAAAATCCGACTTGAAGTCGAAGGGAATCCGGCCGTGTAGGGTTGTCATCTTGATGATGTCTTCAAACTCGTCAAATGTAACAAACCCGCTGCCGTTGGTATCAAAAAGTTGAAAGGCAGCTCGGTAGATTGCATCTGGCTGACAGAGAACAGCCTCAAAAGCTTCAAATTCTTGATAAGAAATGAGTCTATAAATGTAAACAAAACAATTTTGTTTTTAGCAAGCAGAGCTTTCAAGCAGCCAAAAATGTCATACCCATCTTTTGATGTGTCCAAAATGTTGCCCAGAAGTTTAACAGTGTTTGGGTTGTAATCCGGCTCATTGTACAGGCCAAGGTATCCGCGGATAAAATCTTCATTTGTCATGTACCGTTGATCGGCTTTCTCTACTGAGGCGAATCTGTTAAACACCTCGCGGAGCTTATCTGGGTCAGCCCTCCGAATGCCGGACTAAACACACAAAGAGAGAAACAATGCAAAACACATGTTAGCACACATGACAAGGAAGAATGTTTAGATAAAAAGTTCACCTACCTCAAGGCACGATGCATTTTTCAGCAGTTTCCCCAACAGCCGTCTTCTCAAGGTCTTGGTGTCATTGTCATTGGCGTGGTTTGCTGCCAAGTAAAAGTATAAAGTTATGCAAAGCTATTACAGGTGTACAAAAACACGAAACTATCAACGGGACTTCTTTATCCGTAATTACATCAAACTTTTGTGTGTTTACTAATTGCCTGTCCACTGTTTGTCTTGTAGGAAGTCTCGCAGTGGCCGGCATCGATGTTGATCGATAAGGTCGTGTGAATAATAAGGTAGGAGACACAGCGTACATCGACAGTAGAAAGTTATAGGAGGGAAAAGTACCTTGAAAGATGGTGGCAAGTGAGAGCATGATGAGAGTCTGCCGAAGAGAGGAACAAAAAAAATTCGGTCAAATGCTGGCGAGAAAGATGTGAGGAAGATGTGACAACAGAAAGAAGTCAGCGGCAGTGAGAAAGGGAAAGAACCAGCAGTGTGAGGGCACAAATACCGGGCGAGGGGGTCGTTCGGGGAGAAGACGACGGGCAGAGAACTTACAGAAGAGAAGCAACCAGTTGAAGTGGCTGAAAGGGAGCCCGGCGAGGGTAACAGCAGACGGCAAACGTGATCAGCTGACGGAATCGGGTTGGAGGAAAGGGCACTGTGAAAGTTACCGAAACGTGCACAGGGCAAACTTTAGGGGAGAGCGCAGGCAGCTGCAGGGCAGTCTCCCTTCAGTCCATTCGCTGCACTTTCAATGTTAGCGCCTATTACTCGGGTAATACTCGCAGTAAAACTGCAGTTTCACTTTTGTTTGAAAGATAAATGTATTCTCTACAATTTCTATAGAAAGCATTTTGGAAATTAGGCTCATTTTTCCAACTATCCAGGTCAAAACGCTGAAAATGCTTGTAATTTGTTTCGGTTTTGTTTTCAAACTGACTTTTCAAATTAGCTACAAGGTATTTTTGAAATACCTTTATATTCTTTGTTAACCACACGTTTATCTTTGTTTTAAAATAAAGTTCACAATTCTGTATGCTGTAAACAGCAAGAATTTAGACCTCTTATGAAGCTAAACAGTGCCGGTAGAGAAAGCATTGGCGAGTGGCTTTCCAGCAGGACACCAGAAGCAGCCCCTTCAGTGGCATCTTTTGCAGGTGGCAACAGTAGAGCAGCATGTCCTCTACCGCTAGCATGTGACAACCAGCTGACAGTGCATGATAAGGTGACCTAAGCTATTGAGTAATCAGTGGGCGCTTGCTGAAAAGGCGCCAACGTGACTCGAGCTACTACTAAATGATGCCACCGGACACCGAACACTCTGCATCGCTGAAGATTATTACGCTCTGCTCTCTTTATTGATTGTCTCTGATTGATTTACAGTGATGTTTCTTCTCTACTCATTCAGTCAGTCAAACCAAACAAACGTTTTGATAGAATGTGCGTCCATTGTGGTTCGAATTGCACCGTACTTGGGGTCGTTAATCTGCAGTGGAATCTGCGACTGGTAGCGATTGAGGACCACGGCCACTGTTGACTTGGACGGGGTAGAGAAGACGGTCACCTCAAGCGACTCCTTGTTCTGTGAGATGCCCAGTCGCACCGACCCTGGCTCGAGAAATCGAGTGAAGTGCCCCAGTGCGTAGTACATTGGATTCTTGTAGTACTCCTGAGCAGTGGCGTTCACTAGAATGGGAGAGTCTACCTTGTTTTGAACCCAATTCTGAAAATAGAAAGCAAAGTTAGGTGAATTGAGAGGTCAATGACTATGCGGCAACAATTACCGGTCCGCCAGTGGTGTCTAGCGCCAGGTTCCAGTCTAGCCAGGACGTCGTGTGGTGCTGCAAGTCGTGGATGATGTCATAAGCGTAGCTTTCCGCTCTGGTCCAACTGCCCATTTCCACTTGGTTACGGTCAAACGGACTTGATCCGATGCATGCTTCGCTTGAAATTAGGAAAAAATCCGGATATTTTTCTAGAAAAAAGTATGATTGACATCAAATCCATTAAATCCAATTTATGCGAAACTCTTACCATGAATCTCATCAAGAAGCTCTGGTGGACTAAACGGATTCATGTACCAGTGGTAAGCGATGCCCGAGACGTATTGCTTCGCTTCCTCTCGACTGAGAATGGTGTCTGCCCAGTGCTTGATCAGTGTTCGCTGGTCATCCATGATCATGAGCTGCAGTTTATCTTTTCCATATCCCGAAGCGTTCAATTTGGGGCCCAGTGTTTGAAAGACAAAATCCCGCTGTTGGGCAGCGGTCATGCCAAGCGCATTGAAGGCAAAGTTCTCAATGGTTCCATCAAGTGGCTCGTTCTGCACTGTGATTCCCCAAAACTGAATGTCATGCTGCTTGTATGTGTCCAGGAATCTGCAAAAAATGATGCATTTGTTTTATCAACTTTAAAGTATCGTGATAACTGATTACTTGACAAAGTATTCAGCCCATGTTTTGTAGTAGATGCCAGTGGGATCGCCCTTCAGTTCTCCCTTTCCGTTAAGTTGATTGTTGGTCTTCATCCAAGCTGCAAATAACAATTTACAATTTGTAAAATTAGCTATCAATTTACCTGGCGGAGACCACGGCGAAGCGACCAGTTTAATCTCTGTAGTCGCTTCGTTTAGAGCTTGTTGAATATATGGAATCTACTTTCCGGCAAAAAAACTGTCACTTTAACAAAAACGCGTCATGTTTCACTTTGTACCTTATATTGGATATCTTCCGGCTGAAGTTTCCAGTTTTCCAAGTCGAAATCCTCAACATCTGAATCATCGTAAGTGTACGCCCGTGTACTAAAGTCTGACCCTCCGATCGGCACTCTTCCCATTGAATATTTCAGTCCATTACCTCCGTAGTAATCTTTAATAATGTTCTTTCCCAGCTTTGCCGGCAACTTGTCAATGTTCAGTCCGGCCGAATCACTGAAAGAACCCCCAAATCCAAAGAGTGTTTGAAACGTTTGGTCTCGCTCAATGGTAACGACAATGCCATCCCCAACGTCGAGGGTGTTCTTGCTGAACTGCAACTGTCGAGTGGCGAATCGATTCAGATCACGGTCACTCTGGTAGGTCGTCACGATGCCCGCCCTAGCCGGTGCCACATTGACAAAGGAATCACAGTAGGTGACATTGCACACACAAACGAAGCTGTCATGGCCATAGTTTCTCGGGACACAGCCCACTCCAGATTGCTGGGCTTCGACCGAGTCGGTTCGAAGCAGAACTGCAAGCACAATCGACAGACTGATTATCACTGATGGAGTTTTGATAATTCTATTAGTATTAGAAGTGTCGCTCAGTGACTTACCCAGTAAAACAATACAAATCAGCGAAATCCAGCGTTTCTTCATTTTGAACAGTAACAACAATAAATAATACTACAACTGAAGTACCGCAGCGAGATTTACCAAGTTTATTTATGCAGCAATGAGTGCGCTGATTAGATATAGGATATACTGAAATCGTAGAAGCGGCAAAGTTGAAAAAAAGTTGCTGAAGGCAGTCAGTGGGGATTTGAGACGCCTTTTAAGTAGGCAAGGTTCTCTACTCTATACCTTCACTCCTCTGGTCTGAGTCACACAAAGTACTGGGTCAAATTCTGTACTCTAAAAAGATATTAAATTCTTCTTATCAGCGTTACAGTTTAAATTTAAACGGCAATAGTTGCCTTGGCACAGCAATAAACTATGCTAAATTATGGTAATAGCCCAGTTAATGATAACAGATGCGCTACCGGCAGCAAATGGCTGCTGATGGCGCCAACGGTTTATGGGTGATTGCAAAAAAGCTTGTTTTAATTACAGGTGTCTTACTTACAGGTGCAAAGTCTTTTAGAATAGTCATTTTGGACTATACTGAGCAATGTTATAAATACAAAAATACTAGTTTACAAAATAACAATAATACAAAATAGATAGTGGCAAAAGAGGAGTATTAACAGATCAACGGGATTTGTGGCACAAGCTTACAGAATCGCACTTTTACCTTGTAATGCTGTAAAATTAGCAGTTTTTAGTGAGGTCAAGGTTAGACAGTTCAGTGGACGTTATTGCAATGTCAGGTATCATTTCACTTATTGTACGATGAGATTCAGTGCTAGAAAACTAAAACAAAATGTTAAGTTTTATTTTATAAAGTTACAACACAAGACAAACTTACTTGAGATTCCAGTTCATATCGAGAAGATGTTTCCAACTTCATTTCGCTCTGGTAACTAAATGGATCACAGTTGGCTGAACTGTGCGAAGGCAGGGGAAAGCCAGAGGCAGGGCGAGGCGGTGGCGGTGGAAGGTTCATATCACATGGATCACTTCGACCACTGAAGGATACCGTGGTCGCACTGTCGTCAATGTCCGCTTGAGCAAGCTGTGCCTGGCGGTGAGTGGAAAAGTTGCGCAAATGCAGCACCTCGCAGGCAATGTCAGGCAGACCGAACTCACGGACCACTCGAAGCTGAATAAGTCGCAGTGCCTGACACCGGTTGTGAGCCACCTTCAGTGCTCGTGCACAGAAGGGCGACGTCTTCAGCTCTTGTTCACGCTGACGCATCATCAGGAGGATGCGCTCCTCAATGATGGGCAAATTGGGTCGAGGCTTGTCTATTTCGTCGTAGCAGATGATCGATGAGCTGGACGATGAGGTAAAGCAAAAGTGAAAGTTTTCAACCGGTGACACGAGGTCCCCATCAGAGACGACACTAACGTCTCCGTTGCCGCTAAAGTTCGTTTTATCGACCATGTACAGTGCATCGGGTATCTGTGCGGGCAGGCAGCGTTTGTTGAGAATGGCAGTGAGACTGTCAAAGTTGTCATCGCTTTCAATACAGTGTCCAAGACGCTCTTCAAGTATCTGCTTGCATTCTTCAAAATAGGGCGAAAAGTAGCGTGGCCTAGTGAATGTACCACATTCAGAAGTGGCTCGATTGCGAAACCAGGCAGTGTGGAAGCGATTGCTTGCCAGTAAACTGTCATCACCCTCCAACGCAAATGAAGGTAGTGCATCGGTGAAACCACGTTTGGAAATGTTGATGAGAAATTCAGAGTCAATGGGAAGGATATGGCCAATTCGTACAAGTGAGATAAGCTCAAAGATGAGCTCTTTCAGTTTTCCATCATCTGGCTCCTTTTTGCGCAAACTTTTTCTCGTCAAGCTATGAGAGAGCAAAATATTGAGCTCATCTTGTTGTTTACTCAAAGTATGTTCACCCCACTTAAAAATTGCTTTTAGTAAGTCCAGTTCGCTGGCTTCAAGGAAATCTGATTTTAAAGCTTCATGAAGGTGTGCATATTCGAGCTGGAAAAGTAGGGAAGACGATCCAATGACTGCTGAAAACTCCTCTTTCAGAAATGTCACCGCTTGCCGCTTCACCCATGGCGACCCGTGTGATTGTTCGCTCCACTTCAGTATTGGAATCAGTGTGTCAATGTTCAGTAGATCAATCATTAAGTCTTCACAGCTTTGTACAAGGTAGTCGATTTCCTGTTGAAAGTAAAAATTAGTAGTTTGAACAACTTTACCACATACAAATGCTTTACCAGGAAGCGTGCGATTTCATAGAGATCAAATATTTCTTTTACCAAAAAGAGCTGAGGATTGTCTTTGGAGCTGTTAGTACTGTGGCTTGAAGCGGAGCACTTGCAGACACATGACTGCACAAGGGTCATCAGATCGTCGGCGTCACGATACATAACGTGCAGGAGAGTTCGAGCAAACCGTCGAGGGATGATTGATTCATCGAGGACAATTTTGATGCGTTGATTCAGTGGGTTATCCTGCTTTAGGAGCGTATTACGGCGTTGCTGACGACTGATAACATTGCGGAAAAACCTCGATCGCGCAGATAGTATCGCTTGGTGGCAGCTGAAGGTGTCATTCTGCTCCAAAGTACAAGTGCACTTCTTTGCATTGAAATCCCGTAAATCATAGAATGGAAGAGAACTGTGCTCACTGGCAGTGTTTTGAAAGCACAAAGAAGCATCACTGTATATGCCAGTGTCCAGGAGGTACTTAAGATCGTGCGACAGGGCGTTTGGCACCCCACATTCCTGGCTGATTACCAGCAATGTTTTGTAGGAAGACGAGTTGCTCTGTGGATCATAGGAACCGGACAGTTCACCCGTGTAAAGGTATTTTAGCAGGTCGTTGAACAACTCAACGCGAAGTCCTTTGATATCCAACGTGACCGGCACCACACTGCCGATGGACTTTTTTCCCAGCAGTTCTCGAAAGTATGGACATCGGACGCTGATGATGGCCTTGTGGACGGGAAAGTCCACGCCTTTGTAGACCAGAGTTATGTCGGAGTTTTGCTTGTAGTCGTAAAGCTCGGCCAAGTCATTTCGGCAATCTGTGAAAACGATATCAAAAATATAAAAATCAAGGTAGTGATACTTGCTCAACTTACTTGAGGCAATTGGACGAGCACTTTCGGCGTGAATTGACAGTTCCTTAAGGAAAAAGGTCGCTTTGTACTCCTCATACAGCTGTGCCAGGTCGCGAGTGTTGATGAGATTGGCAAAGTCGCGAAAAACTGCTCCGTGGTTGTTTCCCTTCTTCAGTTTTGTTTTGATTTTTTGCTTCAATCTCTTCAACTTTTTATCCTTCTGCGAAAACATCAACCCAATAGAGTTAATGCTGGGCGATAGTTCACCGGAGAGAAATGCTCCATGCATGGCGCCGCCGCTTTGTGCGGTCGCCAGGTGAACTCCATCTGAAGCAAAGTGACAGTTCGAAGCCTTCGAAGATGTCTCCGGAAGGTGATGTCCGATGCTGATGGTGGAAGCGTTGGCACCCATCGTCAGTGGGTGTCAGGTCACAGGTCACACTTGGCGCAGTTCATCGTCGTCGGTTGTTGTTGCCTCTGCAGAATTGGCCTTTGTTGTAGGCACTGCACTGCCAGAGGCCAAATTCCGAAGACACGAGCAGTGCAGTGGCAGTGAAGGTGGCTCGCCGTGGTCACTGACCACTGGCCACGGAGCACAGGCACAGATGCCTGCAATGGCAGTTGGGCAACACTGCCTCGAAGATTGTTGCGCTATTTCAACCAATTCTGGTCAGATGGTACCACTGGCGAGGTTCTGGCCACTCGTTTGTTTGCAAACACTGCCAGACACACATGTGAGTGGCTGGTGCCCAGTGCTTGGCGCTTCAAATCCTTTAACAATTTGTCAATCCGCAAGCATTCATTTTCGCCCGGACATTCACCATGGACATCTTTGCGGAAATTGCCGACAAGCTTGACGTGAAACGGCTGGAGAAGATCAAGTTCAGCAAGGCCAGTGGATGCATCAGTTCAGGTATGGGGAGTGACTGTTAACAAATAGTCATCTACATCTGGAATCATTACTGTTTCAGGTCAAGGCTACCACACTGAAAATGGCGACATCTTTGTCAAACACAACACAAAGTCAGAAGCTCTGCCAATGTTTTTCGGCGAATTGATCTCGCTTAAGGCGCTGAAATCAACTGCCACAATCGGTGTGCCTGAACCACTGTGTGTGGTTGAAGATCCAAAAAGTACTGGAGGCGCCATAGTGATGGAATATCTTGCGATGACGCCCATCACTGAATGGAAAATGTTTGGCTCTCAACTGGCTGACTTGCACTTGTTCAACAGCGTTCTGGAGAAGAAGAAAGACAAACTGTCATCATGGATTGGACGGCCTCCAAAGTCAGATGCTCCAGACGATGATCGAATCGTTTTTGAAAAAGAAGTAAAACTTCAACTCTCTGATGAGCAGGTGCACAGCAGCACGTACGTTGACCAGTTTGGTTTTGAAGGGCCCACTTACTGCGGAATGATTGAGCAAAACAACGATTGGCATGACAATTGGATAGAGTTCTATGCGCGCAACAAACTTGACCTACAGATCCGCCTGTTGACCGATAATGTTGGCGATCGTGAAGTAGTCGAATACTGGTCCGAGTTGCAGCTCATGTTGGATCGACTCTTCCGAGACATTCGCCGTCCGATAAAGCCAGCTCTTTTGCACGGCGACCTCTGGTCGGGCAATGCATCTCAGGTGGACGGCCGCCCAGTCATATACGACCCTGCCTGCTTTTATGGTCATTCCGAGTTTGAGCTCTCCATTGCGATGCTTTTCGGTGGCTTTGATTCAGCCTTCTTCGATGAGTACTTTTCCAAAATTCCCAAGGAAAAAGGATTTGAACTGTAAGTACATATTACCCTTTTAATAATCTAAAAATCACACAAAATATAACATATTTTAACTTTTGCAGGAGAACCGATTTATATAAGCTCTTTCATACACTGAATCACTGGAATCACTTTGGAAGCCACAAGCGGCAGACAAAAGATTTGATGAAGAAGCTCATTAAGAATTGTAAACTATGATTATGCGAATACATGTGTTAATCTGTAAGGGGGGCATAAATTGATATTAAAATCTAAAGTCTAATAGTCTTTTGTCTAAAGAAGAAAAAACTTGGCGCTTAGGGCAATGTGGTCGGAGCCTAAAACAGAATTTGGAAAGGTACCAATGGTGTTGAGGTTCCGTTTGGTCAGCAGCTGTCGAAAGGCTGAAAGTCTGAGGTTTTCGTGCTTGAAACTGTAGAAAATGTGGTCCACAAAGCCAATGTCGAGGTAAGTAGACATGGAGTAAAACTTTTTGCCAAATTCATCTATTGCAGGGTATGCCGAAGCCAGCTTGAACACATGCTCAATTGCCAGGTTTTGCACACTAAAGTCAGCGGAGGTGGATGCCACTGCGTCGCAATTGTAGATTCCGCTCTGTTGTTTATAGCAGGAGTTTGTGCCGATTCCTCTAAGCATTAGCTCTCGATGAAGCAGCTCTCGGCCGCGTTGAATGCCTTCTCTCTGTCCGGAGATGTCACCGCTCAAAAGGCCATTGAAGTTAGCCCGGCCATCCTTGATAAATCGAATTAGCGGACTGGACGGCTCGCTGTTCATGTCGCCGCAAAAGATAATTGGAGAATACTTTAGCTTGAAAGGGTCGAGTTGCGGCCTGTTAGCACTGGTAGACAGGCACTGTTCCGTACGTGCAAACTGTTGAATTTCAGCGAGTAGCAACCGGAGTTGTGCAATTTTGATGTCGCCTCTCTTTGGGTTGAAAAGTAAATGAGTGTTTGCGATGACGAGGTCCGTGTCCGTGCTTTTGTTGTTAAAGCCAATAGGATTCAATTTAACCAGCAAAGCGACATTGTCTTTGTCAAGCAAGTTTGATATGTCTCTGCGATTGAACTCAACTTCCCGTGAGTCTTTGAAAATGAATTTGTCCCTTTTAAAGAGAATCGAGCAGCCATCCTGAGAGGGGCCAGTTTTTTGCTTGAACACTGCCTGGTAGCCCCGCTCGATTAGGGACGGCAAAATGTGCGACTTGAAATTTTCCATATGTACCTCTTGAAGGCAAAAGATGTCAGAGTTCATCTCTAGCAGTTCCTTCTTAAGCCTTTCAGCCCGATGTGACCACATGAGGTTCGATTTAATGTTATCTTGGTAGAGGTACAAGTGGTTCAGCAAGAGATTCTGCGAAAGAATGTTGTAAGTGGTCAAGGAGAACTGGCCTTTCGGACTATCATAGCTTTGGGGATTCCACACTTTTATCCACTTGCGACACTTGTTTATGTAATTGTACAGTTGTACTGAATAGGGAAATTTTATGTGATAAAAATAAAGGATACTGCATGACGGGTGTTATACCTGGATTATCAAGTCGCATTAGGTCTCGAGGTTCAGTTGATCGGTTTCGGTCGTTTTGATATCGGTAGTCGTGCTGATAGGGCACAGAGCATAAGCAATGTACTCGATCCAGTAATTGGTTCTGGTCAGAAGGATTGCATCTCAAGCAAACAGGAGAATCTTCTGGCGAGTACGGCGTTGAAATTTGGTTAACGACTGTTCCTAGGTATTCAACTGAATCTTCACTGCTTTCCGCCGTTTCCTTCGAACCGAGTCCTCCGCTGCAGTTGTCTAACATTACACTACGCCTATATTTAGAGTGCAAAGGCAGAATGTATTTTTAGATTTAAAGAAAGCCTTATGGCAAGCGACACTTACCTTGAGAAGGACTATCAAAGAGCAGATGCACAACTCTGTAGAGTGTGTTGCCGGTCGATTATAATCTCTTGTTTAAAAAATCTACATTATGCAACGGAGTAGTACCGGAGTGGTAACGAGTTAGAAATTGAACACCAAATCGGGTTAATTTGATAGCAAACTTGAGAAAAATATTAGGCAAACGATTTTTATCTGATTACCAAAATACATGAAAATTCTCAGCACAAAGTTGAGCTAGGCAGGTATGGATGCTGTGGATGCTGTGAATCCTGACGAATGAAGCTGGACGCTGGCTAACCAAGGCAACCAGAAAATTGGCTTTGCGGCTTCACTTGTCTAACGCCAAACAGCAAATGATGATGAAACTAACAAAAATACTGCATAAATATCACAACAAATGTCACGTTTTCTTTGAACGTGAACTTTTTTAAAAATTTTCCGTTTAAAAATTGTTTTGATTTTTATATCCATTTAAAAATACTTGTAGAATTTTAGAATCAGCGTCTTTGACAACAATCAAATAACTTATAACAAGAAAAGTAAAAAATATTCAAAAATGCACTCTTTGGCGAATAACAACAGTTGGTCGTCTTTTCTTGGAGTTTGCGAGCCAAATTCACTAACGTTTATCAAGGAACCACTTCCAACAAATGGTAAGTTCTTATGATTTCTTTTTATGTTTCTTTTTATATAGTCATGTATTTGCAGAAAAAACCCAACAGGAAAATGAGATAAACAGCTTCAAAAGCGCAAGCCAAGTTGTTGACATTGATTTGATTGATTGCCATGAAATATCGTCAATGTGTGACCTAGGCAACGATATATCGGCGATTGACTCGTACTTCCGCAAAAGGTCCTCGTCACTAGAGAACTTGGATTTTATGTCAAAACAAAAAACCAAACTCCCCATTCTTTATGAGAACGGCACTTCACCTTGCGGAGCTGCTTGGCTTCAAAATCAGGAAGAAGTTCTGTTGGGAAAGTCCGTATCAGTTGGCAATCTCACTTCTGCTTCTACCAGAGCGTCCCATCATCAAAGTCGCGACATTATTCAACGTCATTCCGTTCATTTTACTACCACCCGTTGTTCGCCATTTAGCTTTGATTTCTTCCATATTCGAAACTTAAATGAGCGTGCAGTAATGCTTTCTATACAATTTGTCATCGACAAAAGACTGCCATCCTCTTTGACGGTACATGAGGACAAATTACAATGTCTAGCGGGTGATAGTACACGGTCGACAAATATGGCGACGTTCATTCCATTAGCGACTGGCGCCTACACGATTACAATTTTTGTTGTTCCATTGTGGAAGAAACGAGGAGACGACAGTTGCCATCAAAATACCTTCCCTTCCTCCGCCTCGGCTATTGTTGTGCGCTGTCATTTGAATGTAATCGATGTGCCCATCGGTAGACCATTGACAATTTTAAATGGCTCGACGGTAATCAAATTGAGCTCTTTCATTGGCCTATCGACGCGCTCTGATGTTCTCTTTCAATTGTCACCGGAGCACCAGCAATGCTCACAAATGCATCAAAATCTGCGGCCGTACACACTTCTGTTTGAGCTGAGTGGGCACTCAGAATTGATTACCTTCACAAGCACTGCACCACACATGCCCACTGCAATGAAGTGGCGCTTTGTCAATTTGTGGACATGTTCTATTACATTCCGTCAGCCAAGCGACTTTGTCCTGCCGATGCAAATGAAGTGCACCGCCAATACCGATTCTACACCGGTGGTGCTTTCCATCAGCACGGCAAACGATTGTGGCAAGGCACTTCACACAGTGCAAAATTACCAAATTACTCTAAATGCCTACCCAACGGTTAGCGCAAGTGCTCCTGCAGGAGGGGCTGGTCTTCTGGACTTGATTTATTAGTTGTACTCTTTTCTTCCATTTAGGCACCGCTGAACCGCTCGCTCATTCAGGCCTCCACCGAAGGCACGGAACTAACCGCCGACCAGTGGAAGCGAATTGATTTACGCAACAAAGATCCAACTCGATTGGTACACGTGAAGATCAGTGCCACACTGGCTGACGAGGAAGTGAAGTGGCCGTGTTGGCAGTGCACGGCCGCCGAACTGACGCTGCCGCCACTAGCCAAGACGACAATCGGCGTCTACGTCAGCAGGAGAGCTTTAGCCGAGGCCACACTGGCAAATGATGGCGGCAGAGCTGCCGTGTTGAAGCTTAATGTACAGCAATCTGCCGGTGAGGGCACTCGATTGACTTCGGTGCTGCCGCTGCGAGCCATCTGTATCCCGTAGAGTAGATTTCACCGCCGGTGCACACCACTCTGTTCACACTCACACACAAACACTTCCCTTTCGAGTTTATTGTCTCGTAATGGCTCGTATTACAGCATGTCTACTTGCGGTACAATAACAACAACATCAGCAGTTGTAACAACTGATGGGCTCTATGCTCAACAAATGTGTTAGAATTTAGAGAGAATAAATTGCTAGTCAGTAGCGATCGGTTTCTGACGACCGCTGTTTTCCACTGCCACTGTGTCAGTGCCAGCATCATTCCCAAGATGGTTCACACGCGCACCACCAGCACATCACTGCGGCGAAATAATTGTTGTATTTATTTTGGACAATAACATTTGTTATAAAAATAGAACTTTCTACTACGGTAACACTTGCAACATAGATCAGTCAGCTTTGTCGAACAGTGGTGGTGGTGAAATGTCGGCGGCTTGTGGTTCGCCTTGGCCGCGAGGATAAAGATTTGCATCGATTCGGCCGTGCACTGCAGCCCCAAACACAGGAGTATGGCACAGAGGAGAGAGAGAGAGAGAGTGTGTCGAACTGACTGCACAAGACAAAGTGTGTGTGTGTGTGTTTGGTAACAATCCCAAGTAGTAAGGACAATAAGGCCATGTTTGTGTACACATTGCTTGGCAGAGCCAGTGGTCACTACTGCTGCTCTGTTTCAGGCCCCTTCAGCTCAGTTATTGCCAGTCACCCAACAGCGCCAATGTGTAGGAGTCCTTCTAATGAAGCCCTTTTTTGCGGAGCCATTTGGGGGCTTACTATTTGCGTTGGTGACAATGAAATCGCCACCACCGGCAAGAGCCGCCGTCATCAAAGTACTTCGAAGACAAACAAGAGCAAAATGGGCTGCACTTAACGGCAATGGGAAGACAGGGCAGTGGAGACACTGGAGGCTGCTTCACGATGCCACTAATGGGTAAGTGGACTTACTGCAGAATGGACAGGCAGCAATTGCAGGGCTAAGTGCAGCTGAAGAAGCAGCAGCAGCAACAACAACAACAACAGCAGCTCTGTCGACGATTCTTCGGGAGGGGAACTCTCTGTGCCAGTCTCTGTGCCCTAGTGCTGCAGTACAGTACTGTCCTACTGGCTGATGGTGCTTGCACACTGAGGCCTTTGAAACATGCTTAAACATTCTCTCTTATATCACACTGAATACGGTTCACTGTAGGCAGACGGTTCGCAAACTCGGTTCGAAAGCTACAAGTCTGATGCAGACTGACCCATTCTGTCCTGTTGAGGGAACCGATTTACCGAAGGGACTATGTACAAATGATCATGACGAACAGTGGGTCAGTGGGGAAGGGGTAGGGTAAGGTAAGGGGGAGAAGTGCTCTGGGTGGTGGCTGTTCGCAGTGCACATGGAGACACTCTCCGAGTGACTAGTAGGGAGGAAGAGCCTGCGCAGACGGTCAGGCAGTGGCTGAAAAATACAAGAAAGGAAAGAGAGAGAAGAAATAAAAGAAAACACCTAACAGTTGGCATGCACAGCAGAGGAACATTTGAAGAGGAAGGAAGAGGAGAGGAAATAAATAGAAATGACTATAGTACAGACGGAAAAGAAAAGGGAAACGAACGAACGAGTTATTTACGAAATGACGAGCGAATGAGGCGACCAATGAAGGAGGGAGTGGTGAAGAGGTCGGCCGTCCGATGAGTTTTGTGAGCACTTTGACAATCAATCAATGAATACCCGATCATCAGTCCGAAAAAAAACAAAAGGAGAGAGAAATTTCACACCACCAAATCGTGAATCGAGTAAGCGGGATGACTGACATCTTTGCCGTTGAAGAAAGCACGCTTGGAACAGTTGACGGCAGATGGATGATACAGCGGTCATCGTAATAAAGAGAGAGAACTAAGAAGTAAGAGCACACGGTTGCACACTTGCATGATTGGCACCAGTTGGCACGAGTCGTCGGACCGACCGTCTTTTCATGCCATTCTTTGGCCAGTCTTCTGCAGATTCCTTCAGAGGAGACGTTTAAAATCCAGGGATAATTTGGTACGCTTCCAAGCTGGACATGATCAGGTAGAAGAACCACAGGCAGACGAAGAGAATTGTGGTCGCCAGGCGACTCCTAAGCGGCCCGCCCAGTTCGCCGCCCAGTCGCCGGCGGAAGAGGAGGACAGCGCAGCAGATGAAGGCGCAGATGCAGAAGAGTGTCACCGAGTAGGTGAGACTGCCCGGGTCAATGGTGAACTGCTCACCGCGGGTCCAGCGGACGATGGCGGCCAGTGTCCAGGCGATGCCGATGCCCAGGAAGACGTTCACTGCATTGCTGCCGGTGACGTTGCCGATGGAGCTGTCGGCGTACTTGTCATTTTGAGCGGCCACCTTGCTGGCGAATGTGTCTGGTTGTGGTGGTGGGAAGTGGACAAAGTAATGGCAAAAGTGCCCCGTCAATTAAGTGTGTCATTGCCTGACTCGCTGCTTTAATTGAGTCGTTTGCTGAAACTGGGGGCAAAAACCACTGCCACTTACCAGGAACGCTAGTACCAAGGGCAACGAAAGAGATGGCCGTCACGGAGTCTTTGATTCCGCTGGTGCAGCCAAAGTGGGAGGCCAGATCGCCAATGACGGCGGTGATTGCACCGATGACGACGATTGAGGTAATGAAACACAACCAGCCATTCATGTAGTCTGACAAATGGAAAGCATGGCGGTGATGGTTGAGTTGTAGAGAAAGCATTATTAGCAAATCATTAGACAGAAATGGAGCCCCCACCCCTGCCTCCACATCATCCTCTGACTCAGTGACTAACCTGTCGGTGGCACGAAAGCAAAGAGCAACTTCCAGAACAGGGTAAAGAAGTGCATCACATAGTCGGAACAGGATGGAACGCGATCCGCCTCTTCGCCGTCGTCGTCCTCCTCGTCGCCTAAATGGCCCAATCAGAAAGTGCGCCTAATGAGAATCGATCGATTACAACTGCGTGGCGCCCTGTCCTACCTGCTGAAACGGTGATTGCTTCAATGAATTGCTCCTTCCACGACCCGCTGCCCATCATAATTGAGGTGTTCGCTTTGGAAATCAGTTTATCGACCATGTTCTGGGCACGCAAGGTAGCAACATGAGTAAGGTAAGTGAATCTTTCTACGGCTACGGCGGCACTTCACTCCTTTGCAAATCTTACCTTGAATTCCTTGCTCTCCTTGATGCGCACCGCACATTTGTACAGCTCGCCTAGTTTTGGCTTTCCGAGAAGAGCAATCTCATCAGAGCTCGTTAGTGTTTGTGCCTCTGTGTCGGCGGCTTCGTTGTTTAGGTCTAGGTTGGAACATTATATACAGACCAGTTAATGCTGCCTCACATTGTGAGCCTCTTCATGCCACTAAATCACTTACCCTCTTCTCGGATGGGCTCACCGAGTTCCACGTAGAAGGTGGCGTCTTTTTCGTAGCTTTCATTGTCAATAATATGTATAGGAATATATTGTCTGGAGAAGAATGTGAGTGAGTGGGGCAAAGAGAAAAAATAAGGAAAGAAAAGAAGAAAATGATGGGCACGTACGAAGTCTCGTTGTCATCAAAGAGAATCTGTCCTGAAGTCATCTCAAATTCAGTTCCATCTCTTGCGGTACCCTCAATTGTCTTGTAAGGCAATACGACGCGCCCTCGAGCGCCACTGAAACGGCACACCTTCAGCTGGTACTCGCCACTGGACTCGGCAATCTCGTACTGCCCATCGGCAAATGAGAACACCCCAGAGTGGTCATCATCGAGGATCATCACAGTGGCAACTGCCGGCGTGCTCAGCTGCAGTTTGGGTAAGTTCTTCACCATATTGCTGAGGTTGCCATTGCTCGAGTCGGAGCTGAGGTACCTTGGATTGCTTAGCAGAACGTAGAAGTGCTCGTCCTCTTCAAAGACATCATCATCGATGACATTAATGAGCACCTGTAGGTATTGATGGATTACAGATTATGATTGCGTCATCACATCAGTGCAGTACAGCAAAGACAGCCCACTCACCTGCTTGTGCGCCTCTCCACTTCGGAAGATGAGCGTCCCCTCGACTGCCTCGTAGTCACTTCCTGCCTCAGCAGTGCCGTCCTCCGTCTTGAAGTCAACGCAGACTGAGTGGCTGAGATCGCCTTCTCTGGTAACCGTAACCGCAAACTGGCCCACATTCTCCATTACCGTGTAGTGTCCGGGGTTGAAGAAAATCTTAATCAAATTTTCGTCCTTTTTGCTCGTCTTCACTTCGTCCTCGACCCGTTCGACGCGCCGTTTACTGAGGATGTTACCGCCTGTCAGCTTCTTCGTGGCCTAGTGAGAAAAGTGGTTGTCGGGTAAGTGATACAGCAAGGCACAGTGCCGGGAACAGTGGTTTGCTCACTCAAGCAGGCCAGTGCATCGGCAGCAGAGCGGTGGCGTGTTGAAGCGAGAATGCAAACAGCAATTTATTGTTCTCCCCATTATTCTACTCTCTGACCGTCTGTTTGTACGGCGCACTGAGGAGTCCTGACAATGCGGGCTAGCATTTCCGCTTCACAACTTAACACTAGGCTGGCCTAGGCAGAACTGAATGAATGCCAAGTCAGGCAGAGAAGTGTCAGCTTGCCTATTTTTTCCTTCGTTGGCCCGTCTAACTTGTGAAACCTAAACGCGCCTGAACGCCTGCGAGGAATTTGAGCTCTGCTGAAAAGGTTTCATTACCACAACGAACGCCCAGGCAACCTAATTAGCCGCTCTCACTGGCCACAACCTAGCTCAAGGTTAGGTGGTGCGAGAGGAAAGCAGGCTCAATTGTTAGCCTGAGCAAAAAGTAATGTCTAAGGGACAGATCGATTGACAGCAGCATGCTTTGCTGTACTGTTCCATTTCTTCTTTTTGTTTTTGCCATTTTTCTCCTCGCAGGCCGCAGAGGCCGCTTTTAGTTGAGTTATCACTTTGCCTGCGACTGTCAAGCAGCTGCCAAGACAAGCAGTTTCCCTGGGCTCCACCAAAGGAAACACTAAACTTCCCCTCCCCTTTTCCTTCAGCTGATGCCACTGACAATTCCCCAAGCGCACACTTACTTGCAGGCGGTAGAATGCACGACTTTTCGGACCGCGGTTCATGATTTCATTTCGGGCGAGCACTTCAATCTCTGCCATTGACGCCGATGGGTTCTTCTTGCGGATTTCCCGCAGCACGCTAATGTACTCTCGTCGGTGCTCTTCAAACTCCTTAGCCTCTTCATCTGTTTCCTCGAACACTTTAAAGCCGTTATCGTTGACGTGATTCATCTTTGCCGTCGCCAGCTCTACATCTTCGCCCTCAGCGCCGACGATGACGCCGTGCTTGTTCATGCGGTACTTCTTGGAGAGGTACTTGTAGATAAGCAGTCGGCGATCGGCAATGTAGGCCGTCAGCACGGTCGCCGGAAACATCAGAAAGGTGACCGTACCTTCCCAGATATCAATGACGCCGCGCGACGACCACGTGAGGATGAAGCACAGCCAAATGTAGGCAAAGACTGACCAGATCATGGTGACGAAAAAGACGCGTAAGTGCTTAATCTTCTTGTAATCATCAACGCTCCAAACGCAAATGGCAATGATGACGAACATGTTGAAGGCGGCAGAGCCGACGATGGTGGACGGACCGAGGTCGCCAGCGTGCCAGTCCTGCGCAATCACCTCGATGATGGACAGTAGAATTTCCGGCGCCGAGGAGCCGAGGGCCATCAGCGTCAGGTTAGAGACGGTCTCGTTCCAGACTCGCACACTAATCACCTGAGGCTCTGCATTGGGCTTCTTAATGGTTATCGTTCTCTCCTGCGAGGTGATCACCTCAATGGCAGCCATAAACTTGTCAGCGATGATACTGACGCCGACAAACATGTACACTAGGAGGACAAAGTAGACAACGCCTCGAGCGATAATGTCGCCCAGTGCCAGGTTTGTGGTCGGCTCCCAGACGGGCAGCAGGAGGCCAGGTTTACAGGAAATGGATCCCGGTTCAAGATGGTCGGTTGTGCTGTTGTGGCTGCTCAGGACTGTGCCCAGTTGGCAGTACAGGGTGTACGCACCCAAGAGGTAAAGCTCCATGGTTGTTGGTGCAGTTGTGCTTTAGTGCGCTTGGCTTGGGGTGCAGAAGATTGAGAAAGAGGATGAAAAAGGATGAGTGAGGAGAAGGAAAAAGAAGAGAGAAGGTATAAGAAAGACGGAAATGAGACTTTGGAGACGTAAAAGCAGTAACGGCAAAAAACGTGACTGGATTGGCTGAATAGGTGATGCTGATGAAAGAGGATAAGAGGCACAAGGCAGACACGGTCGATCGATGGTTGTAGATCAATTCGGTTTTTGGTGATTAAGTGCAATTGGCATTCTCTGCCAAGAGCTGAATGAGCAAGGGCAAAAAGCACATTTTAAATAAAAACGGACAGTAAGGATGAAGAGAGGATGAAGAAGTGAGGTGATAAAGAGTGCAGCACTACAGCCGTTGCCGGCGAGGGACCGCGATCAGGTCAGTTGGTAATTGGAGATCGACGTGCATCCTTGCATCAGTGTGCAGCTGCACTGACTGGAGCCGTCCTGGCACTGTTCGCCCCGCACAAAGCCCACAGTGTCGCCGCGTCTCGCTGGTGCGGATAATTGCCCTTTCTGCAGTCTTCTGCAGCCCTCGTCTGGCGTCGTCGTTCTTCGCGGGCAGTCCAAGTCAGGCGGCGACAAACCGACGGTGTTCTGCACTGCCTCGGTGTCTGCTCGAGGTTCCGCTTGTCAGAGAAAGGCTCAACTGCTGCTGAGGCTTCACTCGACAGCAGCTCGTCGGATGATCCCGTAGGATCGGTTGCGGCAATGGCGACGACGACGACGGCTGCGGTGGTGGTGGTGGCAGACTGCGACTGCTGATATCACTGACACATACAGATGTGATTAAAGTCGGCGGTGATTCGAACGATGCTTTACTGCCACTGGTGGTCGAACTGATGCTGCTCGTAGTTCTGCTCTTTTCTCGGTGGTGGTTGCTGCTGTTGATGCTGCTGCTGCTGCTGAACACGAGCGACGAGAGGTGAGAATGAAAGAGGCTGATGAGCGAAATGACTTGAAGCAGCATCAACAGCAACACTGAGAGGGCTGCCAGCCAGCTTCAGTGATGCACCCAAAGAGTGGAGAGTTGTGAAAAGGAAGACGCGAAGACAAAGGAATGGAAATCTATGTCAATGGGAGAGATGCCGCAAGAAGCGCCAATGTGCAGATCGGCGGGGCCGCCGTCCTGGTGGTGGTGGTGGTGGTGGTGATAGTGGCACTGCAAGTTGAAGTTCCTCGGCAGCAGCGAAGCCCCTTTGGCGCACAATGGCTCCGTATTATTCTTGGCTTGCTATTTTAATCGTCTCACTGTCTCACACTGCACAGTCACTTCGGTGGCTCAGTTGCAGCTGTAAAGGCTGAGCCACAGGAGCTGCCGAGTCTTCCGTCTGCCACTGCTCACTTGTCGAATGGCACTGGCAGACGACCTGAGGAAGCTGCTTCAGCTCACTGGCCAATGAAGTCGGCAGTTGGCACGGCACTTCGATATTAATTTATCAACAGTCAAACTGTTTATAGATTAAGTGCCCAGACAAACAATGGAGAAAGCGGAAAATTGGAGACATTCACACTGTCGAGAGGGACTTGCATGCGACAATCGCTCAAATACCGCCAAAGATGAAAGTGGAGAGAGAGAGTGAGAAAGAGAGAGAGAGCTGTTGTGGAATGAAGCGGTGCAATGTGGAAGTTGTATGCAATGTTCGGCGCAAAAGATGTCTGTTACTGCTTGCTGAGCAGTGAAGTGAAAGAGGCAAGGAAGGAAAGTTGTAGAAATGCAAACACTTTAATTGTCAGAATTGTCGAGCATAAATTCAGAGCAGATTAAAGACAGGGTAACTGGAGACTATAAACGGCGGTACACAGGGGAGCACCAAAGTACTGAAAAGTCGGAGGACGACACAGCGTTGAGACAGTAAATAAAAGAGCGGTAATTTGCACAAAAGCTGGCCAAGAATAAGAGGAAGAAGTAAACGAAGCGGGTGACATGTGCAGACTCGCCTCAGTGCTTACTGGCACTGCCGAATGGCCGCTGGTAAAGACATTCAACACTGCTCAATGCTGAATGGAGCTCACTTTGGCCTGGTGCATCTCATTTCACTTTCATTCTAGAATGCCTTCATATGAAATATATTCGCTCTGTTTGGTAAAATATATTTTCTCTCTTATATACAAAACAAATGCATTAAAAGGTCATCCAGTGCCAGTTTTTTGGTTATGTCTGCACTTTGTTTTTTTCCGGCTCTAGTGTTGGCTACTATTAATAATTAGCCGTTGTGGTGACTGCAATTTGCAACTGCCAATTGCAGACAACTCTTTTGGTCGGTGGAGAGTGCCACTGATGTTGACGACGCTGCTAAAATTTAGCATTTACCCAGCAAGCAGTTTTTTTTGTAGATGACACAGACGTGCACACTGAGGGCCAATTTTGGTGAGGCACTCTGTCAGCTAGCCGTCACCTTGAAAGCCTTTGAGTTTCAGCCATCCTTTCCGACAGCATCTCCGTAGGCAAGCACCACTGCCTTTTATTCGAAACAATTGAGCTCGCGGTGAGTGCTTGCTGAGCTAAGCAGCTGCTGTGAATTCGGCAATTCGATCGAGCGTTTAGCTTCTCGGCGGCTTCTCCTCTTTGCAATGGTATACTACCAAACACGGCACCGATGAGGTTTTATTGCTCGCAAATATAAACACTAGACACCGACTATAAATTGAAGTAGGCACTGAGCGGCTGCAGACAGAGAATGAGAGTGAGTGAAAGTGAATCAAAGAGAAGCTAAGATCGCCTGAGAAGATGGCACAAATCGCTTCTTCTTCACTTCATTGTCTGTCCTGGTGATCGACTTGGAGAGATCGCCTGTCGATTGTTGTCGAGTAAGAGAAGAAGTGCTTTGGGTGCTGCTGCCGTTACTGGTGTTAGAGCACTGGTGAATGAATTATGCAGACGAGTGCCGAAGTAAGCAAAAGTCAAAGTGACTGTGATTGACTGGAAAGACGAAGAAGTAGAAGAGAAAGAAGTCGACTGCTGGGTGGCCAGAAATTAGTAGACATTCAGCAGTACACTGAGTGCACTGATTTTCAAATTAGCACTGAAGCACTGTGTGAAGAACGGTAATGATGGCAGTAGGACCACTTGAGCACTAGGGGCTCTTCTCTGGTCAGTTAATTGGCACAATTGTCGCACTTGCACTTGCTGTTGTTGTTGACATTGGCGCCTTCCTCGGGTAATCGCATGCACCGCAAGTTGACGCGACGCTTGCCACTCAGGCAAATGTGTGGTTGTGGTTGTATGTGCTGGTGCCCACGAGGGAAAGGTCGAAGCCGACGACGACGACAACGACGATGCGCGCATTAGGCAGCTGTACACATTGCCGTACAGCTCACGAGTTAGCCGTCAGGCGTGTGCAGGCTCAGAAGCTGCTGATCTCTCACTCCAAGTGGCATCACTTTCATTGCGAGGGAAACGCTTTCTGAAGAAGTGGAGGAAGAAGAAAAAGAAGGAGAAGGAGAAGGAGAAGAAGTGAACGTCGAAGCACATGCTATCAGCAACGACGGCAGCATTAAGGAAGGAAAGCAGCGTCAGGAAGGAATAGCTGAGGAAGGCGCTCGAATTTAGCGTGCCCGCGACACTGCCAGCAATTGCAGCAATTTCGGTGCCGTCTGGTGGCGGTCCAATGGCAGTGTCAGCAGCAGTGCCCGTCGTCTTAGCGAACCCGCCACTGACTGAATCTATGCTGTGCCTGTGAGTGAGTGTGTCTGTGCGAGTATGCGGCAGCAGCCACAACCGCTGAATGCCTGTGACCGAGTGAGGCAAATGAAACAAATTTAGCGCAAGGCAACTGGCGTTGGCAAATGCTTGCCGAAGCGACCGGGCGATGTCGAAGTGCAAAACATCGGCGACCAGTGAAATTCTTCTCCTCTCCTCTCCTCTTCTTCCCCTGCCGTTGCAGGGAACACAGTGGCAGTCGCCAATTCGTGCACTGAGTAGCAAGTGAGCGTAGCCGACGACGGCGACGGCGACGACGACGATGACGGACTGAAGCATGCGCCGACAATGTTGCTCTTGAAACGAAACGGGAAGCAGTGCGAAAATGAGCCAAATCAAGCGCCCAGCCAGAGCTCGAAGCGTCACCACCACCACCACCACCGAATGGCGCCCACTGCTCCTTTCCTTCTCCTTTGCCTCTTCCCCCCACCTCCTCCTCCTCCTCCTCCTCCTCTTCTTCTGTCAGGCTATATGCATCGCTTCGACGCTGAATATAGCAGTGCCCATTCAATTAGCAGGCGATATGGCATTAGTGCAACTCTCTTAGCCACTGAGCGGATTACAGCACAGGCCGATGAAGACTGTCAGGAAGAGAAAAAGAGAATTGGTAGAAGAGAGAACGCCAGAGAGCCCAGACTCGGCCAGTGGGTCGAACAGCAGAATCAGCAGCAGCAGCAGCCGATCCGATGGCTGTTCATTGGCAAGTGGTCTCGCTTAAGCAGCGACAGTCTTGTCAGTGGTTCCCTTCCTTGTCTATATGGCAACAAAGTCTGTACTGTGTGCACTGACATTGAAGGCAATTCTCAACCACTGACTCTACCCTTTGTCTCCTTCAGCACTCTTTCGGCGGCACACTGTCGCCATGTGTCCTCTTTGGCGGGCAAGATTTACGGTAAAGGCTTTGGCGCCAAAGCAGTCGGTGTGATTTGTCAGACACACACACAGCGCTAATTTACAGTTTTTACAGAATCGCCTTTTATTGATCAACTTAATGGCTTTCCTGTGCTCACTGGCTTACCACTAGTCTGACTGTGGGCCAATATCACCCCTCTGCACTACCATTCACCCCCCCCCCTTCTCTCTCGTTTCCCTCCTCTCTGTATGTTATCTGGAGGATCTCTAAATAATTAATAGAGTGTATATACCACTACCACTATACTGCTGTACTACTGGGTGCTTTTATGTTTTCATGTTAGCCTTCACTGAGCGATAATTACCGGCCGCTTGAGACAAACAGTGCTAGCGCCGTCGACCACTGTGCTGAGCGCTCTGCCCGCAAATTGGATCTGCCTGTCGAATGCAAATTTAATAAAAGTAGTCAAATACTAGAAAAGCTTTTTTATTAGAGAAGTAGCAGTCCAATTCCGACTGCAAAGCGAAGCGTGTATGTACAGTGTGTATAGAAGGGCAATAAATAGAAGTTAGGAAAAGTAATGGAGCGATAATATATCAATACTGGAAGATGAAGATGAAGTTGAAGTTGCGGAAGAAGGACAAAAGTGAAGAGCTATTTGGCAGGAATGGTACTGCTCTTCGAGAGCGAATCGGCCTCCCTGCACTTTGCGTCAGCAGTCTCAAACGTCTAAAAAGAAGCGAAAAGTGAGTGAGTTAGTTCGGAAAGTGTCAATCAATGCTGTCTATCATTCAGAGCCATTACGTCAATCGACTCTAATCTAATACACTGTGCAAAAAAGAACAAAATACACACTCGACACTGTGTGAGTGTTCAGAGATCTTGTAATAACATTTTCCTACCAATTCGATAGAGTGATCATTTAATGAAAAAAAGTTTCAAGTAGCACTGTTTCCACTGATGATCATCAGCTGTCATCGCTTTGGGTCGATCAGTAATTAAGCTGCCGATTGATTAAGACTGGGCGTAGCTGGGCTATGCTATGCGTCACCTACCTTGTACGTGGGATTGTCGTACGCTGCCTCTGAGATGCACACCCGACTAATGGCGGCAGTAGAGTGCTTGCGTAAAAAGAAACAGGCGGCTACCAGGAAAGCAGAGCCGGTGACAAAGACAAACACTGAGATGACCATGAAGGTAAGTAAATATTTGGACTCAACGAGGTAACTACTCGTCAGGGCGCCGATATCATTCTCTGTTGAAATAGAAAGTTTTCAAATTAAGTAAATCTAAACTCTATTCTGTAGACTTTTCCTTTTTCTTTGCCTACTTACCCCTGGGTGGCTTGTTGTACTTGGTGATAATGTCAATAGAGTTCGAAGTGACAAGCTGGCCATTCTTCAAGTACAGCTCAATCCACACTTTGTATCTAAAAAGGAGAGACACACGACAAAAAGGGGTTGGTCAGGTGGTAATTAATGAATTGAAGGCAGGCAGGGAGAGTAGTGTGCATTGGAGCACGGCAGGGCGTAGTGCCAAGTTGGCAGTGTACCAACCTCGTGTTAGAGCGCAAATTACTGAATGAGAACTTGGCCGTCTCGTCGATGTTGATGTACTCGTACATCAGTTCATTGTTATCGGCGTTCTGGTAGCACAGCTTGGCAATGTTCACGTACTTGCTAACGGGTCTTGGCATGTCGCGCAGTTCAATATCGATTTGCCCCTCGTTGATGGCCACATCGTCTGGGTAGATGTGCACACTGAAGGCGAATTCATCGCGGGGCGGCACGGGCAGCTCCACCACAATGGGCTTGCTCGAGACAATGTTGGTGCTCAGTCCCTCCACCGAGTGAAAGATGAGATCGACGGCGTACGTCAGTCCGCTGTTCAGCTCGTCCAGGACGTACTGTTTGGTGTTGCGGTGCAGCATCGGACTGTACGCCCACTCCTCGCCCTCCACGTCGGTCTTCTTGTAGCGAATCTGAATGCCGTCAATGAACTTGCCCTCCTGCGCGGAGAATGCCCGCCAGGTGAGCTGAATGGAGGTGGCATCGAGCGCCTTGCCCGTCAGCTGCATGTCCAGCATGATGATGGGCGGCAGTGTCGTCGTAGTGGTAGTGCTCGTCGTCGAGCTGGTCACCGGCAGTGGCGGCTGGTAGAGCTTGACAATCTCACTGGTCGGCCCGTACTTCAGCGCCTCTATGATGACTTCTATCTGCAGGAAATAGTTTGTGTCCGGCTTCAGATTGCCCAGGTGGTACTCAATGTTGGGAATGTCAAACATGCGCTTCGGACGGGCAAACTTTTGAATGTTCCACTGGTTGCGCGGAATGTTCATGTCAGTGGTGTAGTGCACCTCGGCGTGTCCCAGCAGGCCGACGTACAGTGCGGGAATAGTGAAGCGAATTCTCGCCGAGGTGGCGTTGATGGCCACAATGTCCACATTGTCCAGCTCACTTCCATCCGGCTTGGTGTTGTTGCAAATCACATACGGACACATGATGGGGTCCTTTGGAACGACAACAGTTGGAGTGCGGCAGTCAATGGTTGACTCGAGATATCGCTCGGTGATGGGCTGACAGTTGCCTGGGTTGCAAGCCACATGCATGATTCCATTGGTCATTTTACAGTGACAGCGCCGCTTGATGCCAGTCTCATTCTCGTCCCAGTGCTCGCCAAGCTTGAAACGCTTTTCCTGGTACATACAGTGGCCGGCTGGTTCAAATACAACAACAGTGGTTAGGCACAAATTACAAGCACACTAAAAAACAGATAACTTACATGCTCTTTCGTGAAGGACATCACGACATTGCCAGTGAATGCAGCACTTATCTCCCGGCAAATGTCCTCTGAAGGCCATTGTTGGCGGACATGGCAGTCCAATGGGGGGCTCATCGCTCACTTCAGGGCACATATTTTCGCACCGAATGTGACCATTGTGGCATAAACACCGTTTTCCACATGGCAACAATTCCTGAGGAATGCGCTTGTGATTGTTAAAACGCAGACCCGCAAAGGAACACGAGCCATCTGATTGGAGAGAACATGAGCAATGAGTTGAGTTTGAAGCATTTCAGCAATCGTTCAAATTCTTACCATTCTTGCATTTCGGTTCCGGACAGCAGTTGGGCGCCACGGGAACAAAGTGTGGGTCAATGTCCCACTCCAAGCATTTTGTCGTATGCGGGCCAAAGTTTTGACTGCACTGTATGTTTTTGCAGTTGAGCGTTGCACCGGGCTCGCACATGCATATGGCTCGGCAGCCATCGTAGAACTCCTTGCCAATTGCAATTTTATCGCCCTTGTACTCGCAGTACGCTTTATCTCCAGCTTGAAGACTCTTTTCGGGTAAATCAAGTGCTTTAGAGAACAGAAAGTAAAGAAATGTAAGATTTTCGTTACATTACAATTCACTTTGAACATCACTTACGATTAATATTCTTATCGCATACGACATAGGGACAGATGCAAAGATCTTTCGGCTGAACGATTTTCGGACTTCGACAGTCAACATTGGGCTCCAGTGCCGACTCGGGAATGAGCGGACAGCCACCCTGACAGATCACTTCCGCAGTGCCATTCTTCTCCAAGCTACAGCGGCACTTTTTCGCCAGACAGCCCTTTCCCTCTGTCCAGCTGTCTCCGAGGTTGAACTGCTTTCCGTCGCTCAGGCAGTGTCCCACCGAAGACTCATCTGCCTGTTTGCACACTGGCACTGTACAGCAGGCATCCTCGGTGGACGGCACCCATTGGCAGTTCTCGTAGCCGATCAGATCAACGTACGACGGACAGCGTTCCTCGCACTCTCGGAAGCCGCCCTCTCGGCAGATGCACTTGTACTCGCATTCGCCCTCGTAGAACAGCTCGCCAACTTGAATAATTTGACTGCCATGAAAGCAGCCCTTGAACGTGTGATTGATACCCTTTGGGTAGGTTCGCACAAAAACTTGGTTGCTAGTAAAGTTTGCCTCCTTGTAGTGAATTAGATAATCGGTTTCCGCATCTAGCTGCCCAAGAATGACCTCCACTGACTTGTCACTGACAATTGCAAAGTCACTGTTGGTGAGGTTCTTCTGAATGAAAGCTCGAAGAGAGTTGTCTTTGTCAGTTTCATTGGGCATTATTTTGCTGTAGAAGATTGTGCCATTTCGAAAGGTCGTGTTGAGCAGTCGAATTCGCAATGACGTCGAGTTGATGGCCTCAGCCATTTCAATGATCACATCTAATGTTGGCAGTGGCTGACTTTGTGTCGAGTTATGGTCGCAAATTGCAATCTTGCAACACTCCGGGTCATCTGGATCTTCAACGTAGTAGCAGAAACGTTCATCAAATCCCGGATCAACATAACATCGTGGAGAGCAGGAGATCGCCCCATTTGCCGCGCAGAGACACTTTATTTCACAGTCCATGTTGAAAGTTTCGTTCACCTGAAAAACAGTGCCATGATGTTCACAGCCTCCAGGCCGAAGAAGCGACGAACTGTCGTTGTGAAGAGGATTGTGATGAAAGTGGTGTTCGGTCTCGTTATGCGTAAGGGCACATGACATCACCTTGCAGCAGTCTGGGTCTGATGGGTCAGGCACCTCTTTGCAGTTTTGCCCTCCCACTTCCACTGTTTGGTTGTGTGGCCTGCACTTTGACTTGCACTCCACCTCCAGCGCCTCCGAGCATGTACACAGTTGGCAGCTGTGCTCGAATGACTGTCCAATATTGTACTGCTTTGCTTCAAAAGTGCACTGGTGCAGGCGATTCGTTTTGAGGCGACACCCACGAATAGGCTCCTCGCTGGTGTATCCATCTAGGCAGACGCACTTGTGTATTGAATCCTCATCGCTGTAGATGCATTTAGCGTTAGGGCCACAGTTGAATGGACATTTGGACTCAAGCGAGGAGTTGGCCGGGGCCTGGCATGACAGTCCGCTGCAAGAGTTTGGACAGCACTTCTTGATGCCAGTACAGTGGTAGTCATGGTTACACTCGCTCTGTGCGTTCTTTGGCACACACGAAGTGCTGTTCTTCGACGATACTGCAGCACATTCTCCGGGTTTGTCGATAAACTTTTTCGAATTTGAGCTTGCCTCTTTCGGACATCGAAAACAACAGGAATCAGTTGGATGAGGAGAGCAGTCGACGCTTTTGTTGGCTGAGATGACTGACACAAATGGTGGGTGACATCTGTGAAAAATGATAAGTTTACAAAACTGGCAATTAATCTTTGTAACTTTCGAACCTTTCAGTGCAAGCTAAACTTCCGCCCGACTGACACCTGCACATCTGATCACAGTCGGCGATAGCCATCTCCCCAACGGCAAATGTTTGATTGTCACTTCGACAGCCATCCATCGTCGATGCATTCACCACTTCCGATGTCGTCTTCACTCTTTCTCCAAACTTTTCCCACGTGAACACCTGTATCTGATACTGTGTGCTAGGCATAAGATTGCTGAGCACATAGAACGGCCGAGAGCTGTTCGATGACACGACGGTCCAATTTTGATCGCCAATCGCTCCATCTTCAGCAATGGTTCGGTATTTAAAAGCATAACCAAGTTGGTAGTTTGGAAGCTTAAAATCATCAAATGCGATGCTCAGTGAGCTAATATTTCGCGCCGTGACCAGAACCTTAGGCAATGTCTCTACTAGAGTGTTTTCTTGAAAAGCTAAATTTGTAAGTGGTCCCATTGCCCATTCATCAACTGCCTTACCATTTGTGCGAACAATGGCAAGCTCATGCTTTCCACTGTCAGATACTTTCACTAGATAGGTGGTGTTCTCCTTCAAACCGTCCACTTTGGCGCTCAGTCGATTAGGTTCACTCTTCGTAATGTAAGGCTGGGGGGGGGAACGCAATTTTAGTTTTTGAACAAAGTTGTACTATCGAACATACTTTAATCAAAGTGAAATTCGCATCGGAAACATTGGTGGAAGAGTAGGGCGCTAGAGAGATGGCTGCTGGACTGCTTTGAGCTGCAGATATCTGGCTGCTGTCATCACCGACCCAATTGACGAAAAACGACTGATGGCGAATGTGCGTTATTGAGAGGAGGAGGGGACCTAGTGAAGAATGAGAAAGGAAGGAAAGAAGGGTTTTGATTGCTTATCAAGTCGACTCAAGACTAGTCGTACCTTCACAGAGATTAGTTGCCTCATTGCACCGGAGACTGAGCGATTCATCGCAGAGAGTCTGGTTGGTGATTCGAAGGTCTAGTGACGGCAGGGAAAGTCGACACGCTTGGCGGGATTCACGTGCACAGACCAAGTCACAGTGACAGTGGTCAGTGACGGAGGGCACTGCGTGGTAGTGACCACTGGCACAGTCACTTCGCGGAGATTTAATCACCAGCGAGCCTAGGGGCTCACCATTGGAGCACTGAGAACAGAGGAGGAGAGAAGAGGAGTTGACTGGCGGAGACACTTCGGTGGGCGTTTGCCGCTGGCACTGGACGAGGCTTCTGCTGACGGCGATGAACAGCAGCAGAAGAGAGAGACAGGCGACGGTAGGAGAAGAGTGCACCAGGGGAAATCTGGCGCCCCGGTGCCTGGTCCCCTCGGAGCCCATTGCGAATGACACACTGCTGCAGTGGAGTCGGCGTGCCACTGAAGACGGGGACAGAGGACGCAAGGTTTCACACACACACACACAGCTGGTGTCCTAGTGTCGCATGTTCGTCAAAGGACTGACGACAGCCTTCAGACGACGGAAGGAACAGACGGTGGCACTTTAGTGGTTGACACTGCTACAGCTGCTACTGTTGTGGGGACTGCAGTGTCCAATCTCGGTGCGATGCAGGTGACGGTTTGCCCTGAGCAGGAGGCATTGGAGGCCACAGCATGGCACACGGTAAGCTCACAAAGAAGAAGAAGAAGAAAGAGAAGGAGACAGATGCAGGCAATGCAACAAATGTCGAGCGACCGAGCGCACAGGAGGCAGTGACGGCGGCAGAAGGCAGAAGGCAGAAGGCAGAAGGCAGAAGGCAGACGGGCCGAATGTCGATTCAGTGGCAGGCCAGTGGTGCTTCACCGGAGACGGCAAAGGTGAACGGCAGTCAATGCAACACCACGAACGCGAGAGTGTTGCCTCTTGCTCTAACACACACACACACATACCACAGTCGCCACAGACACCACAGCCAGCCAGTCCGCCTTATTCTCCGTCTGATTTACCTGGACAGGTAGTCGAACTACTGAACGACTGCTGGAGGACGGCTGCAGGCGCTAGGGCAGACGGCTCGCGGACGAAAGAACTCGTCTTCGACGATGCACCAACAGCAACAGCAGCAACGGCAACAGCAGTGGCAGTAATCGCCGCGTCCCGGGCTGCCGTCGGTGAATGTGAAGTGAATGTGCACCTTCGTGACAGAAGGAAAAGGCTGCTAAAAAGGCGAAAAGATGGACATAAATTTGTAGCGGCTAATGGGGCTCCGGGAGAGGAGACTCAGGTGAGGCACTGCCACATTTAACCAACAACGAACACACACAACTCGGCGACGGGGACAGTTTGGCTGAAAACAGAACCACTCGACAGTAAAAGTGATACTGCCAAGTTGGTGGAAGAGAGCAGGACAAAGGCGCACGAGTCAGAAAAGTGCTGCTCTCACCATTGGAGCTAGTAACTATTTGTTGCTCCACTAAGGTTAGACAATTCTGTCCATTGTCTGGAAGTGCACTGAACCACTCGAACCGAGCAGAGAATAGACTGTTTTTCGCTCTCGCTCATGTGTGAGCAAGTTTGTGTGTGTTCCGATGGAGGATAGTAGAGTGGAGATTGGCGCCACTGAAAGTGATCGTGCTTAGGAGGGAAAGAGAGGGGGGGGCAGAGTGAGCTGACTGCTGAAATGCCTATAGTCTCTAGCAATTAGAAGTCCTTTAGTCCGCAGGGAAGCAGAAACAGTGTGTGTGTGTGTGAGTGTGTGCAGCGTGAACGACAGTAAGACACCGTGCTGCAGTCGGGGCCGCATCCGTCATTATCATCGATGATAATGAGATAATCACTCATGGCATTGTCAGTGGCTAGTCACGACTCGAGGTCTGCCCAAAAGGTATGAGGCGACGTTCAGTGGACGAGCACAGCACAGCACTCACTGCGGCCACAGGTATTGCACAGCGGCCGTCGGTCTGCCGTCTTCAACGACGACGGCAACGGTGTGAGGTGAACATCGGCGAGATCACTCTTCGCAGTCAGTGGCAGTAGTAATGGCCTTTTTGGTGATGCTGATGACGGCGGCGGTGGTGAACTGGCGCACTCTGCTGCAGTTGAGAAATGGCACAGTCGATCGATAAGCGCCCGGCATGCGACCTAGCCGGACACTACACTACAGCACTACTATTAATAACCACTCGGGCAGTCTCTTTCTCTCTCTCTCTCCTTCACTTCCCCGTAACTTCACGTGTAAGCCGATCATTTGCACAGCTCGGCGGCGAAAGATGCGCCCGTAGGACAGAATCGACGACTGCAGTCTCCGTTACCATCGAAGTGTGTCATCAACAGTAGACAAATGGCATTGTCGCACAGGCGGCTTATTATTTACATGCAGGGCGAGTCATAAATGGCTCGGGCGAATAAATGATGAAGCTGAACACATACTATACACACTAACCATACAGGCACTCGGCAGAAGCAGCAGTGAGGTGATGTAAATGACAAGTGATAGTCAGGTCATAAAAACCAAAGCAAGCCGGCACAATGAGACTGACGAGACTACGGGAAAAGAAAATACATTCCAAATCACAGCAAAGTTGCCTACTTTTTAGCTTTCTCTTTTAGACTATCAATTAGCTGGTTAAAGTCACGGTTATCTTCCCATGGACGAGGGCCGCGAATGTTTTTCCAATCATCGTTATCGCCTAATTTTCCTAAAGCTTTTATTTGCTCTTCTTCTTGCTTCTGAACTTCAACTTCTTGTGGCTCTTCATCATCACCACTTCTCCTCTGTATAATACAACTAGAGATGCTTTATCCGAATCAATATTTATAGACAAACAAACACTTACCGTGCCATATTTCCGTTTGTAGCTGTGAATCTCGTAACGAATTGAGGTAAATTCTCGCAACAGAAAAGATCCCAGCACAACAAAGCTCTGTGAGAAAAATGGTAGGTGTGAATTTCAAATATGTTTACTTGTATCTAAATATAACATCCAAACTACAAATAAAACCAAAATATACCAGAAACGGGACGCCGTACTTGAAAGTTGATGCGAAGGACATTGTTGCTGTTATTCTCTCACCCGATCCACCGGCGACAAGCCATGTGACCTGAAAGTGAAAAAGAGAGAAGGGACAGGAAAACTTTCACGCACTTTCCTCAAAGAGTAACGTCTTTATGAAGAGGACCCCTCACTGCCCACACCGCAAAAACTCACATGTGATTTTGTTTTTTTGAAGATTGTTTTTGTTCTTTAGATTCCCTTCATCTGGAACGGTTCGGACGCCGACTGAACAACCATGTTGGCTGTGAACATTTTGAAGCAGCAGTTGCGAGTTTTGCCAAAATTCGGATCGTATCTTCATCTGCAGCCGGCACATCATGCTTCGATTCAGTACCTCTTACCAGCGTCAACTTCAAATCTTCAGCTGGAACGACATTCTTCCAGCTTTTTCAGTAAAAGTAAGTAAAGTGATCAATGTTTTTGCTTTCCTAAAATTGCTTATCAACGCTAGATCCCGGTGATCAGATTTGGAAAGGTCTCCTTTCTGTGAGTAATGCAGGTCGAAGAAGAGGTCGTGGAAGAGGCGCCAACCGCAAGACCTACAAAGACCTCAACAAGGGCCAAACTATTGGCGTAGGCGAAAAGAATTTTCTTTGGCCTGGTCTTAATGCGCCCGTCATCAAAGGCACAGAAGTGGTCAACCACCAGGAACTGAAACCTGATCCAAAGTACAAGGAGAATATTCTCAAAATTCGCGATCAGATGGATAAAAAGAATCGAGCTTTTGTTCATCCTCTGGAAAGAGGCTGGAGCGGCACTAAATTGCTTGGTAAATGGATCGGCCCGCCTGACCCGATTGCTGGTGATGAGTTTGTGGGCTTTGACACAAAAGTACTTGTGGTAAAGCCAATTTTCTACATGAAACCCAACTTTGGCCGAACGAAAAAAATTTCAGTTCTCACAGTTACCGGTAATGGTAATGGACTTGTTGGTTACGGCGTCGCCAAGTCAAAGGATATGCGGACTGCAATCAACAACTCAAAGAATAAAGCCGGACAGCGTTTGTTCCGCGTTGAACTGGAAAGCAACCAAACTTATGCTACTGTTCTGCATGACTTTCACTCGAGATTTGGCAGCACTAAAGTGTTTGTTGAAAAGAAGCCTCCCGGATACGGCCTTTCTGCTCACCGATGCATTCGAAGCATTTGCAATGTCCTTGGCATTACCGATATCAAGTGTAAAGTGGAGGGTGCAGAGAGAAACTACCTGAATGTCACTCGCGCCTTTCTTTTGGGTCTAATCAACCAGAAAAGTTTCCAGCAGATGGCCGATGAAAAGAACTTGAATGTAGTTGAGTTTAATGAAAACATGAGCAAATACCCGGTCGTCCGTGCAAGACCCTCAAATGGTAAAGTCCGCACGGATCAGCAGATTGGTCCAAATGAAATACTTGATTTCAGCATCTACATTCATGACGGCAAAGTGAAAGAGCAGTCGATTTTGACGCCCATGTTCTACACGAAGCATAAAGGCTGGAGAAACTACATGAAAAAGTTCAATTACCGCAAAAGTCGCGAACAGGTGCGCATTCAACTGATTGCCAAGTACGGCCAGTTGGACAGCTACCTGACTGTTCGTGAAAAGCAACGAATTCAAGCAAAACGAGAGGCTTTCTCCACCAACCAGCAGTCTGCAGAGTGAGCGGCTGTCGCATGAGGTTAGTCGCACGAGACAACTCACTTCAATGTCGTTTTCTATTTCTATTTGTAATTAGTAAAGTGGTTTCTTTCCCATTTGGCACATTAATGAAAACATGGCACACTGTATTTTAGTTGTCTACTCTACTGGTAACACAAGTTTGAGCTACTGAGCAAGACAAACAAACAAACAAACGATATGAGTATTAAAATCGAGTGGGGTATTTGGTGTGTAGGTAGTGAGTAGAAGAATAACTTTGTGCTTTATGCTTTGCCGTTGACACTGTTCTCTGCCAGCTCCTTTGGCTCATGCGGTGCCGGCAGTTTCTCATATGACGGAGTCACGCCCCAAATCTCCCGAGCGTATTCGGCAATGGTGCGGTCGCTTGAAAACTTGCCGGAAGAGGCAATGTTGAGGATTGCCTTCTTTGCCCACTCCTGTGGTTTCTGTTGTTTTAAGCGTAAAATAAGATTAGTCATGTAAAGTGGTGACAGTCTGTAAAACAGTCTTACCATGTAGAGAGCAGAGACTTTGTCTTGACACTTGATGTACGCCTCGTAGTCGGCAAAGACGAAGAAACGGTCGTGGTTCAACAGCACATTGACAACGTCCTTAAACAGATCAGGCTGGTTGGGACTGAAGAAGCCATTGTTGATCTGGTCAACGACAGTGCGCAGTTCAGCATTGGAGTTGTAGTAGTCCCAGGCGTTGTAGCCCTTCTGCTGCAAGGCCAGCACCTCGTGCTCGTCCATGCCAAAGATGAAGATGTTCTCGTCACCCATCTCCTCCTTCATCTCCACATTGGCGCCATCCAAAGTGCCAATAGTGAGAGCACCGTTCAACTGAAGGAAATTAATGGTCAGTAGTTGAATGATAAAGTACATGCATCGGCGCAAGCTTACCATAAACTTCATGTTACCAGTTCCAGAGGCCTCAGTGCCGGCAGTGGAAATCTGTTCGCTCAGGTCAGCGGCAGGAATAATCTTCTCAGCGTATGAGACTCGGTAGTTCTCGAGGTAGACCACCTTCAGACGGTCTCCCACAACGGGGTCGTTGTTGACCACTTCGGCCACCTTGCAGATCAGGCGAATGATCTGCTTGGCCATGTGGTAGCCAGGGGCTGCCTTGCCACCAATCTGTCGGGAGAAATCAAATCAATGATGACAAATATTAAGCTACTTGTAAAAGGGCTTCTTACCATGATGGTACGCGGCACAATGGCAACGTTCGGGTCGCGCTTGATGCGATTGTACAGCGTGATAATGTGCAGACAGTTAAGTAGCTGGCGCTTGTACTCGTGAATGCGCTTCACCTGAATGTCAAACATCGACGCCACGTTGATCTTGATGCCGTTCTCCTTGTAGATAATGTCAGCCAGGCGCATTTTGTTCTCCGACTTGACCGTCATTACTGCCCGAACAAAGTTGGCGTCATTGACCAGTGGCTTCAGCTTCGCCAGCTGATCCAAATGAACAGGCCACTCTTCGCCAATCTTGTCGCTGATGATATCAGCCAGGCCAGCATTGCACATGAGCAGCCAACGGCGGGGAGTGATGCCGTTGGTTTTGTTGCAGAACTTGTCGGGCGTCAGTTCGTAAAAGTCCTTAAAGACAGTCTTTTTGATGATTTCAGAGTGGATTGCCGCCACGCCATTGACTTTGTGCGATCCAACGACGGCCAAGTTGGCCATGTTCACCTTCTTGTCGTCACCCTCCTCAATCAGGGACAGCGAACGGAGCTTGTCAAAATTGCCTGGGTACTTCTTACCGATTGCATCCAGGTGCTTTGCGTTGATCTCGTAAATGATCTGCATGTGGCGCGGAAGGACGTGCTGAATGAGTCCGCACGACCAGCGCTCCAGAGCTTCGGGGAGGACGGTGTGGTTGGTGTAGGCAAACGTCTTCTCGCAGATTGTCCAAGCTTTGTCCCAGCTCATGCCTTCAATGTCCATGAAGATGCGCATCAACTCGGGAATGGCCAGAGCAGGGTGAGTATCATTTAACTGAATGGCAACTGCAAAATAAACATCGATTATTCAGTGCTCTGTTTTTTTAAATGCCCATGTTTTTACAAACCTTTATCGGAAAACTGCTCAAACGATGTACGAGAATGTTCAACGGAGCCAAATTTACTGGACTTGAATCGACGAATGATGTCCTGAAGCGTGGCGGACACCAACAAGTACTCCTGCTTCAAACGAAGTTCACGACCTTCGAACACGTTATCGTTGGGATACAGCACACGGGTGATGTTTTCTGCCACATTGCGGTCAATCACCGCTTGAATGTACTCTCCGTTGTTGAAGAACTGTATTTTTGAAAAAATTGTAAGAATCAATAAGAACAAAGAGAACGGAAGAACTCACCTTCAGGTCGAAGTTCATTGGCGACTTGGCCGACCACAGTCTCATGGTATTGACCACGTTGTTCTGGTACCCAGGTACCGGACTGTCGTAGGGCATTGCCAGCACGGTCATTGCATCCACCCATTTGGTGCCGTCCAGACGTCCGTAGAACTGCACTGGAATCTGGTACTCGGGACGAGCTGTCTCCCAGGGGTTGCCGAAGCGCAGCCAGTCATCAGGCTCCTCCACCTGCTCACAGTTGCGGATCTTCTGCGCAAAGATGCCGTACTCGTAGCGCAGTCCGTAGCCATAGCCGGCAATTCCCAGCGTGGCCATTGAGTCAAGGAAGCAGGCTGCCAGTCGTCCCAGACCGCCATTGCCAAGACCGGCGTCCTCCTCAATTTCCTCCAGTTCCTCAATGTCCAAACCCATCTGGTAGAGGGCTTCATCGCAGGCCGACTGGACGTCAATGTTCAGCATCGTATTGGACAGTTGACGTCCAATGTAGTACTCCAGAGAAAGGTAGTACACGCGCTAAATGAACGAAGCAATGTCAGTTTAGCAAATGAAGATTATGTTCACTGTCACATACCTTGGGATCCTTGTCGTAGTAGTTCTGCTGCGTGCGAATCCATCGTCCGACCAGGTGGTCGCGGACAGTGTTGGCCAGCGCCAGAAAGTAGTCACGCGTGGTGGCCACATTTCGGTCCTTGACCAGAGTGTAGTGCAGATGACGATTGAAGCTGTGCTTGATCTCGGAAACATTGCCAACTGTCAGGGGAAAGCAATGACAGATGTGAAAACGTCGGCAGAATGAGTTGACACTTACCGTCAGCAATGTGACGAACGCTGATCTGCTTGCGACGCTCTTGATCGGTTTGCACTTTACCAGACATCTGAGGAGAGCAAGGGTGACAGTTCGGTTAGTGACAACAGTGGCCAATGACAACTCAGTCACTGTCTTACCTTTGTTTGTGCTTGTTTGGATTAAGTCAATTACAAGACAAGGAACGGCGAGAGGACGATGAGTTTGGAGCTGAAGAGAGAAGAAGACGCTGAAGAGAGACTGGCACTCTGTGCCTGGAAACGACTCGACTGTGCGTGACTACTGCTGCTGGTGGTGGTGGTGGTGGATGCCTGCTGTGCTGCCTGCTCTCCCGAGGAGGTGACAGTCGAGTTTATTTCAGTCAGTCAGTCAAACCGCCTGGACAACAGCTATTTTTGCCTGCTCCAGGCTCTAATCAGCAATTTGTCTTCTTCGCCGCCTGCAGCAGCTTCAAGATCAACGCTGAGGACTTAGCGCAGCTGTTTCACTTCGGCGCTGCTTTCCGTCCTTTGAAATGCCTCTACAAGTTTTGCTTCTGCTTCTTCTTCGCTCTGTCCAGTCACGTTGGGCAAAGACAGGGTAGCGGCACTTGCGTGAGTTGGTGGTGCCAGGTGGCAGAGGCACTGCGAGTCGGAGCTGTACAGCAGTGTACGACTGTACTGCCTTTCGGTCTTCTGCCCACCAGCTATATAGCCGAAGAGATGAACTGAATGACATTGGCACTGCACGATCAGCGGATGAGCGCTGTCTGCCTGCCTGCTCCCCTAAAGTCATCTGGTCCCGTGTCATACGGATGTTCAGCTGGCCAACCGGCTGCCGTACACTGACGGCTGAAAGAGCGAGTAAAAGTACCGACAGACGCCTGCAGACAGTGCCAGTATGCGATATGCGTGACTGCTGTCAAATGTGGCGGTCTGCTCTTTCCAAGCAAGTGATAAACTGGCGCTGATACACGAGAAAAAGTAGTGCTCATTATCAGTGCCATGAGGTGCCCACTAATTATCCTGACCGACGGATGTCTTCCTCCTCCTGCTGTGTTATAATTCCAAAAAATGATAAGAGCAGTGTCATCGATCACATTGCCATATGCCAATTGCTATCAGCTCAGTACTTTGCTGGCTAAAGCTAAAGCTTGCTAAACGTCTGATGTGGAAAGTGCCGGCCAAAGTTTACAGCTTTGGGTATAGTTTACTAAATAATGCCAACCGTTTGCTTTTTGAACAGTTGTACAGAAAAGTACATTTGAATGCGGCTACGTAGAAGGTAACGGGGCTTGCACAGCACTTTAGGAATAAACCTCAAGTGCATCTTGTAGATGAACATGTTAGTTATTGCCAAGAAGAAAGAAATATTCATGTCAGCAATTAAACGGGCAACGCTTCAAAGCAGAAAAAAGAAATGTAAAAGTTGTGCCAACTTCGAGGCATCAAGGCATGAATCAAACTGCTTATCACAAAATAAATTGGTAATATAGCCCAATAGAGGGAGACAGTATCCTCAAACTGAAAAAAATAAAAATAAAGCAAACTTGTTTTTTCGACAGACATTTTTGTCCTGACAACAAATTCTACTAGTTTTCGCTATACTTTTAACTACCATTTGGTTAAGTACTAATCAATCAGTTAATTGGTTCTGTTATGCTTGTCAGAAATGTTCACTCGAAGAGCGCGTGTCAGTGGCAGTTTATCGTTTCTCTATCGGTAAGTTCCCTTCCTGCAATCCGAGTGACACTGCGTCCATCGTCGATCTGTCAGTGGCAGTGCCTAATCGGCTAAATGGTGGCCAGCAGTCCGAGCAGTGCTGTGTCCTGTCATCGAGCATATTTCATCGTCTTATCGTATTGCCGTTTCAGGCAAAGAAACACAGAAGTTGGCGAAAGTAGCCATCGGTCGTCAAACTAATCGTCGGCGAACATCAGCAGGCACGTTTAGCACTGATCGTCAAGCCTGCAGCCGCTAATCGTCACTGGCAGTGTGATGATAAGCAGACAAATGATTAAAGTTTAATTTTAAAATGGGCATCCAGTCTACTAAATGGACGGTATTTCATTTTGACACTCGCCATTAGAAGAGTTCCAAAGCTTTCTTTAGTGCACTAAACTTGCCCATTTCAAACTTTTTACAATAAATAGATCGGTATTTCAAAATATTATATTTATTTTTCATTGATTTAGTTTATCGATGTTCTAGTGCTTAAATAGGATTAATTACAATTGTTTTTCAGATGAGTAAGGCAAATAAAATAAAATAAAGTTGATTGTTTTTATTTTTATTGAGTTAAAAAACGTAGCTTTTATCTACTGCACTAAAAATGAATGAACGCCGTAGATGCTTGTATTTTTAAATGGACCAGAAAAATGCCCACTCTCAACTGGACGAAACCAAAGTTGTTTCTGGTAGTTTGCTCAATCAGGTGCTCATCGTCTCACGCCACTTAATGCCTGAGATTACCGCCGGGTACTGTTCGGACGATGGTGAAGACTACCGAGGCTGCTGAGAACCAGAGATTTGCCCTGCAATCACCGAGATTGGTTCCTTTCGGCAACTGGCCACAGTTCAGTCGAGCATTGCTCTGCTCATTCGCCAATGCTTCTGCCCACACTTCCACAGTGGCCCATTTGCTCGCAGTAAAGATGCAACCCGCACTAATCGGAGATTAGTCACTTTCAGCCAATTACGTTGTTTGCAATAAAAAGCAGAAAATATGTTCAGCTTCCCAAACTAGAAAAAAAAATTATCCTTTCGTTTTCTTTCGTCCTTCAGAGAGCATCGTTGAAGAGAATATGGGCACAAAATGTTTTCCATAGAGCTGTTAGTAAGGGTTGCTGCTGCATCAAATATGCCGCATCAGTTGTTCATTTAAAGAGCAATTACCTAATAATTGAAATAAACAAGCACTTTTCCTTTTTCCTCTACGCTTGTTACTGCACATCATTATACGCTGTTGAAGTGATTGCATGCCTCTGTGTTTGATTACATTGTCACCTCAAGTGTAGCTAACAGTCAGCAACCAGCAGACAGTCAACAGACTGCTCTAATCAAATTTAAAAATTAAATATTTTGATTGCCACCACCGCCGCGCGGCTCTTCACAGTACAGCAGCCTGTTTGCTTCTTGCAAACAGAAAGTAAATTTACACACGGATTACTATTTGTTTTACTTTACTTTTACCAAAGCTAGGGTTCGCTGGTGCGATCGACAGTGTAATGTAGTGTGGTGCAAAGGCAACGGTAAAGCTTTCATCAAACACTGAACCTGAGTAATGTTGGCACACAGTTGAGAGAAAGGAAGGGAGAGAGAGAGTGAGTGAGAGAGGTACCAGAGACAGAAGAAATCAGTGCACCACTTACCAGTGACGCCAAGTGGGAAGAAAGCCTTTCGACTGTACAACTGTTAATTGTGCCACCATTGGCGCCCCTTCCTTCACGACGAGATGTTCGGCAGTGGATGCTTCTAGTGCTGCTGCTGCCGCTGTTCAGCTGTCACACAGTGAGTAGTCATCTGCCGGACACTGGTCAATGGGCGCCGAGAGTCGATGATTGCATCTCGTGGCTGCACTCGAGTCTCTCCATTGCTCTCCCTTTCAGTGCCAATTGATTATCCGACCGGTCGCGCGATATTTGAACGACAAATACCTTGAGTTAATATTTGCATTAATCAAATATTAAGACAAATATAGAGGCGGTCTAATTGGTAAATATTTATCATCATCTGTGTAATTAAACAGCTCAACAGCAACATGAGTGTGTGTATGTTTGTGTGTCTGTGTTCACAAGTTTCTTGTTTGCTTCCCAAAAACAATGCCTGAGAATTAGTCTGCCTTTAAGTGCCCTTTTTGATGGGCGAATTCAGTGTACAGTCTGGCCACTCGATTAGATGAGCCGACTGATGATCAACACACTGGTGACCAACTGAGTGGCTGTAAAGAGTGTCTGAGGCGCCTCCTGAGCACCGGTGGCGTAAATTAAAAGTCAATCGAAAGTGGATCGAGTGAGCAAACAGTTTCTTTTGTAGACAAAGTGTAACAAGTGTAATAATAGTAAGAATAAACACAAACAGTGGGCGATGGGGATCAAATATTGACTGAATAATGGTCCACTGAACGAGAAGCAAGGTCAACTCGGAGACACCGATCGAGGCGTCAATTGCTGCCGTGCTTTCGATGCACCACTGCAATCCTTGCCACTGCTTACTGCTTTTCTAATGAATTGCATTGCGCAGTACTTTCCCTCCTTCTCTCCTTCTCTGACTAACAATGAACCAGAAGTGTGATGTTTAACCAGCTGCATCGAAGCAATAAGTGCGCTGAAATGAGCCATTGTACCACCTAATTAGTGATTGCTTTTTGCTGGTCAGTGTGATGTTGGCAGCTTGAACAAGTCGTAAAGTTTTAAAAGCGTATTTGTCAGAGCTAGACCACAGCTTGGAAGTATACTTGATTTTTCTAATAATATAAAGCATTTGGAATGTGACAAAAAGTATTTCGATTTTTCCTAAAAGTCAAAATTGCCCCTCACAGAAAGGCTCACCACAATTCAATGTGAGTCCATTGTTCTCTTGCAAAGTAAACTTCCTTTCAGTGTCCTCCTTTTTATATAGTCTGAAAGTTGTTCATTTTCATACTCATCTTTTTACCATACACTCGACAGATTGGTGGGAATTTTATTTGGACGCACAGCAAGTGAGCACGTCATCAGGGGCAACTGTCAGTTAATTGTTGGCTTTATAGAGCGAGCCAAGTGTTCTTTGAGAAGAGCAAAAGACACCGGCAAAGTGGCCCACCGCGAAAGTGCCAAAATGATGAACATCTGTGAACGAGTGACGGGGCGTTGGAGGAGCAGTTTAGAAGCTGACTTTGTTGTCGCTTATCTATCGATCCTTCAGCAGCAGCAGCAGCAGCAGCAGTACATTATCGGCTGTCTTTTGGCGAGCTTCAGCAAACAGACAGTACCGCGCGAATGTCAGCTGAATGGCAATTTATTGTACTGTTCTATGCTATAATTGCATTAGGTGGCTCGCTCACTGCCAGCGACTGAACTAGACAGGTCAAATGATGGCCAGTGGTGAGACAAAGGGCGCCTGGCTCGATGAAGCAGAGGCCTGTTTGATTAGCCTCTGCAGCCTCGCTCAGTGGCCCGTCAGTGCTCGGTGGGCAACTCGGCAATAGAGCCAACTTGCGGTGGCCACAAATTACGGCAAACAGGCTCGGTAGGCAAACACCGGCTGGACGAGAGAGGGAGCAGTGGTATCGACCTAAGCGGTGCCTGTCAGCAACTTCAATTCTGCTGCTGCTGATCAAACACAGACGACCACCATCGCAGTGCTCACAGGCTGAAACTTGCCTCAGTTCAGCAGCTCACATCGTTGTCCTCTGAGCAAATAGAGATTTCAAGGCACTGTCTTCGCTTCGCATCGAGCACATCACCTGGCGTTCACAGTGCCAATAGAGAAAAAGAGAGAGAACGCTGAGAGCCCTCCATCAGTGCATCAGCCCATAGTGTTCCCTCTTCTGATGTTTGCACAATCTGCAGCAAAAGCGAACACTTGGCGAAGATAGTCAGGCACTCTGCCCCTTTACTCTCGCTCTTCTCTCTGGTCAACATGCGTTGCTCTCCCTCTCTCCGAGGACCACGTGCACGTGGTGGGGGACTAACTGTGCAGCTCAACTGTTAGTCGCAAGGAGCAGCAGCACCGGTGTGGCCAGACCGCCTGAACAAGGCCCAAACAAAACCTGCCCAGTTGACTTTACTCAGGAGTTAATCTAAAAAATAAATTCACCCATTGACTTTGTGTCCATGTAAACCGAGTGATTTCTCCAATCCCTTTCTCTGAGATGTTTGGCCAAATAAAATCTGTGACCTCAAAGAGTGAACTGTGTGAGTGTGCTGGCCGGTTTGCTGCCACGCAGTCTGCGCCAACAGGCTAAATCGCACACGTAGTCGTTTTTGGAGATAACCAAACAGTGGTCTTTCTGGGTGGCCACAGTCCAGCACCGGACATCGGTTCCACTGTGCTTGTGATCAGGTTGGCCATCTTTGCTGCTTCGCTGCTGCTGCTGCTGCTGATGTGCATCCAAACGGTCGTTGACACAGAGAGAACGGTGACAGATTACTACTACTGCATCGTGATCCGTCCTCCAACCGCTGCTGTGTGCTCCATTTTCTTCTCAGACTTCCGAGCCCAAAGTGGCCAAGTTTACACAAGAAATTTATTAGATTTATTAACGAACAGAGCTGAGCAGCAAAGTGAACAAATAGCGCGAGGGCAGGCTAATTCGTTGGAAGAAGTGTGACTTTGTTTGTCTTTGGCCGTCCTCAGAACGCAACAGTCAGCCAGTTAATGACCGTTAATTTGCCGTTTTTGCATCGAATTAGCACGACCTGGTAGAAGCTTCCCTTCACTCTGTGTGTCCTAATGGGTTGGGCTTCCGTTGCTGGTAATTAGAGAGGAAGAGAGCGTTCAGAGTGAGAGTGACCCGGGTATCACCTTAGATGTCCACAGTGTGACTGATTGCTTCGGATGTTTTGTACTCTTTGACTTACGCAAAGGTCAATTGGCAATAAACCACAAGCAAAGGATGGTTCGAAGTAGTCGGAAGTGATAATCTCCTGGACACAAAGACGCGCCAAGCAGTCCGAAGCAGTCTCTGAGCACCATCAGCGACAACATTGCTCCTTTAATCGCCGCTTTCTTAATTGTCGCCGCCGCCGTCGCTTGCACTGCACTATTGTACTGGTCACACACACACGCACATTCAACATTGAGTCACACTGTGCTTTGATCGCGTTCCAGAGTCGAGCAGTGATTGAGAGGGAGGGAGGGAGGGAGGAAGAAAGAGAGAAATGCAAAACACGACTGAAGTGCTACTAAATGGCGATATACGAGTTTAATCAGACTTTAAGTAGATTAAGTAGAAAGTTGCACGTTGGCCAAGAGACCGAGCTGCGAGAGACGACGCACTTGGTGACGCTCAGTCTGCCGTGTACACTGGTGCATTGGCACGCTGTGTGGCGCACCTTCAATCTCAGTCTCGTTGAGGATTTCCTAATAGAGACATTCACTCTCTGTCAGCCAGTCAAATGCCTCAAGTCATTGCTAAGCTCCAGTTAAGTAGCTAAGTTACAGCTTGCCCAATGTATCACTTCACTCAATGGCTGGCTTTCGTTGACAAAATCACCGCTCTGCGTTTGATGCGGCCTGTCGGCGGCAATATTTTGTCATTCAGTCTAATAAATGAGCAAATTATTGCAAACGGAACTAATTGTATTGCTAGACCACGGCAACAAACACACCACACACTGGGCGGGAGAAAAAGGCAAACGCTGAGATTTGGAACGGCCACACGTACAAATGCCTCTTTTGACTAACGATAGCTGGCCCGTGAATACTTGAAAATATCCAATGAATCACAGCATTGTTTGCTAGTGCTGATTTTAAAAGATGCTTATTTTACTGGAAAACAGCTTCCGGCTCGAGTTTGAGTGAGCACTGAATTAAATGAGTTGGTGCAAGTGTCGAAGAAGTGACCAAGGCAAAGTTCAGCTGAAACTACAGCGTCTACAGCGTCGCAATAAAGTCGGCACTGGCGTCACCAGAGCCTCGCATCACTGAAGACAAAACAAACTTTTTTGGAGCTTTGTAATGATGCAGGCAGAAAAGACAAAAGTTGATGTCAGTGTAGTTGGACGGCTGCGTTGGCATAAACAAACACACAAACACACAGCTCAACGATGAGACCAAGTAAGAAGCAATTTCCTCCGATGAGAGTGCCCACCACCAACAGTGAAAAGGGGCACGCAATTGGCGTCAACTGTCGGCACCGGCGATTGGATCGGTCGAAGGCTGTGCGGCTGACGGTGCCAGTGCTTGCTAGTGCCCTCACACTGCTCACACCAGTGCTGGGCACAGTGAATCAATTCGCCGAAATGCGTTTTTCGTGTTTGTTTACGCGAGGACGAATAGGACGCAACGGGCCAGACAGGACAGAACAGAACAGGACAGGAGGACACCAATCGAGCTCCACTGCTCCACGGCACACGACGCGCGTTTGGGTGAACAGGACGCGATGCTTTCCGCACTTTCGGAATTGGGTGCTCGAGTGCTGCTGGCCCACACCAGTCACTTAGTAGAGAGGAGGAAATAATGGCACTGCAACACTGAAGAAGCAGAAGATGCACTCTGCACTGATGCTGATGCTGCTGATGGTCACTGGGCACTGCTGATGCGCTGAGGTAGCGAAACTTCAATAAGACTGCTGCAGTTGAAAGGCATCACGAGCACTGGCCCAAACATACCGCATCAGAAGAAGACTTTGAGGAGAAGCAAATTCAGCAGCTGAGCGATCAACTTTGACCGTCCTTGCATTGGCACGTCTTCCAATCGACTGATCGCCTTCTCTGCCGATGTCGCCCATTTTATTGTATCAATTTGGTCATCTATCTCTGTTAGCTGTTTCCACATTGCAAATAGCGAAGGTAAATCCAATATTTACCTGTTCGAGCGACTCACTAGACAAACAGCCAGAGACACTCTGCTTTCTATTTAAATTGGTGTTTAGCAGCAGCAGCAGCAGCAGCAGTAGAAACCATTTGAACTGGCCTATTGGCTCAATTAAGTCAACAACAACTGAAGATCTTCTGCTGCTGTAATGTCAATGAACAAAACGGAGGACTGAGTTAATAAAACAATAAAACAAAGCCCAATTGCGGCCAAATAGGGTGTTTGGTGTTGTGAATAAATATTTAAACTTGAGTCGACTGTCTTGTCGTTCGAAGTGTATCTCATCTAAACATACACTGAAATTATAGGATTTACAGTGGATTTTGGTGCCATGTGCTGCTGCGGTTTCTGCTGCTGGTGAGTGCATGTGTGCACAGTCTCTCTCGCCGCCACTAAAGAAACGTCTGAGCTGTTTACCAGGAGTTGCTGTTGCTCAAACATTTACCCAAAGTTTGAATTAAATCAAATTAAAAGGGGCTTACCGTCTACTGAACGGTTCCGCACACACACCAGTTTCGGTGTAGAGCGCAACCAGAGAACACCAACAGCAGCGCCTGCTGCTAAAGCGACAATTACAGATCAAATATTTAAATTCGAAAGCCTACATGGGAAGCATAATCGGTTGACTTTGTGCGCCGGAATCAATCAATTGACATTGTACACTGTGCCGGGCCGCCAGCGACGACGATGTAGCAATTTGCTGCGGAATTCGGTCGATCTAGCAAGGGAAGCAGACAGTGGTGGCGGCGGTTCTTGCCTGGACCAGTCTGGTGACCAAGGTCACCGATAAGGCGCTTTGTACCAGCAGCTTTGCCTTCCATATCGTGGCTTTTACTCTCTCACCGACGCTGACTCGAGAAGCGCAAACACGCTTGTTATCGCCACATATTTGCACTATTGGGCGAGCAGATTACGATCAACTGTGCTGCTGATTTTGCTGCTGCTGCTGCTGCTGCCAGGACCAAGGGATCTGCAAACAAAGTTGTCGGCCAAAGGACGTTTTGCACGTTAGGAGCGACCGCTTCCTAGCTGATAACGATTGCCAAAAAAAGTTGCTGTACTGAACTCAAGCACATCATTCGTTTGGTGCCGAGCATGTGACTGACTTTTGACCTGCCAGAGCTGCTCATATCAATTCACTGGCTGAGCAAAGGTTAACCACCCAGTGGAATGTCCATTGGGTAAACAGCAAAGCAAAATAAGAGCACTACCAGTTCTGTGCAGTTTGGCAGCAACTGTACCCTGAAACAGTTTAGGGTGAAGTTAAGATAGAAGTGCTGGTCGGCAATCTGCCTGAGTATCGGTGCAAGCACCTTCGGCTCCAGTGATTACCAGCGACTCTATATCGGCTTCAGGGCAATTGCTCGTTAGTAGTGCAACTTGACTAATTGAACTAGTAGTCACGTTGCGTCTGAGAAGTGGCTGATTATTTTGCCGTAGACAGTCTGTTTTACAAAACTGTTTTTCAGAAGTCCAAGATGATATTTGGCGCGTCGGTGAAAAAGAAAAGGAAAAGGACAAGACCTCCCGCAGACGAGCTTCTTTTGTGTTGCTAAATTTGGCGAAGAGAGCAAAGGGAGCCGACAGAGCTGCCAATCGACTTATTAGAGGTCAATTTGCCAATAGGCCTGTTTCAGTTTCTTCAATGCTATCTTCTGGGCGATGTCTTCAGTCACTCAGTTGCCCAGTGGTCATCAGCTTTGGTGAGCCATACTCAAAGTTTCTCTTTCTTGTAAGCTTGTAGGCTTTATCTCACCTGTCCTCACCTTAATAAAAACAAGTTTCGGCACCGACACCGTTTTATTGTTTCAACTAATGGAGAGAGACACTAAAAAGTTAATTCTGCCTTTGCCAGTGCCGACGGTGTATTCTACTAACAGCAAAACTGAGCTCCCCGTCGGGCAAGACTTTATTGCACTTTCTTCTCACAACTTTGTCTCCTCTTCGATTCCGCACTATTCTCCTGCCAGTTTCGATTTTGCCGTCAGTACTGTTCTTCCTTTCAGTCAAAAGTTGACGCACAAAGTGCCGACCAACTTTGATCGCAGATGTTCTACTTTGATTGCCCTCCTCAGATATTGCCATCGCTTTTAATTTTTATGAATGGTCTAAGTGAGAAACAACCAGTGTGTTGCAGCCGTAAATCGTTTACACGCGGCACACGACTAAACATCAACACTAGAAGATAGTGATACTAATTAGCAAGCCGACTAAATGAGCGCTGCATTGATGCAGCACCAATATTTACAATGCACCGGCATTAATCTGTATTTATTATCACAAAGCACACACAGCATAAAGCAAGATTTTAATTATACAAACAAAAACACACTGACAACTGTGCTCTACTGACAACCTTTGTCTACAGAAAAATCGAGTGTGTGTGTGTAAAGAAGGATCAGAGAGGCAGTTATCGAAGAGTGGAAATGGAAGTGTCCGGCGTACAGGAAGACGCGTCCGTCAGCAGTTGATTTGAAGGAGTCAACACTTACTAAAACAGCTCATATATTGTCGATTAGAAAGGTATCCCAGGCGATGGTGTGCGCCACACTGGTAGGCAATAGTTTGCCCATCTTGTAGAAATGCTGTTTGATGCTGTAATAGTCTAACACTCAGGCGACTGCAATCAGCAGCAGTGCCAGTGAACGACAAACGCTTACTCGACCTCGCCGACAGGCCATTGCATTTTGGCGAAACCATTGCAAGCCTCTTTGCCTCCTGATGACTAGTACACTGCTTCAACCCTGACGACTATCAGTCTTCCTATTATTTAATTAGTTTTCCAGAGAACGGCTACAAATCACTCCAGTCCAATTAGCTGCCAGTGGCCGAGTGTATGTGCCTGGGCTCGATGAGTCTGTGGGCACAAAACCAGCGATTTAATGAAAAGTAATGGGCGGCTGATAGAGGGCAGCCACGAGCCTGGTCATTTAATTACCGAGCATATATGCAAATGTCAACAGTGTCGTTGGCTGAGGTGACAATCAGAAACACGGCAACCACTGGCGCCATTCGTCTCAGAAGAGAGAGAGGGAGATTGTCACTACTCTAGCCTGCTTTAGAACTAAGCAGCTAAATATATTCTGTTAATAATTTTCACGCTAAAATCTCCTGAATTCTAGTAAGTTTGCCAATCAGCCTAACGTTAATGCAGCGTCGCATTTACTGCAATCTAAAGCTCGAAGCTTTGACGTGCACACTGTACAGTGCGAACAGCCTGGTTAGCTTTCATGAAAATGGAGCTCCTCACTAATTATCCAATGTGACTTTTGCCGCAAAACCTGAAGAGTCACAGTGTGCATGGAGCTGGTGAGAGGGAGAATGGGAGAGAGAGAGAGAGAGAGAGAGAGAGAGAAGGAGAGAAAGCAGTTGTCGTCGCCGAGCAGTGGCAGATTGAGCTACATCAAACACAAGCAACAGCTATCTATTGAGGCGGTTCGGCAGTGCTCCGCCAGCCAATGGCGGCCGATGGAGGGCCACCGAAGACCGCCTTCGCCTGCTGGCCTGGCCTGGCCAGAGTTGCCGTTTTTGCCTGTCTGCATGCTACGCCGCCAAGCCTCGGCTATTGGTCGTCCTGGAAGAGTGCCGCCGGAGAGTGCCTGCCTAGTCCGTCTTTGCCCGTCTTCACCACTGGTCGCACATGCCCCAGTAAGTTATATAAATATAAAAGCAAACAAAGCCTCAAGAGAAGTGTGTTCCTACTCGCTCACTCACGCCGTACGTCTCTGCGAAGCTGCTGGACCGACGAGCGACTGCTCTCTGCCTCTCTGCCACCATTTGTTTAGTGTTCATCACGATAGCAATTCTGTGCTTGTGCAGCCTCAACCTCACTGCCTCAGCCTCTTCGAGACTGTTTGCCTTCACGGTTCGACTGCGACTGAGGAATCCGCTCCGCCGAGCTCGATGTGAACAACGGACCGGCGCTCTCCTTGGCGCTATTTTTGCTTTCCGCTCATAGCTGGTGAATGTTTACAAATTTGCCTCAAGTGTCTCAAGCATTAAAGCAAACCAAACAGATCATCTTAAATTAAGTATCTCAACACACGAGCCAGATGATCAACACTCGAGCACACATCTTCATTACCGACCAGCTCTGAAGCCTGTAATACCCAAACAGTGTCCTCACTTCGATTAGCCCCACTCAACTGTACCTACTTGCGCCACCTGACCGCTTGACCACCATCACCCATCACCCCCATCGGTGTTAATTGACACCACTGAACACTCCCCTGTGTCACCCCCACCACAACCCCCACCACCTTTCGCAACCATGTTGACCCAGAAACCGTACCAGGAGAGTTCCAACTGCATGATCAGTTCGGCAAACTACTCCAACATGAGCTCATCCATGAGCCAGTCACTCTCTTACAGCATGTCGGGCATCAACATACCCAACTACATGTCAAACGCCTCTTCAGCCAGTCAGGTCTTTGTGCCAAATATGATCTCAAACGCAAGTAATGTGCCTCTGGGCGGCACCTCCTGCATCAACAGCGCCTCCAGTCTGACCAATGCAAACAATGCTAACCTTTCGTCGACCCCCAGTTCAGTGGCCAGTGACAGCCAGGCAAATGGCGGCGCTGCGCCCAACTCCGAGGGTCCCTGCCTCTCGCCGGCGATGGCCAACAGCAACACGCCTCTTTCCCCGATGCCCCCCGGCAGTGCCACCGCCAGCACCGGTCTCAGTGGCATGAACTCGCCCACAATGGGGCACTCCTCGGGCCTGAACGGCGGCCTTCTGCCCAGTCGCAGTGAGTACGCCTCTCCCGGAGGGGCAGACACCAGCACCAGTGCCCTGCTGCAACGGGCTCGAGCCGACAAGACCTACCGGCGGAACTACACGCACGCCAAGCCGCCGTACTCCTACATCTCACTGATCACCATGGCCATTCAGCACTGTCCCAGCAAGATGCTCACCCTCAGTGAAATCTACCAGTTCATCATGGACCTCTTTCCTTACTACCGACAGAACCAACAGCGATGGCAAAACTCTATTCGCCACTCGCTCAGTTTCAACGACTGCTTCCTTAAAGTACCACGAACGCCCGACAAGCCCGGCAAGGGCAGCTTCTGGACGCTGCACCCTGACTCGGGTAACATGTTCGAAAATGGTTGCTACCTTCGACGACAAAAGCGATTCAAAGTGGACCGCATGGAGCGAAATAGTGGAGTTCAGAAGAGCGTCCAGAAGAGCGGCAGCACCACCTCGGTGAGCAGCAATGGCTCCATCAGCTCGAGCAAGTCTTCAATGGACAATGGTCAGACCAACCTGAACAATGCCAACAACGGCAACAGCCACCTGAACCCTGGTTCAATGAATGGCCTTTCAATGAACAGCTCTCCCTATGGGTCTCATCAGATTGACCAGCGCCACCTGAACGGTCTCAGCTCACTAGAGGAGTGCAAGCTGGAGCAGAGCAGTCACCACCACCACCACCACCAGCACCCGCAGCACCACCCTCAGCAGCACAGCCACCACCACCAGGCACACATCGACCACATGAACAACCTCTACAACACGTCCCGCGGCGGACTGACCGACCCGAGCGTCCTTCACCAGAGCATGTTCTTCTCCAATCAGCTGAAGGAGCCCCACTACCTGAACTCGCGCGAGCACCCCTTCAGCATTCAGAGTATCATCGCGGGCGAGGCGGCCAAGGGCGCCGACATGAAGCTGTACCAGGACATGCAGTGCAACCCTTACAGTCCTCTCTCGCCCATGACCTCGGTGCACGCTTCCGGCATGGCCAACGACTCCTCTGCCTACTACCATCCGCCGCCGCCGCTCTACCACTCCTCTTAGTGCTCAACACCACCAAGTGTCAAGTGTGAAGCTTAGTGACTCTCATCATCAACATTGGCCTCATTCACCCACTGTCTCACTACTCACTGAACAGGGTCCTGCGATCCTGGCGCGATACTTCCATATCGAGAAACAAATGCCTTAGATGGCTGTCAATTGAAGTTACTTTTGAAGAAATGCTGCTTAGAAAATTCAGTCCACTGAAAACTGGGCAGCACTGAGCCGTACACCATTTCATATCGCCGAGCAGTGTGTGCATCATCGCAGCTGGCACTGTACATAGTCATTGCGCTACATCTCGCCTTAACACGACCACAGCTATTAGCCTATGAATAGCTTTCTCTAGACCACTTGTTCATCCTTCTTCTTGCATTTACATTTGCCCGTAGCAGTCTGTGCTCGGTGGCCTCCAGGTCACACTGGTCACACCTCTTTGCTTCAGCCCAGTGTTTGTATTTATCTCTTTGTATTTTCTCGTTCTCTCTTTTTCTCTGTCTCACTTTCTTTCTTTCACTATTTCTCACTCATTCTCTCCACTGCACACTGAGATCACCCAATCCGGTTGTTTTCATTGATTCTCTCTCTCTCTCTCTCTCTCTCTCTCTCTCTCTCTCTCTCTCTTTAAATAAAACCTGTACATACTTTGCAAATCGGCTATTGTTTGCAACTGCCTCAGCCCAATAATAAAACAATTAACTAAGTAATCGACTTCCTACTGCTTAAGACTAGTGCCAGTGTGTCCAATCGAAATGTGTTAGTCTGTCAGTTGGGCCGCAGCCTCAACCTGTGACGACAGTGGCATGGTTTGTAATTATCGCTAATGTGACATTTTGCTGTGCACTCCCTTCACACACACTCACCCAATCGATTGTGCCTCATTAGCATTAATTACAAATGCCTCTTCCACACCGTTGACTGTCTGCGCGACAGTAGCCCCTGTACAGCAACAAATGCTGAAGATGTGTCGCCCAGTGTATGGCAGCGACTGTAGTGGCAAGACACAATCGATCAGTTGATTGTGAAGTCTCACTCGTACATTTGTTTCATATTCCCTTTGCAAAAAGCATGTTGTTAAAAGGGAATTTAATTTTGCCTGTTTTTTCAAGTTGACATTGCGCGCTGTCGATCGAATAGCTTGTTATGCTAGTAGTGCTTGCGCTGAAAGGCACAGTCTGCAGCAAATGGCAATTTCACAAAACGTAATCAGATGATTGATATGTTTGTGTTAGTGTCAGTGTGTGTTCCCCTCCAACTTCTCAGTGGCTCGCATGCCAAATAATTAATTGGAAATGACTGCATTGAAAAAAGAATGGAGCCAATCATGTCGAGCAATGAGATAACAGTGCCTTTGCAGTGCGGATAGACGTTGACAAAAGCCCGTCACTATGGCAATGCTCGTCGCACTGTGGACAAGGCCGAGGAAGTACTCAAGATCTCAATACTGAGAGAGATAGAGAGCAAACAGAAGGCTCGGACCTAACGCCAACTGGCAATTAGGAGGAAATGTCAAGCAGCAGTCGACCACAATGGCCATCAAGATCACTTGCACCGATGGAAAGGCAAACCGAGACACTTGCACATCTCGTGGCTGCCATTAGTCCGCTCCTATCACCGCCATTTACCTGCGCCCTCTTCCACAACAGCACTTTGACCTCTACCATTTTTGGTGTTTGCATATGAACCACACACACACACACTCTCTCTCTCTCTCTCTAGTCAGCAAACTCTGCACCGATTAAAGTATCACCCAGTTCCCGGGTTACCGCAGTACCTTATCGGGCACAAGAACATTGAGAGAGAGAGAGAGAGAGAGAGAGCAATAATTACAACGCGCGTTACCGAACCTCCTCACCTCAGCTCGTTAGCTGGTAGCGCGCGCGGCCAGGTAGAGCGACACGTGTCGAATGGTACAGTAGCGTGGCTAAGACGAGTACACGGACCATTAGATTAGCGGCAGTAGCAATAAAAGAGACAAAAAATCGACCCTGGGAGCCGCAGACGAAGCACACAAACAGTATGAGTGCTTGTTTCCAAGAGTGACCAGACTTTTCTCCCACCAAAAGACAGACAACTGTTTGCCTAATGAAGTGCACTTATGCGCAAAGAAGAATGAAGAATGGAGACAGCCACTTGACCAGTTGTCACAACGGGGACACTTGGATAGCTCATTTGAATGTTTCTTATTGTAAATGCTAAACTCCTCTCTTTGATGACTGCGTCATGTTTTCCACTATCAGCCAATATATTTCCTTTTTCCTCCGTTTGACCTTTGAACTCGATTTGTCTAAGCAGTCATGAGTATGACTAAGCACAGTAATCACTACTATTTTAGCAATCAGCCCAAAGTTATCATTTGGTGCAGTGCGTAGTTCAGTGGCCGCTGTGGTGCAATTTAAAATCACAATCACTCAATTAGCAGCTTGTAAGTGGGGACATAAAGCGCGCAACAGTTGACGGCTTAAATGTGGTGATTAGTGCGTGAGGCTGGCAGGGTGGAGAGGAGTCTGCCTTAGTCACTCGTTGAGATAGTTTGCCGTAATTGGGCGAGCAATTAAAAGAACACCGAGCACACTGGAGGCGGGCTGATCCTTCCACGCGAGGAACTGAGTGAAGAAGGAGAGCACTGCTGAGCGACAGCAGCATCAGCAGACAGCTGCAGTCGCAGGACAGTTACCGTCAAAGTGAGAGCAGCACTGCATCTTTCATCAACTTTCATCAGCAGCTTGAGAAAAGTCCCAAGATAAGACGATAATAAAGCAAAGTGATGAATGTTGAAGTACTTCAACTGCCTGCTAAGTGCTCAACTTTGGCCAGACCACCAGCAACGATGCAGTGGCCTGAAAGTCCGTGTAAGCGCAAATGAACGAACGAACTCTTCGCCTTCGCCTCATCGCTATTTGCATTGTCTTGCCACTCGCGGCTGCCACCTCTTCTGCCGCTCCAAACGAGTCGGCCTGAACAAGAACACAGGCATACGCACACTGGCTTGCACACATCCACTACAGCCATAAACACCTGAACTGATGCACTGAGCTCTACTGGTGATGGCACTTGTCGAAGCTGGCAGGCTGGCAGTGGGCAAGTGACTGCCATTGCCCATTGCCATGATAATCTTGGTTGTCGGTTGTTTGGTAGCTCACATCTACGAGAAATATTTTCTTGTCAGAGCGGCCGGGGCACACTTGCGACAAGTCATAACTTGGCATTTGTCCGAAGAGTGCTTCGCTCTTCGATTGCCCATCCGATGCTGACGACGACAATGATGCCCTTCAAGTCACTGACCAGGTCGCTCTGAGCAGCCTGTCGGATGTGCTCCTCTGCGGCGGCTGATGTGCGGAGGTGCCGAGAACTGAGTGACCCTGTCGGAAGAAGGTGCCAATCAGCTAGGGGAGAGAAACTCGGCAATATGCTTTCCTATGACGAGCTTTAGTTGGTTCCTCCGGAGCATTACCATCAGCATCAGCAACAGCAGCAGCAGCAGCAGCAGCAGGAATAGTCGCCGTCATTTCCATTTCTAATTGCATTGATTAAACGGCTGCTTCAAACTTCTCCTCCACTGCTAATCTATTTGCCCACTGTTTTTGGCTATATTCTCTTTGCGTTTGTAGCTCCATCGTTCTTTTTCTCTCTTTATTATTTGCGCTTAATTGCAACTAAGTCCCAAATTCATTAAGCAAACAGAATGGAACTTTCCGAGCATCACTGAAGTCTCATTCAGTAGAGGAGAAGAAGCGGAGAACATAACAAAATGCAAGTCACATCGAGCAAGGCAAGTTAAATAAAGGAGACCTAGTCACTCGGTGGATCTCGGGATGCTTCCAGCGCACTGGCTCACTTCTCATTTACGGCGTCGATTCGCCTAATTTGGAGCTTTACACATTTGACGCTAGCAGAGAGCAGTGTTTCAGCTCGGCAATTAAATGTTGGCGTCACCCAAACGGCGCTGATCGACGCAAGCACGTCTCTGGACCGGGTCTCTCTTCTCTTTCTGGTCTAATCACAACTTTTGCTAGCAATGCCTACTTAGGGCATGAAAAGTACCAAACGTTTGGTGGTGGCTAGGAGCAAAGTGTTTGTGCAAACGCAAGTCGGACGCCAGGGGCCGCAAAGACGGCCTAAGAGGAGCAGAGCACTAGAAGTGCCCTGATCTACCCGGGTCTGCCAGTGCGCCCAAGATCAGCATATAGAGCGGCAATTGCTCCGACACTGGGCACTACCACTGGTAATTTAATTAGATAGCTCTCGCACTAAGAAGTGTCGACTTGGTCGGCGTTGGACAAGTCGGCCACTGCAACGTGGCAGAGTGAATTGTCGGCAGAGACGGTTGCGTGTGCTCTGCTCGCATGGTCACACTCTTGTACACAGGCGTCACAGTGTAAAACTTATTCGACTGACGGTTAATTTGATTAAACGACCGGGCAAGAAGGAAGAGAAGCGAAGGAAGATCAGCGGCGTCGGAAGAGGCCGCCGACAAAATGTCAGTGACTGGTGCCAATAGCGAGTGCAAAGTGAAAGGGCACCACCGCTTCACAGTCTACCGGGCACTTGCTTATGTAAGCAGGAACGATGTGCTGCTGCTGATGCTGCTGCCGTCGCCGCCACATTCAACTCGTTCGTCAGCTTTGCCATTTCAGCCACTGCTGAGCATATGTTCCCCTTACTGGCGTAATTGGATTCTAATGCGAGTGAACAGACAAACACATAAGGAGACACATAAAGACAGACATGGCACTACTCTCGCCTCCTTCATTACCACTGCCACTGTCTCAATTGACGTGCCGGCAAACAGCAGTGGCAATTGGCGCGTTGATTTGCGCTGAATTTGCTAAAAGAATTGCTAATGCCTGGCGGATTTGCAGCAATCGCCATCGACGATGCTCTTCCGAGTTGCACTTTGAGGAGCACAGATTTGATCGGCCTGAAAAATGATTGACAGATGTTGCGGCTTACTGGGCTGTGCAGGCCTGTGCAGACAGAAAGGACAAGCGAGAGGGCTACACGAGCGTTCCAGGACCAGCAGTGCACTGCTGCACCTTGCACAGTACAAGAGAGGACAAAGGTTAAGCTGCCGTCTAACATGGCCACTGGCACCAGTGAAGTGCGTGCTCGGTCGGTGCACTGGCTGGGCGGCAATCAGCACCGACCCTAGTAATCTAATAGTGCCCCTGCTCGGGTGAATGTATCGAAGAGTAGTAATGAATTCTAATAGGCACCCATTTAGCATTCATCGGTGTGCGGTGTAGTGCAGTGCACGCCGTCAATCAGTGAACTGACGACCACCAAAACCGCAATACCCTAAGGTGTTGCCAATATTGCGAAAAGACAGTTGTGCGTTTAGAAATTGACTCCATCAACAAGGGAGAACCGGGCAGATCAATTTTCCGAGCGATGCGAAAGCCTTGAATGAGAAATGGAAGCCTCATTTCAGAGAGGTAGAAGCAATGAGAAGAAGGATAGTGATAAGTGGTGAACTCCATCAATTAAAGCATGGGCAGCATTGCCTGTCATGGAGCAGTGGCAGCAAAGCATGCCACCTCACCACCACTGCCAGCGGACATGACAATTTCCGCAAATTGTTGGCCGCCCAAGTGCCCTGCTGCCTGTGTTCACTGGCTGTGCACTGGCATCGCCTAATAGCATCACAGGAAAGTGCGAATGCATTTCTCGCTGCTGCAGTTCTCTCTTCTCCTAAACTCATTAGCTATAGCAAATCAATTTGCACCATTTAAGACAGCGCGTAAGAACGAAGTGTAACTGCACACCAGGCCGTGAGACGTAGTCCAGTGCAGACGAAGACAAACAGTTTGCTCCCTCGTACTGTGCTCCCTCTCTCTCTCTCCTTCAGAAAGTGCAGCGGAAATGCTCGCCGTCAGTGGTCCACTGCTGTGTGTAGCCTGCGTTGAGGCAAGTGTTGGCGGACAGGTCACCACCACTGTCAGTGCTGGCGTTGCGCTAGGTGCTGTGCATTTAACAAATTAATTTACGCACTGCACACGGTGAGAGGAAAAACTGAGAGAAAGAAAGAAAGAGGGAAGGAGGGAGGGAGGGCGAGAAAATCAGCCACAGCATCAGCTCCCCACTGCTGCCGACATGGTGCACCACCTAGGCGATGATGCTAACGAGTGGCCATGTTGTGAGAGAGGCATTGCGCCCGGACAAGTGACAACTTTCTGCGCTGTAAGACAATTTAGCCATGTGCAGCTGCACTCTTGAGCGGCAGTTGCCTGAGCAGTGCTCGACAGGTGCTGCAGTAGTAGTGTGTTGAGAATAGAAGTAAAGAAGATGGTAGAACAAGTGATAAGGTGGTGATGGCAATAGCAGTGCTGAGGACAACAGCAACGTCGCCAGGCGAGCAGTGGTGACAAGGATGTGAACAGGCAACCACCACCGCCAGAGGATATTGTCGTTGCCGAGACGATCTATAACATCATTGCAACAAAAGATATGAAAAGGTTGGTGGGCAACCAGCGCCAAGGAGACTTGACAGCAACGGTGGATGCTCAGGTCAATGAGATGGGCTCTGTTGTGCGTTGCTCTGACAAGCACAAATGACAATTTGCAGCAAAAGTAGTAGTTTGTCCCAAATGGCAAAGGCACATTGAAAATGGCTAATCCAATGGAAGCGGATACATTGCACTGGCCATTAGCATAACGTGAGGAGCACCAATGAGCAGTGTCACGCACTCTACACAACAATTTGGGTAAATTGCAACAAACAAACGCTGAGGTCACTGTGATCACTCAAGCGAATGCATCACCATTGACCGCAAACCGTAGTATCATCACGAGATCGATCCAAACTAGAAAACACACAAACACACACACTACTAACAAGACCGGCAAAAACTCGATTGAAGCGTGTGTTGAATATTTTAAAATAATTTTAAACAAATTCATAGAAAGAGAAGATGCGCTTGCTGGTGGCTTGGTGGCAATGTAAACAAGCAAACAACACGCACCCACCAATGTAGCAAGCGAACAATGGCCAACAAAAACCCTAAAGACTGCCTGAAAAAAAGTCCTTTTTTTGTGAGGACAAAGTATAAGGCCAAGCTGACAACGGGGCTGGCTTGTACGGCCTAACCACCGATTAAATGCAAGACAGTGCAAACAGAACAACTACTGCTGGTGCTGTTGCTGTTGCTGCTGACGTTTGCTACTCTTCTCGGCCTTGTCTTTGCAGGCTATATTCTTCATTTTAATTAATTAACTTAGTCAGACTGCCAGTCCGCCACCAGAACGATGACAGAGTCGTTCATTGATAGGGCAAATATTGCCGTTATACTCAGCTCAGTGCCTACTCCCTGGTACCAGAGCACTTGGAGTCGAGCCGACTCGATACGGTGAGTGGGCTTTTAATTTATTCAGCTATTGTCAAGCCAGCAATGTCTCTCCTTCGCTCTGGCCTTCTCTGTGCATGTAAAGAGCCGACTGAAAACCGCTCTATGCTTGTCATCAGGGAATTTCGGGTACCGCTCTCCTCCGAAAGAAGAACGTTGCTGGTTAGGCACACGGAGGACAGACGAAGCGAGTCATTGAGCAGAAAGAATTAGCATTGGCTGACGATGGCAAATAAACAAATGTTAAGTAATGGCGTGCAGAGGGCCAAGAGAGCGAGAGACACCATAACGGGAGAGGAAGAGGGTAATAGAGAACCCAACTGACAACATCGACAAGATGACAGCAAGGCTAGGGCGCCCTTATAGAGCCTACATTGAGTCGACCGAAAAAACGAGCCAGTTTTGGGGTTGAAGTTGATGATGATGTGGACAAAGGAAGCGGTATTCAGTGCAGTTCAAAGCTGTTGTTCTGCTGCTGTGGTCCGGTGGCGAGTGCTCCACCAGGACATGTAGGGCGTCCCTGCTTTTCTGGTCGCCGGTTTCTAATGAGCCCATTAGGGCTGCGATGGGTGTGAGAGTTTTATCAGGTGTTCGGTGTCTGTGTTGTGCGGCCAATTAGCCATCGGTAAGTAAACATTGTGCTAACTAGGAGGCGAACAAGTGAGCTAAGTGCAGGAGGATGTTCAGAGGAGGCGACTACACACCAGTCACTAGTCACTGCTGTGTAGTGAGCTCTTGTACAGCGTTGCATGAAATTGCGGTATAATTTGTTTATTTTAAATCCGGTTATCAAATATTTGCTTTAAAGGCAGCGCTGGCGTGAGAGGCTGCTTGCTGCCTTGTTGCTGCTGCAAAGGTAGACAAATAGGTGCCGAGCGAAAGTAATCGTCAATTGAATTGTGCAAACAGTGTGCCACTGAGTCGGCAGCCAGAGAAAGAGAGAGGGGGAGAGAGACAAGAGGCCTAGTTGGAGCCTGTTTCCAGCACGTTATCTCTACACCGTTCAACTGATTAGCATCGACTGGTGAAATTAGCATCTTCAGATGAGTCCGAGTGCTTTGTCAACAAAGAACACAGACAGACAATGTAATTACAGAAGGGAACAAACTTCAAACTGTGCTCTGCCTCAAGCGGACACCATCTCTCTCTCTCGCTCTCTCACTCTTCCTCTCTATCCAGTGGTTCTATGTTGAGTGCTTCACTGGAAGACAATCAATTAGTACGCAGTAATACAGTAATACAATTAATTCAAGTCTATTCGACATTGCTGTCAAGTCAGTGAAAGCTTGCGAAAAGGGACAAACTTGGCAAGCTGAGGCAGTGCACTACTAATAGTTTGAAAAGATGGAGAGTAAGTGATGAACAAATATTGATCGTGTCACATTTCACAGTGCCAACTTCACAGCCACAACGGTTTGTCCAGCTGGTTTCTACTGCGCAAGACAAAAAACTTATCAACTTCTCTTGATTCATCAGATCGGTGAAATTCACCAAAAAAACAACTTTGCATAAAAGCTGTACTCTGCACTTTGTACAATGTTTCGTCAATTTTCTGAGCCTGTGTGCATGTGTCAGCATGTGCCTAATTGCAATGAAGAAGGTGAAAGAAAGCACATTTTCCCTATTGATGGTGAACAAGCCACCTCTTACAAGTATTCTTTCCACAAAAATGCTAGCCCTATAAGTCGACTAAGTAAGTGAGAAGCTATTGAGAGAGTCGAAAAGAAGACGAAAAACTCGTTGACTGGGGCAAAGTCAAAGGAGCGAAGAGAAACTGAAAGCGGGAAAGTACAGAGACTTGTCGGAGAAGAACAGAAACGTCAGTTATTGCTGCTTAGTCGGCAATACACAGTGCCCAGGCCACCAAAGAAGTGCAAGGCAACGACGACGACGACGGCAACGGCAACAAATCGGCAATTAGCAGAGGAGTGACAATGGCAGTGTGTTTCTCCCACGTCGGAATCGATATCGACGTTCTTATCACCTTTGACGTCTATATCACCGACTAGACTTTGTTCATTAGGCAGGAAACAAATGACAACACCAAAGGTGGTGAGCTTTTAAAAAGGCACACAAACAGTGACCATGTTCAGACAACGTGATTGCGAAGCTGATTGCTGAGGCACTTTGGGTGAAAAAACCTCATGCCGAGAGTGACATCATCCAGGGTGACTGTCAGGCAATGGATATTGTCAGAGAAGATATTGCACTTAGAATGCAGCCTCCAGCAGATGACTGGATTATTCGCTCTCACTTTAGAAGCTGCACATCTGAACGGATATTTAACTTTTATATTAAGCATCAGGCGAGTAGCTATGTACGGGTAATTTTATTATGCCAGCAGATTAGCGATTGCTTTGGTGCGGCCAGATAGCGAAATGACTAAGTATGAATATTTAATTGGCAGAAGGAGAGAGAGACAACTAGTGCTAGTGCTCTGCCACTGGAAGCAGAAGCACATCACTGACTGACTGAAGCAGTGACAGAGCCAGTGACAAATCTAAGCACCAGTGCCCAGAGGGCAGTGAAAGCATGAGGAGGAGGAGGAGAAGGAGAAGCTAGCGGTTCTGGATTGCCAGCGACAGCAGAGTGGCTAGAGAGCTTTCCCCGTCAACCAGAGGGCATGTGGCCAGACGGATCTTCAGCGCGCTCTCTGCTCTGTGCGCTGTGCCAGAGTCAGAGAGAAAGAGCGTTCAGGTTTATTGCCTGACTGCAGTCGATTGCGAGGTCGTTATTAAAAAATAATAGCCATGGGCAAGTGTTAAATTAAAATCTGCACCAGAGAGAGCTGACTAACGCTGAGACTACCATTGGCCAAGCGTTCCTGCGACATTATTGAAGCGAAGAGATAGCAAACAAACGGGTTTAAGTCGGCAGTGCACAATGAACAGGCCCGAGCCAGCATGCAGACAGACAATGGAGAAGAGATAGAGACAGACAATCGTCGAGTGGGCACCGAGGACATGGCCACCGAGGAACGAGTCAACAACTGCCGCCTAAGCCCTTCGCTTTCGGGTCAATCGCCACCGGTGGCCGCCAGCTAATTGTCGCACTCACTCTGGGCTCTTTCGCTCTCTCCGATGCTGCTTATCTAATGTACTGCCACACTGTGACAGTGGCGGTAATTGCGCCAATTACGTTCCAACTGGCTGGACGAGAACAGACCACCCGACAAATAGCCGGACAAATAAATGCAAATATTTGTCAGTGCGCAAAGATGTTGGTCAATATTTGGCTGACTGGCAACGGTGTCGGCAAAGGGGACGGAAGGAGGGAAAAGAACAGAAGAGGCAGCGAGGAGAGGCACTGATCAGTAGTGGCCATTACAGCTGATCAATTCAAAACGAAGAGAATCCAATACGAAACCAAGAAGACCAAAACAGGTTTTGGGTGCAATTCTCAATCATAGACGGACTTGGGAGAATTAGATCGATGCACCGTTTCTCGTCGTATCAGTAGCCTACTGCCGCCTGAGGCACTGTGCTGTAAATTCAAAGTTATTAAATTTGTAAATTGAACTGAACAGCTAGGATTCATTTTTGCCCCGGCTGGAGAGAATATATTCCAAATGCCGACTTTGATTGCGCCAAGTAGAATTTTGATTTTTAGATCGGTATAACGGTTGTAAATTAACAGTTTGGCAAATTCTTTCCAGTTTTAAAGTAGCTCCTTATCCAGGCAACTTTTTTCGGGCTCCAGCTCGTCAAGGGCAACAATTCAACTGAATTGGGAAACTAGTGTTCTCAATATGCTGTCGCTGTTTTCCTTCCCGTTCTCGTTTCGACAATTGGGTAATTGAATTAATGCGCTCGGACTGAACAAAGAGCGACAGAAAGGCCCGACATGGAGGCAGAGAGACAGAGCGACTGTGGATGAGCCGGGTCAGGACGATCGAGCGGCACAGCTCGCTTTTGTTCGTCGTCCTCGGCAGTGTATCCGTTCTCAGTGCGGTCTATGCCGGTGAAGCGAACACAGACGCGGGTATACACACTGCCCTCATGCTGAAATGATACCCGCTGCCAATCGATGTGACGCGTCTTTGTGTTCAAACAGCTCAGTGAGCTGTGAGATCCGCTGGCAAATTGTCATGAAACAAAGCTTAAATTGCTACGACAAAACGATGGCCCATCGTCGGGTCGTGTGTGTCTTTGTGTGCCTGTTTCAGAGAGTGTGTGTGCCGACGAGACGATTAGCAGTGATACGATGGAAAGTCGGTGTCAGCGCATCCCTTTTTTATTAGACAGAGAAATCCTCACTGTAAATGCGCTTTTAATCATCAACTAATCGATAAATTACCATCTAATCCTAAAATTAATTAACATCAACGGCAATTAAAAAATAATCGCTCGCGTTATCTCTGCACGAGCGGTGACAAGTGCCAGTGCCTGTTTAGCTGATGATAGTAGTAGTGCTCACTTTAAAGATTCATAGCAAACACTGAGAAACTAAAGCACACACACACGCATTCTGTGATTTGTTTTAGCATAAACAATCAGATTTGCTAATTGGAGCAAAAAGACAGTAAATGAAAATAAAATAAAAAAGAAAACACAAATGGATGGGCTCTAAATGAAACAGTTGCCGGTGGTTTGGTTCCACTGTAACTGGCCAGCGTCTCTCCTGTGTGCTCTCCCAGAACTGCCCGCCAAGTGTCAAACCAATCAGTGAGGGATTTGTCTGTATGTTTGTTGCACTGTGAGCATCACCAATGGACCACTGAATCGACTGACTCATCTGCCGGCGCAACTTGATATTGCCAGCAATCTCTTCCTACTGACTGCCGCCGCTCCGTCTGAGCATTCTACTGCTGCAGCTTCAATTCACTCTCAAGTGCCGACAGCGACGGCAACGAGCGCATGCATTTAAGCCGGAAAATTAGAGCCACTGAGCGCACTTTTTTCGTTCTTGCAAGTCTCTTCTGTACGTTTCATGGCAGCAGTGTGTGCCCGTGTCTGTGTTCCATTTGAACTGGCGAAGACAGTTGTCCAAACATTAGCGCTCGGCATTTGTACACGTGCGCCTGTGCACAGCACCTCAAGTGCCTGCACACGACTTTAGCAAGGAGCTTCAGCGTGATATGCAAAGCGAACGACTATGTTGGACTGAGGAAAGCAACGCTGACCGATGTCAGACGACCGAAATGCAGTGCTAGACTTCATCATCATCATTGAGGTGCTCATAGAAAGTGAGAGAGATATATATAGTGATGTTGTATTCAGCAAGTATACACACGCCAATGCTTGTAGACTTCTTTTGTGGCGACGACTGGGCGACGTGTCGAGTTCTAAAGCCTCTTGACACTTTGGGTGAGGTGTCGGCTGAAACGGCTGAAGCATCAGCACTAGCACCAGCAGCACTGGCTGGTTGCAGCCACTGCGTTGGAAAAAAAAGAAGCCAGCCACTGCAATGGCTTTGGCCTACGAATGAAGCAATAAAAGACTGAAACCTAACTGGCACTTGATCGTCTGCACTTTCTTTCTGAACGAACAAATGTCGAGCTTCTGTCCGTCTGTCTGCATTCGGGCACCAAACCCGAGTAGCACCAGCCACAGGAGCACTCGAGGAAGCGTTGACAGCCTCCGCCATCAGCCTGTTCCAGGACCTGTTTCCCCAACGCCAGCATTACACTTGACAGCTCGTCGACATCTGTCACTGCTTGTGCCAATATTTTGATCGACCCAGAATTGCTTGTTAACATTAGCAATGTTGAGTAACACTTTTTTAGAACTCAATCATTTGCAACTGAATTGACGGTCATCAGAATGAAATTCGGTCAGCCACATGGTAACTGAAATTGAGGAAGAATTTTGTGTCTTTTCACTGAAGAGGACAGCTAAAAAGAATTTACATTTTACTGAGGGGTGCCTTCAATTCTGCCAAGTTCTGTCCACTTGCTGTCCACTGCTCTCTTATGGTTGCGAATTGAAGGCACAAGCAAATGAAGAACATAAACGGGTTCACCTGAGACATACTCTCTCTCTCTCTCTCTCTCTCTCACATACACAAGTGGCAATGCTGACAGTCAAAGTGGCTATAAATCGACCAGGCAACTGCACTGAAGACATCTCACTGAGTTTGCAGGTGACTACTGCATTGTGTTCGCCCACCACCACCACCACTACCATTCTTCGACATGCCAATCTGCAGGTGATCTTAGCGCGCAGGTGTGAACGCTCAAGTAGATGACGAAACACTGGCAAAACGATTCAAGGCCAGAAGAGAATGAGATTAGTGAGGTGGCAGAGAGCACAGTGTCCTCCCTGGGTCCACGCAGTCTGGCAAGGAGGTCAGCAGAATGTGGTCGACTCTGCAGAAGAAGGCAGAGAGTGAGAGAGACAGAGAGGGAGCATCTCTTCGGTGGTTCTGATCACTTGTGCATACAAGCTGGCCAACCTCACTTTACAGGTGTCCGCGCTGTGCGGCCTCTGCTGCGGCCAGTGATCTACTGTGCGGCTGCTTTCGCACTACCTTTTCAGCACACGCACACGTACCCGTTTATCGCCGTCATCCATAATTGATCGAAGTATGTGCGAAAACGGCGCACTGAGAATGGTAAAGAATGGCAGACCACTGAATGGTGAAGTACTGGGAAGAGAGGCAGCGGGCAGCCGTTCTCGCAGACTGCTTGACGACACTCGCGGCCAGGCAGTCTGCTGCGCCAGGACAGGCAGAGACAAGCGGCGGACAAAGAACTGGGGGCCAGTTGCCGCGCAAGTGCTCTTCTCCATGGTCTTAATATGCCACGGGCAATCTGCTGTCAACGAGAATATTCAAATGTGCAGTCCACAGTTGTGTGTGTGTGCGAATGGGCAGTGCGATTATCAGCAATAGTCCGCCAAGCAACATCAGCAGCAGCAGTAGCAATTCTGCCGCTCTGCAGCACTCAGTGGGCACTGCTACCAATTGAAACACGTAATAGCATGGATAGGAAGCAAAGTCGGCCACCAGCAGCAACTGGGCACATCTTCTCCGTGTTCTATTCCCTCAGAGAGTCTCTCTTTTTCTTTTTGCGTTCGATGTAAAGCGATCTAATGCAGCGAGTGCATTTGCGTGCACAGGCTTCCTTCAGCTGGCAGCAGCAGCAGCACCATCATCACCATTGCCATCACCACCGCCACCATCACCACCACCACCACCGCCTGTCTTCGTCCCTCTTTTCTCTTTTGCCTCTCGCCAACGCTGGTGCTGTGCTTTCTTCATTTTCTCATTGAAAAATGAATGAAGCTAATGTCAATATTTACCCAAGTTTACGATGATGGTGATAGAAAGGCAGGCAGACAGGATGGCTGGCTAGCTAGTAGGCTCGGGCTCGGTACTGGTGCCTAGTGCACAGCAAGCAACGGGCAACATCAGCAACAGCAGCAGCACTGCAGCTTCGCTGTGCCCTTTTGTACTGTGCAATTGGCTTGGTACAGACTCTGTGAGAGCAGCGAAAAAGAGACGATGACAGGCACTCGGCAGTGATGGCGCTGGTAATGAGAGTAATAATAATAACGGCAAATCAAATGGCCAAAGAACCAGGGCCTGCGTCAGTTCTGTGCGCAAGAGGAAGAGGACACATTGACGGACACACTGGGATAGAGTGGATCAAAGTCGGCGTAGGACGCCGGGGCCACCACTGTTGCTGATTATTTAATACTGGCACTTCAAATACTGGTGCACACTCAGCACACAATGTGCTTTCAGAGAAAAGTCGCCCGAATTTGAAGATCATTAAACCACTGCTTTGTTAGCCTGAAACGTTTTGTCGCCCTACTGCCTAGAGAACGTTTTAATGTCTTAATGTGCTATCTGGTTAGGTGATGGGTATCTGCGCGGGCAAACTACTACTGTCAGCTTTGAAAGGAAAGGTCATGCTGAAAAGTGCGGAAAGGACACAATAAAGCACAATGCAACACAAAGAAAGCACACACACACACACGTTACGATTAGACACCGTAAGCAAGTGGTTGATGATGGCACCAACTCACGCTCACCCAACTAAGAGATCTGTCCGTGACATTTGCACCGTCGCTGACCAGTAGAGTGTCCTCTCTCCCTCTCTCCCACTTTGTCCGTCTGTGCCGAGATGTTTACCCAAACACACTGGTTGCCGTAAACAAGGGCGCGCGCGCAAGTTCAGTGAGCGCGTGGTCAGGTCTAATCTAATAATTAGCAAATGTCAATAGACCACAAACTGAGTGGACCATGAAGAGAGAGAGAGAGAGAGAGGGAGAGGGAGAAGATTAGAGGGCTTCACCCGAGGGTACCTCTCTAGGTTGCTCTTTTGTTGGAGAAGGAGAAGCCGCCAAGCAACTCACTGAGCCACATTGTCTTCGCTCTGGTGTGCGCGCTTGTGTGTGCTGCTGACGATTAGGGGGCAAATTAAAGTGCCACTATCAGCAACATATGCCCACTTGGTGCAGACTGCGGCAGAGATCGGGTCGGAAGCCACGAAGCGAATGAAAAAAGAGAGAGAGAGAGAGAGAAGGTCTCTTCTTCCTCTGGGAGTCAGAGAAACTTAATTTGATGATGGCTCAATAAAAGAAGCAAAGCGGTCTGCTAATGGCACACAAAGAGAGAAGGCAGAGGACAACGACAACTGCAGCCCAGCAAGCCTGCCGCTAGGAGCTGTCACGCAAAGCAGAGTCAGTCCAGTGGCAGCCTCAGCAGTGGCAGTCGATCGATTGGCCGATAACCGTACCAGTGAGAGAGAGAGAGTCAACTAAACGATTAGTAATGTGTCTACTGGAGCAAGTGCACGCTCCATTTGAGGACACAACTGCTGATGACCTATAAGGAGTGGAAGATTGCTGGAGAGAACTGTTTGAAGAACGACAAGAATCGCCAGTAGACACTGGTCCACACCGAACACCGCAGCTCACTTTGCCTGATTAGGAGGCTTCTTCTGATCAGCAAGATAAATGGTTCAAACAATCGTATGTTTTCATGTTTTCCAACCAGAAAATGGTTGAATCACTAGAAGAAAGCAGCACAGTGCCTGTCCTTGAGGTGCACCAGTTTACACTTCCGTTTGTACAGTGTGCCTCTGCCACTGTCCAGTTAGGCAGCAGTGCCCTTTAGAGATTCAGCTGGTGCACTGGCAACATGCGCCCAGTTGATCCATGATCGGCAGCCGATTAAAATAATCGCCGAGAAGCAGTGACATGAGGAGGGAACAGAGCAGTTGACAGCGACAGTCTGCTGATGGCTGCTGAGCCAGGCAATCGGTTCAGGGGCTCAATACTTCCCCTGCACCGTAATCTGGGCTGCTGAGCTGTTAGCCCTGTTAGCTGCACTGGCTGGCACTAGGCGGATGATAGTGGCTCAAGTGGCCCACTGAGGCCCCGATGCTTTGATGGCGTGAGGCACACATCTGCAGCTGAGCTTGATGCAGTGTGCCGATGATGTCACCAATTAGGCTTAGCCGACTAATGAATGATGACACTTTGCTCTCCTCTCACTCTCAGCTTTTACTATCTCTCTCACAGTCACTTGTCAATGAGCACTAAATTAGCATTTCAACAACAGGGTAAGTGTCTGTGTGTGTGCATTAGCCGATGGGGAATGCAGCAGCACGTTTGCCCGTTTCCAGCAGTGAGCACCGCAATGGAAAGCAAAAGCAATAGTTGAGGGTGCAAATCGCTGCTGACCAGCTCCAGCAGTGCCCACGACTGAATCCGGCGCGCAGGTTGATCTGTCCCTCTTTCCTTTTTCAGCCTCTTCCTCCTCAATAGTATCCCTCTTCCCGGTGATCGGAACCAAATATCCTCTTGTGTCGCATTGTTGAACGCGGACGTGCAGAGTGCATGAGCTCAAATCCGTGAGTGCGTTCAAGTGTCGCTCACCGGTCAACAAAAAGAGAGAAAGGGAGAGAGAGAGTAGCTTGGCGTCAACTGTGGACCAGTTATTGGCAGAGAAGCAGGCAGCATCTCTCATCACTATCGGCCTAATAAATCGAGGCCCTCAGTTCAGTTCAGGGTGTCAACAGTCAATAAACGTGGCCCGGCGATGACGACAGGCGGCAACGAGTCTCATCGATGCGCATCGACGCGTTCGCGCGAGGACGATTCCCAACCGGAACAATTTGCATGTCGCTCCACTGAATATGAGCATGCCGGATCAAAAGCTCTTCGTTCAAATGACACGTTTTAAATAGAAGAAAGAAGTTTGGTTCAAACAATTTGGGCACATATCAGCAGTCAGATAAAAAAAATCAATACACAAGTACGCTCTATCAGATCGCCAGTATTGACATTTGCTGTTAATCATCACATTTTACCCAAAATTCCACAATGAACAGTTTGAAGCACAAGCGAAAGAGGTGATTATTTTGCAATTCTTCATAGATCAGAATCTTGACCAACTTTTCAATTTAACAAAAGAAAAAGATTTGTTCACTCATTTGATCAATCGTTCAAATAATTTTTCTCACCAAATGTACTTTTAGCGCCCTCTGGGGTCTTCACAGAAGACCACTGACACGTCCTTTATTGATGACTCAACAGAAATTTATTGTTTTGATTTGTGTCATTTCTGAGACAACTCGAGTGGACTTTACTTCGTTTCAACTGAAAATTATCATCACCCAAACTAATAATGGACCCAGCACTTCTTCGTGAGCGTGAGCTGTTTAAGAAGAAAGCATTCGATCTCCCGGTGATTGAAAAACGAAAAGAGTTTGACAATGATAACAACAACAATGGGTCCAGTTCACAGCCGCCGAAGAAAAAAATTAAAAAGGAACCTTTTATTACAAACCACAAGCAAGATTTTAACAATTTTAAGGCGACCGTTCCTGCACACAACTTCTCTATATTGGCGAAAATTGTCAACTCTATGAAAGAGCGCTACTTGAACCAGGATGACGAAGCCGTCACATTTGAAGAATTGTTAGACGAAACTAATCAGCTTGACTTGAGCTCAAAGCAAAAGCAATGGTTACTTTCAGAATCGCTGCCGAATAATCCTCGCATTTTAGTAACTGCGGAAGGCAGATATGCATATAAACCTGTGTTTAATCTTAAAGATAAAAAGTCGCTCATTCGACTTCTTGATAAATACGATTCAAGGGGACTTGGCAGTATAACTCTGGAAGACATTAAAGAGTCGCTCCCCAATGCCGAACGAATCGTTAAAAACTTGGTCGACAACAACAAAATCATTATGGTCACCCGTCCTGTCGACAAAAAGCGCATTCTCTTCTACAATGATCTTCAGCTTAGCTTTTCTGTAGATGAAGAATTTCAAAAAGCCTGGCGGTCTATTGCAGTTGAAGGCATTGACGAGGACAAGATTGAGGAGTACCTCAAAAATCATGGAATCAGCTCAATGCAGGACTTGAACTTGAAGAAGGTGAACAAACCAATGCAAAAACGGAAAGACAAAAAGCGAAAACAAAACTTTAAGAAGCTAAACAACCACATGGGCGACCTTCTGCAGGACTACAGTGATAACCAGCCATGAATTTTGCAGCGAATCCATCTTTATTTTCTTTGTTTTGACTGTATTACAAACCACTGAGTTATTCTTATTTAGAAATGAATGAAAAGAAAGTTATACATATTCTTTTCGCAATCATCCACAACTGTGTACTCACAAACACCTCTGCATGTAATAAAAATTGTGATATATTTTCAATTTTTACTGTTTATGTACACATTGGTAAGAATTGCATTCATTTAGGCAACAATTTAAAAAAACAGAAAAAGAAACTCTTTACGGCAGTGTTACAGAATTTTCGCAACATCATTCTCATTGCAGAATGCCTCGTAAATATTAGCGCTGAAACAGGTCAAACTGTCGGAACGAAGAAGAAACTGCACCAGCAGCGAGTTGCGATTCTTTTTAGCATCATTGAACTCGAAAGACACTGTGTGGCCATTAACACAAGAGCCCTGGGCTGACTGATTGAGCTGACGCCATATTTCCGGAAGCAGCTTCACCAGAGGAATGACAATTTGGTTTGGGTTAATAAACTGTCGTTCCTGTAGAAAGGACTGCTCGTTCGGGTGGCCGCCATTGATGGTCTCATTGCCGAATTTCATGAAGCACTCGCTAATAAAATCGTAGAGGTTACTAAAGCCAATGCTCGTACAATGGTCGATAACTTTTGCGAAATCAGCAATTTTCACAATGTCGAGCATTTCGTCAATCATCTTTGAGCAGCGTTTCATCTCATTGAAAACTTTGCTTTGTGAGTTGAGCTCTTCTGAGGTGAGGTGCTCCTTGTTGGAGCTGAAAACAATGGCGGCATTTTCTTCAATAAGTGAACTGTACGAGGCGGCCATGGTGGTTTTTACCTTCTCAAGAACGTCGAGTACGTTTCGTATTGTCACCTTTTCAGTGACGCTCATGTTTTCAAAACATTCACGCACGACTTTTCGAACATGCGTCACGATGTGCTCAACACCAAATTGATGGTAGTTCTCAAGAAGTTGAAGAAACATTGAGTAGGAAGAGTTGGAGTCTGCCAACAAACTAGAATCATTGCTTTCCAATTTAGTGGAGTTACCCTGTTGATTATCAAAGTACATCTTCCCGGAGGTGATAGATAGTTGTACCCGCATGTAAGTGACGAAGAAGGTGATGGCGTATACTTCCGAAACAGCATAGGAAAATATTTCCAGTTTGATGTTTTCAAAGTGCATCAGGCGCTCTTTGGAAGTCTGAAAGAAAGTACAGTTATTTTACATTTGAAATATGTTACAGAGTCATGCCAGCTTACCAGTCCATTTTGCTTTGCTTCTTTAAGTGCAGTGAGCAAATCATCAATATGGAAAAGCTCTTGGATTGTCTTAATGACCTGCACATACTGTGCATTGGCCATATCATTGCCAATTTCGACTGCATTATCAAAATACGATCCCTTCTTGTGTACCTCAGAAACGAACGTTCTTGATGCGGAATTTTGCCATTGCTGCTCAAAGGTGCTGATGTACGAACGTAATCCGATGAAGCCACTAATGACGGAAGCGGTCACTAGAATTGGCTTTTTGTAGTTTTTCACAAAGTTCCAAGCGGAAAGCATAGTTTTAGTTAACTTTCAAAAGATGTGTGCTGATCAACAGGTAAATAGTTTAACAAAAAAATTTTTCGCATGAAAAATCCGAACACACTCAAGTGAAGACTCTCGACGATGGAAGGCTCAGCACGATGGTGGCCAGACCGGCGAACCGGTTTGCGAAGGCACGTCGTCAAGCTCGGGCGATCACGGATTGCGACGAGAGTGTTCAGTGCAAAGTGTTCACCGCAAAATTGCGCTGACCACTGGCTAAGAACGAAAATAGATGCGTGCAATGACGGCTTCAGTCTTTGATTGCCCTCTCTGACCCGATTTGAAGGCGATGACAGACGGCGAGGCAGCACTTTGATTGACGTTGATAGGCAATGGTAATTTTGTCAAACAGGTAAAAGTGAAATGTTTTAGTCGCGATTTTTTGAAATGTGAACAAATGCAGAAAGAAGGCAGACGAATGGGTCAAAATGGGCGACGGCTGCACGGCAAAACGAAATAGCTTCTCATTGTTTTGATCACTTTCAGTTGATGTATCTTTGCTTTGAAAATGCCCATCTACGAAGGAATCGGATCTGATAAGAATTCTGTCGTTTTAGAAATTGGGTCGGCTTTCACGAAGTAAGTTTGTGATCAGTACAGTTTTCCCTCTTAATGACTTTGTTTTGATGTCTGGACTCCAGGTGCGGTTTTGCTTCTGAACTGTCGCCCCGTGCAATCTTGCCCAGTCAAATCTACCTGCCGACGTTTGACAAAGTAAGTAGTTTTTACTTTTATTTTACAAAAAATTAACACATTTTTTATTTACAGACAGTTGACATTGTCGAGTTGCAAGATGAAAAAGTCCTGACGATTGCGCTGAAAGAATTTTTACAAAAAATATATTTCAAGTATTTAGCCGTCAATCCGAAAGACAGGCGTGTCGTTATTGTCGAATCAATTTTCACTTCAAACCTTTTTCGTCAGAAGCTAGTTGACGTACTGTTTCGTCATCTAGATGTAAGTTTGGGTTTTGTAAAAGGAAAATGTTACTAAAAAGTGTTTTGTTTTTTAAGGTTCAAAGTCTCCTGCTGGTTCCGAATCATGTCATGGTCCTGGCCACTTTGGGCATCAACACAGGCCTGGTGTTAGACGTTGGCTACAAAGAGGCTACAGCCATTCCAATTGTTGAATCAGTCACACTACTTGATCTGGTAAAATTTGCTCCTCTAGGCTCAAAATCTATTCACTACCGAATAAACGACGAGCTTATTCAACGAAATGCCATCATCCTGGAAAATGGTCAAGAAAGTCCTGTGGGCGATTCACTCAGCGAAACTATTCTTGAAGACATAAAGATAAAAACCTGCTTTGTTACCACTATTGAACGAGGGTCTCACCTAGTGTATCAAAAGTTGAGCGACGAAGCTAAAAGTCAAAAGCAACCCCCGGTAGAGTGTTCCATCACTCGTCCTCCACCAGCGGTGCGATTCCCAGTCGAGGGCAACAAACTTCTGAAAATACCAGGCTCTCTGCGTGAGTCAGTGTGTGAAGTACTCTTTGAGATGTACGGGGAAGAGCACACCCTGCCGACACTTGTGATTGACGCCATTCTCAGCTGTCCCGTTGACTGCCGACGGCAGCTAGCATCCAACATTGTTCTCGTTGGCGGCACTGTCATGTTGCCTGGCTTCAAGCATCGTCTCTTTCAGGAGATCAAGCACCTGACCACCAACAGTGAACGCTATAAGCAGCTTTCTTTTGCGGGCGACTTCAAGTTTCACAAGCTACCCTGTAAGGAAAACTACGGAAACTGGCTGGGCGCCTCAATCTTTGCCACTTCCGATCTGCTGTTGATGCGCTCGATCACCAGTGAACAGTACAAGGCCAGCCAGCGAGTGACGGACTGGTCTTCGTGCTGGAATCCTGGCCTGTAGCTTTGCCGAATAAAGCAGTCTTGCACTCTGGTAAATGTAAATGTTCAAGTATTATTTTTGAATAGCATAGCGCAAATGAAAGGTGTGAGAGAAGTGCCATGTCAAACTGTGGAGTTTGTGAACATTATTGGTAGAACCAGGCATCACGCTGCAGGGTGAACGAGGTGGCGCGCTTGTTGACGTCGCTCTGCAGCATCAACTTGAGGAACTTCTTGGCGGCGGCGCTGAGAGCCGCCTCGACCGCCTTCTTGAAGGTGTAGAAGCTCTCCGAGCCGACGAGCGGCTTCCCGGCCGGCCCAAAGGGCAGACAGTCATTGAGGGCGATGTACATGCAGATGCCCAGACTCCAGACGTCCGCGATGATGGGGTCGTAGGGGACGTTGGAGAAGACCTCCGGGGCGAGGTACGGCACCGAGGTGGCGTGTACCGCCTCCAGACTGGCGCTGTTCTCCACAATCAGACTGTAGTTGAAGTCGGTGAGGACGGCGCGGTTGTGCCCGTCCAGCAGCACGTTCTCCAGCTTCAAATTGCGATGGGCGACCTTGTTCTTGTGCATGTGCGCCAGGCCGGCGAGGGCGCTGGAGAAGATGCCGCGGGCGTCGTTCTCCTGCAGCGCCCCGTTCGACTCGAGCAGCTTGGCGACGCTGCCCTTGGGGCAGTACTCGGTGACGATGCTGTAGGCGGTGCTGTCCATGGAGGTGAACTCGTGCACCCAGGCGATGCCTGCCACGGAGCCCTCCGGGTTGAGCTTGTCGTAGTCGAGCGGTCGCTTCATCACCGTCCCTCCCACCTGCTCCACGGTGCCCTTCACCAGCACCTTCAGCACCAGCTGCTTCCCGGTGCTGTTCTGTGTGCACAGGTACAGCTCAGAGTTCGGCCCAAAGTCGAGGAACTTGTCCAGGCTGATTTTGGTCTTCTCCAGGTGCTTCTCAATGACGCGCTTCAGATTGGCAGAGCTGGCGGCGCTCTTCGGAGGGCGGTACTTGCTGAGAAGAGCTCGCGACGCTTCGCTGTAGCTCTGTGTCCCGTGGTTCACTGGCGGAGTGACGGTATCCATTGATAGAAAAATGACAACAGCGGATTGGTAGCAGGCGGGGAGAGTATGAGCGAAAATGAAAGCAAACAGTACGGCCACCTAATGCTTTAACCAGTGGACAGTGGTTGTTAGAGTTCCAGAAGTTATTTCGATTTTTTTAGTTAAAAACAATATAATTCGATTAAAAACGTCCAGACAAGTACAATTAAAAACTGATGAGTGATGGTGCAGATAAAATCATTTCTTAAAAATGCTTCGTCCGTCTGACCAGATCGAGGAAACAAGGGCCAGCAAGTTAGCGCTAGTCGATGTAGTCTGAAAGGAAGGGAAAGTGTTAGTGAGGAAATCAGACCCAAAGCACACTTCAGCAGAGCATACCTGATCATTGGAGGAGAACTCGCTGAAATCCAAGTCAGGAATATTGCTCTGGTCAACAAAGTCGTAGTCATGTTCATCGGCGTGCTCCACTGATGCTTCGTAGTCTTCCTTTTCCGTTAGACAGAGATCAGCCATCAGCTGGTCTTGAATCGTTTTGTAAAATGCATTGGAAATATCGACAAAATTGTCTCTATTGAAAGAAAAACAAACATGCGTTATCGAAAAGTGAACTTAGTACACCAGGTACTTTATTGTCTTACAAAACCCCAATAAAATTTTGACAGTTAAGCACAAGCATTAAATTTTTGAAGGCTTGTTTGGGCTGGAGCAGTGACGGATCAATGTGATGGTAGATGCAGAGGAAGAGTATGTTCGTGTTCAGTTTGGCAATCTTTGAAAGAAAGTCTTCTCTCTTGAATTCTCTAAAGTAAAACTCACTGAAGAGAAGTCGTTTAGGAAGATGGACATCACAAAAAATGGCGATTAGATTAGTAAGATGACATAGGTAAGAGAGCACTGTAGTAAGACGATATTCATCATTGCGGAAGTTGTTTTCGCGAAGCTCGACATACTCAACTCGATTCAATTGAGTGGCTACTACTAGAAAAGTAAACAAATTTTTAGTAACAAAAAAGTATTAAAAGGTACCACTCACAGAAAAGATTAAAGTTTTCATTTGAAGTAATCCATGCGTCAATGAGGCGATAACGAATAACTGGCAAGAAATTTACTTCTCTGCTTATCAGAGGAGTTCCTGGGCTACTTTCGCTTGAATTGTTCAATAGCGGCGCTGATTCAGAACCTGACATTGACATGTCATACCTTTCCATTGAATCATCAAGATTATTGGCGTCTTCAACGCTGAACTGGTAAATGTACGTGGTAAGGGTTAACAGCTTCTCGCGAATTAGAATTTGAATTCGATTGTCTTCTGATGCTTTACTTCCTTGCTGCTCGTTGATAGCAACATTTTGCTTGGCAATAATGTTTTTGATGTTGTGAATGCGACTCTTTAAATGTAAATGCTTTCCCTGACAAGAAATGACATTACGTTTTGTATCGTTTAACTCTCCTTGAATTTCCTTTAAATAGTTCTTCTTTTCATTTATTATCTTCCTGAGAGTTTTTAAGTTTTGATCAACCTTCTGAACTTGCAGTTTCTAAAAATCACAATTAAGTTTTTGTAAACAGTAACAAATAAAAAGTGTTTTCTTACCAATTCATCTTTTAAAGCCAAGTTTGTGAAATGCTTCTTAACTTTATTTGAAGTCTGGATTTGCTGTTCTTTTAAATGAATAAACTGGAGTTTTTTGTCCGCAAAACGCTCAAAAAAATTGGCTTTTGAGTGCGTAAAGTTCCCATTCTTTACACAGCTAGGACAGAAAAAATTGGCCTTTTTCTTTGAGCAAACCGGACACTTGAAAGAGTTTTCAGCATTTATAAACCGCTCTACACGAGGAAACACTTCAAATGCATCACTTTTGGCCTTGTACACTGGCGTGTATTGGTCGACAACAAAAGAAGTGGGATCCTTGGCAGATCGACGAGCTGATGGCGAAGTAGCCTGAATGAGATCGTTTTGAGTTAGCAAGTACGTTGATTCATCATTTCCAGGAGCATCAAACGGACGAAGCTGTGGGGGCGGCTCAAATAGACTATTGCTCACTGCATCCATTGCTAGGTTTCGGGTCAACTACTAGAGCATGATGAGCTGCTCCAGATGATGAAAAGATGATGAAAAGATGATGTACAGTGTGGCACAGGATTCGGGAGAAACTGCTGCGCTGCATGCAAAACAACGCAGAAACGTAAACAAAGCTGCGGTGGCGCCACCGTCGGTCAGTCTGATTCAAAACAATCATTTGCTGTTACTCAGCTGAAGATTGTGTCAGAAACTGCAAAGTTATCTTTTGTTGATCTCCACAATCATGACTAGTCTAATCTTTTGCAATCTGTGTTCGTTACTTTGCACTCTACTAGCATCGCTGTATTGGTATCATAAAGATCTGCATCCTGCTCATTTGCTTCATGTCGCAATTTTCCTTTCTTTAAATCCGCTACTTGTAAAGAATCTCTCTGGAACTTCGGTAGAAATTAAGTTAGTTTGTGTTTAAAAATAATTTTTAATTATTCTTTTTCTTAGGATGTTCCACAAATTGTACAAAACTTGCTTCTCGTTTTTCTTGACGTTTTAATTTCTGTGCCAATCTTTATCGGACTAATCTACATCTCAGCAATTCACATTCACACGATTCCGTAACTATTTTTAATACCAAAAGCTGAAAAAATGCAACGTAATATTAATTTTATTTGTTTTTGTTTAGATTGAAGTTTGTCATTTACCACGCTCTCATACTTTCTGCGCTCACAATTGGTCCTCATTCAAACCACTCGTTTTCTCGACTACTTTTTGTGCATCCCCAAAGCTCTTCAAAAGCCTTTCTTTCAATTGACAACTTTATGCTAACGAATATCATTTTCGTTCTATTTTTCTCGTGGTTTGCTGGATTTAGTTACCGTCTTGATGATACAATACATGTAGCTCACTATCCAGTAGCATCTTGTTTAGGTGCATTGTTAGGGGCGACAATTACAAACTTTTTCAGCATTACTAGTCATCTTTTTCAACATTACAATACAGTTGGTGTTTACTAATTCTAGTCGTTATTTTTCGTAGTATTTTATTACAACATTTTATTTATTTTGTAGAAATACCAAACAAACCAACACACAACACAAATGTACTAACCAAAAAAGGTTGCATGTTTTTATTTCAAATATGGTTTTTCAAAAAAAATTAAGTAAAGCTATAAGATTCTGGACAAGTTTTCAGACAAAGTAGAGAATATGTACAACGTTAATTGGTGTACCTTAGTTGACCGGCGGGGAATATTGTAGCACTGGTGTAAACAGAGTATTGACAGAGAGTTTTGCACAGATAGGCGAAAAGATGTGTTTGACTAGCATAGAATAGACAAGACAGTAGAAATAAGACATTTTGTTGACATATAAACAGAAGGTTGGGTGATCCACGAAAAGGAGATCTGGTGTTTGTAGGTGAGGTCGCTTTGTTTTGTACAAAAAGAGATCAAACTTTGAAAAATAGCGTTTGCATTGGGACTAGTGTTGGTGGGGGTGTTGGTTGGCTGGTTGGACGATGGCGGCTGGTGGTGCACTCTCTTGATGGGCACCATCTTTGCTGTCTGTCGTCAGGACCATTGGGGAAACCTGGAAAGCATTACTATGTCTGGTACTGGAGCATGGGCGCCGCCAGATTGGCGTGGTTGTGCGGCGCACTGTGGTTCATTCGCAAGGCATTGAAGCCCTTGTTGTACCAGTCGGTCTCGGCGTCAGTGGGCTCCTGACGGCCCATGCCGCCCATGTGTCCTGCGGAGTGAGCGGACATGCCGAAGGGCTGTCCCCCCATGGGCGGGTAGGCGGCAGCGGCGCTCATGGGCGGGTAGCGGGCTGCAGTGGCCGCCGCCGCGTTCATCGAGTTGATTGAGCCGCTGGTCGAGTAGCCCGAGTAGTTGCGCGAGGCGTTGGCCTGCGCCGCCGAGGCCTGGTAGATGTTGCGCATCATCGTGGCGCCATTACAGGCGGGCAACATTGACGAGTTGCTGAGCGCCTTCTGCAGTTGCTTCTCCTGCTTGCGGTACTTTGCCCGCCGATTCTGGAACCAGACCTATAAAGGCAGGGAGAGAGAGAGCAAAGAGTGGAGAATTAATGTCTGAATCGACGGATGTCTGGCAAAGACGGGGGCACTGGCCGTGTTGGTGTGTTGGTGTGTTGGTGTGTGTGTGTGCTCCTTTCTTGGAGACTTCAACTTACTTGAATTCGGGCTTCATTGAGCTTGGTGATACGTGCTAGCTCCTCGCGACAGTAAATGTCCGGGTAGTGACTTTTGGCGAAGGCTGCCTCCAGCTCCTGAAGTTGCTCCTGAGTGAAGGTAGTGCGGTGTCTTCTGCGTGCAGGCGTCGGCGGGCAGGCGTTCACTCCTGAGCCCGAGAGCGATGTCGGTCCACCGGTGAGGTTGGGTCCCGCGAGACCGGCCATCAGTGACGGCGGACCGCCGAGGTGCGTCAGTCCGGGCTCTACTTTCAGCTTCTTGAAGGCAGTTTCGGTTGAGTTGTTCAGTACTGCAGGTGAAGAAAAGGGCAAGCAAAAGGCAATCGGTCAGTTGTGGGTGTACAACAGGACACTACGGAGTGGTCGGACAGGCAGTCGGGCACACTGCCACCGCCGGTCAGGTTGTGTCTGCCGTCAGTGGCAGACAGTGCCAGGCGATCTTCCCTGGCACCTTCCACCAGTGGAGACATCAGTGGAGTGCACTTGTGCAGCGGAGTGCCTGATTGGTGACCGACCGCTGGAGCACCCATGTGTCTCTTAATTACATGCACTTACAAGTGCAGTGCTCAGAGTGCACACACTGTGTTCAATTTGTCTCAACTCGAGTGCATTAGCAGCAAAGTCATCGGAGCGCTACAGTTCCGCCACTGTGCTCACTGTGATGGTGCTGATGCTGCTGGTGCTGATGCGCTCTGCTCAGTGCTCCACTTCCAATGAGCCTCTTTGCCATTCACCATTTGATCGCCCGCCGCGAACCTTTCAATGCCCCCTCTCTCTCTCTCCCTCTCTGTCGCTAACTAGGGTCGCTGGTGACGAGAAGACGTGCTGCTCGGCTTTGTCGGCTACCGCGGCGTGGCTTTATATTCGCTCTTGCTCTCCTTCTCTCCTGCATCCTCTGCCGCACAAAGTAGCCGCCAGTGGCAATGCACTGCTCACACCTGCTCTTTGGTGTTATCTTTCAGTACAATTCAGCACCAGGTCCCGGCTGGGTCAGTGATTTGCAGCCTTCTCGCCTCATTGTCAACCACTGTCGACCATTGTACTCTGGCACTCTCTGTCAGGCCCACTCATTGCGGTGTTGAGCACAAGTGTGCTCAGTACATCAGTACATCAGCGATGACGTTTCTATCATTAGGCCTTTAATTGCAAATGCAAATGTACTCCTCTGCACATTCAGCCCTAGACACCTTTCAACAGTCATTGATGTACTGCATTAGTAAGCTGAACTGAGTTTGAGAGCATCATCTCAATTGTTGTGTCAGTTGACTGTGCCTTTGATATTAATTCCACTTGGCATCTATCTACTTAAAGTGGTATAACAACATTCAATGTCACGGTATTAACTTTAGCTATTGTAAATACTATTTTGCTATTTTATTTGAAAGATAAACAATTGATAAAGAGATAAATAATTTATGAGTTTAGGTGAATGGAAAGGTTTTATAACTTTTCATGCAATCCTATGGGCAACATATGATCATTTTCAAAACAACTTTGTTTTAAAATGAAAACAAATCAATTTTTAAAATTTACTTTCAATTGAAAAATTGTTCTATGATTGAACTGAAATGTTTGGCTAAAAATGACGATACTTTGTTTGTAAAAGCTTTGATCTCATAAACTTGATTGCAATTTTTGACCATATTAAACTTGTTATAACCAATCGTAAATATATATTTTTGTTTTAAAGTAAGTTGCTTTTTCATTTATTTTGTGACCAAAATTCAATTTTGTATTTGATTACAGTTAGTTTCTTAAAATCAAGAAAAGAGTTTGTTTTTCTACAAAAGCATTTTCAATAAGTCATTGATTTTTAAAACTACATCAACAGATCGTTTGTTTTATCCTTTTATTCTCTTTGCAAACTCAATCACAATAAAATTACTCGCACGCGACCTAATTTGCATACTACCTCAAAGTACAGAGTGCCAAATATAATTAGCCTGTTGTTTGCCGCAACACTTGGACCCAGTGTTATTATTATTAAGTTTACTAAATTAAGTCATAGACTATGAAAACTGTAATCATACCTGAATGTGATTCTGAGGTGATTATCGAGCGATGATTATGCTCATGATGGCCATTCAGTGCTACGCCGTACAGAGTTGCTGCAAAGTCGTTTTCACTGGCAAGAGAACTCGAAGAGGCGACACTACACGATGTCGATGACTTTCGCTTCTCTGACATTGAACGGTGCACTGAAGAGGACATGTGGTGTGAGGTGGCGTGCTGTGTATCAACGTGGCTTCCTTCGCCCATCAGCGAGATCTTTTTTAAGGGAAAGAGGCAGGCGGTGTCTGGTCAAATTTACAGTTACCGGCCTCGAAGTGGCTTGGCTCACGTGGAATCACTTGCAAACAGGAGCAAACAGATTGGGCAAATTGGCCACTCAATCGCTTGGCAGACGGCAGTTCCTGGCTGGAAGCACTTGTCGACTTTGCTTGGCTGTGATTAATTAATTTAACTTAAAAATGAAATGAAATGAAATGAAATTGAATTGATAATTGTCCAAATTTGATTAATGCTTCACAGTGCTGCTCTCGGTACTGAACCGACGGAGATGAAATTTGATGACAATGCCGTGCGCTGTGTACGATGGCTGCTGCTGCTTGCTAGTTCGGGCTCGGCGCTGTCTCGAGCGGTGATTAGATGAATCGCTAATGACGGTAATGCCGTGTTGGCAGACGCACCAGCTGAATTAAGCCTATTACCAGACAACACTGCTCGCAGTCGGCTGTGCACTCCAGCACAATGTGCTCTCTCAGACCGGGACTACTGGCCGCAGTGCTCCTCCACGGTGCAGAACACCGCGGACAGCCAATCGGTGGCAGGCAGTGGACGGGCGCTCACTGGCAGACGCACTCGCTGAGCACTACCCATGGGCCGGCTTCAGAAGACGGCAAACCGCCCCCACTGATGACGATCCAGCAGCAGTACCAACAGCAGATGATGATGGTGGTGGTGGTGGTGGTGGTGATGCGCCTCAGCTAACAGTGCCCGACGGAAGGATATCTCTCTCTCTTTCTTCTTCTCTTTCCTTGTGCCGAAAAGTCCATTGCCGTACGGCTCGTCTGGCTCACGTTCCACACGCTGCAGCAAAGCACGGAGCAATTTGTTCGATAAGTGGATTACCACTCGCTACTTTTGCCTTGCTTCCCTGGCTTGCAGGCAGTGAGGCAGGCAGGCATCTTTATTGCTTGATGCTGCCGCTAGTCCTGCTGAGACGCGTTCACTCGCCCACTGCATTAGGCACGCTAAGCAGTCTGCTCGATCGGCGAGACTTGATCATTCGCTGCACAGCCACAAACGCCTAAATGGCACCGATTCCAAGTCAAACTGAAAGGGAGGGAGAAAGAGAGAAAGATGAAGACATTAGTAGAAAAAGAATAAACAGAAGAGGAAAAAGAAGAGTCGGAAGAAGTCACAGGCGGTCCATTTGGAGCATAGTTGTCGGTAGGTGAAGCATCCAGTCAGGCGCTCTTTGCATGTAGATTAAAGTCCATTAAGCGCATTTAAGCGACGGTTCACTTTTGCCATTGCCCTGAATGGCAATGGCTGCTAATTTGCGGGCACTCTAACCATTAGAGACCCAGATATAGGGTCAAAGACGATGAAAACTTGTTTCAAACCAAAGAAAGCAAAACTAGGCACAAAGTTCTTACTTTTCAATATCAGATAGTTTTTATTTATTTTTAAAACTGCATACTTCTTTAGCAAAGTGCTCAACATGTAAACATCAAAACAAATAGATTGAATTGAATGTCTTTTGCCGTTTCAATCTGTCATCTATCAAAAGACAATGCCGGCACACTTGTGTGTGTCGGTGTGGGCATGCACTTGATGAGAAGTGTGGACAGCATCCTCTTTGCATCACTTGCAGCACTACGACTGAGTACGCGTGGCCGATGTCGCGTTCGCGTGTCCTCCATTAAAGGCCCAGCAGGCATCGAACTGTGCCACCTGTGCACTGCACTGCTTTGCATTGTACACTGCACCCTCACAGCAGACACCCTGGTGACACTCGAGCCCAATGTAACCGGAGCTGATTTTGCACGTGCACTACTCGCCCTCACCACAAGAGACTTTCCTTTCATCTACCAGTCGGCCTTTCTGTCGCAGTTTTGCCACAACAGTCTAGGCAATTGTTCCCAATGCTGCCAATAGAGATGTTTGTCATTGCTGTCCTCAATCGATCGACACCTTTTTGATGTGACATTCACTTGGACACTACTGCCGGAGACAAACCAGAGACATATTTTTGTTTAGTAACTTGATTAAAAGTAAAGAACAGGCAAAAACTCCTTTATATAAAAGTGTTCATCGATTTTGTTCTGTCGTCACTGGGCACTGGAAGTCTAATTGCTGCCAAAGAATAATAGCTTCATTGTCTTAACTCGGACTTTAGTTGGTCACCAATCAATCTGCCAGCTCCAATTGCCATCAGACTTTACAACTTGTGCACAGCGTTACAATTGAATTAACTAGCAAATAGAGTGCCAGTTGCTAGAACTGACAGTGGACGTCCGGTAATTGTCAAATTCCAATTGCCCGCTCAATCAGCTCGGGTCAGATCGATGATTTCACTATTTTTTGCAAAATATTCTGTCAAAGAAGCTGCCGGATTTTCTGGTTAAATTTTATGTGCTTTCTCGATACCTGAAAGCAAAGGCAAGCTCGAGCTTTTTCAACCGATTCACGGGCAATTGAGTCTGAATCGAGTAGCATTTTTCTGTGTTGAAGTGGTAATTGGCAAAGCATGCACCGGAGCACACAAGTGCCTCAGTTTGGGTTGCCTAACGAGTGGCCAGAGACGAGTAGATAGCGACGTGCTTGTTAGCATAATCGAGGGCCAAGAACGATGATGCAGTTGGCCAGTGCCGACGAGGAGAGAAGTCATCAGTCAGTCAGCCAGCCAGCCAGCCAGCACATGCACCACCAGAGTAATACTTTGACTTGACACAATGGCCATTGTGAAGGCTTGCAGTTGTGTGTTCCTCTATGCGTTCCAGCACTTGTCTGTGTGAGCCTTAATTTGCTAATTTCATTCTACAACTCAGGCACTGGCAGACGCGCCACTACCGTCTACAGGATGGCAACTCATTCAAATTCATTGGGGATTCTCGTGGAGCTTTCCATCTTTCCTCTCTTTCTCTCTCTTTGTCGGCAGTGCTCATTTGCCACGCAGCGTAGCTTCAATTTGGCAGAAGCCTAGCCGACGAGTGAAAAGTGGCGCGGGAGCCGAGTCGACTTTGGTAGCGTCTGAACCGCCAAGGCGGCACAGGCAGAAGATGCAGTCGCATCACAGTAGCATCAGCCATCGTCGCGAGTGAACGCTCCACTGAGTGCTGCCTTGTACAAGTGATGCTGGCTGGCCAAAGTGTCAGCCTCACTTTCAACTTGTGCAAATCTATTTTCCCAAATCGTCGTTTTTCAGTCTGTTGACAGTGCACTGCAAGTGCCAGGCTTTGGTTCTGACGGAGGAACGAAGAGCAGCTGATGTGAGCTGCCGTTTCTCAGTCTCCGACTGTGCAAAAAACAAAAAATAAACTAACAATTTTTTTTATAAAAGTTTTATTAATTTGTCATCCATTAGCAATTTTTGCTGAACATAGTGCCGCCTTTCTCACATATACTTTTCCTTAACTTGCATGTACTCGTAGTATGAAATTAGACCATCGTGATTGCTGTCGTAGTCTTTAAGAACCTGGTCAATAACCACTGCAAAAAGACAGTTTTTAGTTATCAGTTTAAGTTCAAGAGTGCTTCACTCACAAGCATCACTCTCAAATTTGGACTGTGACTGTTCTTGATGTTTTGTGTCGCGCTGTTGTGCAGACGGTTCTGGTGGTGCAGTCTGTAACGGAAACAATTCAGTGAAAATAAAGAAGCACAATGGCAGGAGAGAATGATGCAATTTAACCGAACCGTTAGCGCAGCAATTTGATTTGCAGTCTATTACATTTTACACTGTGCACCTACCTCCGATTTTTCCGGCACATGATCGGCGTTGTGATTAAGGGCGACAAGTAACTCTAGTCCATCAAGATACCCATTATTATCATAATCGTGAAGTTTAAAATTGTAATATTCCATTTCCTTTGAATTTGTTTTTTCATCTACCTCCACGTGGTACTGGTCCTTTAGGTCGTGCTTAATGTGTCTGGGTAATGTACAAACAGTTTAGTTAGTCAAAATATTCTCAGATAAACATAAACTGATTATTCACTCAATGTCTTGTTTTTCAAAAAAGTTGTTGTGCTGTTTCTTCAAATCGGGTTGCTGGTGAGCATTTGGTTGTGAGGGTTGCTGCTGCTGCTGGTGATTGTTCACATGATTCTGGTGTCCGTAAACACTGGCTAACAGTAGGCAAAAGCACAGCACTCCAATATTCTTCTTCATTTTGATTTTGTCAATTATTGCTATTGATGATGTCGATTATATCTGTTGTCTTTTTGCAGCATCTTAGGCAGCAGTGGTCGTAATCACACGTGGCATCAATACACGACTGATATCACCAACGGCACCTCAAGTCACAGTCATCTCCATGCCGACCAAGTAGTAAAAGTTGCATCCACTGCTTGTACACGTCTATCTTTTATTATTTGCTAACATGCCGTTGCGGTTCATTAAAATACACTTTCATTTGTTCAGTCTAATTTCACTTGTTATGTTCTTTAACAGTCATGTACTCGTAGAAACTGATGTATCCATCCTTGTCAGTATCGTAAACGGTTAGAATATGATCGACCAAAACTGTAAATTAAAATTGACAGAATTTAAATGTTTGTAAAGGTTTGTTGTGCAGTTGACTTACGAGCATCCTGGTCAAACTTTCCCTGCTGTTGGTGCTGTCTCTGGCCATCAGTCGGTTCAGCAGTAGTGGCTGCTTTGTTCTCTGTGTTGTGTGCATCGTGATCGTGATTCAAAGCCATCAACAGCTCTAGCCCGTCCAGTAGCATATTGTTATCGTAGTCGTGTAGTTTAAAGTTGTAATAATCCAACTCTTTCGAGTTTGTCTTGTCATCAATATCAACATAATATTGATCCTTTACATCGTGTTTCAAATGACTGAAAAAAATAAAAGTTGATGTTCAGCAAGCTTTGCACAAATGGTAAACCTACTCCATATTCTGATGAGCTAAAAAATCGTCGTTTGGGTTTTGCTGGTCATTGTTTGTTTGCTGGTGGGTATTGTGTTGATTTTGCTGGTTGTAGTGATTTTGTGCCCATGCACTGTTGAACACCAGGCACAAAAAAAGTAAATTTAAACACGTTTTTTGAATCATTTTTAAATTAAATTTTTTAGGGAAGAAAGACAATATTGGGCACATAAACTCAACTAAAATGGTTAACTAATGTACTCACAGTTTAAAATAAATTAAAGCAATCGTGGCATGTGCTCTCTGTTATCAATCGCTAATAAATATCAATCAACCACTCAAGAAAAGCAGTGCTAAAGCGTTTAATTTTTAATCAAGTGATTAAAAAGTATGTTTGCCGGTTATAGGATCAAAACGATCGGAAAAATCGAATGTGTGCCTATTTAAACGGAACAATGGCGTTCTCTTTCGGAATAAAAGCACATTAACAGTTTTTTGCAAAGTTAAAAAATTTAAATTTTTTTAACTTTTTCAAATTAAGGTGAGAGTGAGTCGAATTTTCTCATTTATTGGCTCTCGTATTATTCCTATATAAATTGTCATTTTTTTGTTAAATTCTTGATCTCAGCTTGTGGAGCAGTTAAAATTGCAGTTTTTGCTTTAAAATAAAGTTAAAGAGCTAGGCAAGGACCGTAT